>WNFP01000090.1_pt1 | contig 107099 bp, 90 predicted proteins | sample 5400201 | NCBI WGS metagenome assembly WNFP01 (sample SAMN13153355, study PRJNA577476) | soil metagenome | isolation source: 115 cm saprolite under Madrone tree | place: USA:California | collected 2016-06-14
TGGTCGGGGAGAGAGGATTTGAACCTCCGACCCCCTGGTCCCGAACCAGGTGCTCTACCAGGCTGAGCCACTCCCCGACGATTATAGGTGCAGAAATAAATCTGGTTGAGATTTCTGCAACAGATATGGATTATATCAAACTTAAGCTCATGCTGCTGGTTTCGGCGATTTATGAAATTTTCACCAGGAACATCAGATGCGAGCACTGAATTCGAGTTGGCTGGGCACCAGTAAGCGGGATCAGGGAACTCTGATTATTACGCCGTAGTCAGCCGATTAACTGCAAGCAGTATCCCGCTGCAGGTCATCCGCTGAGGCCCGGCAGGCGTGGCCTCAGCTCGGAGTGGTTGTGGTTGAAGGAATGAGTCCATCGGAAGCAAGGCCGTTGGCGCTTCCAGGTGAGACGCAGAAGGACTAAGCAGAGGCAGGAACTCAGAGTGAGTTCTTGCCCTCTTTTTTTGCTTTGGCCCAGCGGGCTTTGGCGGCTTCGGAAATCCGCTTTTTGGCAGCGGCAGACATAGTACGAGTCCCCGCTCCTTTCTTTGGCCTGCCCCTTTTCGTTGTGCCACCGGAAAGGGCTTGAATGGCCGCTACTATCCGGTCACGCTGGTCTATCAGTTCAGTCAGAATTGAGTCAGTATCATTCATATAAAAAATTATAAAGGAAGTGAACCGATTTGAATTGTCCAGACATTTGTAGAACCATTTTAAGCAACAGAGCTAGAAATTATTTTACATACTGGCAGGCTTGATGCGCTCAAGATTGTTAAATGCTTTTAAAGCAGTTATTTTTAACCAATATCTCTATGCTGGCCAATTCTGTAAGTTACCGAGATCCAAGTGGGAAGCTTTTGAAGATATTTTTATTACTGCGCTACCTTGACGCCCAGCCCTGTCGAGTATCCGGAAGCAATCTGGGGTGTAGAGGCCCCTCGCATCATTTTCGTGCCCGAATTGGAACCGTACGTAATCACATATACCTCTTATTCGCGCGGAGGCCCCGGAGTGTCCCTGGCGCTGACCAAAGATTTCCGGAGTTTTGAGTGCTGCGGCGTTCATCATGCCGCCGGACGACAAAGATTCCGCGCTTCTGCCCAGGAGAATCAACGGATACTCGGCGCTGATTCACAGGCCAATGACGACACTTGGCGCTCACATGTGGATTTTTTACTCACAGGAGCTGCGCCATTTGGGGCAGACACAGGCTTATGCTGGAAGCACGCCGCGTCGCATGGTGGGACGCAAACAAAATCGGGCTATCGCCGCCTCCCATTGAGACTTCCAGAGGATGGCTCGTGTTCTATCACGGAGTGCGCACCTCCTTCTGGTTGTCTATACCGGCTATCTGCCAGAAATCCATTTATGAGATGGGCTCTGATTTCCGCGCCCCCTCTCGGAATCAACCTGACTTCCTGTATATTTTTGCGCAATTCCCTGGGTAATCAAAAAACTTTCGATGTTGAAAGGTAAGTCGAATGCGGCCCAAACCCCAGTAATTTCTTCAAATCTGAATTTTTATCAAAGTATTGACTTTTCCGTGAAACGAAAAGCAGGAAACTGTCACTACCTCCATGAGAGGCCAATAACTGTCCTTTTCGGCTCACGGGAGACTTTGGGAAATGGTGGCGAATGAAGGTCTAAGATCCGGCGGCAACCATCTGGAAGCAGGAATACTGCCTGCATCTGGATTGCACGAGGGGGGTTCACGCCGCACGAATGGTCAGGCCATCAGCGCCGGTCTGGGTTTTGTGCTTTCGGAACAGCGTGGTGGCTGCTGGTCTGACTTTCATCAGGACCAAAACAAATCCGACATATGGGTGACGGCTTACGTGCTGGCTCGCCTGGGCGAAATGCCTGCTTACTTTTTTTGTGACGCCATGCGGCGGCAGATCAGAACAGCTTTGGACTGGATGGCTACCTCTCATATCCCTGGCAGCGGATGGGGATACTATTCCGGCGCAGAAGCCGACGCTGAGACCACCGCACGGGTGATCATGGCCCTGCGGCGGCATGGCTACCCTGTCCCGGAAGATGCTCTGGCCTTCCTGCAGCGCTGCGGACGCGAAGATGGAGGAACCGCGTTCGCGCCGGATGCCTGCGGGGCCAGCAGGCGCTGGAAATTGAGTGCGGCCGAGGTCACGGCTCTGGCTGCAAATGCGCTGCAAAACCTTGCTTCTTCCGCCAGCGAGTATCTGGAATCCTGGCTGCTGAAAAATAAAAGACCCAATTCCGGCTGCAGCCTGACCTCTCCGCTCGCTGCATGCTCGGCCATTCTTGATTTGGGACGAAATACGGTGCCACGTGCCTTCTCAGACCGGCTTCGGGAAGTTCTGCTCGGTTATTCCACGGAAGAAGCTTTTGATTGCGCACTGCTGCTACGATCACTGCTCGCACTGCGTCTCCAGCGGGCATGGTGGGTAGCGGTGAGTCTGCGGCGAATGCAGCAGGCGGACGGTTCCTGGCCCGCATCAGCCCGCTCGTGTGCAGTTTTCTCTGATGTTCACCAGGCCAGTGGCCCAGCCGAAGACCAGAAACGGATTGTCACCACCATCACGGCCGTTGCCTCGCTGGTAATGGCTGAGGCCCAGCCCGGGCTGTTTTTCGGATCAGACCTTCCGCTGCCTCGGAGGCTCTATGAATCCTGAAAAAAACCGAAAGACTTTTCGCGGGCAAACAGCGCGGCTTTATATCCAAAAAATACCCTCTGCCAAACTCAGCCTGGTCCTTACGCCGACCTTGCAACCGAAGATACCCCAAAGAATACCGGAGCAGTCACCCGTTTTGAGTGCAGTATACTTATCTGCTGGAACCCCAGTGGAACTGTATTCATTTGATGAGGCCTATCTGCAGCGTCTGAGGGGGAGTGATCCCGCGACGGAAGCCCATTTTGTCTCTTATTTCAGTCATCTCCTTCGTATTAAGCTCCGGACTCGTATGCTTCCGGCCCACACGATTGACGATATCTGCCAGGAAACTTTTCTGCGCGTTTTGGTGGCCGTCCGCGTCAAAAATGACATTCACGACGCGAATCGTCTGGGCCCCTACGTCAATTCCATGTGCGACAACATTTTGCGTGAGCACTGGCGCACTTCGGTCCGCAACCAGCATGTCGATCTGGAAACGGTCGAAGTACTGGATGACCGCCCCGATCTGGAGCAGGCCATGCTGCAGGAGGAAGACAGGAAAAAAATAGAAGCGGTCCTGGCAACCCTATCGCAGCGTGACCGCGACTGTCTGCACGCATTCTTCTTCGAGCAGCGGGAAAAGGACGAAGTTTGCGACCTGTTCGGCGTGACCCGCGATTATCTGCGAGTCCTGCTGCACCGGGCCAAAAACAGTTTTCGGGACCATTACAAAGAAAAACCACTTTCCCGCGGCTCTCAGCAGGGCGCGGGAAAAAGCTAATAGCAAGGAACCACTCCAATGAGCACGATGAATCATGAAGAAGCAATTCGCACCCAGGCCGCCGAGCGTTATCTTCTGGGCGAAATGAACGAAGCCGAGCGTGATGCCTGGGAAGCACACTTTTTTAGCTGTGCGGTCTGCGCCGAGGAATTAAAAGCTGGAGCCGGCTTTGTGAATGCGGTCCAGGATTTTTTCGCTTCCGCTCCCGCCAGTACCCAGGCGCCTGAACGAAAACCCGCACTGGCATGGCTGAGCTGGCGTGAATTTCTCCGTCCCGTTCCAGCGTTCGCATGCGCCATGCTGCTCCTGGTGGGCGGCTTTACCGTTTATCAGAACACGGTAACCATGACCCGGCTGCGGAAGCCGCAGGTGATGGCGTCGGTTTTTCTGACACAGCCGCGCTCCGGAGAAAGTAAAACCATAGCTGTCCCTCGTGATAGCCAATTTGAGCTGCAGATAGAATTTGTGCCAGGCGATTTCAAGGCTTATGAAGGGCAGATCATCTCCGAATCCGGATCAGAATCCGGGTCCAAATCCGAACGAGTTGTGGCAACAATTCCGATTCCCGCACAACAGGCTGGTGGACGAATCAGCATTTCACTGTATGCGGGCACACTGCAGCCGGGAAATTATCGGCTTGTCGTTCACGGGGTAACTGGAGAAAATGGGCAAAAAATCGAAGTTGCTCGCTATCCCTTTGCACTGGAGTTTCAAAACTAAACTGTATACTGCTTTATTAAACAGAAAATACTGGAGCCGAAATGAGCAAACCCAGCCCTCGTTACTCCTCGCAGTATATTTACCATGCTTCTGCCTACGGTCTGGCGGCGGAAATTGAGCGTCCGATACGGCAAAGCGTTCATACCCAGGCGCCCAGCGTCCTTTCATGCAGTGGCGGTCGGGGCAGCAATCGGGCCGATAAGTTTTCCCTTCCTCCTTTCATTGCATTCGACGCGGCTTACACCGAAGTCGGCGGCAGCTATGACCATGAGCACAATAAACACACGACCTATGCCACTGCAGTAGTGGAAGGCCTGAACATTGCGGATGTGGTGACAGCGGACCGAGTTGTGGCCCGGATGGCAGTTTATTCTCCGGAAGTTGGCGACGATCAGGGCGAACACAGCTACGACATTACCGGCAGCCACTTCGATAATCTTCGTATCGCCGGACACCATATCGATGTAAAATTGGCAACCCACGTTTTCCACGAGCACGATACATTTTCGAAGTTCCAGACCGCCTGCCATGGCCGCAAAACGGAAAACCTGCTGCCGTGGGGCGACCAGAATGACAAGCGACTGAACGAACTCGGAAAGCTCGAAGAGCAGTATCACGCTCTGGCCGGACTGGGTAAGCGGGCCAAACAATGGAAGAAAAAGAAACCCACGACAGACCATGCCAGCTACTACTGGTGCTCAGCCGCAGGTCACTTAGACCTGGCCGATCACGTAAAGGAAACCGAACTGAAGAACTTCGGAGCAATCATCATGGTGCCCAAGTTCGGAGTAATTCGCCTGGCCGAGATAATGATCAGCAAGGAACACCGGAGTCTGACCATGTTTCGCGTGGAGATGTGTTCCGCTGCGGGTGGTGCCGGCAGTGGCAGTGGCGCAAGCAGTGGCGGCCAGCCTCCGCCTGGTTAATCCTTTGGGCTATGTGTTTTCAGATACTGGTGCTGCAGGGATGTAAACACGTCCGCCAGCCCAATTGGCAAGAGCGCTACTCTAATGCTCTTTTTAAATACCGTCAGGGATATACCGACAGCGCTATTCAAGCGGCTGATGCAGGGTACAAACAGTCTGAAAGAAGTGCCGCTTCCTGGAGCTGGAAATTTCGGATACTAAAGGCCCAAGCTCTTCTGAGACAACATAGATCCGAGTTAGCAGTTTCTCTGCTCCAACCAACCCCGTCCGCACAACTGCCCATTGAAGTGCACGTCCGCAGAAAGATTATGCAGGGAGCGGCATTTTGCCAGCTTGGAATGGCGGCCGAGGCCAGAGCCGCCTTTGGTGAGGCAGAAGACCTTACGCCACATTCCGAGCGAAGTATGGCTGCGGAACTGGCTTTTGCGCGTGCGACCTGCGCACTATCTTTTGATCTTGCCCTGGCAAAGAAATATTACAAGCGGTCCATTGACCTGGCAGAAGGGACCGATCCATATATTCAGGCAAATTCGCTTATTGGACTGGGCTACGTACTGATCAGCAACGAAAACTATGATGAAGCTATTGATGCTCTGAATCGGGCTCTGCCACTGACAAACTACTTGATCATTCGCCAAAGTGCGCTTGGCAATCTTGGTGACTGCTACACCGATCTTGGTGACTTCATAAGAGCAATTGACTACTCAAGACAAGCTGCTGATATAGCAGCTCAAATAGGCGACTCTGCTTACCAACAGAACTGGTTGCTTGATTTGGGGCACTCTTCGGTCGCATTTCAGCAGTTTCAGAATGGTGACAACGCTTTGCGGAAGGCTCTCGCAATCTCAATTCAACGAAACGACAGGAAGATTAGAACGGAATGTTTGAACAACCTGGTCCAGCTCTCACTCAAGACGGGTAATCTCGATATGGCACGGCGATACTGGGCCGAGGAATCCAGGCTCGATCCGGAGTATTCTTATGTTCTTCTGGATGGGGCACAAATCGCTGCTGCCCAAAGAGATTTCCCAACGGCGGAAAAACTTTCGGCGCGTGTACTACGAACCCCTCATACCAAGGCTACGCTGCGCGCATTAACACAAACAACTTTAGCGAGCGTGTATTGGGCTGAGAATAAAAACCGCGAAGCAGACCAGATGTTTCGGGAATCACTTCACACCATCGAGAACTCTGTTGTGAAAATCAGCCACGAAGAATCGAGATTGTCGTTTCTGGATTATGACCAGTTCTACGAACTATACGTTAGATTTTTGGTTTCACAGGGCAGGCTGGAAGAGGCATTGCGTATAGCAGACCGCGCACGCACCATTCTTAAAAAGAATCAGCCGGCTCCAGCGCCTCATGATGATATTTCCGTAAAGAAGATTCAGGCGGCGCTAAGCAATCGCAGGCAAGTGATATTAGCTTACTCGGTTGCTAACGAAGAGTCTTTTCTCTGGGTAATCACGCCAGAGAACTTTAAATTTTTTCGCCTTCCTTCTCGTGGAGAGCTCTATTCGCTGATCGCCGCTTATAATAACGAAATTCAAAACCATCAGGACACTTTGAACTCTCTGGCTGGACAAAAACTTTACAGAAGTCTTATTCAGCCGGCAGAAGAATTCATAAGTCAGGGAACACAAATTGTGATTGTTCCCAGCAAGATACTGAATCTTATCAATTTTGAAACTCTCGTCGTGCCCAGCACAAATCCCCACTACTGGATTGATGACGTAGAGATTCAACTTTCGGGTTCGGTCGCACGGCTCGCCCATTCTTCTCCAGTGGCCAAACATGACAAAGGTCTTCTTTTGATAGGTGCGCCGCTTGAAGTGAACAAGCAATTTCCAGTCCTGAAATATGCCGCAGAAGAAGTCTCCAGGATAACAAAATATTTTCCAGCAGTCAGTAGCACATCCAAAGACGCCACGTTGGTTACCGGTAAGGACGCAACCCCCAGAGCCTACCGTTCGAATAACCCAGCGGAATACCGATATATTCACCTCGTCACCCACGGGACAGCCAGCGATAAGATCCCCATGGAGTCGGCCATCATTCTTTCACCCGATGCCGACAATTCCTACAAGCTGTATGCACGAGATATTGTGCAAACCCCCATTCATGCCGATCTGGTCACCATCTCCGCATGTTATGGCGCGGGCACTCGCTGGTACCAGAGTGCGGGGCTGGTGGGCCTGAGCTGGGCATTTCTGCACGCGGGCGCGCATCAGGTGGTGGCCGGACTGTGGGAAATAGACGATGCGGCCACGCCTGAATTCATGGACCACTTCTACGCTGAACTGCAAAAGGGCAAAACCGCCGCTGCAGCCCTGCGTTCGGCCAAGCTGGCCATGCTCCATTCGCATAACATCTATCAGCATCCCTTCTATTGGGGGTCGCTGCAGTTATATGTGGGATCGTAAACCAATATCGGGCTGCCTTGAATCCTGACTAAGGCCGCAGCTTACTTTGGTGCGGCGGACCTGGCTGGTTGTGGCGAAACTTCCTGTGTTCCAGGCAGAATTCGCACCGCAGTCGAAAATTTCCTGTAACTCGAAAAAGTATCTTCCTGCTCAAAGGCTGCATTTTTGAACAGCGCGAGCCGTGCGCTGGCGTTCATGGAGAATTTGCGCACCAGCCAAACTTCGTCATTCACATGCATTTGCTCAAAGCTCAGCTTTGTGCCGGGATGCACCCGCGCCAGAAATAGTCCCAATGAAATGGTGTCGACAACTTCCGCTTCGGCTTTCACCCAGTTGTACTCTTTCTTTTCAATCCACAGCCGCCCCTTCACTTTGGAGAGAATATCGGCATGCGGCTGTGTGGGATGGAAGCCCTTGCGGGGAGTGGCCTCGATGACCCACGCATCAAAACCATCGACCTGCTCTTCGCCTGCCAGTTTGAAATCGAACGCATTGACGACGTCGCGCAGAAAAGCCCGTTCTTCCTGACGCTCTTTTTCCAGTTTGACCAGCCGCTTCTTCCGGCTGTCTTCGCTCTCATTCCTGTGCTTCTCCAGGAATTTATTGAGCTGCTCGTCTGCCTTCTTTTGCTCCTCGGGTGTCAGCGGCTTGTCGTCCTTCTGCACCAGACGCGAGTATGGCTCGTCATAGTAGAAAGTTACATCGAAGGTTTGCGTCTTTGCTGATTTAGGCTTTCCGGATTTGTCCAGTTCCTTTTCAACCACGCGATGCTGGCAGGTGTAATTGCGGGCCTTTTCCCAGTTGCGATGGTCCGTTTCCACCGATCTGCGGACGATCTCGCGAGCATCGATTGCAGCTGCCGGAGATTGTACGCCGGGTTGCTCCGGTTGTTGGGCCACGGCCTGCAAAAGAAAACCCAGGGACCAAACCGCCAGACAGATTTTTTTGAGAGGTGTCATACTGAATAGACGTCTCCTGCCGACTATCATTGCATTCTTTTTTAGATTTCTGAAGTTGACCGGCAATTCATTTAGACTTTCTCCATGCTGGCGCCATACGCCTTTCGACCGGAAGAAAGCTGGGGACGGCGATATTCCGAACCCCGCCATCCTTATCGCGATGATTTTCAGCGCGACCGCGACCGTGTGGTGCACTCGCGCGCATTCCGCCGGCTGGAGGACAAGACCCAGGTATTCACCCGCCGCTACTCAGACCATTTTCGCAACCGGCTCACGCACACCATTGAAGTCTCGCAAATCTCGCGCACCATCGCGGCCGAACTCGGGTTGAATGAAGACCTGGTGGAGGCCCTGGCCCTGGTGCACGATATCGGCCATCCACCATTTGGCCATGCCGGGGAACGTGTTCTGGATATTGTCATGCAGGGATACGGCGAGCGCTTCGATCACAATCTGCATGCGCTGCGGATCGTGGAACAGTTCGAACAGCGTTATGCCAATTTCCCCGGACTGAACCTGACGTTTGAAGTGCGGGAGGGAATCATCAAGCACTCCCGTGATTACAGCGCTTCTGAAATTCCCGAACTGACGGAGTATATGCTGGAGCAGCGGCCACCGCTGGAAGCCCAGCTGATCGATCTCACCGACGAAATTGCCTACAGCACCGCCGATCTGGATGACGGAGTTGAGGCCAATCTGCTGAGTGTGGCCCAAATCCGCGAGACCCTGCCGCTTTTTGCCGGATTTTACGCAGAGGCAGAGCGGCTTTATCCCCTCGCGGCAGAAAAGCTCAAATTCAACGAAGCCCTCAAGCGCGTACTCGATTATCTGGTAAGCAGTCTGATCGAAAACACTCGCGCACAGATCGCCGCCAGCGGTGTGCGCTCCGCCAACGATGTCCGCCAGTTCCCTTCCCGCCTGTTTACTTTTGCTCCTGATGTGGCCAGGGAACGCAGGCAAATGAGAGACTTTCTCTACCAGAACGTCTATTACAGCCCCGCACTGCGGCAGGAAAAAGAACAGGGCGAGCAGATCATTGCCGAACTGTTCTCATGCTTTATGAAGTTTCCGGAACATCTTCCGGAAAGCCATCGGGAGAAGCTGCGTCAGGAATCAGCCCACCGGATTGTTTGCGACTACATCGCCGGCATGACCGACAGCTTCATCCAGGAGCAGTACCGCCATTTTTGCTACGGCGGCAAAGTAATCTCGTTGCCGGTATCGTGACTATAAAGATCTTCTCCGTCCGGAACTTCACCGCCAGGCCAGTCATTAAATAAAGCGCCTGTACGCCGAAGCTGGTCCCTGCCATGGGAATTTTTCCGGATGGATTAAATGGGCCAGCAATTCCACACCCTGCAAAACTCTGGGACCGGGACGGGCGAAATACGAGCTTGCGTCCACCGCGTAGACTTGGTTGTTGCGGACCGCCGGAAGATCGAACCATCCTTCGCGCAGACGTAATTGCGGCGCCAGTTCCATGACTTTGTCCAGATGGTTGCCGCAGGGCATCAGGATGAGGATTTCCGGTGCCCAGTCCAGCACATCATTCCACGAAATAGGCACAGAGTACTCGCTCTCTCGGCCCAGTTTGTCGATTCCGCCGGCAATGCGGACCATTTCAGGCACCCAGTGTCCACTCGAATAAACTGGATCAAGCCACTCCATGCAAAAAACCTTTGGACGCGTCGCACATCCGTCCGCCACTCGCGCCACCTCGTCCATGGCTCCAAAGTAAGCGGCAATCCACTCTTCTGCTTTTTCGCTGCAGCCAGATATGGCGCCCACCTGACGAATGTTGTTCGCAATATCATTCAGGTTGCGCGGTGTGAGCCACACAATCTCAGGTTTGCTGGGCAGGGCATGCAAAGCCTGCGTGATTTCATTGCCAGCCGGGGCGCAGACCGCGCAGAGGTCCTGCGTAAGAATCACGTCCGGCGCAAGTTCGCGTAAAAGCGCCTCATCGACCTCATAAATGCTCTGGCCCTTCTTCACCCGCTCGGCTACAGCCAGCTCGATTTCCGCCTGGGAAAGCTGCTCCACGGGTATGGCGCTGCGGACCACAACCGGCTTTCCCGTAACGCTCTCCGGGTAGTCGCATTCGTGCGTAATGCCCACGAGCCGGTCGGCCAACCCCAGCAGGCACACCATCTCGGTGGCGGATGGCAAGAAAGAAACGATTCGCGATGAATTCATTCGCCTGACTTTATCATGAGCAGAAATTCAGGCAAAAGCAAAAGAACCTGTATATAATTCCGCTGGCCATTTCAATCCATCAATTACCGCCAGGTAGTAGATTCTTTCCAAAATTACGTCAGGAGAAGCCGTGAAACACTATCCAGTAATCTTTGCAGTATTGCTCACATTAGGATTCGCCATTGTGACAGAACAAATAACGGCGCAGACTGCCGAAAAGGGCGCTTTCGTATATACGATTGCCAACCCCAGCGGCCCTAACATCATCGATGCCTACCGTCAGGACCGCGCATCGGGCAAACTCACTTTCCTCGCCGGTTACAAAACAGGAGGGCTCGGCTTGCCTTCTGCGGCGGTAATTGGGACAGAACAGCATCCCCTGATTGCAGATGGTCATCTGCTTTATGCGGTAAACCCTGGAAGCAGTGATATCTCGGTTTTTCGCATCCATGATGATGGAACTCTGCAACTTATCAACCGCCCATTTCCTTCCGGGGGCATTGCTCCCGTAAGTCTTGCTCTTCACAACCATCTTCTTTATGCAGCTAATCTGGGTGACAACACGACCCCGCCGAATTACAGCGGATTCACAGTTTACGATGGTTTAATTCGGCCTCTGCCGGCATCGACAGTCACACTGAATATTGGAGACGCGCCTTCCGATATTTTATTTAACAAGCAGGGAACATTGCTGGTTGGGGCACGGTTTGCTGCGAATACCGTTGACGTCTTTAAGGTAGACGGCGATGGCCGCTTAAGCCATACCGGAGAAGTGGGTAATCAGCCCGGAGCCCTGGGATTGGCATTTAGTCCTGTATCGGACCAGCAATTATTTGGCGCGATTACAAATTTGCCTGGCGCGGCAGCTTACTCCATCTCTCCGAGCGGCTCCATTTCACTGGTCAATACGATTACTGACACGCAAAGCATCGATCCCTGCTGGGAGGCCATTGAAAGCACGGGTAACCGCGGATGGTTTGTTGCCCCGGCTGCCGGCACAATCACACTTTATTCGATCGACCAGAACGGCGCTCTGGCGCGAGTGAGTGCCCACAACACCCTTGGAGTCGCACCTACTGAAGTTGTTCTTTCCAGCTCGGGAAAATTCATGTATGTCATCGACGTTTTTTCCAATGCCATTGAAAGCTTGGGACTGACAGGTCAGCAATCCAACGGTGGATTGGCGAGCATAGAAACCGTCAACGTGCCCGATACAACGAACTCCATTATCGGTATTGTGTTTGTGGATTTTGACGAAGAGTAAGCCTCTTTTACTCATAATCCGGGGCGGGTCACAAAATCTTTAATATTGCAGAATGAGATTTGATGACCAGCCCCAATTTTTTTGGGTGGTCGTCTTAATAAGACTCAGACATTTTCACGCCGGCCACGAACATCGTCACTTACTGCTTTGCACACTCCCAGTTTGCCGCATCATTCACGTCGCCACTGCCTTTATATTTGGCCATCTTTGGCCAGGCACATAACGGCCGCGTCATCTTTGTTCCGGCGGAGGGATCCAATGGATTGACGTATTTTGCGGCGATAATCGTTTCCGGGGCCACACCCTTTTCCACCCATTGCTCCAGCGCCATGCGCATGTTGCCTTGCGGAGTGGCGGGATAATAGCCGAATTGGCCGAAGTTGTCCGGCCCCGGCCCGCCAGCGCAGTGCTGTACTCCCGGCGCCATGAACAGGCGCACGGACGAAGCAGCGTCCGCAGCACCGATCGTGGTCATTACGCTGTTGTAGTAATCAATAGCGCCGGTTGGCGGAATGGCCGCATCGCTCCAGCCGTGATACATAATCAGCTTGCCGCCCCGGGCCTGGAACGGTTTCAGGTTGGGGTCTGTTGCATTCAAATTGTGCCCCTGTTTTTGGTCCGCCATGTTCACGCCGCTGTCGAAGTTGAAAGTCTTGAAGTCCCATTGCGGATCGTCAAACACCATATCCGAGTAGAAGCCATTGGCAAAGAGCACCAGCAATGCTGACCCGGGCGCCGTGCCCGTGGTCCAGGTGGTCCAGCCACCGGGGCCCTCTTCTCCTCCAGGGAGAAAGCCGGGATAGATTTGCCTTCCCTTTGAATCATGCGCGCCGGCATAAATTTTTTTGAGCGCCACAACCTGCTCCGCCGTGAGGCAGGAATTCGTATCTCCCGATTTGCACTGGATGGTCGCGGGATCGAACGCGCACTTGCGCGGATCGGCAATGATGCCGTCTTTCACTCCATCCTGCGCGTCACAGGCCTCGCGGACTGCGCTGGCGATCACGGGAACTTTGTCGGCGGAAATATAACTGCCGGGAATAGCCAGCGTGGCCTGCGCATTCCACGCGCCGCCAGCCAGGAGGTGTGTCCAGTTCCACGCGGGTGCGCCTGCAAGGATGCCGTCATAGTCCGCAGGGTAGCGCTGTGCTTCCATCAATGCCTGACGTCCTCCGTTGGAGCAGCCGGCGAAATAGGAGTGCTTCGGTCCATTGCCGTAAAACGCCTGCATAATGGCTTTGGCCTGGACCGTCATCTCGTGAACAGCGCGGTAGCCAAAGTCGGTGATTTTTTCCGGATGGCCCAGCGCCCAGCCTGCGCTGATTGCGCTGCCTGAGTGACCTGTATCGGTCATCGCACTGGCGTAGCCATTCTTTAGTGCGACGGCCAGTTCGGGATAGGAGATACTTCCCGCGAATCCGCCGTTGCCTAATCCCTGAAATTTTCCGTTCCATCCGTTGACTGGCATCCAGACTTCAATTTTGATATCAGAATCTTTCGATGGTTTGATTTCTGCCTGGACCCGGCAAAACTCCGGCAGATTTTTGAAGGCTGGCTGGCTTCCTGCTGCTGGCGAAGAGAATGCACCTGCGGCCACGACCTGAGCTGCAGTAATGCTGGTGTCTGGCAGTTTGAGCGCGCTCAGTCCTTCACACGGAGTTCCGGCGGCCCGAGCGGGTATTGTGCTCAAAGTCGCAAGCAAAAGCCATATTCCAAAGAGAGATTTTCGGCACTGTGTTTGCATGGCGACAAATTATATACATCTTCGGGTGGTTCATCTGCGCTTGCCGAGGCCCGATGCCTGAAGACGCTGCAGTTCGCGATAGAGCTCGCTCTTTGAGCACCCCTGCTCTTTGGCCAGGGCTTTGAGCGCAGCTTTTTCGTCCAGGTGCTGCTCGCGCATCAGGGATTTCAGGCGGGCTTCGAGGTTTTCCCCGCTGGCACTCTCTGTTGCCTCTGTTTTGCCGATCAGCAGTGTAATCTCGCCCTTCAACTCGCGCTGCTCAGCCACCGCCAAAACCTGGGCCGCACTGCCGCGAAGGAACTCTTCATGGATCTTCGTCAGCTCACGCGCCACCACTACCGGCGTTGCCTCACCCAGAAGCTCGGCCACGTCCTGCAGAGACTCGCGGATTCTGTGCGGCGCTTCGTAAAATGCAACTGTGTGCGGAATGCCACGCAGTGACTCAAGCATGGTCCGGCGCTGGCCCGACTTGGCGGGAAGAAAGCCGCGAAATTCGAAGGCGTCAGTTGGCAAGCCGCTGGCCGCGAGGGCGGCAATCAGGGCCGAGGGACCAGGAACCGGCGCCACGCGAATTCCTCGCTCCACCGCCAGCTTCACTACTCGATAGCCGGGATCGGATATGCCGGGCATACCGGCATCGGAAACCTGGGCAATCGTGAGTCCCTGGGCCAGTTTTTCAACCAGTTCTTCCGCACGCTGCGCCTCATTGTGTTCGTGATAGCTGATGGCCGTTTTTTTAATTCCGTAGTGGTCGAGCAGCTTTTGTGTATGCCGGGTATCTTCACATGCGATCAGATCGCATTCCCGCAAAACGCGAATGGCGCGATAGGTGCAATCTTCCAGGTTGCCGATGGGAGTAGCCACAACGTAGAGCACGCCCGGGCCTTTGGTTTCAGTCATTTGTAAATCTTCCGGCATCACAGTTTCTCAGCATAGCATCGGCGGAGCATTCGAACGCATCTCACCCGCATCCCGAAAAACGCCGGTAACAACCGGCCAAGGAGAAAAAGCTATGAAACTGGAATCTTTACACGACCTTTTTGTGGAAGAACTGCAGGACCTTTTTTCTGCTGAAAACATGATTTTGAAAGCGCTTCCTAAAATGGTCGAAACCGCTACCTCTCCGGAGCTGAAGAAAGGGTTCGAACAGCATCTGGCACAGACCCGCAATCAGGTACAGCGTCTGAATCAGATCTTTGACGCTCTCCCGGAAGTCGACCCCAATGGCAAAAAATGCAAAGGTATGGAAGGCATTATCAAAGACGCTAAGGAACTGATAGAGAGTGACGCCGAACCAGAAGTCATGGATGCAGGTTTGATCGCCGGGGCCCAGCGGGTGGAGCACTACGAGATCGCAGGATACGGCACTGTTGCAAACTATGCACAGCTGCTGGGACGCAATGAGTGGGTCCAGCTGCTTCGCCAAACGCTGGACGAGGAAAAAGAAACCGATGCCAAACTGACCCAGCTGGCCACAAATATCAATCTGGAAGCCAAAGCAGCCTGAGCAGAATCGCAGTTAAACTATGGGGGCCAGCGCCAGGGCGCGCTGGCTTTCTCATTGACGGGTTTTCCGCGCACACCCTACAATCGAAACAAGTCTACTTGGAAAGGCGTGCAGTGCCTCTTTACGAATATCAGTGTAAGAAGTGCAAGCATAGGTTTGAAAAAATACAGAAGTTCTCCGATTCCCCAGTGAAAAAGTGTCCGGAGTGCGGCGGCCCGGTTGAGAAGCTGCTGTCGGCTCCGGCGGTACAGTTCAAAGGAAGCGGCTGGTATGTGACGGACTATGCACGCAAGGGCGGAAGCACAGGCTCAGGCTCCATCTCTGCTGCGTCTTCCTCCGACGGCGAAGGCTCAACCACCAGCACGGCAGAGAAGTCTGAGTCTTCTGATTCCAAATCTTCGGATTCCAAAAAAGAAGAGAAGACCAACACGAAGAAAGCCGAAAAGTCGGAAACGAAATCGAAAAAATAAAGTAGCCGCTTTACGCAGCTTTTTTGCTCGGCACCTTTGCGCCCTTTTTACGGGCTTTCGATAAGCCGATCGCAATCGCCTGCTTCTTATTTTTTACCGGGTGCTTGCCGGAGCGCATGTGATGTATCTCTGTCCGCACCTCCGCGCCCGCCTTTTTACTGTACTTACGGCCGGAAGATTTCTTTTTTGTTTCTGATTTGATGGCCATACAGTTCCCCCTTTTGGTATGACGTTGAGTCAAACTCGGGGGTTGACCGCCGCACCACGCCTCATTTCCTGATCGTTTGCTCCTGCTGTGTGGACTGCGCTGCCTGGTGTCGGCTGACAGTGAACTTCATCTGCCGCTTTGGTATATCAGCATCCACGATCACATGGTCGCCGTGCAGAATGCTGCTCTCCAGAATCTGCAGTGCCAGCGGGTCCTGAATCAGGCGCTGGATGGCGCGCTTCAGCGGACGGGCACCGTATGCCCGATCATAACCTTCAAGAAACAACAACTCTTTGGCGGCTGGAGTTAACTCAATAGTGATTTTGCGGTCCGCCAGCAGTTTGCGCAGATCGTCAAGCCGCAGCTCAATGATATGCACGAGCTGCTCCTCGTTCAACGGACTAAAGACAATGATGTCGTCCACCCGATTGAGAAATTCCGGACGGAAGTGCTGCCGCAGCGCTTCCATAACGTGCTGCGTGGCTTCGTCGAAAGCTTCGGGCGAACTGAGTCCATCGGCCTGCAGGTAGCTGGCGCCGATATTGGACGTCATGATGATGACCGCATTCTTGAAATCGACCGTGCGGCCTTTCGCATCCGTGAGCCGGCCGTCATCGAGAATCTGTAGCAGAATATTAAAGACGTCCGGATGCGCCTTTTCGATTTCATCAAACAGGATCACGCAGTACGGCCGGCGGCGTACCGCTTCCGTGAGCTGGCCGCCCTCATCATAACCGACGTATCCTGGAGGCGCGCCAATCAGGCGGGCCACGGCATGTTTTTCCATGTATTCGGACATGTCAATGCGCACCATGGCGTGCTCATCGTCAAAGAGAAACTCAGCCAGCGCCAGCGCCAGTTCTGTTTTACCCACACCGGTGGGACCAAGAAAGATGAAAGAGCCAATCGGCTTGCGCGGATCGCTCAGACCGGCCCGCGAACGCCGAATCGCATTGGCCACGCGAGTCAAAGGAATGTCCTGTCCCACAACCCTCTGGCGCAAACGATCTTCCATGCTCACCAGCTTCTTCACTTCGCCTTCGAGCATTTTTGAAACCGGGATGCCAGTCCACTTCGAGACGATCTTCGCCACGTCCTCTTCGTCAACTTCCTCTTTCAACATGCGCGATTGTGCCTTGCCCTCGGCAGCGGCGCTCAGCTGAGCAAGTTCGGTTTCCGCCTGGCGCAGCTCGCCATAGCGAATCGCCGCCACGCGCTCCAGATTTCCTGAACGCTCTGCCTGCTGCTCTTCAATCTTCAGCTGCTCAATCCGCTCCTTGAGCTGGCGAATTCTGGTAATAGCTTCTTTCTCGTCTTTCCAGCGGACCTTCAAAGCATTGGCCTTTTCCCGAATCTGCGCCAGTTCGCGCTCCACCACCTGCAGACGCTCGCGGGAATTGGGATCGGTTTCTTTTTTGAGCGCCTGTTTTTCGATCTCCAGTTGCGTGGCTTTGCGTTCCAGCTGGTCGATTTCGGTGGGCATGGAATCGATTTGTATGCGCAGAGAAGCGGCGGCCTCATCGATCAGATCAATGGCTTTGTCGGGCAGAAAGCGGTCAGAGATATAGCGGTGCGAAAGCGTCGCCGCGGCCACAATGGAGGAATCTTTAATGCGGACGCCGTGATGCACCTCGTAACGTTCTTTCAGGCCGCGAAGAATGGAAATGGTGTCTTCCACATTGGGCTCGCCCACGAAAACAATCTGGAAACGGCGCTCCAACGCGGCATCTTTTTCAATATATTTGCGGTATTCGTTGAGAGTGGTGGCGCCGATGGCCCGCAGTTCTCCCCGTGCCAGCGCCGGTTTAAGCATATTGCTGGCGTCAATCGCCCCCTCAGCCGCGCCCGCCCCGACCAGCGTATGCAACTCGTCAATAAACAGGATGACCTTGCCGTTCGAGTCTTCAATCTCTTTCAATACGGCTTTCAAACGATCTTCAAATTCTCCGCGATATTTAGCTCCGGCCAGCATCGCTCCCAGGTCTAAAGCCACCACGCGTTTGTTTTTCAGGAGCTCCGGAACGTCGCCGGAAACAATACGCTGGGCCAGTCCTTCGACGATTGCCGTTTTGCCCACGCCCGGCTCGCCAATCAGTACTGGATTGTTTTTTGTTCTGCGGGAAAGCACCTGCACCACACGACGAATCTCTTCATCGCGGCCAATCACGGGATCGAGCTTGCCCCGGCGCGCAAGCTCGGTGAGATCTTTGGCGTAGCGTTCGAGAGCCTGAAATTTGCCTTCGGGATTCTGATCGGTCACTCGTTGAGAGCCACGGACGGCCGTCAGGGCCCTGAGAATGGCGTCGTAAGTAACGCCGGCTTCCGCAAGAATCTGCCGCGCTTCATTGTGTTTATCTTTGTCCTGGGCCATGGCCAGCAGCAGATGCTCGGTGGAGACATACTCATCTTTAAATTTGCCGGCTTCCTGAAATGACTGGTCGAGAATTTTCTGCAATCCGCTCGAGATCTGCGGCTGTGCCGCGCCGCCGGAAACCTGGGGTAAACGTGTGATTCGTTCAGCCGCCTGGGCTTCGACGGTTGCTGGATTGGCCCCGAGTTTGTTCAGCACGGGAACTACAATCCCCTCGCGGTCGCGTGCCAGAGCCGCCAGCAGATGCACCGGCAGCAACTCAGGGTTTCCATGCTGCGACGCCAGTTCGCTGGCCTGCTGTACCGCTTCCTGCGATTTCACCGTGAATTTGTCCCAGCGGATTGCCATATTTATTTCTCCTGTCTGAACCGGAAACGGACTTGAGCTTTATGATGCCCTGCTTCTGCGGTGGCCGCAGAAAAATTTGTGCCTCTCCTCAGCGACCTTTGCCAGTTTGAATGGATGGCGCGGCGTCCAACCGTGACGGCCATCACACCCTAAATAAAAGCGGGAGATACAGTATCTCCCGCCTACAGAAGGCCACCACAACTTTTAGTTCTGCAGCGTCCTTCCACCAGCCGCGATTTTTATCTGCTTCGGTTTGGCTTCCGCACGCTTGTCCAGGGTGATCTTCAGAATCCCCCTGTCGTAGCTCGCCTGGGTATGTTCGGCATCCACGGTGACCGGCAACCGGAAGGTCCGGGTAAACGTACCAAAGCGGCGCTCAATGCGATGGAAATTCTCTTCCTTTTCTTCCTTTTCAAACTTCCGTTCACCCTTGATGGTGAGAATGTTGTTCTCCTGGCTCACATTCAGGTCTTCCTCATTCACGCCCGGAATCTCCAGTTTGAGCACCAGGCTGTGCTCATCCTCATAGACATCCACTGGCGGAACAAAAGTGCCTGACGTGAGCTGATCTTTACCGCTCTGATCGCTCCAGCCCCCAAGCAGGTTGTTGACCCGGTCCTGCAAACTCACCAGCTCACGAAAAGGATCGAAACGAGTAATCATTGTCATGCCATTCCTCCAAAATTTTTGCTGTATTCCAGCTTCAGTGAATTTGATGCTTTACTTAGCACAAACGAAGCATAAAATATGAGTGTTTTATTGTCAATCTAAAAATAAAACTGTACTGTGCTTTTATTTTCAATCATTTAAAAGTTTTCAGGTAAACAGAAAGGCGGAGAATTTGCTAACCAGGAAAAGACGGTTCGAGCATACGGCATCCGCTCTCAGGTGAGTCCAAAGGTGCGGATTCGAGACCAGTAATGCCCACTTCAGCTGATGCGGCGCCACTCAGGCGGCCTTCGAAAAAGCGCTCCACGCTGGCCAAAATAGCGGGGCCTTCGTGATCATCGTAGACAGCACGGCGCAGAGCGTTGCCATTCGGCACCCCGTGGGTAAACCAGGCCACAAACTGCTTCATCTTGCCCGGTGAGCCGTGCATGTTCTCTTCCACCAGCATTTGGAAATAAGTGCGGATCATCTGGTAACGATCGGCTTCCGTGGGTTCGTCGTAACGGCCAGTGTCGCTGAACTGGCGAATCTGGCGGAAAATCCACGGATTGGAAGCAGCCGTACGACCGATCATTACGGCATCACATCCGCTTTCGGCCACCATGGCGACGGCATCTTCCGGAGTGCGAATGTCGCCATTGCCGATCACCGGAATGCTCACTGCATTTTTTACGGCGGCAATCCACTCCCAGCGGGCATTGCCGCTGTATCCCTGTTCGCGGGTGCGGGCATGGAGGGCCACGGCATTCAGGCCGCACTCCTGCGCCATGCGCGCCAGCTCCACGCAGACAATGTTGCTGTCGTCCCAGCCCAGGCGGAACTTGACTGTAAACGGAATCTTCACCGCCGCACGCACCGCCTCAAAGATGCCGCGAATCACAGGCAGATCCTTGAGCAGCCCGGAGCCGCCATTGCACTTGACTACACGCTTGGCCGGACAGCCCAGATTGAGGTCCACCAGATCGAAGCCCGCGTCCTCTACAATTTTTGCTGCTTCGGAGAGCGTATAAGGATCGCTGCCAAACAGCTGCGCCGAGATGGGGTGCTCGTCGTTGTAAAAATGCAGGTAGCGTTTGCGCTTCTTTTCGCGGGTGCGGAACAGGCCGTCCGCCGAGGTGAACTCGGTCATGATCAGGCCGCAGCCGGAAGTTTCTTCCATGGCGTCAGCTGCTGAGACGTCCGGTACAGCCTGAAGAGCCGACCCGGGCGCGGACATGATTTCGCCGGCCTGGCGCACAAAACTGGCATTGCGAATGAAGCGGCGAAACACCGTATCGGTGACGCCAGCCATAGGGGCGAGGATGGTGGCAGGCGCAATACGCACATCGGCAATCCGGAGAGATTCCGGCACCCGCGCCCCCTGCGGAGCAGCGGCAGGACTGACCGGATTCTCCCAAAACTTGCGCATAAAAACAGCCCTTTGCTGTTCGCCTTGAAACCAGATGAGCCCGACGAGGTTAGCACGCCTCAAGCCGGACTCTACTAAGAGCTAACGGCTAAAGGCCTATGGCTCCTTCAAAAACAAAGCCCCCGCCACGGCGGAGGCCCCAATCTTTGCTTAGCCTGGCTACTTTTTGGCGGCTGCGGTTCCGGCCTTTTCGTACTTGCGGCGGAAGCGCTCGACGCGGCCAGCAGTATCCACCAGCTTCTGTTTTCCGGTGAAAAACGGATGGCAGTTGGAGCAGATTTCAAGGCTTATATCGCTCTTGCTGGTGGAGCGGGTGGTAAATGTGTTGCCGCACGCGCAGTGAACGCGCACTTCTTTGTATGCGGGATGAATGGCTTCCTTCATGGATTCCTGAACCTCTCGTGGAAAAGATTATTTTAACGAAAATAGGGCGATTTGGCCAGTTTGCACTGTATTTTGCGGGATGGCCAGCACTCATGACTTTATCAAGGCAGTCGTTATGATGCGATCAAAACTGCTTTTTAGCAGTTGCCTGAACCCACATGGCACTTTTTCGCGTCCAGTTAAAGCTCGGCAACTTCCAGAACTGGACCCTGGTCTTTGTCCTTCGGACGGACAAAATAATGCCTATGGCATTTAGGGCAGTCAATCTGCGTCGACTCAGAAGCGCCTTTAAGCGAACCAGTACGACCAAGGAGCGGCAGATCATGTCCACAAGGACAAAGCCAAGCAGCATTGTTCCCGGTAGCCGCTGCCGTATCTTTATCGCCGTTACAAAGAATTAAGTCGACCAATCGTTGCCGTTGTGGTGACATGCGGGCACAATGCCTCCAATAAATCGATTGGAATTATCGTATACAAACAGCAGTTACTCAAAATGAAGCAGTCCTTAACCGCACATTGGTGGTATTTTAAGGCAAGAGATGTTGATGACTTCCTCGCCTGCCACTGAATCCGTGCAAGAGTGCTCCATTTGCGGAGGCACGGGCTGGGCGCTCATTGAAGTTCCCGGCCGCGCTGTTCAGCGGGCCACCCGCTGCCGCTGCCGCGCTGATGCGCGTACCGAGCGGCTGTTGAAGGCCACACGAATTCCTGCACGTTACGAACACTGCACTCTGGTCGGCTTTGAAACCGGGGCCAGCTTCCATGAGTCGCTCTCCGTGGCCAAGCTGAAAGCGGTGCAGTTCGTCGAAAAGTTTCCTGTGGAAAAAACCGGTCTGCTGTTCATCGGGCCGATTGGCGTCGGCAAAACGCATCTGGCGGTGGGCATTCTGCAGGAGCTTCTGCGCTGCAAGGGCGTGCCCTGCCTGTTTGTGGATTACCGCGAACTGCTCAAGGAAATCCAGAATTCCTACAATCCCAGCGTGCAGACCACCGAGCTCGACATTCTGAAGCCGGTCTTTGAGGCCGAGGTGCTGCTGCTGGATGAACTCGGCGCCATACGGCCCACCGAGTGGGTGTGGGACACCGTGAGCCACATACTCAACTACCGCTACAACGAGAAAAAGACCACGATCATTACCACCAACTTCCCCAATCTTCCGCCGGAAGTAACGGAGAAGTCGCGCAAGACCCTCTCCAGCAGCGAACGGGCCAGAGCGGCGACGGCGCAGGAAACCCTGGGCGACCGCATTACGGAAAGAATGCGGTCACGCCTGCATGAGATGTGCCGGATCGTGCAGATGGACGGCACCGATTATCGCTTGCAGGTAAAGAACCATAATTTCAGGTAACTGCCTGCTCTGCCTCTTGTCGTCATTGTTTGCCTTATCCGTATCATCCGTGTAAATCATGTGGTGAAGGTTCTCTTTGCTCACGCACTCCATTCCGTTTTCCGCAGCGCATGAAGCTGAGTTCTTTGCTCAGTTTCCGGCAGCGCCGGCGGTGTTTCTGCTGCGCGGAGAAGATGCAACCGCGGAGCCTTACGCCGGCAAAACTTCCAATCTGCGCAAAAGGTTATTGCGTCTGCTGGCTCCGCCGGAATCGCAGTCGAAGCGGCTTAATCTGCGCCAGCGCGCCGCAGTCATTGAATATTCGCTGACCGGATCGGATTTTGAATCGATCCTGCTGCTTTACCGGCTCCTGCGCCGTAAATTCCCGCGCACATACCAGAAGCGTCTGCGGCTGCGCCCCGCGCCGGTGGTACGACTGAATCTGGAAAACGCTTTTCCACGAGCGTATGTAACCACGAAAATTGGCCGCCTGAAGGGCCGTTCGCTCTATTACGGCCCCTTTCGCGCGCGCACCGTGGCGGAGGCTTTTCTCAATGACTCGCTTGATCTCTTCAAAATCCGGCGTTGTACCTTTGAGCTGCATCCCGATCCCGCATTTCCCGGCTGCGTCTATTCGGAGATGAAGATGTGCCTCGCGCCCTGCTTTAAGGGCTGTTCCGACGAGGCTTATCAAGCAGAGGTCGCCCGCGTGCAGGCCTATTTTGATTCCGGCGGACAATCACTGGTACAGGAGCTGGAAGCGGAGCGGGACCGGTTGTCCAGCGATCTGGACTTTGAAGCCGCCGCGCAGCAGCACGCCAAAATCGCGAAGCTTAAGAATGTTCTCTCGGCATGGGACGACATTTGCCATCGCCTGGACCATCTCGAGGCCGTGATTGTGCAGCCCTCGGCGCAGCCAAACTCGGTTGCCCTGTTTCGCTTCCGCAATGGTGAACTGGCAGGGCCGGAGCACCTTGCCCTTGCAGCAGACAGCGAGAGCCAGCCGGCAGTTACAGGACTGCAGGAAACGCTCGAAAAGTTACAGCCTTCGGGCGCTGCCTCCGGACAGCAGTTTGCAGAAGAGCTGGCTATTCTAAAGCGCTGGTATTACCGCAGCCACAAAACCGGCGAGGTCATCTTTGCCAGGACAGATGGCGAGCTTTCCCTGCGAAAAATTGCGAATGCCGCGAACCGTACTTATAAAGGTGAAAGAAAGAGTGAAGACACGGAAACCACATCCGATCATGTTTTAAAAGGCCCCGAATGAATCTCCTGATTTCCTTTGTGTCCCTTCGTGTCCTTTGTGGTTAACTTCTGCGCTCTTGCGGAAAACAACTCTGATTCCCTCTCGCCATCTTTCATCGAGGCCAGCCAGTGTCCATTCAATTGCGGGTGAAAAGTAGCGCAACACCGTATCCACAGCGGGATGCACATGCAGGGAGGGCGCGGCCAGACAGAGCAAGGGCGCTGCAGAAGAAAGCTCACGTCCGGAGAAGTAGCCATACTGCTGGAACTCGCCGCGCTGATGGTGCCAGAGCACACGCGCCCAGTAGTCGAGACCCTGCAGCGGAAGATGAATGTCTTCATCTGCTTTGAGTTCGATCACGGCCAGCCTTCCGGCGCGCGTGCAGGCGAGCACGTCAATCATGGCCCGGTCAGAGGCGGAGAATGCCGGCACCTGCGAGTAAACCTGGGCCGGATCCAGGCGCAAATCGAGCGCAGAGACATCTTTTATCACGAGTGATTCCAGCCAGCGTTCTGGATACATGCGCCACAGCGGATCGCGACGGTCGCCCCGCAGATGCCGGGCTTGCATCACCACTTTGGCGAAGTCGTGAAAGACTGGCTCGTTCTCCGGAGTAAGCCGGCTGCAAAAGCCTGCCACGCCGAAGATGATCTCTTCTTCCATATTGAAAGAGCCAGGCGCGGCTTGCCGTCGCGCCTGTGCAAACTCCAGGCCATGAAGACGAAACGAGAGTTGCGCCGGTGAAAGCACTACGGTTTCGGAGCGCGGCACAACCGTCAGAACTTTCTGTATCGAATCCTGAAACTGGGCCTGGATGCGCGCCGGATCGGCACAGCGAACCAGCCGTGTATCAATATTGCCATGATCGGCACAATCAATTTCCGTGGATGATTCATCGCCTTCATCCAGTTCACAAAGTTGCAATTGGGCAAGATTGCGGTTCAGGTGGGCCATGCGCAGACGCAATGTATCCGAAGTGCGGCGCGGAACATAAAGACGCAGACCCTGCACCACGGTACGCCCGGGCTCTCGCTCGCGGCAGGCCTCCAGCCACAGCAAGCCAAAGGTAAGGGCGGCATCCACGGAGCCGCGCGACTCTTGACCGCCCACGCCCAGAACCGCGAGCGCACGGCGGCCTTTGCGCAGCAGGCCACGGGCATAGATCGGGGAAAAACTCTTCTCAAGATCCATGCTGGTGGCAAGCTTCTGCCGGTCAAGAGTCCAGCCGGGGAATTCGCGATACAGAATCCGCTCAAGAAAATTCGCGTACTGAATGCGCGCAGCGCGTTTGGCAGCGGGCGCGCGACGGTCGCTGTTTTTCGCGATGACCAACTGGTGCGGGCGTGCCTGAGCAAACCCGCGAACACTCAGCCGCAACTCGCCATTCTTCAATTCTGCATCCATGACCTGCCGCACGACATTGCGCTCGCCGGACCAGAGGTGCAGCAAGCATTTTCCACGCTCAGAGGAAATGGAGTACTGCGCGGATTCCAGATCGAAGATTACCTCGGCGTTTTCAATCACCGCACCGCCGCGCACCTCAGCAAGAAATTCCTGGACTGCGCGCGCGAGCAAATCAGGCATCATGAAAGAACGAGCCTCTTGTTACGTTGCAGATTGAGTTCGGTTAAAACTATGTAAATTACGCCTGTTTCCAGGCTAATTTAACTTCTCTTTAATGATCTGCCGTGGGGGTACATGTATAACAGACTCACACATTGAATACCTCACAGCTCAAAAAGGGGAGCTCTCTTCCACGATATGGGGGGTTCCCCAAACTTTTTTGGAGCTGGAAAGTCACGCGTTTTCCGGATGCGGCTGTGTTTTGCGGTAAAGCCTTCTGGCGGTATACCAGAGAATCCGGATGCTGGCCAGCACGGGAATTGAGAGAAATACACCAATCACTCCCGCTACTTCTCCGCCGGCTAGCACGCCGAACAGCACTGCCAGGGGATGCAGGGCGAGTTCCCGGCCCATGATTCGCGGCGCACTCACATAGTCCTGTATGCCGCGCCACACCAGCAGAAACACCATCAGCCAAAGTATGTGACCGTACCCGGAAAAAACAGCCACACCCACAATCAGCAGACCACCCACAAACGGACCAGCTACGGGAATAAATTCGAGAACGCCGGCAGCAGGACCCAGGGCAAAGGCATAGGGCACACGCATGGCCCAGATCACCAGAGTAACCACCGCCACGGCCATCCCGGCCAGGACCAGCTGCGAACGGATAAAGCCAGCCAGCATCAGGTTCATCTCTTCCATGGTGGCGGCAACGATTTCACGATTGCGCTGGTTACGCACGGAACCAATGATAAGATCGCCAAATTTTTTTCCGTCCTTGAGAAAAAAGATGGCAAAAATGGGGACCAGTACCAGCCACCAGACGTTGCGGACCGTTTTGGCCGCACGCAATACCAGGTCCTGCGAGGTCCTGATTACGTCCTGCCGATGGTTTAACAGAAAGCTTTCTATGCGTTGCTGGGTTTGCGTGCTCCAGCCGTGCTGGCTTCCCACGGAGCGGGCAATCTGGCCGGAGCTGATGTCACTGGCCCACTGGGGCGCCTGCTGCATCAGCCGCTGCCCTTCCTGAACAACGGGGGGGCCGGCAATGGAAAATATGCCCGTCAGCCCCACAATCAGCACAACATACACGGCGAGGATGGCCGCCATCCGCGAGCCGCGCAGCCAGCCCTGCAGCCGGCTTACCGGAGCTTCGAGCAGGTAGGCAAAAAAGATGGCAAACAGAAACGTGAGCAGTGCCCTCCAGGCGGCCCACAAAAACAGAAGGGCCAGACCAAAAGCCAAAATGGTCATGAGGGCCTGTGCCGTTTTTCGGTCAAACAGTTTCAAATCGTCCAATCGTACCCCTGATCTGCCGCGGCGCGAAAGCGAGGACGAAGTCTCAAACCACGGGGTCCACGTTCGCGCACAGCCAGTAATCGCGGAACGCACAGGCCAGCTGCACAAATTCTCCCGGATCCTGTGGCTTCGTCAGGTATGAATTTGCGCCCAGGTCGTAGGCCCGATTCACGTCATGGGGCAGTGGCGACGAGGACAGCATCACTACCGGGATGCGGCGCAGGGCGTCCTGGTCACGCAGCCACTCGAGCACTTCAAAACCAGAACGGCGCGGCAGCTTGATATCCAGCATGATGATACCCGGTAGTGGATGCTCTTTGCGGTTCCAGGGCGCTGCGCCCGTCAGGTAGGCCATGGCTTCATCACCATCGGCTACGCGGACAATGCGGGCAGGCACCTGGGCCTTTTGGAATGCACGCTGAAGCAGGTGTGCATCACTCGGTTCATCTTCCACCAGCAGGATCACCTCGGCAAGAGGTCCCATTCTTTTTATCACCTCATGTAGCGGAGCCTACGACCAGTGGTGCTTCATTCAGAGCAAGCCAGTAATTCTTGATCAGATTCACAACCCGTTCGATTTCCGCCGAATCAGCCGGTTTCAGAAGATAGGAATTGGCCCCGGCATCGTAAGCAGGCCCCATATAACTCTCGTCCCTTTCGCTGGTAAAGATCAGAACGGGAATACGGCGCAGCTGACGCTGCTGGCGCAACCAGCAAAGCAGCTCCAGTCCAGTCATGCCAGGAAGCTTTAAATCCAGGATCATCAGAATGGGAATCGGGTATTCGGAACGATTGCCCCAGGGAGGCAGGCCCCGCAGATAAGCCAGTGCCGTGTCACCTCTGGGCAAATGCCGGACAGGGTTCTGTACCCCAGCACGCTGGAAGGCCCGCATCAGCAAGCGCGCGTCCGTAGGCTCGTCTTCCACCAGGAGAATAATTCCAGGTTCAGACCGTTTATCCATCATGATCAAAGCTTTCTCAAAAATTAGCTGTTACTAATACTTCTGTCTGGGCGTATGCACTTCAAAATCGGCCATGAGCGACCGCAACTGGTTTCAGATTCTAATTCATAACTCTGAAATTGGCTTTCCGCCGCCAACAGTTTGAATATCGAAACAAGAAGAATTATCGGCAGGGCAATAGCGGCTATATGAAAGCAGCTCTCATGAAATTCTGTGGATTGTCTTAAAAATCCGAGGTTGCTGGTTTTCTTCTCCTTAATCCATGCAAAAGCGGTCAAAGCGCCTCACAGAAACAGTCCCTCTTTCGGTTGCGAACTTCCCCTGATTCGCAACAAAAAGTATTAAACTGGCTCTCCGTTTCAGGCGCTTTGACCGCTTTCTTCCCCCTACAACCACTAAAGACGACAAGCAGACAGGAATTCCTTCGTCTATTTTTAAATTTTTTTGAGGGCCAAATTTTGAAATGTTTGTCCTTCCCGGCGCTGTTTGCGCAGAAAAAATACAATCTGATCGGCGATGGTTTTTAACATGGCAATATGGGTAAAAGTAAAGGCTTTAGGACTCGGCGCAAAGACCGCCACCACGCCAATGACCTGCTTTTCGCGCGTGATCGGAACCACGGCAATGGACCGTACACCCAATTCTCTGGCGGCCTGAGTTTCAACCCTGGGGTCTGTGGTTGCATCGTCGCAGCGCAATTCAGTGCGCTTTTGGACGCAAAGCCCGATCAGAGTCCCTTCCGTGTCTACAACCGAGCCTATCTCAGGAGAACTGGATCCGCTGCGGGCGCAGCAAACGATCTGCCCGGTTAGCTGGTCAAGCATGCCGATGGCGGCGCCATGGGCGTTCGTGAATATACGGGCCCGTCGCACCATAACGGCCAGTTCAGCATCCTCCTTGCCCATTGCAGCCAGGCTGGTGAGGCTCTGCTGGTGCGGCGCGGCAGCAGCCGGTCCGGCGTGAAGAGAGCTGCGCTTGTATTTTTGTTCACCTGAATCCGTGATTTGTTCTTCCAGTATGTTTGCCAGCATAAAGTACTTTCCCCAAAAAGAAATTTCAAAGCAGATATAGCAATGTGTTCAAGAACCTGCATCAGCGCAGAAACCATGCACCAATACTCGCGAATCAAAACAGAGCGATATCTCCGTTGCGCATGCGGCGGTCCATAATGCGGAAGACTCTGGATTCAAGGCTTTCCACATTCGGCTGTGCTTTTGCCCAGGCTGGAGCATGATGGGCCAATGTGTGCGTGATCGGGCCTCTTTCTCCCCGGCTTTCCATCGCCTCTGCGCGCTGCTCAAAAAGCCGCTTCTGCCTCCGCGGAGGATGATCATCCAGCGCATAGGCCGCGATAACAGGCAGAGCCACTGTGGAATCGAGGCAGCAATACACGGTATCCGCCAGCCGGGCAGGATTGGCCTGGCTTGAGCCTGCGCCGACAGTTTTTTGGGCGTCAAGCGCGGAATCCGTGACCTGCAATAGGTAGTCGTACGCGCCTTGCTCCATCTGCGTGACCGCGCGGATGTGGGCCTCGGTTTGCGCCAGGAAATCTTTCGCCGCCTCGCCGAACACTCCCAGTGCGGATTTTCCGCCATCACGCCTGGAGTTAATAATCAACGCGGCAATTTCCCTGATGTCTGCATCCGGCAGAGCACCTTTTTGATCAGTTTTTTCAGTCCGGTTTCTCACCTGCGTGCTGTCAGAAGTATAAACCGGCACGCCTGCCTCATAAGCCGCGGCCAGGAAAGACTTGCGCCGGGCGCCCGTCTGTTGCTCCCTGCTGGCGGCGTGCCTTCCACAGAAATAATTAAAGTCCGCGGTGCTCATGTTGTGCTGAAATTCGTGGGCATTGCCAACGATCCAGAAGGGCCCTTCGGGGTCCGCAATCGGGCCGTCCGAGATGATCCAGTCGATAAACCCCGCCTCCATGAGCGGAATCAGAGCGCTCCGGTCAAGCCCGGCCGAGGCCACGGCAGCGGAGATGAAAATGCCCACGGTAACATCCTCGCGCAACATTTTTCGCGTGAACAGATGGCAACAGGCGCGCAGGTCCGCCGCGCTGGAGGCATGAAAGACGCCATCAATCAGTCCCGGCAAACTTATTCCCGGACTGATATGTTTGGGGACAATTCGTTTTCCATTGAGATAGCCGCCGTTTGCCATATCCAAAACCCTCCTGTATTGCCCTGAGCTGTTGCTCCTGGTGCAATAAACGACAACTTTTGTGACATTCCTTCACGGAAAATTAATTTTTGGGGGAATTATTTGGGATACCACCCAGGTTAGATCTACAGCAGGGGTTTGCGAGTGAAATTCGGCCTAAATCTGTAACTCTGGGTGCACCAAAATGGGAACGCCTGAAAATTATTATCTTCGTTATAAAATGTGCATCACGTCACAGTGACAAATTATTCCCAGCTCGGTCCTCAGGAACTTATTGCGGAATGCATTTCTACCATGTCAGCTCCTGTATGGGAGGAGTTTATCCGCAGGTTTCAACCCCTGATCGCGGGTGTGGTGGCCCGTACGGCCAACCGTTGGGCGCCGGTTACTGCCGCCGTGGTGGATGATTTGGTCCAGGAAACCTACCTTAAGCTTTGCTCAGAAGACTTCCGCCGCCTGCGGGAATTTGAGAACCGCCATGAAGACGCTATATACGGTTATCTGAAGACGATCGCCTATACCGTTGCCCTGGACCACTTTAAAGGGCATTACGCGGCAAAAAGGGGCGAAAAACTGCGCAGCGGCGCGGATTTTGACGATTCTTTGCAGGTGCAGGGAGCAGAAAGCTCGGTAGAAAATGATATTCTCCTGCGCGAACTGGAGCAAATAGCGGTCGAAATGGCTGATGGAGAACGAGATAAGCTGGTTTTCATCCTCTATTACCGCCAGGGACTCACCACCAGCAACATTGCCAGGATACCAGGAATCGGCCTGTCGCAAAAAGGCGTGGAAAGCTGCCTGCACCGGCTTACCGAACGCCTGAAAAAAAAGGTTGTGGGAGAGGCACTTTGAGCGAAGGAATTTGCCCGGGATTGTCCTTATCTATATACGAGAGATGCAAGTGAGACAGATCAACGGTCATATAACGGCGGAAGAGGCGCTTCACCTGCTTCATGTGCGGGCTGCTGCCGGGAACGACGGCACCGAGCCCGAAATGGAAGAGCATCTGCGACACTGCGAGCCCTGCCGCCAGACCGTGGAAGAGTATGGACATCTTATGGACAGGCTGCAAAAACCCGGCAATGCAGAGCAGGTGGCTCCGTCAGGCGAGTGCGTGCAGCCCGGCATCTGGGCCGAGATGGCCGCCGGACTGATCACGCAGGAAGAATCTCTACAGTATCTGAAACATGCCGCCTCGTGCACGTACTGCACGGAAGAGATGCTCGGCGCTCTCGCGGCCATCGGCAGCAATGTAGCGCTTTCCCCCGTGCTGCAGCAGGGGCTCAACACGGCAACTCCGGAATGGCAAAAAGAGTTTGCCGAGCAAATTGTGATGAAGCACAGCCCAGCCCGAGCGGCAGTGCGAACGCTACATCCAGCCAAAGTTCGCTGGTTTTCCCTGCCCCGTGTATGGGCGTACACGGGAATCGCGGCTGTACTGACTGTGTCCGCCGCGGCCACATTTTTCTTTCTGCGCGGCAATTCGCCCGATGCGCTGATTCATCAGGCATATGCCCAGCAACGGACGGTTGAGTTGCGGATTCCGGGCGCCGGTTACGGCCCCATTCAGGTGCAACGGGCCAGTGGGCGTTCACAAATGAACAGTCCCAGCACCCTGCTGGAAGCCGAAGTCCAGATCAAACGCGGCCTCGAAAGCAAACCGGACGATCCTGATCTTCTGCGGCAAAAAGCTGAGATTGACTTGCTTACCTGGAATTATCAGCCGGCGCTGGAGACTCTGAACCATGCTTCCCGCCTGCGCCCCAATTCCTTCGAGTTGCTGGCAGATATGGCGACCGCCTATTTCGAGCGCGCCGAGGCGACTGCCAGCCCTGCCGATTATGAAGAAGGCCTGCAGGAACTGGGCGATGCGATCCGCCTCAAGCCGGACAATCCGGCGGCGCTGTTCAATCGCGCGATCATCTATGAGCGGCTTTACTTCTATGGCCGGGCCATCGTCGACTGGGAGCAGTTTCTAAAAGTAGAAAAAGACCCCGGATGGCGTAAAGAAGCGGAGCGGCACCTGAAAGAGCTTCGCGAGCACGAGCAGCACCGCAGCCTGCGGCATGTCCCGGACAAGCTGACGGTCGCCCAGTTCAAAGACGATCTGGCCAATCCGAATCTGACCGGGATAGAAGAGTACGTCGAAGCCGCCGAACGCCGAATTCTGCCCGAGATATCAGCCTCCGATACCCACAGCCAGAACTACCAGGCGGCAGCCACTCTGGCAGACATTCTGCAGTCCAGGCATTCCGACAAGTTTCTGAATGATCTGCTCCTCGCGGCGGCCCAGCCACAATTTCAGAAGGCCATGCGACTTCTTGGACAAAGCTCCACGGCCAATCATGAAGGCCGCCACGAAGATGCTTATGCCTCCGCCCTTAAGGCAGCGGCTCTGTTTGGCAAAGCCGGAAATACTGCCGGAGTGCTTTCTGCGCAGTTTGAAGAGACTTACGCCCTGCAGTTTGAATCTAAAGCCGGTCCCTGTGTGGCGCTTGCCGGCGGTGCTACCAATACCGCCCACGAAAATCACTATGCCATGCTGGAGGTACAGCTGCTTCTGGAACAGGCCATGTGCTCTAACACAGGCGGAAACATAGGACAAGCCAAAGAGCTTACCCGGCAAGCTTTGGTGGCAGCGCGCGGTCATGACTACCAGAGCCTCTATCTGCGCGGACTGATGGAAGTTGCTCTTCTAGAAGATCAGGCAGGAGATAGCGCCAAAGCATGGTCCGCAGTTCAGGAAGGCCTTGGTTTGTACTGGAGATCAGACTTGGCTCCTGTTCGTGCTTACTCATTGTACTGGGTGCTGGACTTTATGACCGAGCATATGGGGCATGACAATGTTCAGTTTGCCGCCACATTTGAAGCTCTTAGATTTCGCAGCGAAAACCCAAATCATGTTGTTGAAGCAGCAGAAAGATCACGTTTGGGAAATAGTGCTCTGCGTGTTGGTGAAGTCAGGTTTGCACAGCAGCAGTTTGAACAGACTGAGCAACTATTTGCAAATGTACAGCAAACTGATTCAGTGCGCTGGAGAGAACTGGAAGCTCGCATTGGCATGGCCCGCGTACAGATGCTGCAGGGAACTGACACACAGAAAACTGCGGCAAGTTTACTGGCATCGCTCCCTGAACTTCACTCCGTAACAAATCGCTACCTGGAGTCTCAGTACTATCAGACACTGGCGGAACTCAAATTGCGTTCAGGGGATACCGGCGCAGCAACACAGTTTCTAAACGAAGCAATTCGGCGCGCGGAAACCGGAGTTGAGTCGCTGGCTTCCTGGCGAGAACGACTGGCATGGATGGAGCAGCACCGCGAGTCGTACCTTCTAATGACCGATCTTTTATTTCGCTCCGGGCAAGAAGAATCTGCCTTAATTTTGTGGGATCGTTTCCGCTCCGCTGACATCGGTCCTACACCAAGCCATGAAACAGTAAATCTGAGACTGGCTTCTGCTTCCGCGCCAATTTCACCGGACACCGGTATTGTTACGTATGCCCTTGGGCAGCAGGGCCTTATGATCTGGGTGAGGAGTGCGCAGGAGACCCATGCTGTATATGCACCAATGCCACAGGACCTGAGCCGGACGGCTGAGAATTTCATCAGCGAGTGTTCCCGTCCGGACTCCGATCTTGCCAACTTGCGGATGGATGCTCAAACGCTTTATGCCTGGCTGATTCAGCCGGTGCGTCAATGGCTGCCGGCGACGGGGCACCTCATTATTGAACCCGATGGCATTTTAGGAAAGGTACCGCTGGAAGCCCTGATGGATCAAAATGCCATCTATTTGGGCGACCGCTATTCGCTTACCATGGCCTCTTCCGTGCGCGCCCAAATTCAGCCCTCCGTAAGCAATACCATTCCGGCTTCCTCACGCACTCTAATTGTGGCCGCACCAGTTACCCAGGATGGGGGGATGGAGCCGCCACCAGGCGCCCACACCGAAGCTCTTCGCCTTACTGAAAAGCTCAGCAACTCTACTTTATTGGCGGGTGGCCAGGCAAAAGTGCGTCCCGTGCAGGAGCAATTGCCCAGAAGCGAGATTTTTCATTTCGCCGGGCACGCGAGCTATGGCCGAAAGGGTTCCGCCATGATTTTGGCCGATGGCACTTTAGGCTCTGAACAAACAAAAGTGTTTGACTCGCATGGTCTCGCCAGGCTGAAACTGGCGATGTTCTCGGCCTGTAGCACGGCCCGAGCCAGCGAGATGCTGGAAGCGGACGGACTGGTCAGCGAATTTCTCCAGGCCGGGACCAGAAACGTTGTCGCCAGTCGCTGGAATGTGGACTCGGTGGCCACCACCGATTTCGTAGGCTTCTTTTATGACTCGCTCCTGTCCGGACACAGCGTGGCTGAATCCCTGCAAGCCGCTGGAGGAGCTTTTCGCCGAATTCCGGAGCGGGCGCACCCTTACTACTGGGCCGCATTTTCTGCATTTGGCCGGGCTTAACCGTAAATCCAGACGGCTGGTTCGCGCCGCAGTGTGTTTCAAAAGACAGTTTGTTGCTCCATCTTATTTGTGGTTGCATCGTCATTCACTGATACCGGTCCAAAATGCTTTATCTCTAAAAACTTCTTACAGGAGCGTAGATACGAAATGAAACGACGTGATTTTCTCAAACAGGGCGGAGTGGCAGCATTGGGAGCGCCAGCCGCAGCCTCGCTGCTGGCAGGTGGCTCAGCCAGCAGCCTTGCTGCGCAAACATGCGACACAAACCTGGTGGTCAGCTTTACCGGGCCTTTTTGCTTTTGGTGGAATACTCCCGAAGAGCGATCTATTAAGGTCATGGTCCCCCCGGTGGGTCCGGATTATTGCCCAGCTCCCCACCAGCCATGGTTCGGAACCAGCCAAAATGAAAAAGCAATTACGGACAACGAGCTGGAAAATGGAATCAATTTTTCACTTGATTTACCAGGATACAAGCCTCCAAAGTACCCCGAGCAGCACAATGAGTTGGCTCCGTTTGGCTATGAACAGATGCAAGGCGAGCAGGGGCCAGTACTGTTTAACCTAACCGTGCCCGTGCCCAATATATTTATTGGCGTTCGCGGTACTGTGGTGCGGATGATATGCGCCAATAAAAACGATAAAAAAGATAACTACTGCAAGGACTGTTTGCCCTATGCCGCTGGTCTTACTTTTGTGTACAAAAACATTGACCTGAATAATGTAAGTATTAAACAGGGTGATAAAGAATTTTTTATGCCCGGCTTCGACAATGACAAGTTATTATGCAGTGGAAATTTGGGAGTCCATATGACGCCGCTCAAGCCTCAAGATATTGGCCACACCCATGCCCAAGCGGTCTGGAAAAAGATGCTGGCCATATATCCCTGGATGAACAAGGAAATTATCGGGATTGACTTCAAGTCATGCAATTTCGATCCCTCTTCCCGTGCTCCTTTCAAAGAACAAGAGAACCAGAAAACATATCCTACCCGCTTCGGAGGAGGGCCGGGAAGCGACTGTGAAGTACCGAACATGTGCTTGCCACCATTTCCACCGGGCATTTCCGGCGCAACACAGAAAAAGAAATATTGAAGCTGCAATCCAGACGCCAGTATCAGATAAAAGCGGCTCATTGATATCTACCATTATGAATGTGGGGCACAGGCACTCCGGCCTGTGCCTTTTCTTTAAGCAGTAGGCCTGCATCTTGCGCCTGCCCATATATCTACAGATTGCAGCACCCTGAAGCACGAAGGCGCAAAGTCTCACGACGGCTTATATATGCACCGAAGACCCTTTGTGTTTTTTGTGGTTTCCCCTAAGTCTGTCACATACTGAGTTCAAGAAAACCATTGCTTTACAGAAGGGCTTGTATCAGAAACTATGTCGTAGTTTATCTATGTCGATTTGAAATCAAACAGAAAGGTAAGACCATCATGTCTCAATCACGCCGCAGTTTTATCAAGTATCTTTCTGCCATTCCTGCCGGAATGGCCATTTCATCCATCGGGGCCAGCGCTCTGGAGGCTGGCACTGCGAACAAGAGCAATAAGGGAGGGGCCGAGTCGGCTGATACCGTGACTCTGGCAGTCCGTTTTCAGGGGCCGCTGGCTTCGATTGTGGAGGGAGACGATGTGATAATTTATGCTCCCAAGCTGGAAAACCACGCCGCTGGAGTGGGAACCAGCGCCAATGAGACAGTCATCTTTGGCAATGCGGACTATCAGCTCTCCGGTCTACCCTCGCCGACGGGACCTTCGCGCAAAATATTTCCGCCGGTTCCCTGCAATGCCCAGGAACCGTACAGCGAGGCCCAGCGGCTGCGCAATTTCACCATCCGGCTGAAAAGGCCCAATGTTCTGGAGGGAGTGAAGCCCGTGGATGTAATGCTCTCGGATAAAACCACCATGCCACCCGATACACCCATGCGCTCATTTCCTACCGGCATTCGCTTTATCTATGAGGGAGTGCCAAAAGACGCAGCGCTAAAACTCACTGGACCGGGCGGGTTCCTTTTTGAGTCAAACTTCAGCCTGGATGAAAAAACAGGCACGCGCTACTACGAGCTGAAATTTGGGTTTCAGTCCCTTATGCCAGTCGACCCATGCCATATTGACGCCACTTCTTCTTTTCTGAAGCTGGTGCAGCTCTTTCCTGGCTCGAATATACAGTCCATCAAATTCCATAATGACCCACAATGCTCGTCCCAATCAGCCTCAGCAAGGCTGGTCAACCCAGCTGTACGTTCCGGCCATCACAGTGAACAACCGCATCTAATGCCAGCATTTTTTACAGGCGGCTTCGGCAACGACTGCGAAAGCCCCAACATGGGAACCTGGTAACCCGCTCGCAATAACGGAAGTCTGAAATAACGAGGTCAGGAGCTGTTCATCGGCGCCTGACCTCGGTTTTTTAGCGACTGTGTCAGTCATCAGCGGCGACAGGTGAAATCGCAAAGACTGAAAACACCGCCCTGAAATCCACCCTTCGTGCCCTTTGTGGTTCCAATTCTGATTTACATTATTGCTGTTTCCATATAGGGGTTTTTGGTGGAAAAGCTTGTACAATATCCACGAAAAGTAAAGAATCTGCCTCTGTATACTGGCAGAAACCAGGCAATTCATGGATCCTGTTTTAAAAAATGAGAAACTTCTGGACCAGGTCGGCTGGCAGCTGCTTCGCGAATTGCAGCTCAACGGACGCCTTTCCTATGCGGAGCTGGGGCGGCGTGTGGGCCTGACCACGCCGGCGGTGGTGGAGCGGGTGAAACGCATGGAAGAGGCCGGCATTATCACCGGCTATCATGCGCAGATCAACCCCATGAAGGTGGGCATGCCGATTACGGCGTTCATCCGCATGTCCGTGGTGGGAGACGTGTTTGCGCGCATTATTGGCGTCATCAAGACTTCTCCGGAAGTGGTGGAGTGCCATCGCGGCACGGGCGCGGATTCATTCATCATGAAAGTCCATGTGCGCTCGGTGGAGCACCTCGAGTCTCTGATCGACAGGCTCACGCCGTTTGGCACCACTTCCACTTCAATCGTGTTATCTTCTCCTGTAGACAAGCAGGAAATTCGCCGGCCGGAAGAGATTGAAGCCGCTTCCACGGCCATGGCACAGCGCCGCCGAACTTAACGCAGCCGCAACCCTGTGTTCGCCTGACCGGGTTCGCCTGGTGAATATGAATATTTGAGGTTTTTATGCCAGAGCAGATTCCTCCCCGAGGAAACGAACCTAAAGCAAAGCAAGATGACACCTGGGGCACCAGCATACGCGAGGGCTATGACGACCGCCCGCATCATCGCCAACCCCGCATGGCCCCTCAGAAGCCGCGCGGCAACAAGTCCCTTCGCTCTTTGGGCGGGATGATGATCGTAGGGGCGATGTTCTGGGGAGCTTATCTTTACACTTCCAGTCTGAACGTGAGGGAAAATCTGCTCGAGCATCGCGAACCGACTTATCTTTGCGGCGCCGGCGTGCTGGTTTCCCTGCTGGGAAAGTACATTCGTTTGTAATTTTCTTTAATCTCACAGCGTTCATCTTGCGCGGCAATTCCTGAACTGGATGTAAGGCAGGCAATCCAGCTTTGTTCAGCACACGCCGTTCCGTCCCTGCTCCGGCAGCTCCCAATCAGTACGTATATTCCGGTTACACCCTGTCGCATTCGATATAAAATGCAGGCAATTGGCAAGGTGTACGTCCAGGTATTTGGGGGAATGAGTATGAAATATTCTGTATTGCCTGCTGCAATGCTGTTGTTTTGTGCGCTGGCCGCTCAGACCCAGCATGAAAACCATACGCCGGCCAAACCGGCGACTTTGGTCTCTGGCTTGGGTGATCTTCATCATCCGGTCACAACCAGCAATCCTGAAGCACAGAAATTTTTCGATCAGGGGCTGCGTTACATCTTTGCTTTTAATCACGCCGAGGCGGCGCGCTCATTTCAGCGTGCGACGGAACTCGATCCTGCACTGGCCATGGCCTGGTGGGGCGTCGCGGAAGCCGTGGGCCCGAACTATAACGACCCCGCCGATCCAGCGCGCTTCCAGCAGGCACATGATGCAATCGAAAAAGCTTCGGGCCTTGGGGTGAAGGCGAGTGCGAATGAGCGCGCATATATTTCTGCACTGACCTGGCGTTTTCCCGCAGACCCGAAAGCCGATCATCACCATGCTGCCGAGCAGTATGCAGATGCCATGCGCGAAGTGGTGAAGCAGTATCCTGACGACCTGGATCTGGCCACGCTCTTCGCCGAAGCCAAAATGAATCTTCATCCCTGGGGACTCTGGAACCCGGACGGCACACCGGAGCCGGGTACGCCGGAGATCACGGCAACGCTTGAATCCGTGCTGCGCCGCGATCCCAATCACGTGGGCGCAATCCACTATTACATTCATGCGGTGGAGGCTTCACCCAATCCAGAGCGCGCCCTGGCTGCGGCGAACCGGCTGGCTGCGCTGGCTCCGAGCGCCGGACATCTGGTGCACATGCCCGGACACATTTACATCCGCACCGGCGACTTTGATTCGGCGGTGAAAACCAACGAAAAAGCAGCGGACGCCGACCGCGCCTATATGCAGGCCAGTAGCGATGGAGGAATGTATGTAGCCATGTATTACAGCCATAACCTGCACTTTATCGCTATGTGCGCCAGCATGGAGGGCGAGTATGACAAAGCCAGCCAGGCTGCCGCCACGCTGGCCGATCACGTAAGCCCCATGGTCCATGATGTTCCTCCGCTGGAAGCGTTTATGACCATTCCAGTGGCGGTTGAGGTGCGTTTCCACCGGTGGGACCAGATTTTGCGCATGGCCCAGCCGGACGCGTCACAGAAGACCAGCACCATATTCTGGCACTTTGCCCGGGGTATGGCTCTGGCCGCAAAGGGAAAAGTCGTCGAAGCGGAAGCCGAGCAAAAGATTGTTTCCGAAGCAGAGCGCAGCACTTCGCCGGACACAATTTTTTCCATGCCCGTGAATAACAAGACCAAAGATGTATTGAAGATCGCAGAAAATGTTTTGGGAGCCAGGATTGCTTCGGCCAGGAACGATTCGGCTGCCGCTGTCTCCATGCTGCGCGAAGCGGTGGCCGTGCAGGACACTCTGAAATACGCCGAGCCGCCTGACTGGTTTTTCCCGGTACGGGAATCGCTGGGAGCGGAACTTCTGCGCAGCGGCAAACCCACAGAAGCGGAAAAGGTATTTCGCGAAGATCTGGAGCGTAACCCGCGCAATCCGCGCTCTCTGTTCGGCCTTCGTGAATCACTGAAAGCCCAAGACCGTTCTTATGATGCACAGTTCGTGGATAGACTTCTGCAATCGTCATGGAAGAGTACGGTCGCGCTCAAGCTGGATGATCTGACTTAAGCAGGCGTTTACAGGCCCAGATACGCGGCGCGCACCATATCATTGTTGAGCAGATTCGCGGCAGAATTTTCGAGCAGGATTCTGCCATTCTGCACCACGTAACCGTGATCGGCAATGCCGAGACCGCTGACCACGTTCTGCTCCACAATCAGCATGGTGATGCCGGTGCGCCGTATCTGCTGAATTTTTTCAAAGACCTCTTCCACAATTCGCGGGGCCAGGCCCAGCGATGGCTCGTCGAGCAGCAGTAGTTTGGGCTGCGCCATCAGGCTGCGGGCAATGGCCACCATCTGTTGTTCGCCGCCGGAGAGCGTTCCGGCGAGTTGTTCGAGCCGCTCTCCCAGGCGCGGAAAGAGTGCGAGCTGCTCTTCCAGCAGATGCTTCCGGTTTGAACGGGCGCGAGGCGTGTACGCGCCCAAGGTAAGATTCTCGCGCACGGTGAGGAAGGGAAAGACCTGACGGCCTTCGGGAACATGGCTTATGCCGCGCGCGACCATCTGGTGCGCGGGAACACGCGAGATGTCTTTGCCGGCAAAATGCAGTGTGCCGGAGGTGAGAGGCCGGAGACCGGAGATCACGCGCAGGATCGTCGTTTTGCCCGCACCGTTGGCCCCGATAAGAGTTACAATCTCGCCCGGTTGCACTCGTAAAGTGATTCCAAAAAGGGCCTGAAGATCGCCATAGTGGGCGGCTGCGTCGCGCAGTTCGAGCAGCGGAGCGTTTGTGCTCTGTGGAGTTCGCGCGATCATTTCGCCATCTCCCTGTACTTCGGGCCAAGATAGGCTTCAATCACGGCTGGCATCTTCACTACTTCCGCGGGAGCGCCTTCCGCGATCTTTGCGCCGTAATCCAGGACCACCACGCGATGGGCAATTTTCATCACCACCTGCATTACGTGCTCCACGCCGCCCACCACGCCTACGTCCCACTCCGGCAGTCGTTTGATCAATTCCGCAAGCGCCAGAGCTTCGCCGGTAGTCAGGCCAGAGACAACTTCATCGAGCAAAATCAGTTTGGGCCGAGTGGCGAGCGCGCGGGCGATTTCCAGACGCTTGAGAGCGGCCAGAGGTAGTCCGTGCGCCTGAAAATTTCGCCAGCGGGACATCTCCAGGAAATCCAGTATCTTGTCTGCCTGCTCTTCCGCTCGATGCGGACTCGGCGTGTGCATAAAAGCTCCGAGCATTACATTCTGCAGAACCGTGAGACTCGCAAGCGGTTTCACTATTTGAAATGTACGCCCGATTCCCAGCCGCGCGGTTTGATGTGGCGCGAGACGCGAGATGTCGTGGCCAGCAAAGAGAATTGAGCCTTCGTCGGGATGCAAAAAGCCGCTGATCAGATTGAATACGGTAGTCTTGCCCGCGCCGTTCGGGCCAATGACGAACAAAATCTCACCCTGATTCATGGTGAAAGACGCGTCTCTCACCGCGCGTAGTCCACCGAACGATTTACTGACGTTCTTCAGTTCGAGAACCGCGCTCATGCGCCAGCCTCCTGTTGGGTGTCCGGTGCACCCGGCAGTGGGCCAGTGTGATTGCGCCTGCGCCAAAGGCGCTGCAGCCCACCGACAATTCCATCTGGCAGAAACAGCACCACCAGGACGATAAGCACACCGTAGATCAGGAGATGACCTTCGCGAAACTGGTTCTTGAAAACTTCAGACGCGGTGAGCAGCAGGACTGCACCGGCGACCGGCCCAGCAAGTGTGCCCGCGCCGCCCAGCATGGCGATGATTGCCACCTGAACGGAGATCTCCAGCGGAAAGGCATCATCCGGAACGATATGCTGCGACGAACTGGCGTACAAAGCCCCGCCCAGAGCGGTAATCAATGCGCTGATAAGCAGCGCACGCAGCTTGTAGTTCGCCGTATCAACACCCACGGCGCTGGCGGTATCTTCATCTTCGCGAATGGCCATTAGGTAATAGCCGGGGCGCGAGCGCGAAGTAGCGAAGTTGATCAGAAAAGCAGCAAGCGCCAGAGTCACGGCGGCAAAGTACATCATGCGGATAAACGAATGCCCCGTAAACAGTAGTGGGACGTCGAGGCCAATCGCTCCGCCTGTGATCTCAAGATTGGTTGCGGTCAGCCGCAGTACCTCGGCAAAAGCGATGGTAGCGAGTGTAAAGTAAGGTCCGCGCAGGCGGAAGGCAATGGATCCAATGACCGCGGCAAACAAAGTTGCCGCGAGCGCCGCCAGGAACAGTGAGATCCACACAGGCACGCCGTGCGAGGTGAAGATCGCAAGCCCGTACGCGCCCAGACCGAAGAATGCGGCGTGGCCCAGCGAGAGCTGTCCGGCAAAGCCGCCCACCAGATTCCATGCCAGACCCAGGGCAGCGAAAATGGCGATGCGAAACAGAATCCGCACCTGATAATCGTTCTGCGTGATGAAAGGCAGGCAAGCACACGCGATCACCACTGCCATCAGCAGCCAAAGTCTCCACCGCTTCATGCGCGCTGCCTCCCGAAAATGCCGCTGGGTCGAAATGAGAGCACAAGAAGAAACAGGATGAAGTCCACGATCAGCGCCCACTGATTGCCAATGTAAAAACTGGTAAGGCTCTCGGCCAGCCCCAGCAACAGCCCGGCAAGCGCGGCGCCTTCAATCGAACCCATGCCACCCAGAACCACAATCACAAAAGCCCGGGTGGTAAAGTCCTCGCCTACGCCTGGATACAGATACAACGCCGGAAGCAACAGCCCTCCGGCAGCGCCAGCAAAGGCAATGCCCAATGCAAAACTGAAGGCCTGAATGCGCGATACGTTAATGCCCATCAGCGGCGCTATCTCGGAGTTCTGGGAGATTGCACGCAGCGCCTGGCCGATGAGTGTGCGCGTGACAAACAAAGTAAGGCCGACGATCAACAGGGCGGCAATGGCAAACGAAACCAGTGCGGCGGCATTCAGCGCGAACGGCCCAACGCGCAACACGCGGTTCACCAGATCGATGTTCGCCTGGCGGTAATCGGCATGGAAGATGAGCTGCGCACTGTCGGTAAGGATGAGTGCGATCCCGCTGGTCATGAGAATCTGCATGAAGTGGGACTGGTTGCGAATGGGGCGAATCAGGCCGAGATAAACCAGGTATCCCAGGATAAAGAGGAATATTCCCGCGGGCAAGAATCCAATGTACGGATTGATGTGGAAGCGGTCAAAAAGAACAAAGGTGGCGTACATGCCCACCATCAAAAATGCGCCATGGGCAAAATTGACGATCCGCATCACGCCGAAGATCAGCGCCAGCCCCATGCCGATGACGGCATAGAGCGCACCGGTCAAAAGACCGTTCATGCAGGCTTGCAGAAAGGCAGTCAAAAGTTTTAGAGCCACCTCGGCTTTGTGCGCTAGCGCTGCGACCAGCGCGGAGCCGGAACCACTGGCTTGCTGTTGGCCGCGTCCGCAGGATACACCACGCGATACTGTCCGTTTTGCACCTGCGTGACCAGAACAGGGTGCTGGTTCTGCCCGTTAGCGTCAAACCGGACAGGGCCGAACGCCGTGGAGATATTCAGGTTCCGGATGGCGTCGCGGATCTTCATACTGTCAGCAGACTGAGCATCACTGATGGCCTGGGCCACCACGCGCAGAGAAATGTAGGCCTGCATGGCGTGATAGGCCGGATGCGATCCGTAACGCTTGAAGAATTCGGCATCGAATTTCCGCGAGCCGGCCCACTGAGCTTCCGGCAGCCATTGTGAGGTGGAAAATGTGTATTCCGCATTCTTTCCTGCCCCTTTGGGAGAAGGAAATTCAGCAGCGGCAAATCCCGTGCCGGCTGAAGTGTAGTAGCGCGGATTCAGGTCCACTTCCTGCGCCTGCCGCATCAGCGTGGCTGCATCGACCAGGTACGAGCAGAAATAAATCACGTCTGGATCTTTCTGTTTCACTCGCTGCAGCACGGCGCGATAATCCGGCGATTTGGTCTCGTACGACTCCACTGCCACCACGCTCATGCCAGCTGCTTTGGCCGCCGCGTCCATGGCTTTCATGTTCGACTGGCCAAAGTTCGTATTCTCATAAACGATGGCAATGGTTTTCGGAGCGCCGTTGTCCTTTAGAAAAGCAACGGTCGCTTTGGCGTAATCGCCCGCACCGGCGCAGATGCGAAAGACCCACGGCGACTTTGAATCCATCACGTTGTCAGCGGTCGCTGTGGGAATCAGCAGCGGCGTCTGTCTCTGAATCATCGCGGGGATCATGGCTTTGGTGCTTTCGCTCGAGTAGGCTCCCAGAACCACCGGCACGCGGTCCTGGTCCACAAGTTTGGAAACTCCCTGTACGGCCTGGTCCGACCGGCTTTGATCGTCGTAGAAATCCAGCTCGATCTTTTTGCCAAGGACACCCTTTGCGTTCAGTTCGTCCAGCGCGATGGCGTAGCCCCGTTTGTGCGCTTCTCCAAAAGGCGCAAGATTGCCCGTGAGCGAAGTGACCACTCCAATTCTGATGGTGTTGTCATCACTTTTTTTGGAACAGCCGGGCAAAAGCAGCAGGGTAAGAGCTGCCGCACAAATAATCATATTTTTGAAGCGCATTTTACCTTCAACTTATTGGGAACTTACATGCTGATTACTGGCTGCGAGCTACAGCCTGCAGCCTCTGGCAATTCTGTTGATGATCTTACTGGATCGTTTTGGCCGCAGCGAGCAACTCTTCCGCTCGCGCGCGGACACGAATATCTTCGGTGAAATTGGTCCAGCGCACCGTGCCGGTTGAATCCACCAGAAATTCCGCGGGACGCGAAATATCGGATCCTCCTGGTCCGCCTTTGGTATGGAGCAGATCATAGCGCCGGATCGTCTGCGCGCCGGGATCGGAAAGAATGGTAAAGGTATAGCCTGCTTTGCGGGACAACTCGCGGGAGACTCCCGGCGAATCCACGCTGATGGCGACCGGACGAACACCCGCGGACTGAAATTCAGAGAGATGCTTTTCAATACCTCGCAACTCGAGGTTACACAGGGGTCACCAGTATCCGCGATAGAAGATCAGCAGTACAGCTTTGGGCCGTGCGCTGCCGGATTCATTGGAACTCGCCAGCATCTGCGAGAGAGAAAGAGTCTGGCCGCCGGTGTCTGCCAGGGCGAAATCCGGAGCTTTTTGGCCGACGCGCGGAGCGCCCGCGGAAGCAGGAATGTCGCGCGATACACGGAAGCCAACAATGGCCAGGCCGAGCAACAGCACCGAGACGATGGTCAGCACCCAGCCGGCGACCTTGCCGCCATAGACTTCAGGCTGGGCAATCGCGCGCCGCAGTGCAGCGATCAACAGGATTGCCGCGAGAGCAGTGAGCTCCAGATTCAGCCAGGGAGCAAACCGCTGCCCGGGAATGCTGACAAAGAACAAAGCGTTGCTGAGCAGGCCCGCCAGTAATACCAGCAACCCTGCCAACCGTAGCGTATTACGCCGCCGCGTTGCAGTTTCCATGGGGAGCGATTCTAGCAGCCAGCCCGCGCTGCATCAATGCAGCCCGCGAAATGCCCGAGCACAGAATCATCCGTGCCAGTCTCCGCCTGCAAATATTTCCGCAAAAACAGTACACTGAGGTGCAATTTGACAAACTTCTTTGGAGCCACAGGTATGCCTCATCCTTATGAGCTGTTGTATGTAGCCAACGACAATGTGCCGTACTGGTCATTTGTCGGCGCAGGCAAATCGCCTGCCCCCGCCGGAACCATTCCCAAAGGCGGCCATGTATATCTGCAACGGCCACCGGATAATCTGGGAACACACCAGAGCGCTTATATGGAAGGCGTTGGTCGAATCATCGTGCGGCTGGGGGACTTCCGGCTGCCCTGAAGCTTGCGAACAGCAGCTACTGCACCATGCCGCCCGGGACCGCCTCAAGTTTGGCCTTGATCATTTTGTAGAACGACCAGATGTTTTCGCCGTCGCCCTGGGTAAGGCGGCGATGCACTTTGATGGAAGGAAACAACTTGTTGCCGTTCACATTTAGAGTCAACGTAGCAAACTGTTTGCCCGGATAGGTCTCGATGCTCCATTCGCCGCCAAAGCGGCGGCGCACTACCTCACCGAAGTAGCTGCCCCATATCCTGCAGATTTCGCTCACATCTTCGTCGGATGGTTTGCTGACAGGCATCTCGCTGGCCAGCACCGCCAGAAAGTTCTCAAGTTCCATCAGCGAGTTTTCACTGAAATCAAACTGCGTCCTGAATTCGCGCGCTAAAATAACAGCCTTACCGGCATAAGCTGACACCATGGCTTCAACGGAATCGTGGTCCGACATTTAAACACCTTACCATTGATTCAGGCAGTGATAAAACTCCTCTCCGCAAATCATACAGATCGTCGCCTGCTTCGTCAGCATCACACGCCCAGCACTTCTTTTGCTGCTCTCTTCCCGCTTGCGATGGCCCCGTGGACCGTGCCATTGTGGCCACTGGAATCGGTGGCCTCTCCGGCAAAGAACAGAGTCTTATCGACGGCAGCACCGAGTTCGGCGCCAGCATTGCTGCCACCGACAAGGGCATAACTGTAGGCGCCACGAGAGAATGGATCGGCCTGCCAGTTATGCGTGAAACCACTCTCAAGTTCGCCCTGCAGGCGGGCGATATCCATTCCGAAAGTTTGGGCCAGTGATTCCAGGGCACGGTGGATTACCTGTTCAGCGCTGAGATTGCCTAAAGCCGATTACCTGTTCAGCGCTGAGATTGCCTAAAGCCGTTGCGTATCTTCCTGCTGCCCATCCGATAAGCATGGGGAACGGCAGAGGATGGCTGGTCCACCAGGCGGGAAAATAGGGGTCATCAGTCACGATGAAGCTGACGTCCCGCAGGCGCGGTTCGTTCTCCCAAAATTTGTTGCGAAAGCACAGATTCGCGCGCACTGCCGGCCCCATCTCCAGTTTTTGCAGGGCCTTTTCTTTTTGCGGCAGCGCTGGCGTAAAGCGAAGTCCACCGGCTTTCAATACTCCCAACGGCACGGTAATGATTGCCTGAGCGGCCTGCGCCTCATCCCCGGCAGAGGTTTTGCAAAGGACTCGCTTTGTGTCCCAATGAATTTCGGCCGCCGGAGTTCCCAGACGGAGATGGCAACGGTCCCAATTGATGCGGCGGGAAATGGCTTTGACCAGGCTTTCATAACCTTCGGCAAAGCGAAACTGGCGGTCGCCCTCGATCTGCTCATCGGCCGCATTGCTTTTGATCAGAGAATGGACGCTGACGCGGCGGGGATCGGCGGCGTGGAAGCCTTCGACAAAACCCAGCGCCTGCTCTTTGACCTCTGGGCTGGCTTCGGTGTGATCGATAAACTCCTGAAAGGATTCGTCGGCCTGGCCGGCGCACATGTTAGCCATGAGACGCTCGGCGCTCTCGAGGGTTTCGCTTCCGTCGGTCCAGCGATTGTCTTTGCGGCGCGCAACTTTCCATTCCAGCTCAGCGAGACGCAGGCCTTCTTCTTCCACCAGGCTAAATATCTGCGGAGGGCATCCATGAGCGAACTCGGCGCCCAGCTCGACCGGATACTTCGCCGTGTGATGGGTAAAGATGCGCCCGCCAACTCGGTCGCGGGCTTCCAGTAAAAGCACGCGCAATCCAGCAGCGGAGAGTTCCTGTGCCGCCGTGAGGCCGGCCACGCCAGCGCCAACAATCAGAACGTCAAAGAAATTGTCCATGAGATTACAGAAGCCGGAAGAAAGAGCCTGTTTGCATACGGTCCGCGATAAATAATTTCAGGCAGACTGATGAGTTCGCCCCCCAGACACAGCGGGTCGATTATACTGCTTAAATCCAACTGGCTCGATCCTCCTTCATGCCCCGCGCAGACACATTCGAACCATTACGATCGTGCACCGAACCTGCTTTTGCGGAGTTCTACCGGATTTATACCGAGTCCATTGCAGAGCGGGAGCAGAAGCCCAAAGAGTGGATTTGCGAGATGGTCCGCCGGCACGACTACCGGTTTTTCCTTTTGAAGCGGGACCAGCATGTAATCGGATTCAGTATTCTCTACCTCTCGCACTCCGAAGAATTCGACCTTTTGGAATACATGGCGATTGCCGCCGCGCACCGCAATGAAGGACTGGGCAGCGAGCTTTTTCGGCGCAGCATCAATCATGCCACGCGCCGGGGACAGAATGTGCCCGTGCTACTGGAAGTTGATGCCGACCGCGAAGCCTGCCCTGACCAGGCATTGCGGGCCCGCAGACAGCAGTTCTATCGCCGTTTGGGCTGCCTCAGGCTCGCGGGGCTGGCCTATATTCTGCCGCTGCAGGGTGAGGCAGCCCCACCATGTATGGATCTGATGATCTACCCTGATGGCGACCTCAGCCTGATTCCGAAATCAGTTTTGGAAAGGTGGCTCAGGATCATCTATCAAAATGTCTATGGTTGCTCTTCCGACGATCCCAGAATCAATCAGATGTTGCTGAATGTTTCCGACCCCGTTCGGCTGGAGTAACCCGAGGAGTAACAATTATGCTGTGCATTTTGCTCCAGTCCAGCACTCTGAGCGTATGGACAGAGATTCAGACCATTGCCGAATCAGTTGCGGCCATCGGCATTGTTTTTACTCTGTTCTATTCGCTTTGGAGCTTTCACAGAACTTTGCGCGACAGTTATTACGCGGAACTGGACAGAGTGTATTTTGAGCTGCTGAAAATTACTCTGGAGCGTCCCTGGCTGATGGATTTTGCCACCGCGCCCGATCCTGGCCGGCAGAGGGAATACGACGCCTATGCATTCATGGTATGGAATTTTATGGAAACCATTGTGGACCGCTGTGCGGGCAATAAAACTCTGCGCTCTACCTGGTATCCGATCATCGCGGCGGAAAATGCCCTGCATCGAAAATGGTTCGACCTGCCGGAAAACAGATGCAAGTTCAAGCAGGGCTTCTGCAGCTTTATTGAAAAGCATTATCCAGTGATTCAGGAGCGGGCAGCCGACAATCCCGGCCTCTCCGGTGCGGGCAGCGGCAAAGGATAGATGCCCAGAGAGCGTGCCGCGCCAATGTCCACGGTGAGCACCTGGGTTTGCGGAGTATTCCTGAGCCACTCCTGCGCACGAGCAACGGCGGCGTGGAATGTTCCGCGCGGCAGTACAGTCAAATCCAGATAAAGAATATGTGACGAGTTTCGGTTGAGCCGGACGCCGGTAAAGGCATGACCGGGCACAACCACCACCACGGGCTGCATGCCCAGATTTTCAATGGCCGAAGCAAAGGCCACGCTCACGTCGATGCAGTTGGCATTGCTGAGTTCCAGAGTTTCACGCGGCAGCCGGATACGCTGGGCTTCGTCAGGATAATTTCCAAAAGTATAGATACTGCTCACATAACTGATGTGCGAGCGCTGCATGGCCTGGAAGACAGCCTGAGCCTGCCGACGCACCTGGTCTTCCACGGTTCCATGCGCCGGAGGGTTATAACCGCGCAGACGCCCGCCCGGCATCAAATGCTCCGCGCGGGAGACGAGCTGCAGCACGGCTTCGTCATGGGGCGTTACCCAGCGGGCCAGCCACTGTGCATTGGCAAACTTTCTTCCCCAGTAAAGGTCAGACGCACTGTGCAGAAAGACCGGGCGCTGCTGAGCAAAGGTGCGTCCGGTGGCCGAATCCTGCACTTCTATGCTGAGTGTGGCCTGCCGTATCTCATTGTTCCTGTAGGCCAGAGGCAGCATTTCCGGAGTAATGTTGAAAGAGCGCGTCTCATGCGGGCCGATCACCACCGTTTCGCGCCAGTCCACACTCCAGCCGGGAATGCCCGCGCTGACGATCTGCAGCACCGGACGTCCCGAAAGGTTGGCGATGTTCAAAACGGCCACAGGCCAGTAGTCTGCCGCCTGGCTGCCTGCGAGCGCGGGAAAAATCTCGCCGCGTCCGGGCAGGTCAAGCTGGTAGTGGACCTGCAAAGGTGACACTGGTTCCGTGCTGGGACGCAGCCTTGCCGGAAATACCGGCTCCGGAATGGGGTTCAGCGCCAGGCGCGACACGAAAATCCATGAGCCAGCAAGGGAAGCAGCCAGAGCAGCCGTGGTGATCATAAAGACCAGCGCCAAAATTCGTGCTGTTTTTGCCGAGACTCTGCCCAGAACCATTTTTCGTTGGGTGACAGAGCAGGGCCTGGGGTTGCTAACGGCTCAGTGCGTCCCCACCGTAACACCCGAATCCGTAAAGGCTACGGCCTCTTCCAGAAGTTCCTGCACCAACGCTGGCGACGCTGCCTCGGTATAAATCCGCATGAGCGGCTCCGTGCCGGAAGAGCGCAGCAGGACCCAGGCTTCGGCGCCATTTCCAAAGACAGGGGCGTCCAGATAGAGCTTAATGCCGTCCATATTTTCCCGGCGCAGGATTTTGTAACGGCCCAGGGTTTGCATCTCAGGACTGGCGGCGCGGGCAATCGCAGCTTCCTTTATTTCATTGGCGACACGCAGATCGCGGCGGGCGTAGTAATGCGGACCGTATTCCTGCTGCAGCACGCTGACCAGTTGCCCCAGACTCTTGCCCTCATCGGCCATCACATTGGCCAGGAGCAGCGCGTTGAGCAAACCATCGCGCTCCGGCAGATGCCGCTGAAAGCCAATACCGCCGGACTCTTCGCCGCCCATGAGAATCTGCCGTTCGAGCATGAGATCGCAAATGTACTTGAAGCCGATGCCGCACTCGATGAGCGTGCGCCCGTGCTTTGCGGCAATGCGGTCGAGCATGCGCGTGGTATTAAATGCCCGCACCACGTCGCCTGGCCAGTCAGAATGGTGTTTGAGCACCCACTGCAAAAGAATCGAATAAATTTTGTGGGAGTCCACAAAGCTGCCGTCTTCGGCGGCAGCGCCGATGCGGTCGGCGTCGCCATCGGTCACGAAACCGGCATGGCACTTTTCCTTCACGACCGTGTCCTGCAGCGCGCGTACGTTGGGTTCGATCGGCTCGGGATTGATTCCCGGAAACAGCGGGTTGACCTCATTCCTGATCTGCACATAGTCAATGCCACGCTGCTTAAATATTCCGGAAAGAATGTCGCGCCCCGCGCCGTACATGCAGTCAATGGCGAACTTAAACCCAGCTTTGGCGATCTTGTCGAGATCGGCAAATTTGCAGATGGCGGCGATATACTCCGCTTTGAAATCCACTTCTTCGATCTTTGCCGGAGAGCCTTTGGGCATGGCCCCGGCGCGGACTTCGCCTTCAATGAACTGAATGATCGCGGGCGTGGCCGAGCCACCGTAGCTGGCTTTGAACTTTACTCCATTCCAGTTCCAGGGATTGTGGCTGGAGGTAATCATGACCCCGCCTGCCATACCCAGATTCTTTACAGCATAGGAGAGCGCGGGCGTGGGGGTATAGTCGTTGGCCAGTTTGACCGGGATTCCCGCGTAGGCCAGCACCTCGGCGCAGGTTTCGGCGAAGCGGCGTGAGCCAAAGCGAGTGTCATAGCCAATCACGATGCCGCGCTTAGGATTTTCTTTTTTCAGGACATAGGAAGCAATGGCCCCGGACACGCGACGTACATTTTCAAAGGTGTAATCGTCGGCGATGATTCCACGCCATCCATCGGTACCAAACTTAATTTCGCTGCTCATTTGAACTCTCGGAAATAATATTTACCACTGATTTGCACTGATGACACTGATTCAACAAATGGTCCGCTGGAGATCAGTGCTGTTCGTGCAAACAGTGGTTTTTAGCTTTCGCACTTTTAGCTTTTCACACAAGGTCCGTAAGCTTTTTTTCGTTCAGATATTTAACGATCTTGCCCACATCCTGGGAGTGCTCACGGGTCGTCACCAGGATTGCATCTTCCGTCTCCACCACAACCAGATCGTGGACGCCCACCGTGGCCACGAATTTTCCGGGAGCATACACGTAGTTACCGGAAGCATTGAGTGTATAGGAGTTTTTAGCATCAATCACGTTGCGGCTGAGGTCCTTGGACTGATGATCATACAGTGCGGACCAGGAGCCCAGATCGTTCCACCCAAAATCCGCGCGCAGACAATGCAAATGCGAGGAACTTTGCCCCTTGGCAGAACGCGGCTCAAGTACGGCGTAATCAATGCTGATGTTTTCGCATTTGGGATAGAGCTTTTCAAACTTTTTGACGAAATCCTTACTTCCCCACGCAGCGGCGATTTCTTCAAGATAAGGCGCGGTCTCCGAAAGATGCTCCCGCATGGCCTGCGTAAGCGTACGGGCGCGCCAGAAAAACATGCCGCTGTTCCAGTAGTAATTGCCGGCCGCAGTGAACTCCTCGGCTTTTTGCTGATTGGGTTTCTCGGTGAAACGCTTGACCCGAAACAGCTCGGCATCCAGTTTGTCGCCGGTCTCGATGTAGCCGTAGCCGGTTTCCGGACGCGAAGGCGGAATGCCGATGACGGCGATGTTTTCGGTTTTGGAGGCAATGTCGAGAGCGCGCTGCAGGACTTCGCGGAACTTTACTTCATCGGTAATGACGTGGTCCGCGGGAAACATTCCCAAGACGCAATTGGGGTCGGTCTTCTCCAGGATAAAAGCGGCCAGACCGATGGCGGGCGCCGTGTTGCGCGGCTCGGGCTCGACCACAATCTGCTCCGGAGGAATGCCGGGAAGCTGGCGCTGAATCTCCGGCGCGAGAAAGTCGTTGGTGATGACCCAGAAATCGCGCTCCACGCCCAGAGGCAACAGGCGGGCCAGAGTCTTCTGAATCATGGTTTGGCCTTCATTGCCGTCGAGCGCAAGCACCTGTTTGGCGCGCGCTCTTCGGCTGCGCGGCCAAAAACGCGTTCCGCTTCCGCCGGCCAGAATGACTGGATAAAACCTGTGTTTGCTCAATCCATTCCCCTGATTCAGCCCGCGTTCGCCATGATGGTTTGCGGATGCCCAGTCTTCTCACCCGGCAGCGAGGCGCAAAAAAAATCGATTTCCCACTGCGGCCGAATCGTAAATTTCTCCACGGCCGCTGGAATTACGACCGTTTCGCCACTGGTCCAGGTGAAAGACGGGGACCCTTCGCACTCCAGCATGGCGCAGCCCTGATGCGCCGTGAGGCACCACACGCTCTGCCGGCCATGCCGCGAACGGCGAAATTCCCATGGCTTTTCCAGCTTAAATTTGTCCACCACAAAGCAGGGTGAGGTGATCAGGTTGGCCTGAATTTTTCCGTTTTCCGAATGAAGTTTTTCCGGCAGGACCTTGCCGGTGTGCGTTTGTATTTTGGTGGCCTTGAGGCCGTCCGTTATATGCAGTTCGCGCGGCCGGCCGTAGTCATAGAGCCTATAGGTGGTGTCGGAATTTTGCTGCGTCTCCAGGATGATGGAGTCCGGACCGATGGCGTGCACCGTGCCTGCATCCACGTAAATCATGTCGCCTTCGCTGACGTTGATCCACTGCAGCAGCTCTTCCATTCTGGTTTCGCGGATGGCGCGCTCCACCTGATTTTTGGTAACACCGGGCTTGAGCCCCAGACCGACCTGCGCGCCCGGTTCAGCCCGAAGAACGTACCAGCACTCGGTTTTTCCAAAGGGCTGGCCCAGAAGCGCGGCGCTCTCGTCATCCGGATGGACCTGAACGGAAAGCTTTTCTTTGGGAAAAAGGAACTTGATCAGCAAAGGAAAGCGCGCGGCATTTTCCGCCGCTTCGCCCAGAAGCGCGTGGCCGAATTTCAGGGTGAGTTCTGCCAGGGTTTTTCCCGACAAAGGGCCATTGCTTACGGCACACGTATCCCCCGTGAGCCAGGCCTCACCTACCGGGCTGCCGGTGATCTGTTGCCAGTACACCGGAGCCAGGTTGCGAGCACCCCAGACCCGCTCGTGAAACTGCGGCTGGAGCAGTAATGGATAAAGTTCAGACATGATCAAACTGCCTCAGATACTTCCGCGCGGAATAGGTTTGCCTTGTGCCGCAACATTTAGAGGGCAGCAAACCACTTCTTCATCCGCGCCACGCCTCGGTCGATCTCCTCGGGTGAGGTGGCATAGGAGAGACGAATATGCTCGCGCGTACCGAAGGCCTCGCCGGGGACGGTAACCACATGGGCCTCATGCAAAAGGCGTTTAGCCACGTCGGCGGCGGAGTTCACTCCATTTTTTCCGAAATAAGAAGACACGTTGGGATAGACGTAAAAAGCGCCGTCCGGACGCACGCAGCTTACGCCGGGTATGCCGCTCAGGCCGCTCAGCACCCGGTCGCGCAGGCGGATGTATTCCGCTTTCATCTGCTCCACGCAATCCTGCGAGCTGTTCAGCGCGGCCGCACCGGCCTTTTGGATCATCTGCGCCGTGCTGGAGGTGCTCTGGCTCTGCAGCTTGGACATGGCGTTGATCACCGGGGCCGGCCCCATGGCGTAACCGAGACGCCAGCCAGTCATGGAGTAAGTCTTGGAAAGCGAGCCGGCGATCAACAGGTGCTCGTAAACGTCATGCACCGATGCGGCGGAAAAGTTGCGGCTGCTGTAATTGAGATAGACGTAGCACTCGTCGGAGATCACCCAGATGCCGCGCTTGTGGGCGAGGCGCAGGATGGCGGTGTACTCTTCCAGAGACAGGACCGCGCCGCTGGGGTTGTTCGGGCTGTTGATGATGATGGCCCGGGTCCGCGAAGTAATGCTGCGCTCGATCATCTCCGCAGTAAGCTGGAAGCCTTGGGCCTCGCTCGTTTCCACATAGACACACTTACCGCCGGCGTACTCAACGATATCCTTGAAGGAAACCCAGTATGGCACCGGCAGAATGACCTCGTCTCCGTGGTCCACCAGCACCTGAATCGCATTGAAAAGCGAGAGCTTGCCGCCGGTAGAGGCGATCACTTCCTCTGGTTTGTACATGGAGCCAAAATCGGCCGCGTGGCGCTTCACAATCGCCGAACGAAGGTCGGCCATGCCGGAAACCGCGGTGTATTTGGTGAAATCCTGCTGGATGGCAGCAATGGCCGCGTCTTTTATGTGCTGCGGCGTGGGGAAATGAGGCTCCCCTGCCCCAAACTCCACCAGATCGGCGCCGGAGGCCTTGAGCTTTGCTGCTTCCGCTACCACCGCCATGGTGGCTGAAACCTGGATTCGGTTCACGCGATCACTGAGCTGTTTTACCGCGGGCATTGTTGCCATAATTCGTTTACCTCTATCTCACGGCTGGGCCGTGCATTTTTTCAATTAATCTCTGTTCTACCAGTTCCGGCACCAGGCCACGGACCGAGCCGCCCAGGCGAAAAACCTCTTTGACCAGGCGCGAACTCAGGTAGGTATAAGCCTCGGCCGGCATCATGAATACGGTTTCGAGCTGCGGCTGGAGTTTGCGGTTCATGAGCGCCATCTGCAGTTCGTATTCGTAATCGCTGATGGCCCGTATGCCGCGAAGCACGGCCTGGGCATTTTTGCGCATAGCGTAATCCACCAGCAATCCGTCAAAGGTATCCACGCGGACGTTGGGATATTTGCGCACCATTTCTTCCAGCATCTCCCGCCGCTCCGGCTCGGAAAACAAAGGATCTTTCTCCGAGTTGCGCAGGATGGCGACAATCAGCTCTTCAAATATCTTGCTGCCACGCTCAATCAGATCGAGATGCCCGTTGGTCAGCGGGTCAAATGAGCCGGGATAGATAGCGCGGACTAAGTTCAAATGGGATTCCTGGGGCGTGCTGAAAGGTAATTTTATTCTGGATTGAGGGAAGGTAGCAATAAGCAGGCTTCAGCGTGGGCCTTGGGCAGGGTTTGCGGACGCGATCAGGGAACCGGCAAAAGTCTGCATGGTCCTGATTTGTTTGGCCGTGGCGAAGTCTTCCAGATCGTTGTGGTCTGCTCCCTCCACCCAGAGCGAATATTTGGGCTGGCTAGCCAAATCAAATAACTTGCGCCCATGCCACACTGGCACCAGCTGATCGGATGTGCCATGAATGATCAGGACAGGACAATGGACCTTGCCAATTTCTTTGTAATTGGGAAACTTGTCAAAGGGCAGCAGCGGCACACCTGTGACCACGCGAAAGGCGGAGAGAATCGGGCTGCGTAAAATTAAACCTGCCACTGGTCTTCGCGCCGCAAGATAAACGGCGGGACCAGTACCAACCGATTTTCCGTACACCACAATCTGACTGGCGGGCGTGTGCAGCTGCTTTGTCAGGTAGTCGTAAGCGGCCAGTTCGTCATCATAAACGTGCTTTTCAGATGGCCTGCCGCCGCTGGTCCCGTATCCCTGATAGTCGTAAGCGAAAATGCTGAACCCGGCATGACGCAGCTGTTCCAGCCAGCCGTGGAGATCTCCCAGATCTTCCGCATTGCCATGACTCATCAGGAGCGTGAGTTTGGCCGAGGCATTGGGCATATAGACGGCTGAGATTTTGGTTCCGCTGGTGCTGGTGAGCTTTATGAGGTCGGAAGTATCCCGATAAGAGGCGGCATGAGGCAGAAAGATTTGGCGATCCGTAAAGAAATACGCGTAGATCGCCAAACCTGTGTACAAAACAGCAAGAAAAGTCAACACTCGCCGGACAAGATATATCAGCCTGCGTAAGTGCATGGCGTGCCGCCGCTACTTCTTTGCCGCCTGGGTTTTACCCGGCACGGCTGCCGCCGCCTGTTTTTGTTCCGTAGTGGGCGCCGGAGGCTCGGGGACGGAAGTTTTGACGCCGATTTCTTTTCTCAGCTCCGCTTCAAGCCTGGCCGTTGTGTCTTTATTTTCTTTGAGGAACTGGCGGGCATTTTCGCGGCCCTGACCAATGCGCTCGCCCTTGTAGCTGTACCATGCGCCGGACTTTTCCACGATATTTTTGTCCACGCCCAAATCAAGCAGGTCGCCCTCGCGGGAGATGCCTTCGCCGTACATGATGTCGAATTCGGCTTCGCGAAAGGGGGCCGCGGTTTTGTTTTTCACGACCTTGATCTTGGTGCGTGATCCCACCACCAGGTCGCCTTCCTTGATGGCGGCAATGCGGCGAATATCGATGCGGACGGATGAATAGAACTTGAGGGCGCGGCCGCCGGTGGTGGTTTCCGGATTGCCGAACATCACGCCAATTTTTTCGCGTATCTGGTTGATGAAGACCAGGCAAGTGCGCGATTTGGAGACAATGCCGGTGAGCTTGCGAAGCGCCTGTGACATGAGCCGGGCCTGAAGACCCATGTGGCTGTCGCCCATCTCGCCATCCAGTTCGGCCTTGGGCACCAGGGCCGCGACCGAGTCCACCACCAGCACGTCAATCGCGCCGGAGCGCACCAGAGCTTCGGCGATTTCCAGGGCCTGCTCGCCGTAATCGGGCTGGGCCACCAGCAAATTGTCCACGTCCACGCCAAGTTTTTTCGCATAGGCAGGATCCAGCGCGTGCTCGGCATCGACAAATGCGGCCATGCCGCCGGCTTTCTGGGCCTCGGCGATAACCTGAAGGGCCACCGTGGTTTTGCCGCTCGATTCCGGGCCAAAAATCTCGACCACGCGTCCGCGAGGCACACCGCCCACGCCCAGTGCGGCGTCAAAAGAAATAGAGCCGGTCGAAATCACGGAGATGGGAACAATGGCTTCCTTGTTCCCGAGCCGCATAATGGAACCTTTGCCAAACTGCTTTTCGATCTGCGACAGCGCGAGATCTATCGCTTTTGCTTTTTCAATTTTGTCTTCAGCCATGCGCTCTCCTTGGGCGGCTTTTGGGCCAGGCAGGAATTATATTATATGGCGAATAAAAAGAGAAGCAAGCTTTCTTCAGGTTGATTCCTGTTTTGGAAGAGCCGGAGCCAGGTGCTTTCCAGGGCGCCCAATTATGCCCTCTCTTTATTGAATATATGATTCACACGCCGTACGAATCAGCTTGATTACGGTAACAACGGCCCTGCCTCCATCGTCTATGTTTGAAAAGTTGTATTCACAGGGTATCTGAACTTTTCCGCTGCCATCCTCCCACGGATATTCGCTGTTGTCTTTACGAACATCACCGTGATCACATGCTGGAGCCAGTACCTCTATTTCTTTGGAAAGAAACCTTATTTGTCCAATCAGATGTGCCGCCATTTCCTGGTTATTATTGTGGATCGAGTAAAAATGGCGTGCAATCACCGGAAGATTACGGGCCACATAGGCATGACTCTTCCTGACCATGTTGTCATTTTGATGAAGATGCGCTTTGCATGCCTTCTCTGCCGCCATCTGTAGAAAGTGAAGGCGGTGGCATTTATCGGCCCCTGCGTTCGCAAGCTTCTCGCGGGCATCAAGATCGGACAGCGCCTGTTTGGCGTAAGCTCGGGCCCAGTCCTGACTTTTAGATTGCATTATTGCCGATATTTTGAATGGGCCACAGTTGTTCACCAAGCTTCCAGGCGCTTAACCCAAGTTTATTCTTGCGATCCAGTAATACCTGTATGTTCTCGTATTCAGTTGGCGATATCTCAACAATGATCGACGGGTACTCAATACCACGTACCGGATCGGGAGCGAACGAGACTGAATCGATACCTCTTTCAATCGTTCCCTCAACTACCTCCAAAAGCTTGATTGGATCATTCGGGTTATTATCATTAAGCGGCTCTATCAGAAAAACTTTTTTGAGATTTGGCTCAACCCCGGAATGAGCCCTGGCTAAATTTTTAGCCGTTTCCAGCTTGCTCTTCTTCATATTTATGGTTCCTCCCGAGCAGCGCAGCGCTATTGTATCGCGACTCCCTTGTTCTTGCCATTACCGCGTGTCTCATTACAATGCGTAAAAAAATCAGACAACAAGGATTACAAATCAGGAAGGGGAACCAGGATAGAGGCAGCTACTGGCCTGATTGCATGCACACGTCTACTCAAGTTGACGAATGGAACATTCCCCGATTGCATATAAAGATACTCCGCATAGGCAGGGTGAAACGATCTGAGCCGTTCCGGCTGAAAGTTTACCCAAGACTCTATCCCACGCGCACCGTGGGAACCGGCATGGTGGTAACGCGTGCGGCCCGGGCCGTCTGTGCGGTATGCACTTCCTGAATCAGGTAGAGCGGGCGGCGGCGCACCTCGTCATAGATGCGTCCGATGTACTCTCCCAGCAGGCCTGCGCAGACGAGCTGTATTCCGCCGAGCAGCAGGATGGCAACAATCGTGTATCCGGCGACGGCGCGGGTGCTCGAAAAGCTGCCATCGGCCAGACTCAGGCCGATCACGGCCATGCCAAACATGAGCGCCACGGAGAGCACAATCGCTCCCAGAACCATTCCCAGGCGCAGCGGTTTATAGCTAAAGCTGAAAATGGCATCCATGGCATAACGAATCAGGCGCGACCAGGTCTGTTTCGGCTCTCCGGCGGCGCGGGCAGCACGGTCATAGTAGATGACGGATGTGGGGAAGCCCACCCAGGCGCGCAAGCCGGGGAGATAGCGGTTGCCTTCCTGCAGGCGATTGATGGAGTCCACGGCCTGGCGGTCGAGTAATCCGAAGATGCCGGCATTCAGCGGAATGGGAAAATCGGAGAGGAATCCCATGACCTTGTAGAACAAGGGAAAGAGTTTTCCCCGCAGTCCTTTTTCGGCGCGGGTGGCGCGTTCGGCGATGACCACTTTCGCGCCGTTCTGCCAGGCAAGAACCAGGCCAGGCAGCACTTCGGGCGGATCCTGAAAGTCTCCATCCATAAGGATTACGGCATTCCCTTTAGCCAGTTGAAGACCAGCGGTCAGCGCCGCCTGATGACCAAAATTACGAGAGAACCGGGCCACCGTTACGTGCGGATCTCTCTGCTGGATTTCCAGCAGCAGTTCCAGGGAGCAATCCGTGCTGCCGTCATTGACATAGAGAATTTCCCAGTCCTCGCCTGTTGCTTCCATGACGGCTTTCACCGCCCGGTGAAATTCAGGGACATTATCTTCTTCGTTATAGATAGGGACGACAATTGAAACCATGGGACCACCCGAGTAATGACCTGTAACCGAACTGGCATGAAATGCGGCTTAGGCCGCTTCATCCCGATCCAGAGCCTTTATCTGACTGACTGGCAGGGAGGACGGCTGGCAGGCAAAGACCTCCGCTCGCCCCATGCTGTAGTAGTTGAGACCGGCGGCCTGCATGGCTGCCGGGTTAAAGATATTGCGGCCGTCCACCACAATCGGATAGCGCAGCAGCTCTTTTACTCGCGCAAGATCGAGCGCGGCAAAGTCCTCCCACTCGGTGAGGACCAGGCAGGCGTCAGCGCCTTCCAGTGCTTCCCAGGGACCTTCGGCAAATTTCACGACGCCTGACGGGAACTCCTCCGCTGCGCGCGCCATGGCCGCCGGATCCCAGGCCGTGATGGCGCAGCCTTCCTTCAGCAGCGCTTTCACAATGGCAATGGCTGGCGATTCGCGAATGTCGTCCGTACCGTTCTTGAAAGCCAGACCGAGCACGGCCAGCTTTTTACCTCGTAGTGTCCACAGAGCCTGGCGGACCTTGCGCAGAAAACGCGCGCGCTGCTCTTCATTCACGCGGACAGTCTCATCCAGCAGCCCGAACAAACAGCCGTTCTCCCGCGCCACCGCACGAAAAGCCAGCAGATCCTTGGGGAAGCAGGAGCCGCCGTACCCGACGCCGGGAAAAAGAAAGCGATGCCCAATGCGGGAGTCGCTGCCGATGCCCTGGCGGACCTGCTCCACATCGGCGCCCACGGCTTCACAGACAGAGGCCACGGCATTGATGAAGGAAATTTTCATGGCCAGAAAGGCATTCGAGGCGTGCTTGATCAGCTCCGCGCTCTTGGCGCTGGTGCGAATCAGGCGCGCACTAAAAGGCGGCGCGACTGGACCGGGAATTGCATCCGGACGAAGGCTGTAGCTGCCATCCACCAGCGGCTGATAGGCCTCTTCCAGTATTTTGGAGCAGCGATCACTGTCCGCCCCGATCACGATGCGATCAGGGTAGAGAAAGTCGGCGACGGCGGTACCTTCGCGCAAAAATTCGGGATTGGAAGCCACGTCAAACAGCTCTGCCGGAGCGCCATTCAGCAGCATGATCCGGCGAATCCAACTGTTGGTGTAAACCGGGACCGTGCTCTTTTCGACGATCACCTTATAACTATCAATGGCGCTGGCAATGCCGCGGGCCACGGACTCGACATAGGAAAGATCGGCGTCGCCATCTTCCTTGGGCGGGGTCCCGACAGCAATAAAGATGGCCTGGCTGCGGCGCACGGCAGACTGCAAATCGTCAGTAAAGAAAAGCCGGGAGCCGTGGTGACGTTCCAGCAACTCGGGAAGGAATTTTTCATGAATAGGACAGCCGCCATTACTGAGCGCGGCCAGTTTTTGCTGGTCATTATCGACTACCGTAACTTCGTGACCCAGCTCCGCAAAACATGCGCCGGCAACAAGACCTACATAACCCGACCCAACAACCGCGATCTTCATTTTTTGTATTTCCTTGTGTGTTTCCTCAAAACTCTCCATTAATCCGGAGCGTGAAGCTCTGAAGAGCAACTACGGAACTATGATGAACAAACTGTTAACGAAGATGTCAATATCCAGGTGTGGAAAGCAGGTGGAGAAAAGTACAGAAGAATATGCCGCAGGATATCATTGTTCCGGCTGCTATAATCCGCGCTTGCTCACGGAGACAACCGAATGAACATCAGTAAGACCATCAAGACAACCCTGTTCGCCGCTGCGCTGCTGCCCGGCCTTGTCCGGGCCCAGGCCGCCCGGCGCAATGACGAAGACCTGCCGATTCGGACGGTGATTCACGCCGGCCACATGCTGGACGTAAAGACCGGACGCATGATCGAAAACGCAACGGTGGTGATTCAGGGAGACAAAATCCTCAGCATCGGTCCCCTGGCTGTGGGCAACCCGCCAGCAGGAATGAAGGAAATTAACCTTCCCAATGCGACTCTACTGCCCGGACTGATTGACGCTCACACGCACATTACCTATGACCCGAACTTTGGCTACCAGGAACTGGGCATTTCCATTCCCAAAGAGACGCTGATTGGGGTGAAAAATGCCCGAGTGACTCTGGAAGCGGGCTTTACTACCATCCGCAACGTGGGCGCGACCGGCTATTCCGACGTTGCGCTGCGCGACGCCATCAATGAAGGCCTGGTACCCGGCCCGCGTATGCTGGTGAGCGGACCGGCGCTGAGCATTACCGGCGGACACTGCGATCAGAACCTGCTTCCCTTTGAGTGGCATGCCAAAGCCGAGGGCACGGCAGACGGCATTGAAGCCGTGCAGCACAAAGTCCGGGAGACCATCAAGTACGGCGCCGATGTGATCAAGGTGTGCGCCACGGGCGGCGTGCTTTCCAAAGGCGACGATCCGCGCGCCTCGCAGTACACGCTGGACGAAATGAAGGCCATTGTGGCCGACGCGCACCGCCTGGGCCGCAAAGTGGCTGCCCACGCGCATGGCTCCCAGGGAATTGCCTGGGCGGCCGAAGCCGGCGTGGATTCGGTGGAACATGGATCGTATATTGACGATGCCGGCATTCAGGCGATGAAGGCGCATGGCACATATCTGGTGCCCACGCTGTATCTGGGCGACTGGATGGCGGAAAACGCGACCAAAATCGGCCTGCCGGAAATGTATGCGGGCAAAATGCGGACCATTATTCCTGTTGCGCGCCAGAACATAAAGAAAGCGTTCGATGCCGGAGTGAAAATCGCCTTTGGCACCGATGCCGCCGTTTATCCACATGGCCTGAACGCGCATGAATTCGCGGTGTACGTGAAGCTTGGCATGACTCCGATACAGGCGATCCAAACGGCAACGGTGAATGCCGCCGACCTGCTGGGGTGGAAGCAGATCGGATCGATTGAGCCGGGCAATTATGCCGACATCATCGCAGTGAATGGCGATCCGACCAAAGACGTGACTCTGCTGGAGAACCCGGCCTTCGTGATGAAGGGCGGAGTAGTTTACAAACAGAAATAGTAATCAGCACACAATATTTCGCATTCAGCCGAAGGATTTGCCGGGGACCCCGCAAATATCTCCAGCAGGCCGAGTGTGGAAGGCTTGCAGCCCGGCATCTTACGAGCGATGCCAACAGGACAATACTTATGAAGATGAGAGTTCGTAAGGCCGTTTTTCCCGCCGCTGGGCTGGGCACGCGTTTTCTCCCCGCAACCAAGGCGCAGCCGAAAGAGATGCTTCCGCTGGTGGACAAGCCCATCATCCAGTATGGAGTGGAAGAAGCTTTGGCGGCGGGCTGCGACCAGATCATTATTGTGACCGGCCGCGGCAAGAACGCCATTGAAGACCACTTCGACGTGAGCTACGAACTGGAGCACATGCTGGAAGAACGCGGCAAAACAGACCTGCTGGGGATTGTGCGGCAAATTTCAGACATGATTCATATCGCCTACGTGCGGCAGAAGCAGGCCATGGGTCTGGGACACGCGGTGCTCATGGCGCGCGAACTGGTGGGCGATGAACCCTTTGCGGTACTCCTGGCCGATGATGTGATCGACTGCGAGCGCCCCTGCCTGCGGCAGATGATGGACGTCTTTGACGAAACACAGTGCTCCGTGGTCGCGGCGATGGAGGTAAATGGTCCGGGAATTTCCGCGTATGGCGTGCTCGATGCCCAGAAAGTCAAGGGCCAGTACAACAGCCGCGCGTGGGACGTGAAGGACCTGGTGGAAAAACCCAAAGTCGAAGAAGCGCCTTCCAATCTGGCCATTATTGGCCGTTACATCCTTACCCCAAAAATCTTTGAGACTCTCGAGCACACGCCCCTGGGCACGGGAGGCGAGCTGCAGCTTACCGATGGCCTGCGCAACCTGCTGCAGGCTGGAGAGAAAATTTACGGCTATGCCTTTGAAGGCAAGCGCCACGATGCCGGCGACAAACTGGGCTTTCTGAAGGCCACGGTTGAGTTTGCGCTGAAACGCCCCGAAATGGGCGAGCAGTTCGCCGAATACCTGCGCGGGCTCAAGCTGTAAAAAGCAGGGACAAGCAGTTACCGGAGCCGCATGCGGCTCAGCGATGGAAAGGCTTGTCCCTGTTATTTATTTTCACTGCCCTCCTCAAAATCGTCGTCCTTTGGGTGTTCATGATTCCGAGAAGTAACTAGCCGTTATATATCTCAGCCAGCTCGCCTGGCAATATTTTTGTTCGCGTTAGCAGTCTGATGGCGCCTGGCCACACTGTGATCAAAAACCCTGGCCGCGAATCAACCTGACAGGGTCAAGCGCATCACCGCGGCCCGAACGGGCCGTGGCCTCTTCTTCCACTTTGTCGCCTTCGCCGGGCGCGAGGAAAAGATTAGATTCGAGGCCGTGCTGACGGGTGTAGAGATCGTAATAACGCCCCTGCTGAGCGTAGAGAGACTCGTGGGTGCCGCGCTCCACGATTCTGCCTTCTTCCACGACCAGAATCTGGTCGGCACGGCGAATGGTCGAAAGCCGGTGCGCAATGACGAACGTGGTCCGGCCCTTCATTAGATATTTCAGGCCTTCCTGAATGTAAGCCTCGGACTCGGAATCGAGGCTGGAGGTAGCTTCATCCAGAATCAGGATTCGCGGATTCGCCAGGACGGCACGAGCAATCGAGACGCGCTGCCGCTGGCCGCCGGAGAGCTTTACGCCGCGCTCGCCGACAATGGTGTCGTACTTTTCCTTAAAGCGCTCGGCAAACTCGTCCACGTGGGCAATCCTGCAGGCGCTCAAAATTTCTTCTTCCGTCGCGTTGGGCCGGGAGAAAGCGATATTTTCACGGATGCTGCCGTCGAACAGGAAAGATTCCTGCAGCACCACGCCCAGCGCCCTGCGATAGGAATCCAGCCTTACGTGGCCGAGGTCCACTCCGTCAATCAGCACGCGACCCTGCAGCGGCTTGCTAAAAGCAGCCACCAGGCCCACGATGGTGGACTTTCCCGATCCGGAAGAACCGACCAGTGCGGTAACGCTGCCGGGCTCGGCTGCAAAACTCACGTCATGCAGGACCGGCTTTCCCGGCTCATAGGCGAAGTCCACGTGCTCAAAGCTGAGCTGCCCCTGAATCCGCGGCAGCTCGATGGTGCGTTCAGGGTCCTGGTCCTCGGGACGCTCATTCAGCACTTCGCGGGTGCGGTCCAGGCCGGCAATGGCTTCGGTGAGCTGCGTGCCGATGGAGGTAATCTGAATGACCGGAGCGGCGAGGTAAAACATGAGCATGTTGTAGAAAATCAGCTCGCCAGTCTTCATCCTTCCAGCCAGAATTTCATGGGCGCCAATGTACATGACCATGGCGCTTACCAGCCCCATCAGCAGCAGAGTGGAAACGCTCGTCACCGACATGAGGGTGAGCGAGCGTATGACGTTTTGCAGCAGGCGCTCGACGCCAGCGCTAAAGACTGTCTGCTCCCGTTCTTCGGCGTGATAACCCTTGACCACACGCACGCCACCCAGAGACTCGGTGAGCCTGCCCGTGACCTCGGCATTGATTTTGCCGCGTTCGCGGAAGATAGGGCGGATCGTCTTAAAAACGTTTTTCAGAAAAAATGTGTAGAGCAGCAGAGCGCCCAGAGCAATGCCGGTCATCACGTAGTTGATGCGGATCATCAGCGCCAGGACAAGCGCCGAGGTCAGCAGGCCGCCGATGAGTTCTATTTGGCCGGTGCCGATCAGGTTGCGTACGCCCTCCACATCGGACATGATGCGCGCAACCAGGGTCCCGCTCTTGTTCGAATCGTAATAGCTTACCGGCAGGCGGCTTATATGGATTTGGACCTTGCGCCGCAGTTCCGCGATCACCCGCTGCCCTTCTTTGGAAAGCAGCTGGGTCAGAGTGAATGAAGTAATCGCCTGAATCAGTGTAGCCGCGATTACGGCGCCGATCAGAGGCGGCAGAAGATTCAACTGGCGCTGCGCAATCACATTGTCAAACAGGAATTTGGTGGAAGCGGGAAGAACGAGCCCGGTAAGACTTTTGATAATCAGCAGCACAAGGCCAGCGAAAAGAAGCTTCCATCGCGGGAGAACCAGCTCCCATATCTGGGGCATCACCGACCGGAGTTGCTCCACGGTGGTCTTTTTCGTTTTGCCGTGTTCAATCGACCTCGGCGACACGCCAGCTTCAGCCATGTTTCTCATAAGTTTTGTTCATCAGATTATCATCAGGGCAGTAAGGGTTCTGTTTTTCTCGGGCAGGAATTAAAAAGGACTTATTTCAGCAGCCACCCGAAATTGAAGATCTGGTGTATAGTTCGTTCAGCACGGATTATCAGTAATTTTGCAATAAGATTTGTAAAGCTGTGATTGATTCTGGAAGACGGTTTCGGCCAGGGGACGTCTCCCCACATACGGCGGTATATCGCGTGTATCACTACGCCCATCGAATGCCGCATATGACCATCGTAAAAAAAGGTGAAATCCTTCCTGAGTGCCGGGTCTGCCGTTCGCGGGTAAGCTTCTCGCCGATGGTGGCTGCCGAACCCATTGAAAATGATCCCGATTTTCGCTCTTCCATACAGAATGTGCTGGTTTCGTAATTACGGAATTTGCAACCGGCGGGAAGTACCTCGAAGCAGCCTCACCGGTTGCGAGTCATCACCCGGGCAGTAAGAAACAGAACCAGCGCTGCCGCCAGCGAAAACAGAGCAGCCATAAAGCCGTGCGCGGCCCCGAACACGGCTATGGATTTTGCTTTGTGAATGACAACCGCACAGATGGCCCAGCACACCAGCGTAAGCAGAGGTACGTAATGGCAAAACACCGCAATGTCCCGGCCCAGATAAAGCCCCGCTAATATCCACACAAGCAGGAACACGCGCTGCAGCGGATGCTGCCAGCACAGGCAAAAACCAATGAGTGAAAAGACAAAGAGCAACGGCCCATGCACCGCAACGCCCGGCATGCGATAAGCGGAAAAGCCCTGGGCCGAGGGAAAAGGTGTGCGGAAATATGAGAGCCAGGAAAGCATGAAGCGGTGCGCTGAAGGCAACACTATCACAGGCCATTCTGCTTCCCAAAGCTTTCTGCGGAATTGCCGAGGGAGTAAAATTCCTGCTGGCCCGCAACAACTCAAGTCAGGGAGAGCTGGAGTTACGCTTATGGCAATGCAGTATGAACAGGTTGCTGTTTCAGAAAGCGAAGTGCCGCACGCTACGAGTCCCGTATTTCAGCATCTGCTGGACACCTACGCCAGCGAGACCAGTAAGGTCGTCACCGTGTGGCGGCAGTTCAGTCCCGAGGACATGCCCTATAAACCAGCGGATCGCTCCTACACCGTGGCCGAGGTAATGAAGCACCAGCTGCTTTCCGAGCGGCGTTTTTTTGCCGGATTCATTGGCCTGCCGGGAGAACCCGAACCCAGCGCCCTGCTGCCCGAGGAAGAGACGCCCGCAGCCTTCTGCCGCCGCCAGGTGGAGCTATGCCGTCCGCGACTGGCGCGGCTGGCTGCTTATACGGAGGCACAGTGGCTGGAAGAAGTGCAGTTCTTTGACGTGACGCGGCAGCGAATCTGGGTTTTCTGGCGGCGCGTGCTGCATACGGCGCATCATCGGACACAGCTCAGTGTCTATCTGCGAATGCTGGGCAAGCCTGTTCCGCCCACCTACGGCCCCACCGCCGATTTCACCTGGACCGGCGCTGATGCCACCCGCAGCGTGGAGGCGGCGGGCAGGAAGTAAAATGCAGTATGCGGTCTAGTTAGTTAGGTCATGAGTCATGTTGCCGGCCACATCGTAGCCGTTAGCCCTGCCCTGTAACTGTCCACCAGCCCACCTGCCTGCCCTGCCCATAACCCCTCGCTTCCGTAGTTTTCAATGGTCTTTTCAGCTAACGAAATTAACTTTACTCTCGTGGTTTAAATCGTCCCATTCTCTGCCAGCGGTAGTATAAGGTGATGAGCCCCATCGCGCCTACCACCAGACCTACATATTGCATAAAGCCATGAGTGTATGGCACAGCAAAAACTACAAGAATGACAATCGACCATGGTATAAGTTTTTCGCGCACTAGGCCTCCCTTATGCAATTTCATGGTTTGCACGCAATTGCCACCTTTGCTGCCTTAGCAGCCAGTCGCCCACTTGCTGCAAACGAGTTATAAGTATCAATCGGGTGCGCTATTGTGTTACCTAATACTGTAGTGATGACATCTTGTATTGCTCCAACAGCACAAGATGCTGGAGCGTAAACTACTCCGGCTGCCGCTCCAGTGACTGCACCGACAGCTGTTCCTGGACCTGGAGCCACAACAGTGCCAGCAACCGCTCCTGCCCCTGCAAATATGCCTTCGTCCGCAAGGATACCAATTCCACAACCTAGAGCCGCCCCTGCTAATATCTCCTTCCCATAATCCTTCGCCTTCTGCGTATTCTCTGCAGAATTTTGTTCATTCCACTCAGACTTAAGATCTGCCTTAGCTTTTTCACACGCTGCTTTATTGCCAGCATCCCCCCCGCCTTTCGATCCATCAACGAAATACACATTGGTGTCAAGAGGATTATTATCAGGAAGCCCCAGTTCCCCTGGATTCCCAATTTCTGTACCATTCGCATCATTGAACCAGGCCGGGTTGCCATCCTCACCGGTTCCGACAGTGAATGTCCTTCCGTTGACTGTGGTGGTTTGACCTATCTGGAGGCAGGAAAAGCAATTCGCAGCCATAAAAAAATCGCTCTGAAACAGGTTCGCGGAGCCGAAAACAAACTGGCCATCGATGAAGCCACCGCCGACGCAAAAGTTGGTCTCATCTCCATGGTCATTCAAAAGGCACACTTTGTGGCTCTCCGCGCCGGATGTATCGCTGAAGTTGATGGGATCATTGGCAACGTAAGCATAGCGATTCAAAGATTGGGGATTTCCGGTGCTGCCGCCCAACGGGTCGAGAGACATGAACCTGCCCAGAGCTGGTGAATCAAAACGAGCGTGCGCGTAATCCAGGCCCGATTCCGAATCGCGCTCGTAGGTGGTCAACTTCCATTTATCCGCCGTTCCCGTTTCATACCAGGACTCGCCGAAGGGGAAGTGGCCAAACGTACGGGTAACCGCTCCCGCGCTGCCGGCCTGCACTCGCGTGGAGAGATGATCGCTGTAAAGGTATGTGAAAACTCCAGAGGCGACACTGGCCACACGCCTTCCGCCAGCATACAGGTATTCCACGCCTGGAGAGCCGGCGGCGGCGCCGTTGGGATATTCGGCTATGGGACTGCCACCGCTGTAAATGTAAATTGTGCCATTGCGGTTGACGCGCAAACCGGCAGGATCATAGGCGTAGCTGTTATTCGAGCCATCCACGCTGGTGATTTGTCCGGCACCGTTATAAGCGTAGCTGTGAAGATTGTCATTCACCACATTGCCATCGGCGTCATACACCAGGCTGGTAATCCGGTTGGTCGCCGGATCAATGGGAACCTGACTGGTGGGCATGTTCGCCGTGCCTGCCACAGGAATTTCACTCACGCGATTTCCATAACGGTCATAGCTGAATTTCAGCTTCCACGTGTTGCCCGAGGTCAAATCCGTGGTTTGCGCGATCTTGAGGCGTCCCAGCTCATCGTAAACGTAGCTGGTGCTGGCGGCAGGGGTCACGCCGTCGGTGATGCCGGAAATTTGCCCGTTGTCGTTCACGCCCCCGTAATTATAGGTGAGATTCAGTACCGCCGTACCCGCATTGGAGGCCGCTATGGAGCCAAGCTGCAGCTGATTATTGTAGGTATAGGCCCCGGCCATGCCATTGCAGGATGTCGTAAACAATATCTCTCCCCCTTGAGCAAATCCAAGTGAGCGTTGACAATTATCGTTGTTCAATGGTAGTTGACATTGTAACTTCTGAGCACTACAATCAAGGGTTAAGATATTTTTACTCTGCTATAGCCAGTTATCATTGTACCCAGTGCCTTCATCTACAAACATATCTGTTGCGCCTTTGAGTCCATTGCTTTGGGACTGCTGCGTAAACCGATTTTTTTTCCGGTAACAACTTTTTTAATCGTGCTCAATTGCGCGGTCTTTGCGGCCATGGTCTTTTCGGGCGGTTCCATTATTTTTTCCAATGGAGAACACTTGCTGGGATGGGGAGCAGATTACGGGCCCCTCACGCTCAACGGCCAGTACTGGCGTGCCCTCACCTCATCTTTTCTTCATTTTGATGTTTTTCATCTCGTCTTCAATATGATCGGCCTTTTATGGCTTGGCAGACATTTGGAAGAAATTCTTGGATCAACCGTGGTTGTAGGCACCTATTTAATCACAGGCATAGGAGCGGCGACAGTTAGTCTGTGCTGGGCCCCACTCACTATTAGTGCTGGCGCTTCTGGCGCTATTCTTGGCATTGCCGGCATGCTTATGGTCGTACTACCATATGGTGGATTTAAGTTATCCAACATGCTTTTACATAGATGCACTGTCTTAATGATAGTTTTAGGTTTTACCTCTGGATTTTTTCCAGGCACCGACACTGCCGCCCATTTCGGGGGCCTTGGTACAGGACTGCTTCTAGGCGTCTTTGTTGCCCACTCCCTCCGAAGCCGGCGTTCATGCCGCATGATATTGGCCCGGGCTGAGTTATACCATGGACAAACCGCTATTAAGAAACGTGATTATTCTTCAGCGGTCCATCACCTGAGGATCTATGTCGCTTCGCGGCGCAAGGACCTGCAAGGATATGTACTTCTTGGATATTCCTTACATGTTCTCCGGGAAGACGATGCAGCAGTACAAATATACCAACACGCTTTAGCTCTGGATCCACAAAACATGCTAATCCAAACCAACCTTGCCGAGCTTTACATTCTGCAAGGCAAAACCGCGCAGGCAGTCGCTTTGATTAAGAATGGCCGATCTGCCTTGCATAACTAACTTGCATAGAAAATTCATTTCGTCATACAGCAATGTGCTATTCTTTGGGTTCCCTGGAGCTCGCTACAAATTCCGCAAAACGCGCTTCATCCTCGCTGCTCGTACATCTTAGGTAATGAATCGCTTGCCTGATTGTAAGGCTGTACTTTGAAGCATATGCCGACTGCGGAACGAACATACCAATCAAGCCTCCACTAAGAGCAAGCCAATGGCCCGGTATAGGCACATCACAATGAAGCAGCAGAGCGATCATACCGATTACTGTTGACACGCAAATAATTTTATATACTGAAGTCAATATATCAGGCAGATAAATCATGCAGCACAATAATGACATAGATACAACAAAGTTCATGGAGCCGCTGATAGAGTTATTCCAGCAAGGCAACGTCATTATCCAGGAATAGGTGGCAGAGGCCGCCAGCATAAACATATGCGGCCTCCACCGCGGTCTCACACTCATGTACAGCCGCCTTTTAGCCCTAACTGCCCCCACCATTGGCAATGCAGCTTTTTTCGACGTTTTGCATATCGCTGTCAAACTGCTTTTGAGCCTGGCTTATCGAAAACGCATCTGCTGACACCATACCAACCAGGCTGAGAATGAGGGTTTCACCACCCTTTGATACAGCTGCGGCCGGTCCTTTTATGTATCCCAGCGCCCCCCCCAGCGATGTTGCAAACGCTACGCCCGCGAATTTCCCACCAGCATTCATCGATCTTACCCATTGCTCAAACTCTGATTTGCGAAAGTTGAAAGCCGCATCGTGGCACTTTTGTTGTATTTGCGCAGCAGTCAGCTTTTTTTGATCGGGCCCCCTTGGGGTCACTACCACCGGAGTGATGGGTACAGGCGCGGGATCGCATTCTTTTGTCGTACAAATGCTTATGCTCCACACCTCTACACAGGAGAGCGCTGTTGCGGGGCAATTGGGGTTACCTCCAGGCACATCGACCGTGGTTTGTGACACCCAGCTTCCTCCGTCTTGCAAACACTGCGTGGCAGTAGCTCCGCCATCTGCTGAAGGGTCGTCGCTTGATCCATCATCCCACTTGCAGAAGTCAAGGCCCGAAGGATCAATCAGATTGACGGGATCATTGAGCGCGTAGCTGTAGCGATTTAGCGACTGGGGGTTATCAAGTTGAATGCTGCCAAGATAAGGATCAACAGACCCGAACGTTCCCGTCCGGCTTGAATAGTAACGCGCATTGGCATAGTCCAATCCCGAGGAGTCTGAATCCCGTTCATAAATTGTAAACTTAGTCTTATTGGCATTACCAGTTTCATACCAGGTCTCGCCAAAGGGGAAATGCCCGAAGGTACGGTTCATTAGGCCTGAGCTATCAATTTGCACTCTGGTAGAAAGGTGATCGGAATAGAGATATGTAAAAACTCCGGCTGAAATACTCGAGACACGCCGATCTCCTGCATATATATGCTCGATATTGGGCGAGCCTGCGTCCACGCCATTCGAATATTCAGCGACAGACTGGTTGCCATTATAGATGTACACCGTGTTATTTTTCTGTACGCGCAAGCCGCTTGCGTCATACGCATAGATATTGGTGGCGCCATCTACGCCAGTAAGCTGCCCTGCTCCGTTATAGATGTAGCTGTGCAGGGAGTCATTGATTACATTGCCATCAGCATCATATATCTGATTCGACAGCCAGTTCGTTCTTGGATCAGTAACCACCTGACTCACCGGCATCGAGGCGGTTCCGGCCACCGGAATTTGACTGATCCGGTTGCCGTAGCGATCATAAGTGAATTTCAACTTCCATGTGTTTGCCGAAGTGACGTCTACGGTCTGAGCTATTTTAATGCGGCCGAGCTCGTCATAGAAATAAGCCGTGCTTTGTGCAGGAGAGACAGCATCAACAATTCCGCTAATTTGTCCATTATCGCCCCCACCACCATAGCTGTATGCAAGATTCATCAACTGAGTTCCCGAGAGCGATGACTGGATTGACGACAATTGTAACTGGCTATTATAAGTGTTAGTCCTGACGATACCATTGCCGTAAGTTGAGGTAAGGATTTGGTTGGCTGCATTGAACGAACCGATGCTTAATACAGTCGTTCCACCGGTCGCCACCTGATTTAGTCTGCTAATCGGATCATAACCCTGACTCACCACTCGCCCTGAAGGATAGGTAACGGAGTCCAATAAACCGCCCGTGTAATGATATGAGATGGAGTAGTTCCTGCCTCCGATGGTCTTCACCAGCTGAGTGATCCGGCCAATGTTATCGTAAGTGTAGCTTTCATCATAGGTATGAACACCCGTTGAGGGGACACTAAGACTCACCCTAGTCAAACGGCCTGCTGCAAAGGTAGCGGCTCCTGGTGCACCGTAGGCGTACGTTACCGTCGGCGTGCCATCAGAGTAGGCAATTGTCTGGACGCGATTCCAATTGTCATAACCATATGTCACGGTTATGGATCGTGGATCAGCCTTCGTGGCCAAAGCGCCGAAAGGCGTGTATGTGTAGGTAGTGCATTGGTTATTGGTCTCGGGGATACAAGAGGATGTTATTTGCCCCAAGCCGTCATATTTGTATGTGCGCGTCTGTTGACCCTGGAGCACTGTCAACAGGTTTCCCGCCGCGTCATAGGTGTAAAAAGTCGACAGCGGCGTGGCAAGAGAAGCCGTGGAATCGGCCCCGCCACTCAAAGTCGTGCCGCCGCTTGTAAAAGACGGCTGACTGAAATTCGCGTTCTGAGAAGTGGCGGCACTGGCGGTTACGCCATAGTTGGTGTCGAAACCAGGGGTTTTTGCCGTCAGCGTAATCACATTCGATCCGCTGGCCACACTGGCGGTTACCGGCGCGGTGCTATCGGCATTGATGGCGCCGGAAATCGCCGAGGCCACGGAATTTGCCGTGCTGCCCTGGCTGTAACTGGCATGGTAGCTCTTAGGCAATGTGCTCCGCAAACAGGGCGCTTTTAATTTTGGCAAGGAACAGGGCTTAGAATCACTCCTCTACCGTAATATTCACTCTATTTGAGGGCAGTGCTCCTTTCTCGCGACTCCAGATTGGCAACCCAAAGTTCATATTCTCCGGAATAGGACTGTGATATTCAGCATGCAGCTCGTACGCGCCCTTCTTGTGAATATTAAGTTCAGCCAGCTTCAATGTAAGTATTACACCATAGACATGGCTCGGTAAAAGTTGCACAAAAGCCTCTTTTGATCCTGGTGGCGGCGGGAGCGCATCGGCAATAAACTCCTGTGGGATGCTTTTTCCAGAATCGAGATCTTTTAGCCAAAGTGAGAGACTAGCAGACTCACCCCAGTCCAGAGCGGAATAAATGTATAGCGGAGATTTTGACCTGTTCGTAAGCAGCACTTGAACAGTAATCTGATCCCCTAGTTTATAAGTTTTTCTGTCAGCCCTTAGCGTCGCCTCTAATGGTGATGGCTCATGCTTCATATCTCCGACTTTAGCACTATTGACCGAGGATTGTCCTGAGGCTATATCCACGGCGGAAGTTGAAAAATATAAGCACAAGATGCATGCACCATATTTAAGTATTCCCAGCAAGAGTTTCATATGTTCCTCCAGAATCGCTAATACGGCTGTGTGTTATAGACAGTGTGCGTATCGTTACGAAGGTAATCGATCTGGCCTTGAGTAAGTCCCAATATGGTTCCAACACGTATCTGAAACGCGTTCGCCTCTCGCTCAAGCCTTGACGCATTCTGTTCGTCGTAGACTTCACCATTCTTAAATTGTGTCACGTGATAAGCATCATGGGCAATAGTCGATGCTAACCATGCTGTGTTACTACCCGGATTCAACACATAACTTGGCTTTAAATTATAGGTACCGGTTTTCACATCTATACCAGTACGACTATCGTCATTAACAGTGATTGCTTTAATGTTATGAATGATATTGATATCTGAAGGGTCTATTCCATCGGCATTCTTGTTGATGTCGTTGATAGCCGCATCGAGACGTCCGCGAATAGCATCCCGATCCTCAGTAGTGCCTCCAAATATAGTTACTGGAACGTCCTGACCAAGGATAGTTGCCGTATACTGAAGTTGTTGTTTTTTCTGCTCCTCCAGCAATTCATCCGTAGTGCAGAGAGACACTTCGCAGTGCTTGGCATCGCTGCCCCACTGCCACGCACTGCCTAATCGTCCATCCAGCGAAGGAGTATCCAAAATCGCAGGTTGGTGTCCATCGATATCGACTCTTGTAATTGGACTATTGCGAACATAGCTGTACAGATTCAGGCTCTGTGGATCACCAAATTCAGCATAAGGAACAGATATTGGCTTGGCGGCCCAGTCCGGAGTCAAAAAGCGGCCAGTTATATTTGCATAATACCGTGCGCCGAAGTAGTCGAGACCGCTTTCTGTATCCCGCTCTTTCCCGGTGAACTTGTAGTGATTATTGCTACTGGTTGTTCCTACGCCAGGTACTGCCCCGCCCCAGGGATAGAAATCATTGTCATCGAGCACCGAGCCGCTCTGGTCGGCAAATACTGCCGTTGAGTGCAGATGGTCGGTGACGTAGTACTTGATGTCTGCGGGATTGGGCGATGGCTGAGGGATGTTGCGCGCCAGACGCTGCCCACCGAAGAAGACGTAGTTGGTCCAGTTGGAGCCGGCGTCGGATTCGGCGAGGACTTCGCCGCTAGGGCCGTACCAGTAATTGCTCACAGCCGAGCCAGTCGATTTCTTAATGCGCCGCCCATAGGGATCGTAAACGTAATTCGTAGTCACCCCGCTATTGGTCACTGAGATTATACGATTCTCGGCGTCATAGACAAAAGCATTGCCCTGGCCGTCATTGGCCACGTTGCCAGCTGCGTCATACGTGAGGCCGCTGAGACGGTTATTGATGTCGGCAGTCTTGACCATGTTCTCGCCCGCCGGAGTGCCGGGATTCTTCTGATACAGGTTGCCCCAGGCGTCATACACATAAGCATTTGACCAGTGAGTCTTGTCACCCGCGGACAAGAGCCGGTTCAGCGCATCATAAGTGAATGCCTGAGTTCGGCTATCGTCCTTCACGTTGGTCACCGTATACACGTTGCCGTTGTTCATTTGCGCGGTATTGGGCGCGTTGTAGGAGTACTGCTTGTCGAAGAGCGCGGTTGCGCCCTGAGCCGGCCCCGCCCAGATTTCCGTGGGCTGCAGGCGGTTGTTGTAATCGGCATGGAATTTATTGTGGTTGAAGTTAGGACTTGAGAACTCCTGGATCGCTCCACTGGGCAGAAAAGTTGGGGTCTGCGCGTAGGTGACGCCTTTGGAGTCTGTGGCGGTGGTGAGCCGGGCCGCACTGTCATACCCGTAGCTGACGCTAAACGATCCGGTGGGGTAGGCCAGAGTGGTCAAATCACCCAGCTGATCGTAACTGGCGGTCATGGTCTGGCAGCATCCTAATCCCGGTGTTGACTGCCAAACCTGTGCGATACGGCCCATGGGATCATAGCTCGTAACGTCGGCTGTTACTCCGCCGCCTGTGGTCGCCAGAACCAGGCGTCCGATAGGATTCTGAATCGCAGCGCCCCAAACACTGTTGGAGTCATAGCGCAGGCTGGGGCCCAGGGTGACGCCATCGGAATACGACTTGTCCAGTTGCCGGTTCAGAGCGTCATAGGTGATGGTAGCTGTGACCGTGGCCGTGCTTGTCTGATTGGGCGCGGGCGAGGTCTTTGCGGTCAGATTGCCGTTGTTGTCGTAGGAATAACTGGTGAGTCCGGATTCCGGATTGAAGGCGGTCAGAAGACGCGAAAGAGAGTCGTATGTGAACACTCGCGGGCGCCACGCGGCAGGCACCGTGGAGTCATTGCAAGTCTTTTCGGCTGTTGTATCCAGGCCTTTTTGGTGGACACAGAGCAAATTGCCCAGCGTGTCGTACTGATACATGGTGACGTACGGGTGATTGTTGATATCGCCCGCATTGTACCCTCCGGCCAGGCTACTCCCCGAAATTGATGTGCTAAATGAGGGATTGGTGAACTGCCCGCTGTTCCAGGTTGAGGCGGCAGAGACTGAATAGTTGCCCGCAGGACCGGCTGTCTTGCTATTCAGGCTCACGGTAGCTCCTGAAGCCGATGCGCTGGCATAGCTGCCGGCGCTGATGGCCGTTGCGAGGCGCCCGGCAATACTTGACGCTGTGTCTCCGGAGCCGTAACTCACGCTGTACTGCGTTCCGTTCATGGTCGCCGTGACCGTTCCTGTATCCGGCGTGCCAGTAGTGGCATTCACGCCCCCAGTCAGCGCTCCTGATGCCGGGGAAATTGTGAAGGATACTGAGAAGCCGTATGGGCTACTGGTACCGGACGAAGTGGTGAACGCATAATTCGTGGATGCGCCAGTAGTTTTAGCCGTGAGATTGACGGTGGCGCCTGAAACGCTGGCCGTGACCGACGCCGCCGAATCTCCGTTGATTGCCGAAGCGAGCGCCGAAGCGAGCGTCGAAGATGTACTCAGCTGGGCGTAATTCGTGCTGTTCGTATGGCCATTAACTGTTATCGAAACTGAACCGGTGTCGTAAACCGTGCGCGGGCACGAGCCGCTCCCTGCATCCGCACAGGGGTCGATAGTGCCCGAAGCTTCAGCGCCACTGATGGTTATGCTGCCGTGACCAGCAGATGCCGGCTGCGAAGCACTTGTCTGCTCCGCACCGCTTATGGCAATCCAGACAATAGCGGTAGTTGGAGTGGAGCCAGGATTGGGTTCTATTACCTTGACCAGCCTTCCCAAAGCGTCCGTACATGCCTGGCGCTGTTTGCCGGCTTCGTCCGTGGCCGTGGTACAGATTATTGACGATCCCACACCGTCACCTGCAGGAGTATTGTAAGCGGCGGCGCTGACGCTGCCATCCTGCTTGATGGTCCTGATCGCCCTCCCCAAAGCATCATACTGCGTTGTGGTTACACCATACGTTGGGTCACTGGAGTGAGAGCTGTTCTGATAATACGGGTTGGAAACAGTAGAAGTATGTCCCGTAGCGTCATAAGTGGTATCTGTCAGGACGGTTCCGCTGGGCGTGACCTGCTGCGACTGTACAGAGCGCCCAAGTCCGTCAAACTTAGCGGTAAAGCTGTCAAACGTGCTCCCGGCAATGAGCCTTTGGCGCTGCACGCTAAGCGAATCAGGATAGGTAAACTTTGTTTGACCGCCGTCGGGATGATTGCCCTGGGTGAGGCGCAGCATATTGTCATACTGATAACTGTATTGCTGACCGTTTTCGTCTGTGAAGCTGGTCAGCAGGCCGGTATTGAAATCGTAACCTCCGCTGATCACGTGATGAACAATGGGCGCGCCCTGGTCCGGCATCTGTGTGTCCGGCAGATTGGCTTGAGTGAGGTATGCGCCGACGAATGTGGGCGAGTAGGTATAACTGGTGATATTCCCTTTGGGATCGGTACTGCTGGCCCTCTCCCCGGTATCGAAATATGTCGCCGTGCTTGAGATGAAAGAATGGTTCGTATTAAGCCAGCGGCTTACCGTTGTCGCGTGGCCGCGAATGTTGCCGCCCGCCGGTGGCGTAACCAGGCCGGTAGAAATGTTCGAAGCCGTAACGGCAGTTTCGTCATAAGCGTAAGTTGCCTGGGCCACCTGGGTCCCGCCGCCGTCTTTTATCGTGGCAGAGACCGGAAGCGACAGAAGATTTGCGCTCTTGTAGGCAGCACTGTCCTGCCAGAGATAGTGATTCAGCGTCGACCGCACCAGCGTACTGGAATAGTCATACTCGTCTTTTTGCAGCAGGCTCCCGAATTTATACGGATTGTTATTGGCGTCCGTGCCCCCTGCGTCATAAGTATTTACCGTTTTGCTGGTTTGCCCGCCCGGCAGACTCGTGGTTACCTGCACTGGAACAACATTGACGGCTGCGCCTAAATAAAAAACCGTTGTCCCGCTATACTGCGTACTCACGGTCCTGAGCAGCGTACCGCTGGCAGAAGATCCCTGATAGTACTTGACCTGTGTGTCATATAGCGAGCAGGAGTTCTGAACTGGAATCGTAATGGCGTGGACCGTAGCGTTCCCGTTAGGGTCGGTGACCGTGGTTGCACCGCTTACGTAGTTATAGTTCCAGGTATGCGCCCCGGTCCCATCATTAGCATCGACGGAGCGGGAAGTTACCCAGCGACTAACTGAAGTGTAATCTATTTGAAGCGGGTCCGTACATGATATCGCCGCACTTGTGCTATACCCATACGATATGTAGCCGCCAGTCGGCAAGCCAATCCTCGCGACATTCCCATAATTGTCATAAGCCAGCGTCCACATGGTCAAATCCGGCAGGACAACTGCTGTCAACAGGGACAAATTTCCGCTGAACTCCGTTACACCCTGCTGCTGAAAGCTGGTCGCAACTGCGACCGAAGAATAGCAGAGTTTAAATGTTCGAACACCAGTGTTAACGCTGGCCACACCGGGCACATTCCACACCATAGCCGAAGCGGCGCCGGTTGGGCAGTTCGACAAATCTGATGTGGGGACTCCTGGCTGGACGGGCAAGCCGGACACAGTCGAGGATCCGGGGATGACCCGGCCCATGGTGTCAGTCCAGCCCGAAGAGTTGATCGTGATCTGGTTGCCATCCGCATCCGTAATCGTTGTTGGCTGTCTTCCTTGCGGAATTGTAGTTAGCGTGCTGGGGTACTGATAGTGAGTTCCATCGGGCAAAATGATGTCGTTCGCATCTGGTTGATATATCCCAGTAGCGTCCAGCGAGTATATGGGATAAAGCAGCGGCCCCGGTTGCGTCCCGTTTGGGCCAGTTGCGACGCCGCCCAACTGGTGCAAGTTACCGTCTGGAGAAATAACGGCTGGCATAACAGCCGACTCTCCGCCACCATTTGGGTCGGGGATATTAATCGTGGTGATCTGTGTCCGCCAGTCCACGCTGCTGATTACCTGTGCGCCGGCGTCTCCGCGTGATATTGCCCATGAATAAGTACATGTGGTTCCCGTACCTGTTTTGACACACTTCTGCTTCACTTGCCACTGCTTGCTGCTGAAACGTAGAGAAAAACTCAGGTCCAACTTCCCGCGCTGCGAGAAAGATACGATGGGAATGTGTTCAGCTAGTCCGCCATTGGTCAAGCTGACACTGTCGAAATCTCCGCCATGGAAGGAATCGTAGGGTTTCAAGCCTTGTTCTTCATTAGGGTTAGTTTGCGAGGATGCCGAAACACTGCCCAGCACCATCAGCAGAACTAACAGGAATCCAACGGAGACAACTCCCCTGACTGTTTGGGGAAAAGACAGAACCAGCCTGTACGACATATTCATTGCGGCTCCTGGCGGCATACAACAAAAAATCATTTTTTGTACGACGAAGATACTGGGTACTACTTTTTACGACACTGGTCTTTCCAAGACACCCAGAAGGTCTCTTTTGAGCCAGCATGTCCTGGTCATCTGTTTTAAGGCATGAATACCGGAAAAGTTTCTAAAATGTATAGTGTATTTACCCGCGAAAACGTTTCATGTTTTTTGCTTTTTTTGGCAAATAACCAATAAAAAATCTGTTTTTTACAACGAATATCTGGGGTACTGCGTTTTAAACGCACCAAAGTCGAGGCTATTGGCAGAAGGGGTTAAGTTCGATCAGAGTTATTTATCTTGCACACGAAGAGAACGATGTTGTGCAAGAGAGTTGCACAAAAAATAAAAAAAATGGCGCTGATGAACGCGGAAAACGCTGATGGCCAACTCTTATGTCATGAAAAAGGCCACAGCCGAGGGCGGCTGTGCCACACGAGGATGAGAGCGGCCAGCAAGTTGACAAAAAAATGTTGTTGATCTTTGGGGAAATCACGGTACCATGCGCGAGCTTTGAAGATCGCCGCCCATAAGTCGAGCGCAGGAACAGCCCTGGCAAAATGTTTCTTCCTTCATTCCGAAGTACACCCCAACGGCTGGGTGGCCATTGGGTGGACTTGAGCTAAGTCATTTGTTTTCCTAATTGACGCCGGGGGAGGGGGTATCCCTATGGGGGGGACAGACTGGGCAGCTGGCTGACAAAACCTCTTACTGCGGATTTACGCGGACGGACGCGGATAAGGGCCACAAAAAACAGGCGGGGCAGGAGGTTCTAAATCCGTGCCACAAATGAGTGGACAGCAACATTCCGGGGCTTTACTGCAACCCAACCCGCGGCTTGTCCAACGCGACTTGCTGCTGGATCATCCAAAGAGGCTGAGATATGCCTTTATGAAGCGTTTGCCGGTTTATGGAAGCTGGATGGTCTTTTTATTACTGCATTTATTTGCAATGGGATGTGCGCGGCCGGGGCTGAAGCAGTCCCTGGTGGCGATGCGGGCGCCGGAGGGGTCTCCGATGCTGCTGGCCATTTATCAGCCGTGGTTTGGCAATGGGGAGCACATTAACGTGGGGTATTCCTGCCATGATCCGGTGGTGCTGCGGCAGCAGATTGCGCGGGCCAAGGAGCTGAACATCAGCGGATTTGTGGTGAACTGGTATGGCGAGCGCAAGCCGTTTGAAGACCAGGCGCTGACGCTGCTGGCCAAGTCCGCGAACGAAAGCGGATTCAAGGTAGCGGTGCAGTATGACGAAGCCGCGGACCGCGGCGGGGCAACTACCGATGTGGTGATCACGGAACTGCAATATCTCTATGAACGGCACATTGGCCCGAGGGCGGGAAGCGAGCGGGAGGCGTATCTGCGCTATGGCGGGAGGCCGGTGATCTTTATTTTTCCCAAGACGGCGGAGACAGACTGGAACCGCGTGCGACAGGAAACGCAAACCTGGGCTGATCCGCCGCTGCTCATCTATAAAGACCAGAACGAGAAGTTTCCCGGCGCGTTCGACGGGTATTATGCCTGGGTGCAGCCGGGCAAAGGGGGCTGGGCGGCGGACGGCAGCAACTGGGGCGAGGATTATCTGGACTACTTCTACAAGAACATGACCACGCACTTCCAGGACAAGATCGCGGTGGGCGCGGTGTGGCCGGGCTTTGACGATTCGCGGGCGGCGTGGGGACTCAACCGAAAAATAGCGAATCGCTGCGGCAGGACCTTTGAAGACGGGCTGCGCGTGTTTCGCAAGTATTACGGAACGGAGAATGCCCCGCCGTACCTGCTGATCGAGACGTGGAATGATTATGAAGAAGGCACGGCGGTGGAGCGGGGCATCAGCCATTGCAGTGCGGGGCAGAGGGCGGCTTCGTCCGGCTTGAGTTATAACCCATGAGCCCAGCCGACGCAGAACCATCGTGAGGATTACAATCGAAGCGACGTATCGGAGAGCGATGTGAAGAATGAAATGCGAGTAATGGTAACCGGTGGGGCCGGATTTATTGGCTCCCATCTGTGCGATGCGCTGCTGGCGCGCGGGCATCAGGTGGTGTGCGTGGACAACCTGCTTACCGGCAGCACCAGAAATATCGCCCATCTCAAAAACGAGCCGCGCTTTGAATTTGTGGAGCAGGACGTGAACCTGCCTTATGACGCGGGCCGGGTGGATTACATTTTCCATTTCGCCTCGCCGGCCAGCCCGGTGGACTACATGGAGCACGGCATCGCCACGCTGAAGGTGGGATCGCTCGGCTCTTTCCACTCGCTCGATCTGGCCCGCAAATATCGCGCTAAATATATGGTGGCCTCGACATCAGAGTGCTACGGCGATCCGCTGGAGCACCCGCAGAAGGAGACTTACTGGGGGCACGTGAACCCGATTGGTCCGCGCTCGGTTTATGACGAAGCCAAGCGCTTTGCCGAAGCCGTGACCATGGCGTACTTTCGCTACCACAACGTGGATACGCGCATTCTGCGCATCTTTAATACTTATGGACCGCGCCTGCAGCTGAATGACGGGCGGGTGATCTCCAATTTCGTGACCCAGGCGCTGCGCGGGCAGCCGATCACCGTCTACGGCAATGGGCTGCAGACCCGCAGCTTCTGTTATGTGTCCGACGAGGTGGAGGGCATTTTACGGCTGGCGGAAGCAGACACTCACGATCCGGTGAACATCGGAAACCCTACGGAGTTCACCATGCTGGAGTGCGCGAAGCTGGTGCTGAAAGTCACAGGGTCAAAAAGTCCGATTGTGCATAAAGAGCTGCCGGTGGACGACCCCAAACAGCGGCGTCCGGACATTAGCAAAGCGCGGGAGCTGCTGGGCTGGGAGCCGAAGATTGATCTCGAAGCCGGGCTGCGGCTCTCACTGGATTATTTTCGCGAGGGAATCCGCATGGAGGAGACCGAGGCCGCGACAGTACGCGGATAATGCGGCCGGGACGCGCTTCTAAGCGGTTTCCCTCGTAACCAGAGATGTAGTAACTATTTAGTTCACATGGCGAATATTTCCTGGTAGAATGCCTTAACGAGCTGTTTCTGAATTTCGGCAGTTTGCAGTTAAGAAGAAGCGCCCCTCCTTAACCAAAGCTGTAGCTTAGGAAGTGGCAGAGTGACAGCAATACCTCCTTTCAAGGAATCTTCCCGCAAGCTGGTGGTGGAAGTCGCCCGCGCGCTGGGTCCGTACCTCGCGGACATCACCAACCAGTGGCGCGGCAAACTCGCCTCCGAGTTCAACTTCGATGGCCGCCTGTTAGCGGCCTTAGAACGTATTACGCTTACCGCCGGATGCTCTCATTTATTTCACGACGATCTGGCCACCTTTCTCGACGATCTGCATTACTTCGGCACCAGGCTGGCCAAGATGCAGGTGGACACTCGCGCGGTGGCGCGCGCACTGGAGTTGTTCCAGGCTTCCTGCGATCCGTATCTTCCCGGGCTGTTTCCCGAGAGGGAAATCGAGGCGCGAGCCGTGCTGGAAATGCTCTCTTCGTTCACGTTCGTGATTGTTTCCGGCGCGTATTTTGACGCGAAGACCACGGAATCGAACGCCCTGCTGGCCGTGCTGGACGCGGAGCTGGCGGCAGGCGATCTTTCCGCGCTGCTCAAAAAAGTACTGGACATTGGCTCCGCCACGTTCGGCGCTTCGGTAGGAGCGATCCTGCTGTGCGAGCCGGAGAGCACGCAGCTCAGCGTTGCCTGTTCGTCAGGGCTGGAGTCAGAGTTGCCGGCGGATTTCCGGATCGAGAGCGGGATTGGCTTTGCCGGAGACATTGCTTCCAGCGGCGAATCCAACATGATTCTGGATACCAGCAGCGACAGCGACGGAGTGCTCTTGCCCATCCTGCGCAGCCGCGCACGCTCGCTGTGGGGCGTTCCACTCAAGGCCAACGGAGAGATCATCGGCGTGTTGATCATCGGCTTTCCCAGGCCGTACGAATGGATGCCCACGGAACGCGAGCTGATGCGCGCCATCGGCGACCGCACCGCCCTGGCCATTGAGCGCGCCCGCATGACCGAAGCCCTGCGCGAGCGCGAACAGCGCATTGCCGAGCTTTCCACGCACCTGCTGCGGGTGCAGGAAGACGAGCGCAAGCGCATCAGCCGCGAACTGCATGATGAAACCGGCCAGGCTCTCATGGTCATCCACCTGTACCTGGGCATGATGGAGACCGGGACTTCCAGCCGTCAGCTGCTCGGCAAAATTCGCGAGACCGTGCAGGTGGTGGACCGGACGATTGAAGGGTTGCGGCGGATCATCGGCAAGCTCTCTCCGCTGGTGTTGCAGGAACTGGGACTGTTTGCCGCCCTGCGCAAAGAGGCCAAAGACCTGCAGAAAAATACCGGAGTGAAGACGCGCGTGGTGATCTCGGACGAAGTTGGCCGCCTCGCTCCCAATACCGAGCAGACCATCTATCGCGTGGTGCAGGAGGCGCTGCACAACGTGGCCAAGCACGCACATGCCAACAACGTGCTGGTACAGATGGAGCGCGAGGGTGAGACCGTCCACGTGGCGGTGGAAGACGACGGAACAGGAATTCAGACAAGGAACAACTCTCGTGGCCACTCATTTGGCCTGGCTGGAATCAAAGAACGTGTAGCCATGCTGGGAGGAGTGTCACGAGTGATCTCCACCAAAGGCAAGGGGACGCGGGTCGAGATTACGATTCCCGTGGGAGTACCGGCAATTGTAGGAGAACTTCCGCCACCGCTGCAGCCGGCGGTGCGGGCGGCAAGGTCGAATTGAAGTAGAGGATTTTCCGATGCCAAAAATCAAATGTCTGCTGGTCGATGATCATACGCTCTTTCGCCAGGGTGTCCGGCGCCTGCTGGAGAGCGAGAGCGATTTCGAGGTAATCGCGGAGGCCTCCGATGGTGGAGAAGCGGTGGAAAAGGCGAGGGAAACACGGCCAGACATTGTGCTGATGGACATCGGTATGCCCGGTCTTTCCTCGTTTGAATCCGCGCGGCAAATCAAAAAGAACCGTCCGGAGACCAAGATTCTTTTCCTCACCATGTATGAAGATGAAGACTACCTGGTGCAGTGTCTCGAGGTCGGCGCTTCCGGTTACGTGCTGAAGGACACGCCGGCGCCGCAGCTGCTCACCGCGGTGCGCGACGTCTATCGCGGCGGCAAGTATCTCAGCTCGCAGGTGCTGGGCAAGCTGGTGGAGGACTTCCGGTCCCGTGTCCGCGACACACGGCTGCGGCCGCGCATGTCCACGCTGACGCCGCGCGAGCGGGAAATCCTGAAGCTGCTGGCGGAAGGCAACTCAGTGAAGGAAATCGCCGTGATTCTCGGCCTGAGCGTGAAAACAGTGGAAGCGCACAAGTTCAATCTGATGCGCAAGCTTGATATCCACAACAAAGCCCAGCTGGTGACTTACGCGATCCAGAAGAAGATCATCAAGATTCCGGTGAATCAGTAGGCGCGTGGTCCAGCTCCGCGAACAAAGTCCGCGAACAAGGCCCGCCGTTTCTAGCCTGCCATCGCCATGCGCGTGATTTCTTCGAGCACGCGCATCGGTGCGACTTGCGGGGTAACAAAAGCTTCAGGCGGCACAATAAAGGTCTGCTCCAGCGCAAACTGCCCGGACATTACGGCATGGGGAACACCGTCGGTATAAACCATCCAGACACTGCCTGGAGGAAAAGCCAGTTCCTGCTTCGGCGAGCTGGTCTGGAAGTTTGTGCTCTCCTTGAGCCAGTCGTGGAAGTAGAGCATGAACTCGTCATAGCGCGAACGGTCGGCCACCGGCAAACCCATGCTGTCCGCCAGATGCGCCAGACCCCGCGTGATGGCGTTGCGGTAGGGCGGCGCAAGCTTTTCCGACTGCGCCAGCCGGGGAACAAAGACGTGAAATGGCTCGCCTACGTTCCAGATCCGCGACTGTTCAGGATTGATATTGATGAAGACGCGCAGGATCCGTCCGCCGTGTGTGGGCCGCGTGGGAAATGCGTCCACGTGCAGAAGATCGTTGCGCTTGTGCAGCGGAAGATCGCGCCCGTGCTCTTCCAGCGGACGAAAGCTGGCAAAGTCGAGCATGAGTTTGCCGGCATAAGGCGCGAGCAGGGTGTTCACGAAGCCCACAATCTCGCGGCAAAAATGCCGCATGATGCCGTGCATCCGCGCGCGGTCGGGCGAATCCGCCGAGGCGCCTTTCAGCAGGTCGCGAGCGGGACGGTATGAGATGTTTTTATGGAATGGCGAGCCGGTCTGTCGCTGTGAGAGAAGAAACTCGCGGTCTTCCTGCGGAAACTCGAAGGGCGCGGCGCCGAAAAAGAGCACATGTCCGCGCTCCAGCTGGTCACACGCCCAGCGGGAGCGTTCCGCAGGCCATGTGTCCGGCTGATAATCGGGAACTTGCACCAAAACTGGTTCCATTGTGGGAGCACCTCGGGCTTGCCTGTCGATCTTATCCCAAAGTCATGCCGGGACACCGCAAGCTGCCTTTACTGAATAACTTAGCTCAGGTGCTTGTTCAGCGCGGTTTCAATCTTTTCGCGGGCTACGTAACCCACAATCTGTTCCTGGACCTGCCCGTTCTTGAAAATAAGCAGGGTGGGGATGCCCCGAACCCCATAGCGCTGGGGCGTAACGGGATTGCTGTCCACATCCATTTTGCCGACCTTCACTTTGCCGGAGTAGGCAGCAGCAACTTCGTCCACGACGGGCGCAAGCATCTTACACGGACCGCACCAGATCGCCCAGAAATCAATCAGTACCGGCTGATCGCTCTTCAGAACTGCCTGATCAAAGTTAGCGTCGGTGATTTCTGTAATAAACTCCGTTGTTTTGCCCGCCATAAAAAATTACTCCCCTTCTCCCAAAGCCAAGCTGGTGGACTTGAATTCGTCCAATATCGTACCAGACGATTAGATGTTTTCGTGCACATAAAGATTCAGCGCCGGACCGGCCGGATCGTGTCCCAATTTTTCGATTAGAGATTACCAAAGTGATATGGACGATCCGGCCACCTGGCCATACACTCAGTCTCGGTAGTACGGCAGTTCTGGGGGAGGGCTGCCCGGGCGTCCTGCAGCGTAACAGTTGCAGGACGCTTGCTTTTGGGGGCAACGGAGCAGCAGGTATTCAAGGCCATGTTATTCCCCCATGCTTCTCAGCCATTTTCAACTGCTGGCAAAAATTCCGGGTGCAGCTTCGGATGCGACCACCGTGATCACGTACAAAATCGGCTTTGGACGGGTGACGGGGGCAGGGATGCAGCGCAGTTCCCCCATACTTCCTGTTTCCGCAGGAGCCTGTTTAGGGTCTGCCAAGAGAGAATATTGACTTACCACCGTTAAAAGTATACGTTGTTGCGCATCATTTGCAGCATACTCAGCATAAGGCTCTGGAGAGATGTGACGCATTGTCTGGTTGAGGATGGATTTTCTATTCTTCGATTCGGATACTGATTAGTTGCACAACTACGGATCTGACGATCTGCAGAAATACGTCTGTGTCCATGTGGGTTCTTGTAATTCTCAAGTTTCGCAAAAGAAGGGAAGTCAACATGCCTGTTTTTCGCGGCAAAATGAAAAGGGAAAGTATGCAGCGACTTCTGGGCCGTATGTTGTTTTGTTTCTCTATAGTGAGCATGGTTACGTTAAATATGGCGGCTCAGACACCAATGCTTGCTTTTGAGGCTTTGAATCTTGAGGATGGCAGCCAGGTAACTTTTAAGGTTTTTCCTGCGTCACGAGTATATTCGGGGCCAACGGAACAGCTTTCGTCTGTGTCCGACGATGGCAAATACATACTTTTCTTTGACCCTGACACTATTACACCTGTGCCTCGATTTCGGTCTTTCACATTCGTCGTAAGTATCAGGCAGGCGGGGCAGAATGACGCGAGTTGGTATGCATATGATGTGAGAGCAGAGCCAGTTGGGAAATTTGCTGACGTACTGGCAAACGTTAAATTCAAAATCAAAACCGGGACACAGGAAAGCGCCGGATTGTTGAAAGTTCCGGTTCACAGCACGGCGTATGACGGCGACCTGCAAAGGAAAATGGATGATTCCGCGGTCATTGATGCTAAGGTGTCCCGATCGCCCGCAATCAGCCTGCGAAACAGCCTTGATAATCTGGGGATACATGTAACGGGAGTTGAAGTTCATCGTAACTGCGAACGATGCTGGGAGGATATACAGTCAGGACCGCTGAATGTGCGTATTGGATCGTCTGCCTCAGTGGATATCCCGTTAAACATCAGGCCAAAACCGTTATGGGCAATGCTCTCAACGGCATTGATTTTAAAGAAGGATAAACCGCAGGATACATTGGCGGTAAAGGTATGGTACAACGTTGAGCAGGGCGGAATTTCAAAAGATAAAACATTTAACATACCTGTAAGATTTGCGCCTTCTATCTGGCATCTGGTGATGGCTACGATTATCGGAGGTATCGTCGGAGCATTTCTGAAGCGTATTCTGGATCACGAAGACTCCAGGATTAGCTGGGGATTTGTGGGAAAGATTGTTTTTTTGTCTATAGTTGCTGAATTCTTTGCAGCAGTGGCTGCGTCGTTTGACTCAAAACTGATCATTCTAAGCTTCGATATGGATCCCAGACAAATTATTCCTGCCGCTATTCTCGCATTCACTGTTACTGGCGGACCTACGGCGACAAAGTGGGTGGGCTCAATTATCCAGCAGGGACGGACTGGGGACAATCAGAACAGCACAGCTGCTATCGCAGGAGGAGACAAGTGAAAATAAAACAAACACAGCTATTTATTCTGGCTTGCATACTATGTTGTGCGCCAGCAGTGCCTGGACAAAACCCTGATCTCCGTCTGCTTCTTAAGGTACCTAACGCAGTTGCGATCGAGGGCATGCCGGAAATCGGATATTACATTTTAAGTGCTGATGATACAGTGTACCACTATGGAACATCAGGCTCGGGTCTTCAATTCAGTGGAAGGTTTTCGCTGCAGGGAACCGATGCTTACGGAATTGACGTAACTGTTATACGTGATAATAATCAGGACTCGATTGCCGTGACCGAATGGTCAGACAAGATACGGTTGGGCTATGTAAATCGATATTCAACAGAAGGGAGGCTTATTCACAGCTGGTCAACCCTTCACCATATCCCGGCTGGCATAGATTACGATCCTGGCAGCCATGTTCTATATTTTGGCACCTCAGATTCAAATGAATTGTATGCTGTAGATATTCACGAAAATAACCCCCATTATGTGTGTGATGTCCAGGGCGCTGCCCACCTGGGCCCGATATCTCTGGATCCAGACAGACAGCTCATCTATGTTACTGATAGTCGGGGTTCTCTATTCGTTGTGGATCTGCGAACCAGGAAAACTGCTCTGCTTACCTCATCTTTCGGTTTGGCATCTGCCTTACATTTTGATAGTAAAACAGGAATCTTGTATGTTGCGGATATCGTCCAGAAAAAGATATATGCGGTAGATCCTTCATCACAAAACAACCGTCCGGTTGTCGATTCCGCGCAAATCAGGAGTCCCTCGGGACTTGCGCTGGGACCTGATAATACCTTGCTGATCACGGACCAGAGGTCTGGAGGTGTGTTCCTCATGCATATTGCCGCATCCGAAACCAGGCAGGGAATTGTCCGAAGGCAGGCCGACAAAAAACTCCAGCATAAACCGTAACTTCTTTGCCACATTTTTCTTCGCCAGAAAATTCCAAAGGCCACCCACAACGCTTTCGCCAATCCCTCGGCATCATAGACCTCGAATGCGCCACCTCCGGCGTTCCTGGTTGCTGGCTGACTCCTGCCCCCAGGGCTCACGCCCTGGGCTAACTTCGCGACGCGACTCCGGCGCTGGTCCCCAAATTCGATGGACTGTTTGGGCAGACGTTGGGTCCGGATCTCAAGGCGATCCAAACTGCATCCATGACAATGCCCAGCGCCGGAGGCGGCACAAAATGTGTGCCGTTGTTTCACGGTCGTAAGCACGACTGCCCAGATGTTATCCTTATAAGGTTGTCATCATTACGGACCGCCAACCGAGCCGTCCTGCATTCTGGAAGCATAAAGTAATGAGTATTCACAGCGCCGAGTTGCCAATCACGGAATCACAGTCTCTGGAGCGCGAGCGGGTGTTCGATTTATTCCGCCGCTGGGGTTATCTTGACGCCGAATTGTATCCCTTCGGCGGGCCTATCGCCGGCGGCTTTCCCGATCTGCGGCTGGATGGCCCTTTTGCCGAAGAAGCGCGAAAGATTTACTGCGGCACGATTGGCGTGGAGTTCACGCACCTACCGCGGCGCGAGCAGCGGGAGTGGGTCCAGGAAAAAATGGAAAGCGCCCGCCCCCCGGCAGTGGACCGCCGCTGGCTGGCGCAGCGCCTGCTGCAGGCCGATCTTTTTGAGCAGATCATGCAGACGCGGTATCTGGGCACCAAACGCTACTCCGGCGAGGGAGCCACGGCACAGATTCCTCTGCTTGATATGGTGCTCGAAACCGGCGCCGATTTGGGCGCGAACACCGCTGTGATGGCCATGAGCCATCGTGGACGCCTCACCGTGATGACGCTCATCGTGGGCGTGGAGCCGCAAAACATATTCGCCGGATTTGAAGATGTCGATCCCCGCAGCTTCCTCGGCGGCGGAGACGTCAAGTACCATCACGGCGCAACGGGCGATTACCGCACCCGCGGCGGAAAGACCGTCCGAATGCACCTGGTGTCGAATCCCAGCCATTTGGAAGCGGTCGATCCCGTGGCTTTGGGCCGCACCCGCGCCAAGCAGATCCATGCCGGAAAAGAGGGCGTGCGCCAGATTCTGCCCGTTATTTTGCACGGTGATGCTGCCTTTGCCGGCCAGGGAATTCTGGCGGAGACTTTGAATTTTGCCGGTCTCAAGGGCTACAGCGTGGGCGGATGCATTCACGTGATCGTCAACAACATGATTGGCTTCACTACCAATCCCAGCGAACTGCATACCTCGCGCTTTTCTTCCGATCTGGCCAGGCGCCAGGCTGTCCCCATTTTTCACGTGAATGCGGAAGATCCGGAAGCGGTGCTGCGCACGGCCCGGATGGCGGTTGAATTCCGCTATCGCTTCGGCAGCGATGTAGTCATTGACCTCATTGGCTACCGCCGCCACGGCCACAGTGAAGTGGATGATCCCACCATCACCCAGCCGCTGCTTTACCGCAAAATCAACGCCCATCCGCCGTTGTTCCAGACTTACGCGAAGAAACACAAGATTGACATTGCGGAGATGGAGTCCAGCTTCCGGGCGGAGATCGATGCCGATTACGACAAAGCCGCCAAAATGCAGAAGGCCCCCGTGCTGCGCACACTTCCGGCCTACTGGGACAAATATTCGGGCGGGCGTTACAATCCCGCGTTCGAAGTCGAGACTGCGTTACCCGAAGAGACACTGCAGCAGATCGCGCAGCGGCTGGTGAGCTATCCTGCTGATTTCGCCATCCATCCTAAAGTTAAGAAACTGCTGGAGCAGCGCGAAAAAATGGGCAGCGGCAAGCTGCCGCTGGATTACGGCATGGCCGAGGCCCTGGCTTTTGGCTCGCTGGTCAAAGAGGGCATCCCGGTCCGCCTTTCCGGGCAGGACAGCCGCCGTGGCACCTTTAATCACCGCCATTCCGTGCTGATTGATACGGAAAACGAGCAGGAATACGTCCCGCTGAACCATATTTCGCAAAAGCAGGCCGGCTTTGAGGCCTACAACTCGATTTTGTCGGAAGCCGCCGTCCTGGGCTTTGAATATGGATACAGCCGCGATTATCCCGATGGCCTGGTGCTGTGGGAAGCCCAGTTTGGCGACTTTGCCAACGGCGCGCAGATCATCATCGACCAGTTCCTGGTAGCTGGTGAAGACAAATGGGGACTGCTTTCCGGTCTGGCCATGCTGCTGCCGCACGGTTATGAAGGCCAGGGGCCGGAGCACTCCAGTGCGCGCATCGAGCGCTACCTGCAGCTCGCGGCCAAGGACAATATTCAGGTTTGCCAGCCCACCACCGCGGCCCAGTATTTCCATCTGCTGCGGCGGCAGGCGCTGCGCAAATGGCGCAAACCGTTGATCGTGTTCACGCCCAAAGGCATGTTGCGGAATCCGGCGGCGGCCAGTCCGCTTGGCCAGCTCAGCAGTGGCGGCTTCCAGAACGTGATTCCCGACCGCGAAATTTCCTCCGCCAGCCGCGTGCTTCTGTGTACGGGCAAGATCGGGCACGAACTGAAAGCAGAGCGCCAAAAGCGCGGCGACACCCGCACGGCCATTATTTTTGTGGAGCAGCTCCACCCTCTGCCGCAAGCAGAACTGGAAGCGGCTCTGGCCCGGCACGAAGGCGCTCGCGAGATCGTTTGGGTGCAGGAAGAGCCGGCCAATATGGGCGCGCTCAGTTACATGGCGCCGCATCTTGAGCGTCTGACGCACGGTGTTCGCGTTCGCTCGGTAAAACGCTCGGCCTCGGCCAGCCCCTCTACCGGCTCGCACACCGCGCACGAGATGGAGCAAAAAACACTGATGGATCTGGCCTTTGCGTCCGTATAACCAGCACTGAATCACGTCAACGGACCTGGTCATCCAACAGAACGAACTTTTAGAAAAATCGATTAAGGAAGGTGATGGAAATGGCTCAAGCAACCGTAACTGCACATGAAGTCCCGGCGCTCCCGTACGCGTACAACGCGCTGGAACCGTTTATTGACGAGCAGACCATGCATCTGCATCATGACAAACACCATGCCGCTTATGTCACCAAGCTGAATGGCGCAATTGAAAAGCACCCGGAACTCAGCGGCAAAAGCGCGGAGGAGTTGATTCGCAATATCAATTCCCTGCCTGAAGATGTCCGCGGCGTGGTCCGCAACAATGGCGGCGGCCACGTGAACCACACCATGTTCTGGCAGATCATGGGACCCAGCAAAGGCGGAGCACCCACCGGCGCCATCGGCGATGCCATCAACAAGACCTTTGGCAGCTTCGATGCCTTCAAGGAAAAGTTTGAAGCCGCCGGCGTGAACCAGTTTGGCAGCGGCTGGGCATGGCTGGTGCGCACGAAGGCAGGCGCGTTCGAAGTGAAATCCACGCCCAACCAGGACAACCCCATGATGAACGGCGAATTCCCGGTTTTTGGCAATGACGTATGGGAACATGCCTACTACCTGAAATATCAGAACCGCCGCCCCGACTATCTCAAGGCCTGGTGGAACGTAATCAACTGGGACGAAATCAACAAGCGCCTGGCCCAGGCGGACAGCTTCTTCAAATAAGAATATTGGGCAGGAAAAAGCCGCTCCTTGTGGGGCGGCTTTTTAATTGAAATTTTCTTTTACCAGCAAAGGCATCAAATGACCGCCCGATCCTTTTGGAGGAATGCCGAATTTCTTGCATTCATGCCTGCAACAGGTGTACACTTTGTGTACACTAGGTGGTTTCAAATGGCAACAATTAAGGTAGGTGTACGGGAATTTCGCGAACGAATCGCAGCCTTCCTGGAATCGGATACTCCAGTAGCGGTGACGCGCCGTGGAGAGACGCTTGGCATTTATGTCCCCACTCGCCGCAAAACCAGCACCGCCGATATTTCTGAACTCAAAGCGGCGGCAGACCGGCTGGCTACAGCGCTGGCAGACCTCAATGAGGAAGAGATCGTGGCCGAATTCAGGCATATGCGCCGACCGGCTAAGCGTACATAGCCACGATGATCGTTCTGGATGCGAATATCCTTATCCGCGCTGTTCTGGGACGCCGAGTCCGGCAACTCCTGGAACAATATTCTGCCCATGGCATCCATTTCTATGCGCCCGATATCGCATTTGCCGATGCTCAAAAATATCTGCCTGCCCTGCTCCATCATTTGCATATTACTTCTCTGACAACATTAACTTCCTGATCATCATCTATTTCAACACTGCTGCCAGCCATGAACGGCGGTGAGCGCCGTATCTGCCAGGAAAAATCCATGGCGAACAGGTTAGCGGCATTTTAAATTTTGCTGGCTGCGCACGGGCGGCAGGTTCGTCCGGGCAGGTTTGCAAGGCCAGGGGAGTCATGATTTTCGGTACCGAACCCAGGGGTGGTTTCCGCGATTGTTCAGGCCGTTATTCAGGAAAAATTCTTCCTGAGGCTTTCCGCGCATCTTTCCGGGGTGCCCCCAGGTGAAAGCCATGGATATTCGCGGTCTTATTCTCGTTCCGGCGGCTGACAAGGCGCAAAACAAAGGCTTGCCCTGCTCTCCGGCCCTGCTGGACGTTGCCGGCAGAACTCCGGCGGAGCGCACGGCACTCCGCATGCAGCAGTCGGGCGTTTCCGCTGTCTCTGTAGTTCATGCGGACGGGTCCACGCAATTGCCCGCTGGTGTTGTCTCCGGAATTGAATACCAGCCCGTGGACTCCGGAAACTTCTGGCAGGCCGCCGAAGCTGTTTTTAACCGCATGGGCAACAGCGGCGCCGAGCTGGTGCTGGTATGCGCTCTCCGTACATATTATGAAATTAATTTTGAAAAACTGGTCCAGTTCCATCTGGGCCACCGGGCCCTGATTACCCAGGCACACTGCGCTTCACGGCCTGTGGAAGTTTTTTGCGTCAGCCCCTCGCGCCGGGCCGGCGCTGAATCTCTGTTTCGCAGCCATCTCTCGGGCCAGCCGCAATATGGCATTTTTGACGGAGCCGGGTATACGACTCCCCTGGTCACCGCCCAGGACCTTCGCCGGCTGGCCACCGACATTCTGACCCTGCGCACGGAGACGCAACCTGCATTTGCCCAGCTTCGTCCCGGAGTATGGGTGGGCCCCGGCGCGCTGATTGAAAAAGACGCGCGGCTTATCGCGCCTTCCTTTGTGGGAGCATATGCCACGGTGCGGGCCGGCGCGGTGATTACCCGCTGCAGCTCGGTCGAGCAGCATGCCGAGGTAGACTGCGGGACCATCGTGGAAAATTCAACTCTCTTGCCCGGGGTCCGCATTGGCGCCGGACTGGACCTCTCCCATGCCGTTGCAGTACCAAAAGGTATCGTCAGCCTGCGCCGGAATGCCATGGTGGAGATTGCCGATACCCGGCTGATCGGCCGTGCCTCGCCTCTTTCGTGGACGCGGCGGCTGCGGGCCGCCGGAGCGGCAGTGGATTTTCGGGGCGCGATCCGGCAGCGGCTGTTCCGCAGACGCCTTGAGGAAATGGCGGCCCCGGAACCCGCGCCAGTTTCCGCGCGGGCCGCAAACGCGAACCTTGAAATCGAACCCACGGCAGAGCTTTCTTCCGGCCTGATGGTGGTTAGAAGATCGTGAGGGCAAACCATATGAGCACCAACAGCAGACCCGTAGTTGTAAAAAGGATGCCGGCGCGCGTGGATGGCCGCACGGCGCGTGAGTTCCTGCGCGATGTGCAGCCTTTCCTTACCACTGACCGCCCGCAATTGGTATTTGACCTTTCCCAGGTGCAGCGCCTGGATGCCGCCGGCGTGGAAATGCTTCTGCGCTGCATGTCCGAAGCGCACAAACGCGATGGCGACCTCAAGCTGGCGGCCCTCTCCACTCAGGCAGCCGTGGTCCTGGAGCTCACGCGCACCGAGCGCTTATTCGAAATTTACGATAGCTCCACCGATGCCATCCGCAGCTTTAGCGGCTTTCTGCCCAATGCCATGCGTTTGCAGTTTATGGAGCGCCGCCATCCTCCAGCCACGGCCGCCTGAGATTTCTTATGAGCCTTGCTTCTTCCCAGGTCGAAAACATCGCCGCCAGCCATCCGATAACCGCAGTGGCGAAGCGTGCCCGGCGGAAAAAATGGAGCGCCATCGTTCTGGGCGGCAGCCTCATCATGCTGGTCAGCAGCGGGCTGGTCAGCAGTCTTAATTTCTTCTTTAATGTCGCCATGGCCCGCATGCTGGGCCCTTCGGAGTTTGGCAATGTAACCGCCGCCGTCACCCTGCTGATGCTGGCCTCTGCCGTAACCCTGGCCTTTCAGCTGGTGTGCGCCAAGCTTGTGGCGCAGCAGGATGATGCCGGGGCGCGGGCCGGCATTTACCAGACTTTGCGCCGCAAAGCGTGGATGGTAAGCCTTCTGATGGGGGCGGCCCTCTTTTTAGCGCAAAAACCGTTCGCCGCCTTTCTCCATCTCTCACAGCCGTGGACCCTTGGTGTGCTGGCGCTCGGTATCGCTGCCTATGCTCCGCTGGGCGTGCGCCGCGGAGCCCTGCAGGGAACGTGCTCTTTTAATCGGCTGGGCGGAAATTTCATTGTCGAATCCATGATCCGGTTTCTGGCCGCGGTGGCGCTGGTGGCCGCCGGGTACGGCGTGCTGGGGGCCGTGGGCGCGCTCTCGGCTTCCGTGGTTGTCGCCTGCTATGCCATCCCTTTGCCTTCACAGATGAAGGCCCAGCCGCGCCCGGCAGTCGACATTTCCCTGCGCGAAGGCATGCAGGCCCTGGTCTTCTTTATTGGCCAGGTAATTATTAACAATATAGATATCCTTTTAGTTAAGCATTTCTTCGAACCTGCTCAGGCTGGTCTGTATGCGGCCGTGGCTCTTGTGGGCCGGGTGCTGTATCTGGCGGCCTGGTCGGTGGTAAGCGTTATGTTTCCGGTGAGCGCGGCATGTGAACAACACGGCCAAAACCGCGACGTGATTGCTCTTCCTCTGTTGCTGGTTTCCGGATTAGTCAGTGTCTTTACACTGGTGGTTGCTTTCCTGCCTCACTTCATCATGCATGTTATTTTTGGCCCCCGCTTTACGGACGGGGGCCATTTGCTGGCCCTGTATGCGGCGGCCACCGGCCTGTATGCGCTCAGCGTGGTGCTGATGGCGCATGAGATGTCCCGCCGCACGGCCAGAACGGCGTGGCTGCAGTTGATGTTCAGCGGGATTTTAATACCGGCCATTGGTATCTTCCATCGCGATCTCCGTCAGGTGATCGTGGTGCAGGTTGTCCTGATGGCAATCATGCTGCTGCTGGTGTCCATAAGTTTTGTACGACGGCATCATTCTGAATTTGCGCAGGAGGCGGTATGAAGACCGTCCGTCGCATCAGCGAAGCGGAAGTAATTGCGGAGTTTCTGAAGGCCGAGTTCTATCACCCGGAATATACCCCGGACCGCCAAAAATTTCAGGACCTGGTTTATGCCCCGGACCTCTCGAATGCATGTGAAAATGCGGTCCGCCGGGCATTGCTGTTCCGGCGGCGCGGGACCATGTGGCGGGAACTGCCCGATGACGTCCAGTGGTGGGAGATTGAACTGGAGCCAAAGGACCTGGAACGCATCAATGTGTTCCCGCGGGCCCAGTGGCGGGCGATTTCCGGGGGTGATTTTCATGCGCTGCGCGTGGCCGAACGCATCCGCCGGCAAATCGAAAAGGGAAAAGACGGCAAGCTGATCGACAAGATCCAGCTACTTCGCGCTCGCCTGCAATATGACGGCCCCAGGTCCGTCGCCATCCTGATTGGCCTGAATGAAAAACACCCCATGACGCTGCTGGAGGGGAATCATCGATTCATCTCATCCCTGCTGCTGCCGCAGGAAATCATGCTGCGCCGCCTCCGCCTGGTTTGCGGCTTCTCGTCCCGGATGGGAAAGTGCTGTTGGTACAAAACCAATCTGCCCAACCTTTCCCACTATCTCAAAAACCGCATCAAACATATTCGCGACAAAGAAGCCGACGTGAGCCGGGTCCTGCTCGGTCCGGTTGCCCGTGCCGACGCGGCAGTAGCTTCGCCTGTTAAGCCCGCTGCCGATGAATCGCCGAGGAGTCTGTGATATGGAGCGCAATACCCTGAGGATCCTGAGCACCATCCTTGTTGCCAGCCTGTGCATTACTCCGGAAATGATGGCGGCGCAGCAGAGTGCGCCGGTCTCTTCCGCACAACAGCAGAATCCGGCAACACCCGGTAACGCCACGCCGCCGCCCGGCAGTGCGCCCGCCGCACCGGCAACGCAACCAGCGCCAAGGCAGCAGCCTCAGCAAAATCGCGGGACCACCATCGACCCCTCGCAGGCGCCGCTGCAGCCGGTAACGACTTATCCCGATGCCTCGGGTGCGGAACAGAACACTGCGACGCAAAACGAGAGTACGCCCCAGCGCCAGACCACGTTGCAGGAAAATCCGCAGCCGAAAAAGACGCCTGAAGAGCCGCTGGGCGCGGCGACCGCCGGACGTGTGAGTACCGTGGGCGGCGCTGCCTCAAAACCGGCTGGCCTGGCTATCGCTCCGGCAAAGCAGCACCAGACGCGGTCTTTGCTGATTAAAATTGGCGCCATCGCCGCCGCCGGAGCCGCGATAGGCACGGTATACGCTCTTAGCCGCGGCACGCCCTCTTCGTCCAAATAGAAAGGTCCCCTAATGGCCGGTTCAGTGGAAGGTCGCCCCTGGGTCATCAGCTTTTCCGGCCTCGACGGCGCCGGAAAATCGACGCAAATCGAAAATCTGCGCCAGTCGCTGGAGAGTGCGGGCTTCCGCACCAGGCTACTCACCTTTTGGGATGACGTGGTGGTGGGAGTGAAGTACCGCGAAGGATTCGTCCACAAGGTTTACAAGAGCGAGCGCGGCATCGGCGCTCCCGGCAAGCCTGTGGCCCGCAGGGACAAGAATGTGCGCGCCTGGTATTTGACCATCGCGCGCTCGATTCTCTATCTGCTGGATGCCATCCATCTGCGCCGTGTTCTTGCGCTAAGCAAAGACAGTGGCGCGGACGTAGTGATAGTGGATCGCTATATCTACGACGAACTGGTAAACCTGAATCTGGAGCTCTGGCCGGGGCGCGCTTTTGTCCGCCTGGTGCGAAGTTTGGTCCCCACGCCGGACATCGCGTTTCTCCTTGATGCCGACCCTGACACCGCATATGCGCGCAAACCGGAATATCCAGTGGACTTTATGCGCCAGTGCCGTGCGTCTTACTTTGAACTGGCGCGCCTGCTGGGAACCATGGTCGTGGTCCCGCCTTTGGAGATAGCACAGGCCAGCGAACGAGTGCTTCACGCAGCGGAGTCGATTCTGGCCCCGCGCAAAAGCGCGGAATATCCAGACGAACAGGCGAAGAGAAATTACGCCGCTGCGCGAATCAACAATACTGGTCTTGATTAAAGCTTCTTATCGGCTGCTTCCATGCGCTGGATCTGGTCCACGGGAATGAATTCCGAGGGATAGATACCGGTGTAACAGGAAACACAGTAATTCGGCTCCGTCCCTTCACCGCAGGCTTTACGCATTCCCTGCATGGAGATATACGCCAGAGAATCGGCGCCAATGTAATCGCAAATCTCTTCGACCGATTTGTTGGCGGCGATGAGTTGTTCTTTCACTGGAGTATCCACTCCGTAGTAGCAGGGTGAAATCGTGGGCGGGCAGGAGATGCGTACATGCACTTCGGTGGCGCCGGCATCACGGACCATACGGACGATCTTGCGGCTGGTGGTGCCGCGCACAATGGAATCGTCAATCAGCACCACGCGCTTTCCCTCAAGAACGCTGTGTACCGGATTGAGCTTGAGTTTCACGCCGAAATCGCGTATGTGCTGCTCCGGCTCAATGAAGGTGCGTCCGACGTAATGATTGCGAATCAGGCCGAAGCGGAAGGGCAAGCCGGATTCACAGGAATAGCCCAGTGCCGCGGTCACTCCGGAATCGGGCACCGGCACAACAATATCCGCGGGCGCCGGGGCCTCCTGCGCCAGCCGCCGGCCCAACGCTTCACGGCTCTCGCTCACCGGGCGGCCAAAAATCACGCTGTCCGGACGGGAAAAATAAACATGCTCAAAAATGCAGTTGGACTGGCGGGTCTCGGGAGAGAAAAATCGCGAGGACACGCCTTCCGGTCCGGCCACGATCATTTCCCCTGCTTTGACCTCGCGCTCATACTCCGCGCCCATAATGTCGAAGGCGCAGGTCTCGGAAGCAAATACAATCGTATCCGCGCCGGGGCCGCCACCGTTGCGAATACGGCCCATGCAAAGCGGACGGAAGCCGTGCGGATCACGCACCGCGAATACGCGCTCGCGCGTCATGATGACGAGTGAAAACGCGCCTTCAATACGACGAAGCGCGTCACAGATCGCCTCCGGTACGGTGAGCTCTTTCGAGCGGGCAATCAGGTGAACAACCACTTCGGTATCGCTCGTGGTCTGGAAAATCGAGCCCTGCGCTTCCAGCCAGCCGCGAATTGCGTTCGCATTGACCAGATTGCCATTGTGGGCCAGCGCGATCATGCCCTTGTTGCAGTCCACCGTGAGGGGCTGCGCATTTTCCAGCGCGGAATTTCCCGTGGTGGAGTAGCGATTGTGACCGATGGCGACGCTGCCTGGCAGCTTCTTCAGCACATCTTCGGTAAAGATCTCCGCCACCAGCCCCATGGCGCGATGCACGCGCAGGTGCTTGCCGTCCGATGCGACAATTCCGGAAGATTCCTGCCCGCGATGCTGCAGCTGGTGCAGCCCCAGGTACGACAGAGTAGCGGCCTGGGGATGGTTATGCACCGCAACCACACCGCAATATTCTTTGAGTTTATCCGTCATGATGTTACCGCAACTGCATTGTAGCCCTTCGCTGCTCTTCCGCAATATCTGCGATTATGCATGGGCCGGAACGTCTGCATCCAAAGCATCCCGCAGCGCCGTCCCCCAAGCCTCTTTCAGTTCAGACACGGAGCTTGCCACGGCCACGCTACCGTTGATGCTGATGCTGAGTTTTTCAGGGATCGTGCTCCCTATTTTGTCCGCCCTTACGCCCCATTGCCGCGCCGTCTGTTGGATGTTCGCGGTGTTTGCCGAGTCGCAGGTTATTACCACCCGGCTGGCCCATTCACCGAAAAGAATGGCTTCGGGGAACAGATTGGATGTCAGTTCAATCTGCGCTCCGGTGCCATTCACAAAGGCTGATTCGGCCAGGGCAACCGCCAGGCCGCCATCCGAGCAGTCGTGCGCGGATTCCACGCTGCGCTTCTGAATCAGATCGCGCAGGCACTTCTGCAGGGCAACTTCCTGTTTAAGATCGAGGGCCGGCGGCAGTCCCCAAATCTGCCCTAAAATTTCTTTCGCATATTCTGATGAACCAAACGCGGTTTCCTCTTCGGACGTGCTCGGCTCCGGACTGCCGCTAAGCAACAGCACATCTCGCCCAGACTGGCGGAAGTGGAAGGTCATGGCATTTGCCACGTTTTCCAGAATTCCAACTATGCCCACCACTGGCGTGGGATAAATGCCTTCACCCAGAGTCTCGTTGTAGAGGCTCACATTTCCACCGGTGATCGGTGTTTCGAGGGCCTCACAGGCGGCAGAGAGTCCGTCCACCACCTCAGAGAACTGCCACATGATTTGCGGCTTTTCCGGATTGCCAAAATTCAGGCAGTTGGTGGCCGCAACCGGAGAAGCGCCCGTACAAGAGACATTGCGTGCGGCTTCAGCCACGGCGTGCATCGCGCCCAGCTTTGGATCGAGCCAGCACCAGCGCCCGTTTCCATCAAGCGCCATGGCCAGCGCGCGCGATGTACCTTTGATCCGCATCACACCAGCATCCGCGCCGGGGCCTTCGACAGTGTTGGTCTGGACCATGGAGTCATACTGCTCCCAAATCCAGCGCTTGTCGCAGATGTTCGGAGCTGCCAGCAGCCGCTTGAACTCGCTGGTAAAGTCTCCGGAGTTTTTAAACTGTATGCCCGCCGATTTGGTGCGCGCTACCGGGGCCTGCCACGGCGACATGGGGCGCTGATACAAAGGAGCGTCATCCGTAAGCGCTTCGTTGGGAATATCCGCCACAATTTTGCCGTGCTCGCGCACGCACAGGCGGCCCGTGTTCGTGACTTTTCCCACGACCACCGCATCCAGACCCCACTTTTCAAATACGCGGAAGATCTCCTGTTCGCGACAGCTCTCCGCCACCAGCAACATGCGCTCCTGGGATTCGCTGAGCATGATCTCGTAAGAATTCATGCCCGTTTCCCGCTGCGGCACGTGGTCCAGCTCAATCTCAATGCCTACGCCGCCGCGCGCGCCCATTTCGCAGGTGGAGCAGGTCAGCCCGGCCGCGCCCATATCCTGTATGCCAACCACCGCCCCGGTTTGCATGGCTTCGAGACACGCCTCAAGCAAAAGTTTTTCCAGAAACGGATCGCCTACCTGCACATTGGGCCGCTTCTGCTCCGAGCCTTCGGTAAACTCCTCGCTGGCCATGGTGGCGCCGTGAATGCCGTCACGCCCGGTCTTCGCGCCCACATAGATGACCGGATTGCCCTCGCCCGCCGCTTTGGCGTAGAAAATCTGGTCTCGCCGCACCAGTCCCAGAGCAAAGGCATTCACCAGCGGATTTTGCGAGTAGCACTTTTCGAATCTCGTCTCGCCGCCCAGATTGGGGACACCAAAGCAGTTGCCATACGAAGCAACGCCGCTGACCACGCCTTCGAGGACCGAGTGGTTCCGGTGTACGGTCTTCTGATCTATGCCCTTTTCGACCGCGACCGGCCCAAAGCGCAGAGAATCCATCACCGCCAGGGGCCGCGCGCCCATGGTAAAGATGTCGCGCAGGATTCCGCCCACGCCGGTGGCCGCTCCCTGAAATGGCTCAATAAAGGAAGGATGGTTGTGGGACTCAATCTTGAAGGCACAGGCCCAGCCATCGCCAATATCAATGATGCCGGCATTTTCGCCCGGCCCCTGCACCACCAGCTTGCTGCGTGTGGGCAGGCGCTTCAAATGCACGCGTGACGATTTATACGAGCAGTGCTCGCTCCACATCACGCTGAAAATACCCAGTTCGGTCAGCGAGGGCTCGCGGCCCAGCGCTTTCTTGATTTTTGCGTATTCCTCGGGCGTGATGCCGTGATCGGCGATGATTTCCGGAGTGATGGTCTGTAGAGAGATCGTGGACATGGACGTGCTTCTATTTTCGCACGAGCAAGCTCAGGAAATTTCTTTTAGACAGCACGGCAGCGGCGAAAGCGAAAATCAAAAGAGGAATGCACAGATCTACCCATGGGACGGCAACTCAGCAAGGTCGCGCCACCGGCCGCATCGGCGCGGAAAGGCTGTTCATGACGCTGGCAAATTCCTCCAGATTCAGGGACTGTGCTCCGTCGGAGAGCGCATGCTCAGGGGAGGGATGCACTTCAATAATGAGTCCGTCGGCCCCGGCTGCGAGTGCGGCGCGGCTGGCGGGCAGGATTAGATCACGCCGTCCGGTGCCATGCGAGGGATCGGCGATCACGGGCAGATGGGAAAGCGAGCGCGCCAGGGCCATGCCCCCCAGATCGAGGGTGTTGCGCATCTCGGTTTCAAAGGTCTTGATGCCCCGCTCGCAAAGGACCACGTTTCTGTTGCCGCCGGCCAGCAGATACTCGGCCGCCAGCAGCCACTCTTTCACGGTGGAGGAAGGCCCGCGTTTCAGGAGGACAGGCTTGTCGATCTGTCCGAACTGGCGCAGCAGGCTGAAGTTCTGCATGTTGCGCGCTCCGATCTGCAGCATGTCGGCATATTCGCTGATCATTTCGATATCATCCGTGCACATCACCTCGGTGATCACGGGAAGTCCGGTCTCTTCGCGCACCTGGTGCAGCATACGCAGCGCCTCTACGCCCAAACCCTGAAAGTCATATGGAGAGGTCCGGGGCTTGTAAGCGCCGCCGCGCAGCATGGATGCGCCTGCCGCCTTAACGGCCCGGGCGGTGGTAAGCAGCTGCTCATAGGATTCCACCGAGCAGGGTCCGGCAATCACCACGGCTTCATCGCCGCCAAAGCAAACGTCACCCACGAAGACGCGCGTTCGCTCGCTTTTGGCATGGCGGCTCACCAGCTTAAACGGGTGAGAAACCGCCACAACATCTTCCACCCCAGGCGCGTGCTTCAGCATCTCCAGATCCTTGCACGAGCCGCCTACGGCGGTGATGATGGAACGCCCGACTCCTCGGGTAATGTGAGGTTTCAGGCCAACCTCTTTCACTTTGTTCATAACCTGCTGAATATCAGCTTCCGTCGCGGTAATTGACATGTTGATGTGCATTTATATCCCCCAGGCCTTTCTCTTTGTTGATCTGTAACGTGCGCCGCGCCCTTCCCTCGCCCGCAATCGTGCAGGGCGACCTTCAGGCACGTCTTCTGCTCCAGCCACCTTTTCTTCCGGCGATCCACCATGCGCCAATCCCGGGCACGCGGTCCGGCATAAAACGGTACTGGAAAGGCAGAAAACTTCTCTTTCTCTCGTTCGGGGCAAAGCTGGCTGTTTTGGTTAAAAGCCCATAACATGTCCAAAAAAGCAAAAAGCCGCGCCCTGTTACGTGCGCGGCCTTTGCGAATTTCTGATGTGTGCTGCTTGCTTTCTACTTACCTATGCGTCCCACACACCCTTCGCCCCGCGCAAGTCGTAAATCGCCAATAATATGTATGTATTGCGAAGCTAAATCGGCTGAGGTGCATGATGAGAAAATGTTAATCCAGAGTCTCTGGAATTGTCAATACAAAAGTAATACTTTGTGGCGGAAATTTCGTCACCGAATTGTAAATTAAAAGTTGATTAATAAGGATTAATGGTGATATATGCATTGCCTATGAGCTAAATAGCGCCAAAAGTTACTCCAGTGCCTACTGTTGCGCAAAATTTACTCGGTCAGCCTTTGACACCAGGAATTCAGTCAGGTCTTAACTATATGAAACAAAAGACTTTATTTCTTGGCGCTCTCGCGCGAGCTTTGGCACTTGGAATGTAACAACTCATAGCGGTACGGGTTATGCAATCGTGGCGATCCTCCCCCCTGAATGGCTCGCCGCGAACTCTGAACAAAGACCCCAGGTCCGGAGGATTCCGCAATGAAGAAGTTTTACCTGATGTCGCTTCCGCTGGCTGCTGCGCTGATCATTCCCGCGGCGGCACAGCAAGATACACAGACGACCAACAGCTCGTCACAAAACCAGCAGCAAACCGCGACGCCACCGTCGCAGAATTCAGACCAGCAACAGCCGCTGGCTTCCGGCAAAGAGCCTTTGAAGTATGAGCGGCATGAGGGCTTCTGGGGACACATGAACCCCTTTGCCCGCAAGAAATATGTTCAGCGGCAGGTCGATCCGATTCGCGGGCGCGTGAACGAGCTGGATGAGCTCACGGCGAAGAACTCGAAGATGATCACCGACGTTGATTCACGGGCCAGCGAAGGCATTCGCCAGGCCATGAGCAAAGCCAATGACGCTGATTCCCACGCCGTGGACGCCGGCAATCGCGCCGGCCAGGCCCAGCAGACGGCCCAGCAGGCCAACGCCCGCATTGACACTGTCTCCCAGGCCGTAACCAAACTCGACCAGTACCAGCCGGTCACGCAGGCGGAGATCCGGTTCCGTCCGGGACAGGCCGTACTGAGCAAGAACGCCAAAGAAGCGCTCGACCAGATGGCGACCTCACTCAAAGATCAAAAGGGATTTGTGGTTGAGGTGCAGGGCTTCTCTTCCGGCAGCGGCAACACCGCCATTGAGAACTCGCGCCAGCTGGCGCAGTCGGTGGTCCGCTACCTGGTGCTGGAGCACAACGTGCCGGTCTATCGCATTTACACCGTAGGCATGGGCAACGCGCCCATCCAGGCGGAAGATGGCAAAGTCCACCGCACGCGCGGCGGACGCGTGGAGATCAGCCTGCTGAAGAACAACATCGGCGACCTGGCATCCACCACTCCGGCGACCACGCCAACAGACAACACCCAGCAGCAGCCGCAAGGCAAGCCGCCGCTCAACTAACAGCAATACCGTTCGTGAAAAAACCCTCCTGCCCTTGGCAGGAGGGTTTTGCTTTTGGGGGTGTTTTCTTGCGATGGTCTCATTGGCGTTTGCAGATTAGCGCCGGAGGCGCGGCATTATTTAGCCCAGCCCGTAAGGGCTGGGGAAGCAGCTTTAAGAAACCTCGAACGCCGGAGGCGTGACAGTTTGCATTAGAATTAGGCCGCAAGAATTCTGTTATATACGCTGACTTTGACTGCAACCATGATGACGATGCGGAATGCACTTTGCGTTTGATTTGAACAGATAATTACCGTAAGCCTTGAGCCGATGAAGGTCATGAACGCGCTACAGAATTTTAGTCTTAGCGCAGACAATTGATGCAAAGATGGCACCGCTATTCAATAAAGAAAAAGTGAAATTAAGATTCCGAGTAAAAGGAAGCCATTTATGAACGAGACGGAGCGTACTTTTTGGGGAATTCACGTTGTCGGTGCTGCAGGAGATGCACTTTATCTCAAACAAAACTATATTGCCATAGGCTGGAGTGATGCTGGCGATCTTAGCACTCTGCGACCTGATCGAGAAGCATTTAAGGAAAGGGTGAGCCAGTCTTATGACGGTCAGAAACGCGGCTGGATAATTAATTCGGCAAGCCAGCTTTATCGCTTTGTGCATGAAATGCAGAAGGGCGATTACGTCATTTATCGGTCAAAGCATGATCACAAAATCCATGTGGGCGAAGTTATAGGCGAGTATCGCCATGACCAAAAGCTGTCAGGTGAGTATCCTAATGCGCGTCAAGTGAAATGGCTGGGCGAATTTCCGATAACTCGCTTTACGCAGGGAGCACTCTACGAACTTGGTTCAGCACTCACGCTTTTTCAGATAAAGAATTATGCACAGGAATACCGGGCCGCGATTTCCGGAGATGAGCGCAGCGAACCGGATTTAGCCGACGAAACGGTGGCGATAGTTGCCAACGAAATTGAGCAGACAACAGAGGATTTTGTTCTCAAGCAACTCGCACGGGAAGTAAAAGGATATCCATTCCAGGCGTTTGTCGCGGATTTGCTGCGCACGATGGGTTATCGAACCCAGGAGTCAGCAAAGGGAACGGATGAAGGCATAGATATCATTGCACACAAGGATGAATTGAAACTGGAGCCGCCTATTGTAAAAGTTCAGGTCAAAAGTACGGAAAGAAGTGTTGGCGGTCCAGATGTGCGGGCGTTATATGGCAATATTGGAAATGGAGAAGTTGGGTTACTCGTTACGCTAGGGACCTTTTCACGTCAGGCGGAAGATTTTGCAAAGGGCAAGAGCAATCTGCGCCTAATTGATGGTACTGAGCTTGTAAAGTTTGTGCTTCATCATTATGAGGATCTTGATCCGCGATTCAAGGCAATCCTGCCGTTAAAGAGAGTCTATATTCCATCGCCTGTTAAGAATGAGTAATTACTTTTGTCGCTGCGCGCATTAGCGCTACGCTCCGGCCTGCGGCGCAAGGAAGAGATTTTACTTCTTCTTTCCCAGCGCTTACGCGCTGGGCTAAATAATGCCGCGCCTACGGCGCTGGGGAATTGGTCAGAGCAATCAGTTTGGATCGCCTTAAGATCCCGAAATTGAATCATTCAGAAGCAGCCCAGACTGCTCATGGTACGTGAACCAGCGCCGGAGGCGCGGCATTATTTAGCCCAGCCCGTAAGGGCTGGGAAAGCAAGGCAAAAAATTCAAGCCCCCGTAGGGGCGGCACGGAAGAACGCTGGAGGCGTGGCATATTTGCAGTAAAAGCCGAACCTGCAAACACTAAGCTATACATCCCGCCCTTCCTGGGGCGATTGCCTTACATCCGAAGCCAGGCGCGGTTGCTAGAATCTTGCGGAATTCAACTCACATGAACTCAGCACAGGATTCCCTGGACCGGCGAGCGCTTATCCGGCAGTTGCTGCAGGTGGCCCGCCCCTGCCGTCTGCAACTTGCCGGGATCTTTTTGCTGAACCTGATTGCCGCGCCCATCTCGCTGCTGCTGGCCTTCCCGCTCAAAATCGTGGTGGATAGCGTGATTGGCCGCCAGCCTTTGCCGCACTTTCTGCTGACGTTTGTTCCCGCCACCACGTCAAAATCAACCAATCTGGTGATTGCCGCCAGCC
>WNFP01000115.1_pt1 | contig 105924 bp, 93 predicted proteins | sample 5400201 | NCBI WGS metagenome assembly WNFP01 (sample SAMN13153355, study PRJNA577476) | soil metagenome | isolation source: 115 cm saprolite under Madrone tree | place: USA:California | collected 2016-06-14
TCCTAGGCTGAGGGTAGAGTTCCGGGACCGGTTCGATCCCGCCGGCAATCAGTCACACTCGCATCGGACAGAGACGGTTGGCGCGAAAGCGATTTGCCATTCGAAGACTGCTCGAACGTGCGGGGGGGGACAAGCCACGTTTCAAGAAACCGACGAACTGCAGTCTCCTGTGAAAGCCGGTAAAAGTCAAGCATTCTGTTGTTTCTAGCGGGGTTCGGAAGCGACGCGATTTGCCCGCGGACTCGCTTTTGAAGTCGACAATGCCACCGCTCCGGCAGCTTTCCGCGCTCTCTTGTTTGGGAAGTTCACTGCCCGGTCGGTCTATTGCCCTGAGCGGAACAGCCTGCTATATTCCCGGCATTCCAGCCCCAACTTAGGGATTTTGCGCGTGGTCGAGAGTCAGGCCCGTGTCCTCGGGAGCAATCTCCAGCCGCTGCATCCTCGCACGGTATCCGCGTTTCTAAAGCTCTAGAAAGAAAGGCACGTTGCCATGAAAAGAAAGCTAGCATACCTCTTCGCGTTGGCTGTCGGTCTCTTCTCGGCCCTCGTGTGGCCGGCCACGGCTTGGCCGGCCCGCGGCGCCCGGCTGGTCGTGGATGACGACAAAGTCGAGTGTCCCAGTGCGGGGTTCGCTCATATCCAGGACGCTATCGAGGCCGCTTCTCCCGGCGACGAGATTCACATTTGCAAGGGTAGCTACGTCGAGCAGGTTAAGATCGGCAAGCCGCTCACCATCGATGCCGACAACGGCGCCATCCTCATGCCCTCCGCCATGCAGGCGAACACAACCAGCCTGTTCGACGCTGCTCCCATCGCCACCGCGCTGCTTGTGGCGGGCACAAACGGTGTCTCTATCTCCGGGCTAACCGTGGATGGCGCCAACAACGGCATCTCCCAGTGCACGCCAGACCTCATCGGCATTTCGTTCCAAAATGCCTCCGGCGCACTCGCTCGCATGACGGTCCGCAATTTCAAGCTCGCTGCGTCACTCAATGGCTGCCAGAGCGGCACTGGCATTTTCGTCCAAAGCGGCAACGGTGGCGTCTCGAAAGTCGAAATCGACGATTGCACAGTTCACGACTTTCAGAAGAACGGCATCACTGCCGATGAAAAGGGCACCACCACGGTCATTCGTCGGAATGTTGTCACGGGCATCGGCCCAGCCACCGGTGCGGTGCAGAATGGCATTCAGATTGGCTTTGGCGCCGCGGGATCGATTCTCGAAAACGTGGTGACCAACAACGTCTGGGCGCCGTGTACCGCCATCGCCGCCTGCACCGCTGTCGCCACTAACATTCTCGTCACCCAGTCGGACGGCGTGGAGGTGTCCGGCAACACTGCCGGCATCAGCCAGGTGGACATCTTCATTCACGGCAACAATGCTGCGATCGAGAGCAACGAAACTTTCGCTACCGTCGTTTTCGATGACATCCGCGTGCAGGGCGATCAGTCCCGCGTCCGTCGGAATCATGTTCTCAACGGCGCTGAGTCCGGCATCTTCCTCTCCGGCAACAACAACGTCGTTACAGAAAACGTGATCACCGAGGCCGCCATCGGCATCCTCAAAGAGACCGGTTCCTCCGGAAACATCATCACCGGAAACCGGTTCTTCAATACGCCCGTGGCGGTTCAAGATCCTCAATTCATCAACCTAGCGAAACTCATTTCGCCCAAGCGCTGAACAACTGCTCTGGCTTCTCGAGTTCTCAGGAGCGTTGCGCCATTCCCGGCGACCGTTGCGCGTTTCCGGTCATGGATTAGCTATAATTGACGCGCTTGGGAAATGTTTATGAAGAGAATCTGCCTTGCGCTGCTTGGCGGTTTGCTGGGAATCCTTCTACTGGGGGATGGGAAGAGCCATCCCTTCCCAGGTGAACGAACAAGCGGAATGCCCTCCGGCTCCTAACACTGAAGGGTAGTTGCAGGGTCGTGAGTCTGATCGCTTCCCCCGGGAGGAGATGCTCACCTTTCTCTGAACCAAAGGCATCTGGGGATACCTCCGGCGACCATTCAAGGGGTTATTATCGAGAACAAGTCCGAGAGGTGGAGGAGGGCGGGTGGTGAGTAATTTTTGCGGCCTAGTACTAGCGGGCAAATACAGGCAACGAGTGGGAGGCCGTGACAAACCTAATTGTTTCTTAGATTTGGAGCCGTTCTCGGGAAGTTGCGGTTGGTTGGATAAATGCAGTTCGTTTTGACCACCCGGGGTTGGTGAAGGGGGAAGCATGTTCAATAGACGCAGTGAAGCCATGGTAAATGGGAAGGTGTTCCGGCTGACGAGGTTTGTCCCCGTTCTGGCATTGATCCTGTTGCTCTCCGCGGCAGACAGTTATGCCGACAATCGAGTGATGGGGGAAGTGCAGTTTGAAGGCGCGAGCAGAGTGGAGAGGGACTCGGGGGTCTGGATCGATGGACAGTATGTAGGCTATCTGAAAGAGCTAAGAGGCGACAAGAAAGTGATGCTGCTGCCTGGAGAGCACGAAATCAACGTCCGGCAGGCGGGTCTTGAGGACTTTGTTCGCAAGATTGTGGTCGAACCTGGTCGAAAACAAACGGTGCACGTGGCCATGCAAAAAAGCGTGGGATGGCAGACACCATCGACAACTGCGACGTTGAAGCTGACGGTACAGCCCAATCGAGCCGCCGTGTTTCTTGACGAATGGTATGTAGGACATGTGGGCGAATTTGGCGGGAAGTTTCATTCGCTGCTGATCGCGGCGGGAAAGCATCGCATTAAGATTGAATTGCCGGGCTACCGAACGTTCGAGACCGAAGTAAACCTATTGGCAGGACAGAAATCGGAAGTAAAGACAGAGCTCGTGAAGGGCAGCATCGAACAGAACGATGCAATGATTAAGCAGAGTGCCCGGCAAGCCGCATCAAACCCGCGTTAACTGAATCGCATCGAGCCGGTAGACGAACGGCTGACCCGAAGTCCAGTTGGCGTCAGTAAGCTAAACGATCACCTTAGCCAAGTAGTTCGTTTTCAAGCTTGCCGAAAACGGAAGACGCCCAGTGCCGCCGAAGGGAATTCCCAGGCCGCGACTGGTATCCACTATTCCCGCGGCGGGACCGATGAAAATGGCCGGTGTCTTGCTTGAAGTTCCGTCGTCGCGGCGAGAATCAAAACGACCGAAAACGATAACACCATGGCAGACGTGAAAATTCGCAAGGCCGGCTCCTGTGCCGGGGAAAAGCAAGCCAGGCCTGCGTTCAAGAATTCGCGAGGTGTCCAGTTCGGCGTGAAGGTTCCTCAGACCTTCGTCTCGTTGAAGCGAAACTCCGCGCACTTTAATCCGTGACACTTAGTGCGTCCGGACATCACTTCCGGCGCTAAATACCTGGAATTCTCTGATATGCGCTTCTGAGGAAGAGGCAAGGATGTTCAGCCGGATACGGGAAGCGGTTATGGGTCCGAAATGGTCGATGCGCTTGTGACCGATTGCGTTACCTTCAACAAGTGAGCTCCAATCCTTGCCAGTCCACGCCTCGATCCGGAAGTGCTCCACGTGCTGCCCATCGTTCAGCCATTCCATGACCAACGCGTGGTCAAATGTTAGTGGCTTGGCGAAATTGGCTTCGAGAACGGCATGATGCGAGCCGGCCGGCGCCGACCAGAACGTCTGGGGATCGCCGTCTAGCGCCGCCTCGATCGCCCCTTGGCCGCGAATATGCTCCTTGGCTATCAGATTTCTCCCGTAGCGTTGGCGAATGGCTGCGCCAAATTGTTCTAGGCGATTCACATCTGCTTCGGGCAGCATCCCACGCCGGTCGGGAGACAGGCCTAACATCAACTGGCCGCCTCGGCCGATGGTTTCTTCATAGGTTGACACCAGCTCCGCCACTGACTTGAGTGTGGCTTCATCGTTGGGGTGCCAGAACCAGTGGTTCTTGTGAAGCGGGGTGTCTGCTTCAACCGGCCGCCAGCGAAGATATCCGTGCCGGTCGAGTACGTTCCAGTTTTCGTAAGGAATAGTTCCATCCTCATTCCCAGCCCAGCGGATGTCTCCATATTCAAATAGAGCGGCGTCGGCGAATACCAGCGTGTTCGGCTGGGAGATGCGAAGAGTATCGATAATGCGAGGAAAATTATAGACGTGGCCTTCACTGCCAGCTCCGTCCAGCCAGAATTCCACCAGGTCCCCGTAGTTGGCGGTTAGTTCGGACAATTCCGCGATGTAGTAATCATCATACTTAGCGGAATTCTTGTATGACGGCTCGTGACGGTCCCAAGGAGAAAGATAAACGCCGAATTTCAAATCGAACTTTCGGGCCGCATGTGACACTCGCCGCACCACATCGTCTTGCCCGTTCTCCCAGGGGCTGCTCTTCACGCTGTAGTCGGTTTGCCCGGTCGGCCATAGGCAGAAACCATCGTGGTGCTTCGCTACCAAGACCACATACTTCGCACCTGCGGCCTTGATCGCCCGCATCCACTGCTCAGGATCAAACTGTGAGGGAGCAAATACTTTGGGACTGGCCGTACCGTCTCCCCACTCGCGATCCAAGAAGGTGTTTGTACCGAAGTGGATGAGCACACCAAACTCGAGATCTTGCCAGGCCACTTGCTGAGGCGAGGGCTTGATATCCGTAAAGTTCTGCGCATGCCCAGCCGATCCCGCAAGAATGAAGATGAGCATCACTGCAACCATGGGGATACGATTTGAAGCGCCCACTAAACCCTCACTTAACGCCAAAGTTCCCGCATGCGGAGGGCGTCAGTCTATCTCCTGGAATCGCCAGCCTCCGCCCTCCTCCAAAGAACGCGAACTGGGCATGCTCGTTCGCAAAGACCCGTGAACCTAGATTTGCGGCCACATGGCCGGCGATCCCCAGCGATGGCTGGGCGGCCTCGCCGCTGCCGTGAGACAGTTTGACTGTGCGCGTCCCCTAGCGACCGGCACGATTCAAACGAGCGAATGAGCCTGGACGCTGCCACCCTATACGAAACACCCTTCTCGCTAACTTCGCGGGACTTAGTTAGGCGCCGCCGATCCTCGGACATGCGCTCACACCGGACACACCGCTACGACAACCATCCCGAAAATCCAGTTCTGCTACCTCCCGACGTATTTCCATCTTGGAACGCCCACGAGAAGGCTCATCTAGTCTTTCATCCGGTTATTCTTACCTATGGATATTCTATCAGCCGATCGAGCGACCGTCGGCAAGTCCGTAGCCACACGGCGACCTTCCTTGACAGGATTTAGTCTGCGGTGTTAACTCCGGTTCTGCGAGGAGGCCCGAACATGAAGTTCAAGCCGCGCTTTTTGATGGGTTTCACAATTCTTGCTGTTCTCTTGCCTATGTTTCCGCCAATAATCGCGGCCCAAGAACCTGCGGCCCACCAACTCAGCGCCATGGACGAGTTCCAACTGCAGCTTCCGACTGACCCGCAGATCTCACCCGACGGAAAGAAAATCGCCTACGTGCGCCGCTTCGCCGATCCCATGACCGACAAGCGCTACTCGAATCTCTGGATCATTAATGCCGACGGAGCCGACCATCGCCCGCTAACCACGGGCAACCGCAGTGACGCTTCGCCGCGCTGGTCACCGGACGGCCTGCGACTCGCATACCTTTCCGATGCTGACGGCAAACAGCAGATCTACGTCCGCTGGATGGACACCGGCCAGACCGCGCGCATCACTAATCTCGAGCAGGCCCCCGATGCCATCGCATGGTCTCCCGATGGGAAAATGCTCTCCTTCTCCTCTCTCGTTCCGGGCAAAGGTCCGCATATTGCCGATTTGCCCGCCCCGCCTTCTGGCGCGAAGTGGGCCGATGCTCCCACCGCCTACGATCGTTTGGTCTATCGTTTCAATGGCCTAGGCTATCTGAAGCCCGGCTACATGCAGATTTTTGTCGTCAACGCAGAAGGTGGCGCGCCGCGGCAAGTCACGAACGGCGACTTCCCCAACGGCGGCAATGAATTCGGTCCCTCGCGTGCCTCTTGGACCCCCGATGGAAAGTATTTGATCGTTTCCGTCAATCGCCATCCCGAATCCGATCACGAATACTTCGATGACGAAGTCTACGAATTCAATGTCTCCGACGGTTCTGTGCGCCCGCTCACCAATCGCAAAGGACCGGATAATGCACCCGCCGTTTCTCCCAACGGAAAATTCATCGCTTACACCGGCTACGATGATCGGTACCAGGGCCATCAAACCACCGAGCTTTACCTGATGAACCGCGATGGCACCGGCTCGCACTCCCTCTCCGCTAAACTCGACCGCGACGTCCAGGACCCGCAATGGGCACCCGACAGCACCGGCATCTACTTCCGCTACGACGATCAAGGCGATTCCAAAGTTGGCATCTATCTCCTCGACGGAACCTTCAAGAAAATTGCCGATCACCTCGCCTCCACAACCGGGGCCGGCGGCAGCGGCACCTTCTCGCTGGCCCGCACGGGCATGATCGCCTTAACTTACGGTCGCCCAGATAATCCCGGCGATGTCGCCATCCTTAACAACGGCGCTATGAGAGTCCTGACTTCCCTCAATGAAGAACTCCTCACGCAGAAAAAGCCCGGTCACGTCGAAGAGATCTCGTTCGACTCCTCAAAGGACAAGCGCAAGATCCAGGGTTGGATCGTCCACCCTCCAGATTTCGATCCTGCCAAGAAGTACCCTCTTGTTCTGGAGATTCACGGCGGCCCCTTCGCCGACTATGGCGACCGTTTTGATCTCGAAAAGCAGATGCTGGCTTCCCGCGGCTACGTCGTGCTTTACACCAATCCGCGCGGCAGCACCAGCTATGGCGAAGAATTTGCAAACCTCATTCATCACGCCTACCCCGGCGACGATTTTTACGATCTGAATAGCGGGGTCGACGCGGTTATCGCCAAGGGCTACATCGACACGAACAATCTTTTTGTCACCGGTGGCAGCGGCGGCGGCGTTCTCACCTGCTGGACCATCGAGCACACCGATCGTTTCCGGGCCGCGGCTTCGCTCTACCCGGTCATCAATTGGTACAGCTTCGCACTCACCTCCGACATCCCCTTCATTGCCAAATACTGGTTCTCCGGTCTTCCCTGGGACAACACCGATAATTACATGCAGCGCTCGCTCACCAATCTCGTCGCCAAAGTCAAGACGCCCACATTAGTCATGACCGGCGAGGCCGACTACCGCACACCCATCTCCGAAGCCGAACAGTTCTACGAGGCGCTCAAACTCCTGAATATTGATACCGTCCTGGTTCGCGTTCCGGAAGAACCCCACGGCATCGGCCGCCGCCCCAGCCACCACATCGCCAAAATGCTGTATATTGCGGGCTGGTTCGAACAGCACAAAACGAAGATGTAGCCCCGGCGACAAAGAGATGACGCCTCCCCAGGGGCCGGGATTTATGCTCTATTTATCTTCGTCGCTCTATAGGTAATGGTCGGGTGCAGTCTAGAAAGCAACGGCTATCAAGCCAGAGAGAGAAAACATCATGCGTAAGAGTTTCACGCTTCTTCGAATCGTCGGCTCACTCCCAGTGGCGATCCTCTTTTGTGCTGGATCATTCTCACGGGCGGCCACACCGTCGCCGGCCGCGAGCGGCTATCACGTCATCAAAACCGTCCCGGTCGGCGGCGAGGGCGGCTGGGACTACGTCTACGTGGACAGTGACGCTCGCCGCGTCTACATCTCGCGCGGCACGCACGTCGTCGTTCTCGATGCGGACACCTACGCCGTCGTTGGCGACATCCCCGACACCCAAGGCGTCCATGGTATCGCGGTCGCTTCCGAAGTCGGGCGCGGGTTCACCAGCAATGGCCGTTCGAACGATGTAACCATCTTCGACCTCAAGACGCTGAAATCCCTCGGCACCGTCAAGACAGATGGGAATCCCGACGCCATCATCTACGATTCCGTCAGCAAACGCGTCTTCACCTTCAACGGCCGCGGCAAGAACGCCACCGCAATCAGCGCCGCGGATGGCACGGTGGCTGGCACGATAGATCTGCGTGGAAAACCGGAATTCGCCGTTGCCGACGGCAAGGGCACGGTCTACGTGAACAACGAAGATACGTCCGAGCTTCATTATCTTGATGCGCAGAGCCTCAAGGAGCTCCACCACTGGCCGCTTGCGCCTTGCAAATCGCCTTCCGGTCTCTCCATGGACCTCGCCAATCGGCGACTGTTTTCCGTCTGCGACGATAAAGTGATGGCCGTGGTCAACGCGGATACTGGCAAGGTCGTTGCCACACCCGCTATCTGCGATGGCCCGGATGCCAGCGCCTTCGAGCCCTCGACGGGTTACGTGTTCGCTTCCTGCGGCGATGGCAACCTCACGGTCATCCACGAGGATTCGCCGGACAAGTACACTGTCGTTGAGAATGTACCCACGAAGAAGTCCGCCCGCACCATGGGTCTAGACCTCAAGACCCACAACATCTTCCTCCCGGCCGCGGACTTCGATCCACCTGCTCCGGGTGAGCGACGCGGCAAAATGAAACCGGGTTCCTTCGTGATCGTGGTGGTCGGCAAGTAGCCTGGAATCGCACGCGCGAGCGCGCAGCTGCGCTTTCTAAAACAGAAGCGTCCCGGAGAGCCTGCTCACCGGGACGCTTCTGGTCTGGGGGGATTGAGGGAACCTTTAGCGCACCACACCGAGGTTATGCGCGCCGCACACGAATGAAATGCTCGCGCCCGCCGTTTGTGGCAGCCACCAAATCTTCCGTACCCAGCCGTGCTGGCTCACCATCATCCGCTTGCCCAAGTAGTCCATCACCGCCGGGCTCACCTGCGTAGCTGCATAAATGGCGTTGGAGCTGGCGAAGGGGCGCAGGAACGGATTCGCCTCCTGGCCGTAGCCGCCAACCACCGCCCGGTGCGTTGTCCAGGCGTCAAAGGCTGCGCCGCTGTGTCCCGCCAGCGCCAGTCCATACCAGATCTTCCTTTGTCGGGGTGTTTCGCGGGGCCCAGTAAACACCGGCTTCATCGGCAGAAAAGGCTGCGTCGCCAGATGCGGAGCGATCAACTTCGGATCGGCTTTCACCTTGGGTTCTGGCGAGGACGGCAGGGAGGCGACGAGAACAGAATCACTTGTCGCGCTGTCGGAAGCAACTGCGGGAGAATCGTTAACCACTTTGGCCGTATCGTCCAGGTGCGGGATGGAACAGATCAGGAGAAGCGCTGCCATGACCATTTGCCACCTCCGTATTACCGGTGGGTCTTGCAAGTCCGTCCCCACTCGCGAGGAGATCACTTTAGGGGTCAAAAGGTCAGGTAGCACTGGCCCGTTGGTCACATTTGAATTAGTACGCCCGGCTAGCCCGTCTGTTTGACTCTTTTCAAACGGCAGTACTAGGCCATGAAAGTGAAAATATTTTTACATTCTTGACCCTGCCGTGCCGCCCTCTCAAACGCCGCGCGGAGCGCCATGACTCTTGCCGCGACTCTGCTATAATTGATCCCAGTCACTCTGGATCACACGAAACGATGCCCGGCGACAATTCCTCCGCAGCCAAGCGCGCTCGCGTTCCGCAGCGCAGTCTCGAGCCTCCCCGCTTCATCGTCATTGAAGGTCCCTTGCGCGTCGGCAAAACTACTCTCGCCCGCATCCTGGCCGAGCGCCTCCACGCCCGCCGCATCTACGATTGCGAGGACAATCCCTTCCTCGCCGATTTCTACAAAGCCAAGCCAGGCTGCGCTCTTCGCGCGCAGATGTACTTCCTCATCGAGCGCCAGAAGCGCGTCCGCGAAGCCCTCGCCGTTGACGCTCCCGGCCCGGTCCTCTCCGATTTCCTCATGGAAAAGGACCGCATCTTCGCCAACCTCAATCTCGACGACGCCGAGCTCAAGCTCTACGAGCGCTACTACGAAGCCCTCACCGCGGACATCCCGGCTCCCGATCTGGTCATCTACCTCCAAGCCAAGCCCGAAGTCCTCCGCGCCCGCATCGCCAAAAAAGCCTCCCGCGACGAATCCCATATCCCCCCCGAATACGTCGAGGAAGTTGCCCGCGCCTATGAACACTTCTTCTTCCGCTACGCTGCCTCCGACCTCCTGGTCATCAACACCTCCGACATTGACTTCGTCGAGCGCAGCGCAGACCTGCAGCTCCTGCTTCGCCGCCTCCAAGAGCCCGTCAAAGGCACCCAATACTTTCTCCCTCTGGGCACCTCCGAATAGAATTTAAGTTGCGGCGCAGGGCCTTCAGCCCTGCGGTTTTCTTCTTCTCTCCATTGGTTTGAGGGTCGGAGCTTTGGCGCGACCTGACAGCTGCGATGGGCTAGGGCAAAAGAGGCCTTCCTACTAGGGCTTTAGCCGCTAAGGAATTGCTTTTGAATTTCTTTCACCTCGTGTCGCCGCGCTGACGCGCCAGCTTGCTATGCGTTCGCCCGTACCCGAAATAAAGGACCATCCCAAGAATCAGCCACACAATCAACCGCAGCCAGGTGCTCCCCGGAAGGCTCAGCATCAACAGCAGCGGGATTCCCATCCCCAAGATGGGCACCACCGGAACGAGCGGAGTTTTGAACGCCCGTGGCAAATCCGGCCTCCGCACCCGCAAAATCCACACGCCGCCGGAAACGATCACGAAAGCAAGCAGCGTGCCGATAGAAGTGAGCTGGCTCAAAACGTTGATCGGCAGCACACTCGCAAATAGCGCAACGGCGAGGCCAACGATAATCGAAGAAATCCACGGAGTGCGAAATCTCGGATGGACGCGTCCGGCCCACTCGGGTAGCAAGCCGTCGCGCGACATGGCATAGAAAACCCGCGATTGCCCCAGCAGCATCACCAGCATGGTGGTCGTTAGTCCCGCAAACGTCCCCAGCATCACCACCAGACTGCCCCAGCGCACGCCCGTGGCTTGAATCCCCATGGCCACTGGGGCCGCCGTATTCAGTTGCGTGTAGTTCACCACGCCCGTCAACATCCAGCCCAGCGCCAGGTACAAGGCCGTGCAGATGGCCAGCGATCCGAGAATGCCGATGGGCATGTCGCGCTGCGGATTCTTAGCCTCCTGCGCCGCAGTCGAGACCGCGTCGAAGCCGATGTAGGCAAAGAAAATCACTCCCGCGCCCCGCGCTATCCCCGACCAGCCGAACTGGCCGAAGGCTCCAAGATTCGGCGGAATGAATGGGTGCCAGTTCGCCGCGGAGACCCCGGGATGCCGCAAAAGAAACGCTGCCACCACCGCGATGAACGTGATTACAGTGCCGACTTTCACAAAAACGATTCCCGAATTGAAGTTCGCCGATTCGCGTACTCCGATCACCAGAATCGCCGTGATGATGGCGATGACCAGGCATGCCGGGAGGTCGAATATGCCCCGCGCGTGAGGCAGGCTGCCCGGATCGATTCCCGCTTGCGCCAAAGCCGGCGCGGCGGTTGCAACCGGCGACCACCGGCCATCGAAAAACACCAGGAGCGCCCCTGGTGTCGCCGTGAGCTGCGGCGGAATATGAACATTCCAGCTCTGGAGCAAGGCATTTAGATTGCCGCTCCATCCCGCGGCAACCGTCGCCGCGCCGAACGCGTATTCCAAGATTAAGTCCCAGCCGATAATCCACGCGACGATTTCACCCAGCGTCGTGTACGCGTACGTGTAGGCCGATCCCGCGATCGGAATCAGCGCAGCGAACTCCGCATAGCACAGTCCGGCAAACAAACAACCTGTCCCCGCCAGGACAAAGGAAAGCACAATCGCCGGGCCGGCGAAATTCGCCGCCACCGTTCCCGAGAGCACGAAAATCCCAGCGCCGATAATCGCGCCGATGCCCAGCGTAACCAGATTTACTGGGCCAAGAGCGCGCCGCAGTCCGCCCTCGCCTTCTTGCCGCGCCTCTTGCAGCAAAAGATCGAGCGGCTTTGTGGCCAGTAGATTGGACACTGAGTTGATTGCTCCCCGGGCGACCGCAGCGATCGGGCACTTAGGATTCGTTCAGCGGAGCGTATTGTAGCCAAATTGACTGGTACTTTACACCGCAGCTCGGTCTCGCCCGGCGCAACAGCGTAGTGCACCGCCGCTGGTGAGAGCGCGACGTGCGGAAGGTACGGTGGGTCTCTGTCGCTACGTGCCCCTTTGACGGCTCAATCCGGTCAGAACGCGAAGCTCGCCCACAATTAACATATCGATGTTTACAGGCTGCTCGTTTCGAACCAAGTGAACTTTCCGATCGGCCCGATCAGAGCCTGTTCGGTATCCCTGGATGTGAAGTATCACGTCCTTTTCATGTTCGAGCCGCCCGGCGTTCTTCACGGTGATCAAAAGCTTCTTGGAATCGTAGTGCACGGTCATCTGTTTCGATCTGGCTGAGCACCAAACACGGAGATCTCCCATCGCAGTTTCCTTGCACGTAAGAGTCTGTTCTTGCGTCACGGCGTTCCACTCACGGCATTTCTCGAAAATAGCATCTTTAACACTCTTCCAAACCAGGGGAGAGCCCGCGACAGCCATGGCCCTATTATGTTTCTCTTCGTATATCTGATCTTCTTCCGTGAGCTTGGCGGCCAGGTATTCCTGCGCTGCCTGTTTTGTGCTCTCATCTCTCATCGGCCCGTCTCCCGGTGAACTATTTTACGCCCACATCGAATAGCCAACCCTTAGTGATTTGGCGAGCGGAAGGTCTTGTTCCTGCCACTGAGCGCCGCAGAGACCAAGCATTTTAGCGTAAATGGTCGATGACAAATGGTAAACATACTCCCGGCGCACTTCGATTCCAATCCGGGGCGAGTGCTGTGGAGCGTTATGAGCGGCTCAGAAAAATGGCGGGGCTCCCACCACTCTGGGGTGGAAGCCCCGCCGCAAGTGATTCGCCGAATCGAGAATTTCCCGATTCAACCGTGGAGCAAGTTTCGCCTAGTGGTTGTAAGAATGACGGGAATAGATGAATTCCTGTCCGGTGCTGTCTCCCGGATAAAACCACACTTTGAGTGCCATGGGCGAATCGCCCGAGCGCTCCTCAAATTCAAAGATGGTCTGATCGGGTGGTTCAAAGCGGGTGTTCGGAAGGGTCCTAATCGTCGCCAAGACCTGGGTTTCATCTGCATTCCAAATTTGCACGATGTGCCGATCAGCTAGGGTATCGGCCAGTTTGAAGACATAGGTCCCCGCCGGCAGAACCTGCCCGGGGATTTCCACTGCGTCGCCGAAGGTGACGATGGTTTTCTTGTCCCACTGATCCGCTCTGGCGCCCGGGGCGAGTGTGGCGCAGAGCAGCACAGTGCATACTGCAAGTACAGCTCCTCTCAGTGTTGGCATGCTACGACCCTCCTAGTTGGATTGGCTGGACCAAAACGGGCAGGGATGGCGGCTGAGGATGAAGCTGGGGCGGCCGAAGCCAGGGACCCGTGCAGACCTGCGCAGTCGCGCAGTTCCACGTGGACCCATCCCGTGTGATGCGCCTCCCCCGCCCGAGGTTGCGCCGAAAGTGCCCGCCCCTCAATTTTGTTCTTGCTTGCTTGATACAGCCCTTTTTGGCCGCGCCCTTCAATCGCGTCTCACGTGAATTGCTCCTGTCCGTCATAAAATCTACACTTCTCGAGGCGACCTCCGCGTTCGGCGTTTAGCTCGACATTTTGGTCGGAGCCCCTGGTTCCCACCTGGAATTTCGCCGTCTTTCGCTCCGCCTCTTTCAGCGGCATCCTTTTCACACTCGTTGATGACGCAGGGCTTGGGGATGGGGCGCTTCCTGGAGGACAACAATTCTCCCTTCTCCTCGCCGCGTGTCGCTCCGCCGTTCCTTACCTCATGACTGTCTGGCTTCAGAATTTCGTTAAATTTCGTTACTTCCTAACTTGACTCATTTCGGTATGGCCTTCCATTGACACACAGACCGAAGCAGCATACCGTTCGCCAACAATGCGCTCCCTGGTCGAGCTCCAATGAAAAACAGACTTCTCCTTGCTGCGGTTCTCGTTTCCACGACCGCTATTGCTGCGACGCTCCTGGCTGGCGCTCAGATACTGCCTCACGACGCGCTCGTCCCAACGCTCCTGCGTTGGCTCGCGATCCTTCTCATCGGTGCCTATGCCGCATCCCGCCGCTCGCTGACGACTTGGATCTTGGTCGGGCTTCTCGCCGGCGCGGAGCTTGGGCAGGACTGGCCCTCTGTCGCGGTCAACTTGCAGCTCCTCGGCACCATCTTTCTCCGGCTCATCAAGGTCATCATCGCGCCACTGTTGTTCGGAGTCCTCGTTGTCGGCATTGCTGGGCACTCCGACCTGAAGAAAGTGGGCCGTCTCGGCGTCAAATCCCTCATCTACTTCGAGGTCGTCTCGACCATCGCCATGCTCATCGGCTATGCCGCCATTCACCTGAGCCGCGCAGGAGAAGGTGTTCATCTGCCTCCCGCCTCAGCCGCCCAAGCACTCAATGTTTCGCCCCACAGTGCCACGCAACTCATCACCGACATCTTTCCGGAGAACATCGCCAAATCCGTCGCCGAGGGCCAGGTGCTCCAAATCGTCGTCTTCAGCGTCCTCTTCGCCATGGCGCTCATTTTGGTGCCCGAAGCGAAGCGCCGCCCCCTGCTCGTCTTGTCCGAAAGCCTCTCCGAAACCATGTTCAAGTTCACCAACCTGGTCATGTACGCCGCTCCGCTGGGTGTCTTTGGTGCCGTTGCCTACACCGTCGGCCACTTGGGAGTGGGAGTCCTTCTTCCGCTCCTAAAACTCCTGGCCACCATGTATGTCGCTCTGACCTTTTTCATCGTGTGCGTTCTGCTGCCGATCGCGCTGTGGGCACGCATCCCCATCAAGCGATTCATCAACGCCGTGGCCGAGCCCGTCACCATTGGATTTGCCACCGCGAGCTCGGAGGCCACCCTGCCCCGCGCCATCGAGCAATTGGAGTCCTTCGGCGTCCCGCGCGAAATCGTCGCCTTTGTCCTCCCCACCGGCTACAGCTTCAATATGGACGGCGCGAGTCTCTATCAATCCCTAGCTTTATTTTTTGTTGTCCAGGCCGCAGGACTGCACCTCAGCATCGCTCAGCAAGTTTTGATGATCTTGACGCTGCTGATCAGCAGTAAAGGAACCGCCGGCGTGGCACGCGCCTCGCTGCTGATTGTTTTCGGCGCGGCGACTTCGTTTCATCTGCCCATGGAACCCTTATTTCTTCTCTTCGCGATCGATCAACTCATGGACATGGGCCGCACTGCAGTGACGGTTCTGGGTAATTGTGTCGCGTGCGTGGTCATTGCTCGCTGGGAAGGTGAATTCCCCGCCAAACCCGCCACTTCCAGTTAGGGCAGCCGCTCGGCGTTTGAATTCCTGCGGCGCACTACCCCACCGGGCCGCGCCATCTGCACTTTTCTCTTCTGGTGTTCCAGTTACGGGGCCTCCTGGCCAGCCATCGACTTCCCGCACAATCGATACCAAGTGGGCCGCGACCACGCCAGCCGCAGGGTGGCCTGGTCACAAAAGGCCTGAGCGGCACGGAAGGTGTCCTCCTGAAATCCTTCCTACGTGTGTTTGCGGCCGTCACGCTCTTCGGCACAACAACCAGCCAGGCCAACGTCAAGCGCGCCCCACTCCCTGCAAGCGTGGTTTCAGCCCGCATGGTCTCCTTGCTCAACGATCGAGTGTCAACTGTTGTATAGTGCCCTGCGCATACTCCGGAGGTTCTTTAAATGGAATTATGGTCACGCCGCAAATTCTTCCTTACTTCGCTTGTCGGGAGCGCGGTGGCCAGCGCCGGCAGACTCTTTGGCCGAGCATTGCCAAACGCTAGCAATGTGTCCGCTCTCCGGAACCTTGCGCCAGCCGCGCAGGGCAAGCGTCCTCTCATCATTTCCAGCGCCAATGGACTTCATGCCCTCGATAAGGGCATGGACATCCTCAAGAAAGGCGGCGATACGCTTGACGCCGCAGTAGCTGTTGTCACCGTCGTTGAGGACGACCCGAACGATGACTCCGTGGGCTACGGCGGATTGCCCAACGAAGAAGGAGAAGTGGAGCTGGATGCTAGCGTCATGCACGGGCCCACGCACCGCGCCGGCTCGGTGGCGAGCGTGCGCCGCATCAAGAACGTTTCGCGCCTGGCGAAGACGGTGATGGAGAAAACCAATCATGTCATGATCGTGGGTGACGGCGCGCGGCGTTTTGCGGTCGCGGAAGGCTTCGAGGAGATGAATCTCCTCACCGAGCACTCGCGCAAGATCTGGCTCGCGTGGAAGGCCAAGTCTTCATTCAATTGGCGCCCGGGTATCGACTCGCCGGAATGGAAAGAACACATTTCCGCCATCTTTGACCACGATGAAGAACAGATCGCCTATGCCGAGCGGGTTATTGCGTACCCGCCAACGGGCACGATTCCTTGCATGGCCGTGGACGCCAACGGAGACATTTCGGCTACCACGACGACTTCCGGGTTGTCCTGGAAAATTCCCGGCCGCGTGGGGGACTCCCCGATCATCGGTGCGGGCTGCTGCGTGGACAATGAGGTGGGCGCCGCGGGCTCGACGGGCAAAGGCGAGGAAAACATCAAGATTTCCGGCGGCCATACCATTATCGAAATGATGCGCCAGGGCAAATCGCCCACGGACGCCTGCCTCGAAGCAATGGGCCGCATCGCGCACAACTATAAGGGCGACAAGAAAAAACTCACGACCTTCCACATCTATTTCTACGCCATTAACAAAGAGGGCGCGCACGGCGCGGCTTCTCTCTGGCGCAATGGCTATGAACCAAGCAAGCAAGCCGCCTACGCCGTCCATGACGGAACCGAGGCGCGACTCGTTCCCTGTAAATCCTACTTTGACGAAATCGGCGGCGACCAGTAGAAATGGATCAGGCCAATATTCTGATTATCGGCGGTGGCGTTGTCGGCTGTGCTATCGCGCGCGCCGTCTCCGAGCACTGGCAGGATGTTTTTCTTGTCGAGCAGTTCCCCAAGCTCGGCATGGCTACCAGCACGCGTAACAGCGGTGTAAACCACTCCGGCATCTATTACCCGAAGAATTCGCTCAAAGCGCGCCACTGCGTCGAAGGCAATCGTCTTACCTACGAATTTTGCATAAAGCACAATGTTCCCTTCCGCCACACGGGGAAGCTCGTGGTGGCAGCCAATGCGCACGAGGAAACCGAACTCGTCGCCCTGAAGAAGCGCGGTGAAGACAACGGCGTCGAAGGATTGCGCCTCATTGATGCGGCAGAAATTCGCAAGCAGGAACCGCACATCCGGGGGACCGCAGCTCTGGTGGTGCCGTCCACGGGAATTGTCTCTGCCGAAGAATTGGTGCACGCATACGCGCGCGTGGCAACCAATCAGGGCGCAAACATTGTCACGCGGGCGGAGGTCGTCTCGCTCGCGCCTTCCGGGAAGAACATTCGCGTTGGCTTGCGCATCGGAGACCAGGAAGATTCACAAGAGGAAACGATCGAGGCGAAATGCGTCATCAACGCCGCCGGACTATACGCCGATGAAGTTGCGGCGCTTCTTGGCAACCGCTCTTGGCATATTTACCCCGTGCGCGGGGAATACTGCGAAATTCGCGGCCCGCGCGCTTCGCTGATCAACAATCTTGTCTATCCTTTGCCGCACTCGCGCGGCCTCAGTCTTGGCGTGCACTTCACCAAAACCCTGTGGGCCACGGTTCTGGTGGGACCGACGGCAAGGTATGTCGAAGGAAAAGACAATTACGAAAAAGATCGCCTGGCAATCGCGGATTTCGCCAACAGCGCCAAAACGCTTCTACCGGAAATCCGGGAGAGCGATTTACAGCTCGGTTATTCGGGCCTGCGCCCCAAACTCGTTCCGCCAGACCACCAGGGCATTGTCGATTTTGTGATCACCCGCGACCCCGCGGTGCCGCAGGCAATTCACCTCGTCGGCATGGAGTCTCCTGGCCTCACCGCCGCACCTTCCGTCGGCCAACACGTCAAGCAACTTGTCGCCGAGGTGCTGGGGTGATGGGGGCGCTGAGCTCGTAGTTGTGGGGACGCGGCGTTGCTCCGGCTCACAAAGTGGATGGAGCAATTTGAGATGCTTATTCGACAAGGACGCGAAGGAATTTCTTTTTCCCGGCGCGAAGAAGGAATTCAGCGGATTTGCTGAAATCGATTTCCTTGCGGGGGTCGTCCATTCGAACGCCGTCGATTTCCACGCCGCCTTGTTCAATCAAGCGCTGGGCCTCGCTTTTCGAGGCCATCAATTTCAGATCGACGAGCAGGGCGGTGAGTTTCTTTGCTGGGCCTCTCGGTAATTTCACAACGGGAGCTTCCTCGGGTATTTGGCGGTCGCGGAAGACGCGCTGAAAATTTTCGGCGGCTTTGCGGGCGGCGTCTTCGCCGTGGAAACCGGCGATCACTTCCCGTGCCAGGCGCATTTTTGCGTCCATGGGATGGAGCGCGCCGCCGGCAACTTCCTTTTTTAGGGCCTCGATTTCGCGCGGCGTGCGATCGGTCACCAGTTCGTAGTAGGGCGGCATCAATGCGTCGGGAATCGACATCATCTTGCCAAACATTTCGCCGGGCGGCTCGGTGATGCCGACATAGTTGCCGAGACTCTTGGACATTTTTCTCTGGCCGTCGAGGCCCACGAGAATGGGCATGGTCAGCGCCACCTCCGAGGCCAAGCCGTATTCGCGCTGTATGTCGCGGTGCACCAGAAGATTGAATTTCTGTTCGGTCGCACCGATCTCGACATCCGACTGTAGGGCCACGGCGTCGTACGCGGTAAGCAGCGGATACAGCAACTCGTGAACGGAGATGGGCTGGTTGTTGTCCAGCCGGGAGCGAAAATCCTCTCGTTCGAGCATCCGCGCCAGGCGATAGTGACCGCACAGCCGCACCACGTCGTAACTCGATAGCTTATCCAGCCACTCGCTGTTGTAGCGGACTTCCGTTTTCTTGGGATCCAGGAGTTTAAAGACCTGCGCGAGGTACGTCTTGGCATTCGCGTCAACCTGCTCCCGGGTCAGCGGTGGGCGGGTTTCGGATTGTCCGGTGGGGTCGCCGATCATCGCCGAGAAATCGCCAATCAGGAAAATCGCGGTGTGCCCGAGGTCCTGAAAGTGCTTCAGCTTACGGAGGACCACGGTGTGGCCGAGATGAATGTCCGGGGCCGTTGGGTCCACCCCGAGATACACGCGCAGCGGCTTCCCAGTCTTGGCCGACTGCTCGAGCTTCGCGGTTAGATCTTCCTCACGGATGATTTCGGCGACGCCTTTTTTGAGGTAGGCGATCTGTTCGGCGATGGGTTTGAATTTGCTTTCGGTCATTTCGAGTTTTCGTTGGAAGCCGCGCATCGTGCCTGGGCGCCTTACGCTGTGCTCAGATCCTTTCTGGCATCTTCGATCGGGCCCCCTCATCGAATGGCCCCGGTGATGTCAGATGGCTATTTTGGTTTAGTTTGTCAAAAGCACGCGGCGGCCGACCATCTTGTACTTTTCTTCCAGGACAATTTTTACGGCTTCGGAATAGACTCGGTGCTCTTCCTTGAGAATGCGGGCGCTGAGTGATTCTTCGGTATCATGGTCTTCGACTGCAACGACGGCTTGGATCACGATGGGGCCGGCGTCGAGATTTTCGTCGACGAAATGAACCGTGCAGCCGGCGAATTTCACTCCGTATTCGAGCGCCTGGCGCTGCGATTCCAACCCGGGGAATGACGGGAGGAGTGAAGGATGAATATTTAAGATGCGGTTCGGAAATTGGGCGACGAAAAAGGGAGATAGCAGCCGCATATATCCTGCGAGACAGATCAGATCGGCTTTGTGTTCATCAAGAACCGCGGCGACTTGGCGATCATAGACCTCCCGCTCCAGTCCTTTTGAAGGAATTACGCGCGTCTTGATTCCACGCGACTCGGCGCGCTGGATGCCGGGCGCGCCCTCGCGATTGCTGATGACCACGGCGATCTCCGCGTTCGGAATTCTTCCCCCAGCAACGCTTTCCGCCAGCGCCTCAAAGTTCGAGCCGCGCCCGCTGAGCAGAACGCCTATGCGCTTCTTCATAAACGAAAAACCTTAGCACAACCGTTCCAATCATCAAAACTCGTGATCGTCGAAAGTCAAGAGTTGAAAGGAGGCAGTGGAGAACACCGCCCCGTTTCAGCAAGCTCATGGCCAGCCGCAATGGTCGGGCCGCCAGGAAGCGGACCATTGCCGCTGGACTGGTGCGGTCTGGAGGCCCAATTGCGCTAGAATGCCGAATTCTGACAAAGCCACATCAAATGGGGGAAGAGACCAACATGATCAATAGGATAAACCGGTGCCGCGAGCACTTCGGGACTTCCCTTGCATTTGTTTTTTTCGCTCTTGTCCTCGGCGCAATTCCGACTGTTGCGCAGCGGGCTGTGCCTCGCGATCCGGCGGAGCCAACGCAAGGGAGGCCACAGCCGAAGCTGTTAGCGCGGCCTGCGGGTGCCGTTGCGCGCCCGGCGGTGGATGAAAAATCGATGCGCGCGCTGATCGCGAGGCTGGTAGCGTGTGGGACTAGGCTCACCCTTTCTTCATGGACGGATTCGAAGCGAGGGATTGGTTGCGGGCGTGATGTTATCGTGGCGCGATTCAACGAGATCGCCAAAGACTCCGGGGCCAGGTTGCAAGTGGTGGTCGATAAATTCGAGTCTACTTCCGAGCGAACTTCTTCGAAACCGATTCCACTCGAAAACGTCTACGCGATTCTTCCCGGCTCCGATCCCAAGTTGGCGAAAACCATTTTTATTGTTTCCGGGCACTTTGATTCGCGGCCATCGAATGTGATGGATCCGGAGGCGGATGCTCCGGGGGCCGACGACGACGCATCCGGTGTAGCGGTGAGCGTGGAATGCGCGCGGCTGCTGAGCAAGGCGGGGGTAAACGGCCGCGGGATCTATCGAGCGACGATCCTTTTTGCGGCCGTTTCCGGGGAGGAGCAGGGGCTGCTGGGTAGCACGCATCTTCTGGAGTGGGCAAAGCAGCAGGGTTACACCGTTGGCGGAATGTTAGACGACGACATCGTGGGGGCCGATTCCGCGGCTGGTGCGCCGCATCGGGTGCGGCTTTTTTCGGGGAATGGCGAAATTGACGATGCGGATTCGCCTTCGCGGGAATTGGCGCGTGCGGTCGAAGAAATTGATGGACGCGGGACGATTCGAATGATTTTCCGCGTGGACCGGTACGGCCGCGGTGGCGATCACTACCCTTTCTATAAGGCGGGGTTGCCTGCAGTGCGATTTACGGAGCCGCTCGAAGACTACCATCACCAGCATCAAACGCCGCGCTCAGAAAACGGAGTCGAATACGGGGATCTTGAGAAATATCTTAACTTTACGTTTATGGGCGACGTGGCGCGGGACAATGCGAAAGCGTTGCAGCAATTGGCATTGGCTCCGGCTCCGCCGACAAATGCAAAGCTTACGGGCGCGGTCACGCCGGACGCCAGACTGTCCTGGTCGGCCGAAGATGATGCCGAGAGCGCCGGTTTTGAAATCCTGTGGCGCGAGACCAGCGATCCGCGCTGGCAGGTTTATGAATTTGCGGCTTCCTCCGGCGAAACCATTTTACAGGGCGTTTCGACGGACAATCACTTCTTTGCCGTTCGTGCCGTGGGTAAGAATGGCGCTCGCTCGATTGCCGTTCCCACGGAAATCGAGCGGCGGCCACCGCCGTTGCCGGCTCCGAGCAAACCATGAGTGCCCGGGGGCGCGGCATGCTGCGCCGCGAATGAGCAAGTAACTCTCCCGCGTCAGCGTTGGGGCGCGGCGACGGGTTGGGCAAAGGTGATGAAGTGGCCGCCGGGGTCCTGGACCGCGAATTCCTTCATGCCGTAGAAGGTGGTGCGCACGGGCATGACCATTCCTACGTCTTTCATGGCGGCACGCACGGCCTCGAAATTGTCCACCTCCATGTATAGATACGTGGGACCCTTTCTGGCCTCGGCGGACATGGATGGCGGCGCGTCTTTTTCCACGCTCGAGTAGGTCTGGTACATCACTTCGCTGGAGCCTTTCTGGAAAGTTATGAAGCCGATCTTGTTACCATCGGGGACTTCGATGGTCGTGGCGAAGCCGAGACGGCCGACCCAGAAGGGCACGACCGGCTCGATCTCCTTGACGAGCAGGACGGGAGTGATGCGTTTGACGTTCATGGACTTGATCTCCTTCGGATGGATGGGTTGCGACACAACGAATCCGCCCGAACGCGCCAGAGCGGTGAGAGCGTTGGCGGCGAGGTGCATGGTGAAGATTCTCCTTGACAGCACGGTAGTCTCAATTAGACTACGTGAGTGTGCAAAGTGGGACAAATGAAGTCAAGGAGATTTTTTGTGACTCATCACCTCCGCGCGGATCATGAGAATAAAGGGGTTTCTCGAAGCCAGCCAACTGAGGGGGATAAAGCACGGACTTCTGGAATCTTTGGCACCTCACGGCGGAAGACGCGACCCACCAGGCGGGGGAAGGTCGTCGATGGCCGACAACTGGAAGACCTAGTTTCGATCGGGCCGGCGATGCTAAGGGACTTTGAGCTGCTGGGAATTCAGAGCGTGGCGCAGCTGGCGCGGCAGAATCCACAGAGGTTGTACGCGCGGCTGAATCGCATACAAGCGCAGCGACAGGATCCCTGCGTGTTGGATGTTTTTTCCGCGGCGGTGGCTCAGGCACAAAATCCACGGCTTCCCGCGGCGCAATGCCAGTGGTGGTATTGGAGTAAGAAGAGGAAGCAGTGAATTGGGGCAGGCGCCAAGCCCTGAGGAACGCGGGGAGCCGCAGGCCAACCGCACGAGCTAGCAAGAGATTGGCGGTGACGACGCCGGATCTGGTGCTGCTGAGTTTATTGGCGGAGCGGCCGATGCATGGCTATGAGGCTCACCTGGAACTTGAGAGACGGGAGATACGGGATTGGGCGGGGATTTCGCGGCCGCAGGTCTACTACTCGCTGGAGAAACTGGCGCGGGCAGGATTGATCCGGGCTTCGGAAACGGATGAACCGGCGGCGGGGCCGGAGCGCAGCACCTTCCAAACAACGGCTAAGGGACGCACCGCGCTGGCAGACGCGCTCGAACAAGAAGAATGGGCCAGGCAGCGCGACCGGCCGGCTTTTCTGACCTGGATGGCGCTCTCTTGGCAGGCGCGGCCGGGCATTTTTCAGCAGCAGCTTGAGCGGCGGCGAACCTTTCTTCAAACGGAGCTTCACAGAGAGAAGCAAACATTGCGTTCGATACTCGAAGAAGTTGGCCATGCTCATCACGAGGCGGTGTGGATGGTCAGTCTAATGATCGAGCAGTTTAGGGTAGAGCTGCGATGGTTAGGCGCGCTCCAGCGCGAATGGCCTCTTCGGGCTACCGCGCGGCATCCAAGCTACGCCTCGGGCCAATCCCTTTAGAGTTCTGCATACGTACGCCTGCCTGTTCTAACCCCGTACGTGAGTCTGGCGTGTTACTTTGCCGGCAGGAACTCTGCCTTCGTGGGTGCGGTCCAAACAACGTCGCCTTGGTCATTAAAGAACTGCAGGGCCGGGACAGCCTTGCTGGGATCAGAGTACAGACCATTGTTGGGCATGAAGTACAGACCATTCCGTTGCTTGGTTGTCAGGGCCCGCCCGAGGCTAAGCCGAGCGTAGACGTGATCATCGAGGTCTTTCAAAATGAACTCCTGCGCTTCGACCGTGCTGGCGCGAACCATGGGTGGCACGAGGCGGTCGGCGGGCTTTGCTCCCATCAGTGCGACAGAAACAGCCAAAAGCAACAGCAGGGAATTCACCAACTTCCAGCGGCGATTCGAGGCTTCAAGTTTTTGCACTCGTGAGGCCAACAGATGCAGATTTGTCTCGGTAGAATTCATGGCATACCTCCTAAAAACCAGCCGGGAAAATACGTCTTGATTGGACGTGCCGGCAATACCAGTGGTGAGCTGACTGATCCTGAGCGCCGGCCACCATGGGTCTCTCCGTTCCAGCCGGCGGCTACAAGTCTACTGCATCTGGAGGGAGCCGGAGTAAGCGACGCGGGCCTTTCCGGATTCGCTGCGATCGATGCGCCCGATGCGGAAGAATTTTTCACGGCGTTTTTTCAAGTGGGCTTCGACGGACTTCACGTTTTTCGGCGGGACGAGGAGAATCATTCCGACGCCCATATTGAAGGATTGCAGCAATTCGCCGGTGTCGATCCTTCCCAGTTTGGCGAGATATTTGAAGATCGCCGGCACGGGCCAGGACGCCAGGTCAATTTCCGCTTTCACCCCACTGGGGAGCACGCGAGGCAGATTTCCTGGAATGCCGCCACCGGTGATGTGCGCGAGGGCGGAAACCCAGCCGCGCGCGACAATATTTTTCAGCGCCGGCGCGTAACACAGATGAGGCTTCAGCAATTCCGCGCCAATCTTATTTCCGACTTCGGCCACGTAGACATCCGGCTTTAACTTCGCAACTTCGAAAACCAGTTTCCGCGCCAACGAGTATCCGTTAGTGTGCAGACCGGCGGATGGGAGCGCCAGCAGAGTGTCTCCGGGCTGGACGTTCTTGCCGGTCAGTAGATTTCTGCGCTCGACGACCCCGACGATAAAGCCCGCGAGATCGTACTCGCCGGACGGATAGAATCCGGGCATCTCCGCGGTTTCACCGCCAATGAGGGCGCACCCGGCTTTGCGGCAGGAGCGGCTCATTCCTTCAACGATCTGCTCGACGACCTGCGGATCGAGCTTCCCCATCGCCAGATAGTCGAGAAAAAACAGCGGCTCAGCGCCCTGGACGAGAATGTCATTGATGCAGTGATTGACGAGGTCGCCGCCGACGGTGGAGTGCACGCCCATAGCCATGGCGACTTTGAGTTTTGTGCCCACGCCGTCCGCGCTGGAGACCAGCACCGGCTCCTTCCACTTTTTCGGGTCGAGGGCAAAGAGCGCGCCGAAGCCACCAATGCCGCCGAGCACGCCGGGAGTGAAGGTGCGGCTGGCATGGTGGCGGATTCTCTGCTTCGCGTCATCCGCGACGACGATGTTCACCCCGGCGTCGGCATATTTCATGAGAGAGTTGGTCGCTTCCGTTTCTGATCTTTTTCTGATCGGGGCGCACCGTGCCGCGCGCCGGGCACTGATTGGAATTCATTGGAGCGCCGTGGAGGGTCGCGGCGGCAACGGCAGACAACGACGGTTCAGCAAGACAACTTAAAACGTCCGGAAAATCCTGTTCCAGCGTACGATGCTGGGATGCAGGAGGGCATTCGCGTAGGCAAAAAAACGCTCGCGAATCTGCCCCGGCTCCCAAGCCTCCGGCGAAACATTCAGCGACATGTAAATCATGACCGGCGTTCCGATGATGTCCTTTCGAGGGACGCAGCCCCAGAAGCGGCTGTCGTAGGAATTTCCCCGATTGTCTCCCATCACGAAATAACAATCCCCTGGAACCTTGTACGGTATGCGCAGCTCGTAGGGCTCGCTGGCGCCATTGGTGTATTTTTCGACGAGTTTTTGGCCGTTGATCCAGACGGCGCCATCGTGAATGTCGATGGTGTCTCCGGGCAGCCCGATGACGCGCTTTACATAGTCGGGCGTGTCCGGCGCAAACGGCGGTTTGAAGATGATCACTTGCTGGCGCTTGGGTGTACGCCAGAGCGGTACGTGCCAGTTGGTGAAGGGCACGCCTGCGTCGTAACCGATGCGGCTCATGATGAGGTGATCGCCGATGAGCAGCGTGTTTTCCATCGAGCCAGAGGGAATGACGCGCGCCTGGCCGATTGTGCCGTTGATGAGCAGAAAGGCCAGCCCGACCCAGAACCACGCGATGATCTCGCGCTGAATCTTTGTTTTCACCGGCACGTTCGCTTCTTCTTGTTTATTCTTCTTTTCAGCTTTCACGTTCCACCGCCACCGGCCGCTCTGCGGGCCCGGGTTCACTGTCGTTGCCAGGAGTAGCTTCGCCGGATTTGCCGTTTGGCGCGCTTTCGCGTACCTCCAGCTGCACTAGATCCGTCGGATAGACACCCGTATAACAAGACGTGCAGAACTTGCCTGCGGTATCACTGACAGCCCGGCGCAGCGCTGGGAGGGAAACGTAGCCCAGCGAGTCCGCGCCGAGGAATTTGCAAATTTCCTCCGGAGCGTTCGAAGAGGCAATCAGTTCCTCACGCGTGGGCGTGTCCACGCCGTAGTAGCAGGGAGAAATCGTCGGCGGGCAACTGATACGCACGTGGACTTCTTTCGCGCCCACGTCGCGGACCATGCGGACGATTTTGCGGCTGGTAGTGCCGCGCACGATGGAATCATCGACAAGAATCACGCGTTTGCCTTCGATCAAGCCGCGGATGGGATTGAGCTTGAGCTTCACACCGAAATTACGGATGGCCTGCGACGGCTCGATGAAGGTACGTCCAATGTAGTGATTGCGGATCAGGCCCATGCGGAAGGGGATCTGGGATTCGAGGGCATAGCCGACAGCCGCTGGCACGCCGGAGTCCGGCACCGGGACGACGATGTCCGCGTCGACAGGATGTTCCTGGGCCAGGAGGCGTCCGAGCATCTCGCGGCTCTCGTTCACGGAGCGGCCAAAAATGATGCTATCGGGACGAGAGAAATAGACGTGCTCGAAAATACACTGCTGGTACGGTTTTTCCGGAGCGAAGTGGATGGACTCGATGCCTGATTTGGAAATGCGCACCATCTCGCCGGGCTCGATCTCGCGGACGTATTGCGCATTGAGCAGATCGAATGCGCAAGTTTCTGAGGCCACCAGCCACGAAAGGAAACCGCCGGGAGTAGTCAATTTTCCAAGCGCCAGTGGGCGAAAGCCGCGCGGATCGCGCACCGCGTACAATTCATCTTGCGTCAGGAGAAGGAGAGAGTAGGCGCCTTCCACTTGATTGAGGGCATCGCCGATGGCGCCGGAAAGATTGCGCGCCTGCGAACGAGCGATGAGATGCACGATGACTTCAGTGTCGCTGTTGGTCTGAAAGATGGAACCGCGATGCTCGAGCCTGCGGCGCCACTCGGCGGCGTTGGTGAGGTTGCCGTTGTGGCCAAGTGCAACTTTACCCTTATTACAATCGATCATGATGGGCTGGGCGTTGAGCAGGGCTTTGTCGCCCGCCGTTGAATAGCGCGTGTGGCCGATGGCCAAGGTGCCGGGAAGTTGGGCGAGCACGCTCGGTTGAAAGATTTCTTCAACTTCGCCCATGGCGCGGTGCACATACAACTCTTTGCCGTCGCTCGAGACGATCCCCGCTGATTCCTGACCGCGATGCTGCAGGGCGTAAAGACCGAGATAGACAAGGTTCGAGGCTTCGGGGTGGCCGAAGACGCCGCACACACCGCACTCGTCATGGAAATGATCATCGGCGAAGGCGAGTTTTTGACTCATTTTGTGGTCAGCGTAGGTTCGAGCGAATGGGCCCAGGCGTCGCGTAGCGTTTCAACAGAACTGCTGATCACCGCGTGCCCCTTATGTTCGATGCGCAAGGCATCGTCGCGGGTGACCTGGCCGATGTGCTGCGCCGCCACACCATATTGTCTCGCAGTATCGCGAACGCGGGCAAGCGAAGAGGGCTTGACTGATACGACAGCGCGGGCGCCGCGTTCGGCGAATGCGGCGACCTCGGCAGGGCCGGCTTCCTCCAATTTGACGTGTGCGCCAAGAGGAGCGCAATCCGCCATGGCGGACGCCCCTATCGGGGCGTACGGGGCGAAACAGGACTCCGCGAGGGTGACGGCGAGGCCGCCGTCGGAGATATCGTGTGCGGACTGGATGGCGCCTTCGGCGCCGAGAGCAACGAGACAATCAATCAGGCGCTTCTCAGCAGTGAGCTCGATGGCGGGCGGTTCGCCAGCGACGATCCCGGCGATGGTCTTGGAGTATTCGGAGGAGGAGAATTCGCAGGCGACAAGGGGAGATAGATTGCCACGCTGGGGCACGGCGTGCTGCACGCCAACAGAGGAATTCCACCCATCCAACAGGACCACCGCGTCGCCGGGTTCGCGGAAGGCGATTTTCAGGACCTGCGAGGCGTCTTCGATCACGCCGACGACGCCGATGACCGGGGTGGGGTAGATCGATTTGCCAAGAGTTTCGTTGTAGAAGCTGACGTTGCCTCCGGTGATGGGAGTGTTGAGGGCGGTGCACGCTTCGACCAGGCCATCGATGGTTTCGCTGAATTGCCACATCACTTCGGGCTTTTCGGGGCTGCCGAAATTCAGGCAATTCGTGGCGGCGACGGGCCGCGCGCCGCTGCAAGCCACATTGCGGGCCGCTTCGGCGACCGCGTGCATGGCTCCCATGCGGGGATTCAACTGACACCAGCGACCGTTGCCGTCGGTCGAGAGGGCCAGCGCGCGCTTCACGGCTCCCGTTTTCGGATCTTTGATACGCACCACCGCCGCGTCGCTCGCGCCGGGACCCGCCAAAGTGTTGGTGCGCACGGAAGTGTCGTACTGCTCGGTGATCCAGCGCTTGGAGGCAATCGCAGGCGACGCCAGCAACTTCAAGAAGTTCTGGGTGAGGTTCGTGCCTTCGGCCGCGAAGGCAAACCAATGCGCGGCGTTCTCTTGCCTCGGTCGAGGCGCGGCCATGGGCCGCTGATAGACCGGACCTTCTTCTGCCAAGGGATGCGCGGGAATTTCCGCGGCGGCTCTGCCGTTGTGGTGGATGCGGGCCATGCCGCCTTCGGTAACCTGGCCGACGACGACGGCATCGAGGCCCCACTTCTTGAAGACCGCCAGGATTTCATGCTCGCGGCCCTTCTCCGCCACCAGCAGCATGCGCTCCTGGGATTCGCTAAGCATGATTTCGTAGGGCGTCATGCCGGTCTCGCGCTGAGGAACTTTGGCGAGTTCGATCTCGATGCCCGTGCCGCCGCGCGAGGCCATTTCCATCGTGGAGCAGGTGAGGCCGGCAGCGCCCATGTCCTGAATCGCGACGACCGCCCCGGTGTGCATGGCTTCGAGGCAAGCTTCCAGCAACAGTTTCTCCATGAAGGGGTCGCCGACTTGTACATTCGGGCGCTTGTGCTTCGACTCTTCGGTGAACTCGGCGGAGGCCAGCAGGGATGCGCCGTGAATCCCGTCGCGACCTGTTTTTGCGCCGACGTAGATCACCGGATTGCCGATGCCTTTCGCTTTGGCGAGGAAAATCTCTTCCTTTTTGGCGATGCCCAGCGCGAGCGCATTGACGAGCGGATTTTGCGAGTAGCACGGCTCAAAGCCGACCTCGCCGCCGATGGTGGGAACGCCGAAGCAATTTCCGTAGCTCCCGATTCCACGAATTACGCCGTCGAGGATGCGGCGGTTTTTTGCGGCGTCCTCTGCACTTGTGTATTTGCCTACCGTGATCTCGCCGAATCGCAATGAATCCAAGACCGCGATGGGGCGTGCGCCCATGGTGAAAATGTCACGCAAAATGCCGCCGACGCCGGTCGTTGCGCCCTGGAAGGGCTCGACATAACTCGGATGATTATGCGATTCGATTTTGAAGGCGGCCACCAACCCGTCGCCGATATCGATGACCCCGGCGTTTTCTCCCGGCCCTTGTACGACGAGCTTGCCGCGAGTGGGCAGACGTTTGAGATGCACCTTGCTTGATTTGTAGGAGCAATGTTCGCTCCACATCACACTGAAAATGCCCAGCTCAGTGATGTTTGGGTCTCGCCCGAGAATTTGCTGAATGCGTGCGTATTCTTCGCTCGTTACGCCGTGCTCCGCAGCGATCTCTGGAGTGACTCGAATTTCGTTGCTAGCGGTGGCCATATCTCAATTCTTCAGAGGAGAGCGGAAACCGCAGGGCACGATATATCGCGCCCTGGCAAGAACCAAAACCGCCTCGACCAAAGTCGGGGCGCCACGGATCATGCGGTGGCCTTGGCCGCGCCGACAAGCGCCTCCACCAGGGAGCGGAAGATAACCAGGCCATCGGAGGAGCCTAGGGCGGACTCGACGGCGCGTTCGGGATGGGGCATGAGACCGGCGACGTTGCGCTCGCGGTTGCAGACTCCGGCGATATTGTGCACGGCTCCGTTAGGATTGCCGGCGTTATCGTCGGAACCGTCGGGAGTGGTGTAGCGGAAAATCACCTGGCCGTTCTTCTCGAGCTCAGTGAGCGTAGCTTGGTCGCAATGGTAATTGCCGTCCGAGTGCGCGATGGGAATCTTGAGAATCTGGCCCTGCTGGGCGGCGTTGGTCGACGGCGTGTCCGTTTGCTCGACACGGATGTACACGTGGCGGCAGATGAATCGCAGTCCACTATTGCGCATCATCGCGCCGGGAAGCAGGCCGGCTTCGCACAGAATCTGGAAGCCGTTGCAGATGCCCAGGACCGCGCCTCCGCTCTTCGCGAATTCCTCGACGGACTTCATCACCGGAGAAAACCGCGCGATGGCGCCCGTGCGGAGGTAATCGCCGTAGGAAAATCCGCCCGGCAAGATGATGGTGTCGCAATTCGCGAGATCTTCCGATTGGTGCCAGATGAATTCGACGGGTTTCCCGAGAACGTTGCCGATGGCGTAAAACGCGTCGTGGTCGCAATTGGACCCGGGAAAAACGACGACTCCAAATTTCATGCGGTGGCAGCTCCCTGTTGCGGGAACTGCTAGTTTAGCACACCCGCGCGAGTTCAGGCGGGGAGGATGAAACAAGAATAAAGATACCGCAGAGGGCACGGAGGATTCGCAGCGAAGAAAAAAATGTACACCGTAGAAGAGGGCTATTACACGAACCTGCCGAGGAGCCTGGTTTTTTCTTATTCGCTTCGATGCCCGCGGCGGGCAGCGCGGGAGAAACGGGTCGCCCACATGGGCATTGCCAGGAGCCGCTCTTCCTAGGCGGTTTGTCGGAGCGCTCACGCACCACGAGCAAGGATAGAACGATTACCAGGGTGAGACGCGCGGAAATCAGCGCGGCATCGACGGCTCGAGAATGAGGAGTGGCGGAGGAGAAGCAGCCATGCGAGAAAGAAAGTCCACGCCAATACCTTTCCGCTCATCGCTGCGCTCCTCAAAGGAACGCTACTTGCGCTTCTTGGCTGCTTTGGGTCGCTTCGATTTCTTCGTGGTCTTTTTTGGTTTTACTGTGGCTGCCAGTTCACGGCGTTTCTTCGCGGCCCAGCCGGGTTTGTTAACCTGGCGGCCGCGGGCAATCCCCAATCCGTCAGCAGGCACGGTTTCCGTAATGGTGGAACCTGCGGCGATGTAAGCGCCATCCCCGACACGCACCGGCGCCACTAGCGTGGCATCGCTGCCGATGAAAACTTTGTTTCCGATCGAAGTCGGATGCTTGTGGAAGCCATCATAATTGCAAGTGATCGTGCCAGCGCCGATGTTGCTCTTCGTTCCGATCTTTGCGTCGCCCAGATACGACAGATGCATGGCTTTGGTGCCCTCGCCGATGGTGCTTTTCTTGAGTTCGACAAAATTGCCGATGCGCGCACCGGCTTTCAGGTGATTGTCCGGCCGCAATCGCGCGAACGGGCCGATGACGACGCGGTCATCCAGGCGGCTCTGCGCCACGACGCAATGCGGCTCGACGGTCACCTCGTCGCCGAGGATAGCATCGGTCAGGACGCTTCCCGTTCGAATGGTGCAGCGCGCGCCGATTTTGGTTTTGCCCAGCAATTGCACGCCGGGTTCGATGACCGTGTCTTCACCCGCAACGACGTCCGGATCAATTAACACCGTTTCCGGAAGTTGAATGGTCACGCCGGCGTCCATGAGTGCATGACGCTTCCACTCGCGGAAGATGCTGTCGACCTCTGCCAGATCGGCACGGGTGTTGCAGCCGAGGACTTCGCGGGAATCGGGCGCGACTTCGGCGAGCACGGTTTCGCCCTTGGCGCTGAGCGCGGCAATGGCGTCCGTCAGGTAAAGCTCGCGATGTTTGTTATTGGGTTTGACCTGCGCCAGGGCGGGCCAGAGCTTTTCGAGCGTGAAGCAATAGATGGCGGAATTGACTTCGTTGATATCACGCTGGTCGGCGGTGAGTTGTGATTCTTCAACGATGGCAGCGACGGTCGTTTCCGATTTCCGCACCACGCGGCCGTAGCCGGAAGGATCAGCCAGCACCGCAGAGAGAATTGTGGCCGCGGCTTTGCCGTTGTGATGCGCGGCAATGAGCGCCTTCAACGTTTCCGTACGCACCAGGGGAGCATCGCCCGGGAGCACCACGGCAATCTTCGCACGGCCTAGCGCACGCTTGGCGATTTGCATGGCGTGGCCGGTGCCGTTTTGCGGCTGCTGCAACACGGTAAGTGCCGCGAGAGGCTCGACCACTGCGGCGACCTGTTCCGCTTGGTGGCCCACAACCACCACCCTCTCGCGGGCCTTCAGCGGCTCGCAGGCGCGCATCAGTTGTTCGACGAGCGTGCGCCCACCGGCGCGGTGCAGCACTTTCGCCAGGCTCGACTTCAGCCGCGTGCCTTTGCCGGCCGCGAGAATCACAATGGCTAGATCGTTGTTGGACATGGTTTTGAGCCCATTCTGCGGGAGCAGCGGCTATTTCGCAACGGAGGGTTGTTCCGAACGCGACGAATCACTAATCAGCGGCAGAGGCCCGAGAAAGGGCAGGCAGGCAGGCGTCGCTTTCGGGGCGGGGGACTTCGCCGGTGGTTATGGTCCAAAGCGAGGGATCGGTCACGAGGCGGCTGACGAGTTGGGTGTGCAGGGCATGGCCAGCTTTGTGGGCTTCGACGCGCGCCAGAAGGGGCAAGCCCGCCAGCGCGAGATCGCCAATCAGATCCAGCGCTTTGTGGCGTCCAAACTCGTCGGGGAAGCGCAACGGCCCGTTCATGACGCCGTCATTGGTGAGCACGATGGCGTTCTCCAGCGAGCCGCCGCGAATCAGGCCCATGGCCTTGAGCGGCGCAATGTCGCGTTCGAAACAGAAGGTTCTGGCGCGCGCCAGAAGGTGGCGAAAAGTGTCCGGCCCAACCAACATCTCCACTTCCTGTTGACCTACCAGGGGATGCGGAAAATCCACGTAGCAGCGCACGCGAAACTCATCGGCAGGATAGATGCCGATCCGGCGGTCTCCTTCCCTGACCTCCAGGGGCTTCAGTATCTTTAGATAGCGCCGCTTGCGGCGCAGTTTGCGAACGCCGGACTGCTCCAGCATCTGCATGAAGGGCTCCGCCGAGCCGTCCAGGATGGGCACTTCGATAGAGTCGATGTCGATGTAAATGTTGTCGATGGCACAGGAATAGATGGCGGCGAGCAAATGCTCGGTGGTGGAGAGCAAAACGCCTTGTTTCATGAGGCTGGTGGCATAACTAACGCGAGCGACGTTCTGCCCCTGGGCTTCAATAAGGAAATTGTCCAGGTCAATGCGGCGAAACACGATGCCTGTTTCGGCCGGGGCGGGTACCAGGCGAACGTGACCGTACACGCCGGTGTGGAGGCCCACACCCTCTGCGAAGGACTCCTTGGCGATGGTAGTTTGGAACATATCCCCCTGCGTATGGTAGCATGTTGCTTGCCAACACTTTGCAATTTTATGCTTTGTTATCAATAGCTTATGTGCCACTCTGAAGCCAAGAAAACGGCTAGTGTGGTATTTTAGCAACATTTCTCCATTTCGACGTGTCTGATTCGACGGATGTGCCCGCCTTTCCCGCATTTATGTCCAGACTTCCTTTTTGATCGGCACCGCGTCCCAGTCCTTATGAAGTGGTATACTTGTATGGCAGTTTTTTCTTGGAAGGGTGGGGCATGAATCGATCCGCTCGCATCGGGGTTCTTTGCGTTTCGGTAGCCATCTTTTGTTACGCCGGCATTGGACATGTGCTCGGCCGCACCACGGACGACAAAGCCTACAAGTCGCTCACCGTGTACGGTGAGGTGCTGCAGAAAATCCAGCAGGATTACGTCGACGATCCGAACATGCGGACGGTGACCGCTGGTTCCTTGCACGGGATGCTGGAATCCCTGGACGCCCAGTCCAGCTACCTCACGCCCCGCGAATACGAAGAGTACAAGAAGAAGCTCGCCAATACCGGCACGGCGGAGACCGGGCTAACGCTCAGCAAGCGCTACGGCTACATCATCGTTCTCTCCGTGCTTCCGGATAGTCCGGGCACCAAGGCGGGAATTCGCAGCGGCGACATTTTTGAGTCCGTCAGCGGATTCACCACTCGTGATATGTCCGTAGGCCAGGCTATGAATCTTCTCACTGGCCAGCCGGGCACGGCTATCAAGGTGGGGGTGATCCGGCGCGGTAAGGCTACGCCCGAAGAAGTCGACCTCGTTCGCGAGAAGCTGGCTGCGCCGAAGATCATCGGCCAGCGAGTGGATCCTGACATTCTGGTGCTGCGTATCCCTTCACTGGACGCCGGCCGCGCGGATGAAATTCGCAATCGTCTCCTCGATGCGGAAAAGCAGGGCATTCGCAAGGTCATACTGGATATGCGGGAATGCGGCCGCGGGTTGGTTTCCGAGGCAATTTCGACCGCTCGCCTTTTCATTCCTGCGGGCACGCTGACAACGTTGCGTGGCCAGACGGTCTCGACACAGGTTTTTTCAGCCGAGCCAAAACAGGTTATTTGGAAGAATCCGGTCTCCGTTTTGATCGACGCCACGACGTCGGGGGCCGCGGAAGTTCTGGCTTCCGCCGTTGTTGCAAACCATCGCGGGGACGTCGTTGGAGAGCGTACGTTTGGTCTCGCCTCTGAGCAGAAGCTCATCACGCTGGATGATGGCGCGGCACTGATCCTCACGGTCGCGAACTACTATAATCCCGGCGGAAAGTCGATCATGGAAGAAGGGGTCGTCCCAACCGAAGTGGTGCGCGCCGTTCCGGAGGATGAGTCGGATGCCGCCGACGAAGAGGCTGCGCCGACACCGCCAACCCAGAAAGAACCCGGGCTCGGACCGCGGCCACTTTCTCCGGAAGACGCCATCTTTCATCGAGCTCTTGACCTGTTGAAGGTTCCTGCGAAAAAGGCTGCTTAGTTTTCCGTGGGCCGACCGCCTGGCTCGGTTCAACCAAATCTCGATTGCTGTCCAATCAAGATAAGCGATTTCGCGCTGTTGGGGATCTCTTTTCTTCTCGCGGTTCTTTCCGGTGGTTGCAAGAAGAGTGAGGAAAACCGCCTCACCCCCGCACAAGTTCACCAAATCACGCGCGATCTGGCGGCGGCAGCCTCTGCTGCGGTACCTCCCGGGACGCCCATCAAACTCCGGCAAGGCGCTTCCAGCCAGCAACCCGGAAACAACGACTACCTCCGTATCGTGTTGAAGAATGACTCCACGGCAGACGCCCAGCATGACGTAGTCGCAAAGCTCATGCAAAGTCTCCATACGGTCGCGACCAAGAATCACCTGACGCAGGACCCGCCCACCCAGACCGGGGATCTGCTGCACTTCAAGCTTCGCCATTCAGGCGTGCCGACACTGGAAATCGAAATCGTGACGCGGGTAACACCCACGTCGAGTGCGGGAGCGAAGAATTCCGGCGGAAAAGCTGCGGGCGCGCGGCTCGCGATCATCATCGACGATCTCGGCAGCGACCGCGCCGCAGCCCAAGCCATCTTCGCTCTGGGTTATCACCTCACCATTTCCGTTTTGCCCAATCACGAGCACTCCATGGACATTGCGAAGGAAGCGCATCGCCTTGGGTTTCAGGTAATGCTTCATCTGCCGATGCAATCGGTGGCCAACGAAACGCCGGAAGCGCAAGAATTACACCCTGGCATGCCGGCCTCTGAAGTTGCGGCACTTGTCGATCGATTTCTGCAGAATGTTCCGGACGCCGCCGGCGTCAACAATCATCAGGGATCACAGGCGACTGCCGACGCTGCCCTGATGGACGAGCTGATGGCGGTGCTGCGCGACCGTCACCTCTTCTACGTCGACAGCCGCACAACCGCCGCTACGGTAGCTTACGATACGGCACAGGACTTTGGAGTGCGCTCGGCCTTCCGCAACGCTCCCTTTCTGGATGACGTGGCTGAAGTGGCCACGGTCCGCAAACAGCTCGAATTGGCGCTGCGCGCCGCCCGCGAAAAAGGCCAGGTCGTGGCCATCGGGCATCCTCACGCCTCGACGCTCCAAGCTCTGCGCGAAGTTCTCCCGCGAGCGCAAGAACTAGGCGTCCACCTGGTGCTAGCCTCCGAACTGGTCCACTAATTAGGTTGTTTTCCTAAGTTCTGTGCGGGTTCTGTTTTCTTGGCGGGGAAAAGCACATGAATAGCGAGGGCAAGAATCCCCATAGTCAGAAAGCTGAAGACGCTGCCTTCGGGGCCAACCGTGCCGCCCGTGAGCCATGCAGCGCCGTGCAAGGATGCATTCGATAGGTGTCCCGAGAAAACGACGCCGCTGTTCGGCACGGAGTAAAGGAATGTCTCGCCGAAATCAAAACTCGCGTGCCATCCCACAACCAACCAGAGATTAGCGGTGCGGCGCAAGGCCAACGCGAAAATCAGGCCGATCGCGGCCACGCCCGCCGCCCCCACCCAACCCTCGCCGGGATTCCTCAGATGCACGGCCCCAAACAAGCACGAAAGCAGGGCCGCCGCAGGCCAGAAACCGATGCTCTCGGCGAGGGTATACTGCGTGTATCCCCGAAACAAGAATTCTTCAAACAAGCCCACAAAAATAAAGAGCACCGCCCACAACATTCCCCAACGCAACAGCTCTTTGCCATGCAGCGCCAGGGCACCAAAGGAATACCCGCCGAAGGCGGCGATCAAGCCAATCAATGCTGACACTTCGACCAATCCGATGAAGCAGCCCTGCCAGAACAATTTTCCGAACGCGCCTCTCAGCGGCAAGCCATAGATGCCTGGAGAACGGCTCTCGATCTGAGCCATGATCAGGGCGGCTCCAAAAACAACGCTGAAACTGAACACTTCGTACGCGAACCAATAGCCGAGAGAAAACCCTCCCGGTGTGGGGTGAATAAATTGCTGCAGGACGATTCCACCGCCGAATCCGAGCCCGGCCACGAAAGCCGCGTAAATCAACAGACGCCAGCCGCCGCGCACTCCTTGGTCATTCAGAAAAATCTTGCTGAGGATTCCTTCTGGAGGCGGAGCCTGAAAGCGGGGGGATGGGGAGGGACTCGTGAATGGTTCGACGTCCAAGAATCACCTCGAGGAACGATCCATGCCCCGAATTGCTGTCTGACGTGCTGGATGGTTCGCCGTAAGCTGGTTGGCTATTAACTCCAGACAGATTTTATCGAGGCAAACAGTCTCCGTGCGGATTAACTTTTCCCCGCGGTTGAATTTGATAGTAGCTCCAGAAAGTTCAATTCCTCGAATAGAACCGTCCTCGCAGGCTAATCTAAAAATCGCGCCGCAGGCTCCTAAATTTATTGCGCGATGCGGATCTCCCTTGCGCCAAGAATCCGCCGGCTCTTTTTTTCCTGCACGAAGAGCACGGCCCTCAGGTTCTCGCGCTTCCATTCTTTCTGCAGAGGAACGGTAGCGACGCGAGCGAAGGAAGTTTCTCCCTCCGCCTTCGCTTCCCCGATCTTGCTCATGGAACGCACCACGGCAGCATGCTGGAGGTCTTCGCCGGCGTTCTCGCCGCGCGTCACGGCGGAGTGCAACCCCGTTTCCGTGATAGCCAGCCAGACTTCGGCGGCATCACGTTTTGCCGTTCCTTCCCGTTTTCCAACCTTCACGGAAAAGTTTACTGCTCCTGTTTTGTTCGCGTTACCTTGCTCCAGCGTCACCGGGATTTTTGTCCTGCCGGCGGCCTCCAAAATTGCCTGCCGCGCTTTTTGTGTACGACTGCCGACGAATTCCACCGTCCCGTCTACCACCATTTCTGGTGTGTACGGGTTACCGCTTCCGAGAGCCCCGGAATAAAGGTATTGACGCAACGTCCAATCCCGGGAGGAGAAAGGGTCGGTCCAACCCAAATCGTTCCAGTAATCGACGTGCTCCTCCAGGGCGATCAACTCTACATTCCCGGCCAGCTGTTCTTCGGCCAGTTGCGCCAGCAAAGTATCCGCAGGTGGACAGCTTGAACAACCCTCGGAGGTGAACAGTTCGACGACTACCGGGGTGCGAACCGTTTCACTGGAGAGCGCCGATGGTCGTCCGAAGGCCATGGCGGCAAACAGAGAACCAGTAAATAGAGCTAAGCCTGCCAAGGGGTGTTTCATAGGAGCCGTCTCCGCCAGCCAGCATATCTGATTTCAGGATCGGAAAAAAGTTACCGCACAAGACGCCTTTCTCTCCATAACCGTTATACTGGTTCTTACTGGTTATTTCCCGCTGGTTTTAGATCATCGCTTTCGGCTGGAGGTTCCGTCGATGCCTTATTCCATCTCAATCCCCAGACTGCTGGGCGGTCGACTCTCTCTCGATTTCGTTAACGAAACTCTCCCAAACGCGGAACTGTCCTGGGAACACCTTATTGACTTTCTGGAGTCGACGAAAATTGTTTCTGCCGAGCGCGGTACCCAGCTTCTGAATCTGCCGCAATCCGACCCGCAGGCTGCCGCAGCGTTGCTCTGGAAATCCCGGAGGCTGGGGTCCACCCTGCGCAAGGTGTTTATGGCCATGCACCGCAAGCAAAGAATTGCCGGAGAATGGGTTGAGCCGGTAAACGAAATACTACGCATTACCGAGGGGCACGATGAACTCATCGCTCAGGATGATTTCTGGAAGATCGAATTCGTCGCGCGGGAGGAAGGCCTGGACTGGTTGCTGGCCGCAGTGGCCCGATCCGGGGCGGAGACTATTGCTGAGGGCCACCACGCGCGCCTGCGGATTTGCGCCAATCCGCGGTGTGGTTTGTTCTTCTACGACAATTCGCGGACGCGCCGCCGCCGCTGGTGTTCGATGGCCGTTTGCGGCAATCGCAGCAAAGTGGCTGCTTTTGCCCGCAAGCACGGATCGGCGCGCAACCCTCCCTAGCGAATGGGATCCGCCGCTACTTCACGTACACCGGCGATTCCCCTCTTGACCATGGATCGTAGGTATGCGCGAACACCAAGCGGTCCGCCAGCGGCGGATGCGAATAGAGCCAGAAAGTGATGAACGGCGGCGGATTGGGGTCGGAAAGATCCAGTTCGCCGAGAACCTGAAAGGCGTGCGCCGCAACCTCCGCCGAATCCGGAACCAATCCGTGGATGACTTCCAATCCGTAAACGTCCGCGGCATGTTCCTGCATCCGGCTATAGCCGCTGATGACCGGCGAAGAAACAAACAACAGCACTTGTAGCAGCAGGAGCAACACGGCAAGCGAAGCCCAGTCCTCCTGCCCGCAGAGCTGCCAGTCCCTGGCCCAGCGACCAAGCGCCCAGTGCAAGCCTCGAAACAGAAAATAGAGTGCCACCAATAGCCCTGCTGCTCCCAACAAAAAACCTTGACGAACGTGCCCGAGGGCATAGTGTCCGAGCTCATGTCCAACAATGAAGAGGGATTCATCGTTCGAAGTCTTTTGAATCGTGGTATCCCAGATCACCACACGCTTCGACGTTCCCAGGCCGGTCACGTAGGCGTTGATGGCGTTCGTTTTCCGGCTCGCTACCATCAAGAACATGCGGTCCGGCGGAATGGGAACACCCGCATGTTTCGTTAGTCTTTCGATGGCCACAACCAGATCGGGATGCTCCTTGGCCAGTGGCTCGAATTTGTTGAACAGCGGATCGATCACCAGGGGGGTGATCACGATCAGTCCCAGGAGAATCAAGACGGCTGGAAACCAGAAATACAACCACCAGCGCCGCGGGCTGCGCCGCATCGCGGCGAACAAGATCAGGACCAGAACGATTCCAAACGCGGTGCTGAGAGCCTCCCCCTTGGTCCAATCCCAGAACCACGAGCCCCAACCTTGAATGGATTGTTCATAGTGCAAGGAAAGCGAATGCCAATAAAGGCGCAGAGGCAGGTCCACAAGGTCGATGGTCAGGAAAAGCAACGGGACGAAAACCAGTCCCTGAACCCACTTTTTGTCGCTGACAGTTTCAGCGATGTCTCGAAACTTCGCCGCCCAGCCCAGCCGAAGGATTAAGAAAAGGAAGAATCCGCCAAGAAGATAAGAGGCGAAGTACAGAGTGTAACCCGCCCGCGAGTACGCCACCGCCTTTGCTTGGCGCTCATGCGAAAGCGTGTATTGTTCGGTTCTCGTCTGTTCGGTAGTTTTCGATTCCGAAGGCCAACTCTCTGAGGAACCGCCTTGCCGCGGCGATGCTTGGGCGACTGGCGTTGCCGGATGCGCGGATGACGCATAACCTTCTGACGTCATCAGAAGAGATAGACACCCACAAAGAATCAGCGCGAAACGGTGTATGGAGACCCACCGTCCCATGGCAGCACCTCACCTTTTTCCCTACGCTAGTTTCCGTGCGGTTCCGACCAAGGCCCGCACGGGCCGCGAGTATGCCGCACCAATATTCGAACGGCAAGGTTTCATCCTAGTGACTTAGACGGGGGCCAAGAGGGAGCGTTTCCGCCTGGTGGACAGCGCACGGCTAAGGAGTGGTCTTTGGATGCGCCGTTTTCAGGCAGTAGTTGCGCACGGCGCCCGTTGTCCCCAATCCGAAATGCACGACGGAGGTCCAGCGTTCCAGTTTGTGATGGCCGTAGCGATGGAATAAATACGACGCCCCAATCGAAACACCAGTTCCCGCCGCCTCGACCACTGCAAAAGCTGCGTGATTGTCCACCAGATCGTTGGTAACCAGGATTTCCTGGTCTCCGCGCCGCCTCAAGTTCAACGTTGAAAGATAATCGAAGGTGCGCGCCGCCCCGACGCCTGCAAACAACCAATCGTTCTTCTTGTCCCAAAAGTGGTGCGGTGGCGGCTGTTCCTTGTTCTGATGCTTGCCACAAGGAGCGACGACGATAGGCGCTAGTGTCGATGCTTCGCTCGCCCGCACCTGAGCGTCGACTCTGCTCGCCCCCATGCTTGCTGCCAGAGCTAGCAGCAAGCTGATCCTAAAATTCAGCAATTCTTGCGCACCGGGGGTATCCCTTGTTTTATCCCTCACTTCAGTATAATCGCGCTGGCGCTACTTTGGGACACACTCTCCACGAGGAGCTCTACTGACCGGGGGCCTGGCATGCCATTCCGCTGGGAGGTATTCAATCTGACCAATACGGTGCAATTCGGCCAGCCCCGCAACAATTTCAGCAGCAGTCCGGCGGGCAAGATCACCTCCCTTGCTGGCAACCCGCGCGTCATACAGTTCGCCCTTCGCCTGGCCTTTTGAGCTGGCGCTAACTAAAGCAGGGGACAATTCACTGGTCTTCGTCCCGGAGGACTCGGTCGAGTTCCCCGAGTTCTCTCTTGGAACCTTTCGCTCTGCGACCCGCCGGTCGGTTCTCGGGCCCCTTGGTGCTACCAAAGTTGGCTTCCAGCGAGAATTCCTCTTGCTTGGCGCGCCAATTCTGTTTACATCTGCATTCATGAGCCGCTTGCTCGCGCTAGGGAGCTTCTTGATGCGTCCTCGCTCGCCGCTGATTCTTGTTCTGTTGATTCCATTTCTTCTGTGGACTGCGAGGGCATCAAAATCCCCGCCTGTCCCGCTCCGACCGGGCACTCGCGTTCTTCTTGATGCGCACAACTGCTATCCGTACTTCGAATGGTGGTCCGACCGCATCGACCGCGCTCTTTCTGCGGGCACTCCTCTTGCTATCGAGCAGGACTTGCTGTGGGCCAGGAATCTGCGCACCGGCAAGATGGCTTCGCTCTTGAGTCACGGGGCTCCGGCTACGGGAGCCGAACCCGAAATGCGCGACTACTTCTTCGAGCGGGTTCGTCCCATCGTCGAAAAAGCTCTTCGCGACGGAAACCGCGGAGACTGGCCGTTGATTACTCTGAATCTGGATTTGAAATCCGAAGAACCGGAACATCTCGCAGCAATCTGGCAATTGCTCTTCGAATATCAGGACTGGCTCACCACCGCTTCCCGCAGCAATACCATCGAGCGGATGGAACCCCTGGATGTCCGTCCGATTCTGGTCCTGACCGGCGAGTCGGACGCCCAAAAAGCCGTCTTCTACGATCAAGTTGCCGAGGGATCGCGTTTGGTGGTCTTTGGAGCCGTGCGCACGAACGCGAAGGATCCCTCCGCCCCGCCGGACGTGCTCGCGTCAAATCCCGCCGATAACTATCACCGCTGGTGGAACAACAGTTGGCGCGTTGTTGAGCCGGCCGGTCAGCCCCAGGCCGGCGATTGGACTCCGGAAAAGGATGCGCGTCTCAACCAGCTGGTTCGCTATGCCCACGCTCACTATTTGTGGATTCGTTTCTACACCCTGGACGGTGCAACAAAAGCGGAGCTCAGTTGCAACGGCTGGTTCAGCAGCTACAACTTCGGCTCGAAGGATGCGGTTCAGAAGCGCTGGGAAGCAGCCGCCAAAGCCGGCGCAGACTACATTGCGACCGACCAATACGAAGTACTGGACACACTCCTAAAAGCACGGAAATAGAATGCGTTTTTTCTCCCCATCTCAGCCCGCCGATCCGTTCAAAGGGCCTGCACCTGCGTTTCAGCGGAACCAGCAATCCCGTTCTCTTTATTACTATACACTGATTCCAAAGCACTTAACTGGCTCCGTTGGCTCATTCGCACCGCTTCGATAGTTCGGATTGTCATTCCACCCTTGCCAGCGTATCTTGAGATTTGACCCAGCTCAGATTCATCAGGAGTAGCACTATGCTGCGCCGTATCCCTGTGCGCCTTGGCCTGCCGGTTGTTCTCTCACTAGCCTTGCTTCCCGCCGCTGCCTTTGCTCAATCAGAGGATGTTCCGTCTGTTGCGGAAGCCGCCCGCCGCGCTCGCGAGCAGAAGAAAGCACACGCGAAACCCGCGAAAGTCATTACCGAAGACGATGTGAAGCCTGTGGCGCGGTCGAATTCCGCAACTCCGGCTTCGCCGGAGGCCGCAACAGCGTCCGGAGCGCCCGCCCAGCCGGCATCATCCACGGCCAGTACCGCCAGCTCTTCTCCGGCAGCAGACGCCAAGGATCAAAAGGATTCGAAGGAAGTGACCGAATTGAAAGCCCAGATAAAACAAGTCCAGGGCGATCTCGACCTACTTCAGCGCGAACAATCGCTGGAACAAGACAAGTATTATTCAAATACCGATTACGTCCACGATACGGCAGGCAAAGCGAAGCTGGAGGCCTTAAAGCAGCAGGTCAGCGACAAGCAGCAGGAACTCGAACATTTGAAGACCCGCCTGGCGGCATTACCGCCGACCGAGAGCGGTTCCACGAGCACCCCGCCGAAACCGTAGTTTCCATTCCCTGGAGTACTCCATTACGCCGCTTCTCGGTGAGAAATGCGGCTAATCAATCCCATGAATTCGCAGGCTGACGAGCTGATCGACGCTCAAGTTTTTCATTCCACGCGATTGCAGGCCAGTGATGAAATCGGGCGTGACCCCGTGAATGCGCATGGCGATCAGTTGATCCGGCTCCGGATGAGAGTATCCCAGCTTCTGAAGCTGGCCGATGAAATCTGGCGACACTCCATGAATCCGGAAGGCAATCAACTTATCGAGGTCCAAGTGCTCGTAGCCTTGCTTTTTCAATTGCTCCACCCACTCCGGCGTGGCCCCATGAATTCTCATGGCGATGAGCTTGTCCGCGTCGGGCTCATAGCCCGCCTGTTTGAGACTGCGAACCATTTCCGGTGTCACGCCATGAATGCGGAAGGCAATGAGTTTGTCGCTCTCCAGGACATTCAGCCCAGCCGAGTGGATCCCCGAAATGAACTCCGGAGACACGCCATGAATGCGGAAGGCGATGAGTTTGTCGCTGTCTGAAACGTTCACACCCGCTGCACGAATGCCGGCGATGAATTCGGGGGTCACCCCATGAATCTTGAAAGCGATGAGCTTGTCCGTGTCCAACTCCTGCAGGTTTTCGGCTTTGATGTCCCGGGCGAATTTCAGACTGACATCGTGGATGGCCATCGCCCATTGTTTATCTTCGTCAATCCGTTCGAAACCGAGCGACTTCATCTCCGGCAGGTACTTCGGATCAGCTACGAAATGAAACAGCCCCGCGCCCTCGCCGTCATGCAGAAACCCCTGGCAGTCGAATTTTCCGGCGTCCCGCGCGATCGTAAAATGAACCTCTTGTCGCCCGGATTTGGAAAAATCCAATCCTGAGAAATCGCTTGCCGGCCAGTCTGAGCTGTGGTGGAAGTGATGCCCGGCGCGGGAATCCATCAAGGAAAACTCCACCTTCCCCGGAGTGTCAGAGCGCCGGATAGTCCAGTCGCCGCTGTGCGTCTCGCCGCCGAGAGCCTTGGCGACAGCAAGGATAACGCCGGCGATTACCAGGATAAGACCGATGGTTCGTTTCAGATTCATAGGACCTCACTCCTCTCCTCGTTGCCCGCCAAACTCACAAAATGTCTGCGTGCTTGAGCGCCATCAACTTGTCCAGAGTCAGATTCTGAAACCCGTGCTTCCGGGCCTTCTCGATGAACTCCGGCGTGATCCCTTGCACTTTCGCACCGATCAGCTCGTCGCAATCCAGGTCCCTGAAGCCCGCCGCTTGCATCGACTTCACATACGCTGGCGTGATTCCCTGCACCTTCATCCCAATCAGCTCGTCGGTATTGGGTTTAAGCCCCGTGGCTCGCATCTCCTTTACATAATCCGGCGTCACACCCTGGACCTTCAACCCAATGAGGTCATCGGCGCTCGGTTGCAATCCCAAGTCGTGGAATCCACGGATATATTCCGACGTAACTCCCTGCACTTTCATCCCGATCAGTTCATCGATGTTGAGGTTGGAATCGAAGGCCCTCATCTCGCGAACGTATTCCGCGGTGATGCCCTGTACGCGCATGCCGACGAGTTCGTCCGGAGTGGGTTGCAACCCCAGCTCATGAATTTCTCTCACGTATTCCGGAGTGACACCCTGAATCTTCATGGCAATCAATTCATCCACGGTCAGGTTCTTGAAGCCCGCCGCCTCCATCGCGTCCAGATAGGACTGCTTCTTATTGAGGTCGTCGCTAGTCGTCTGCTGATCCTTGTTTTTGTTCGTCTGCGTCTTGGCCGCGGCCGTTCCCGAGGGTTTTGCCGCTTGTGCGGTGCGCTCCTTCGCCGCAACAGGTTCCGGCCTGACAACTATCACGCTGCCGCCTGCTTGTTCCTGTCTCGGAGATGCGCCGGCTCCCATCGCAGCATGCGCGACTCCCAGAAATGCGTGGCCCGCCAGCAGTGCTCCCACAAGACAGACGAAACTGGCCGCCAGTCCCGCCACGCGAGTTCTACCGCTAGCTGCCCGCCATCCGAGCACCCGCACCACGCGCTGCGCAAGCGGGCTGCGATTGGCGGCCATCATCAATCGAGGAGCCGTCCGCCATTCTTCCATCAGCGTGAGTGCCCGCGCGTAATTCACGGCGTCACCGCAAAGGGAGATGGCCTCGTCGTCGCAGCAGTTCTCGCGCTCGGCGCGAATTCCCTGGCTCACCCACCAGACCGCCGGGTGGTAGAACAGCAGCGTTTCTGCGGCGATCTGGAAAAGATTCACGAAACAATCGAGGCGGCGAATGTGCGCCAGCTCATGCGCGATGACCGCTGCGATTTGCTGTTCGGTCAAGCCGGTCAGCGCCCTCACCGGCAGCAGCACGACGGGACGGAACCATCCGAGTACCGCTGGAGCGTCCAGCCCATGGCACTCGCAATACTGGATGACACGGTCGAGGCCCATTCCTCGTTGCAGCACGAGACATCTTTCGTACAGCTCTGGTCCGACCGGCTTGACCTCTTTGCGCCGCATCCTTTCGATCAGAAACAATCCGCCCGCGGTTCTCAGGCTCAGCAAAAGGACGCCCAGGAACCACGCTTCCACCAGCCACAGCATGGCGCTCGGCTGCACGGTTCGAGATTCGGCGATAGGGGCGAGGGAGCTGGACAGGGCGATTGCGTTTCGGGTGGACGTTCCCGCCCACGTCGAAGCTCCTCCAGCCCCCCGCACGGCCGGACTCCCTTGTGCGCGCAACCACGTGAAGGTGATGACCGGCGAGACCAGCATCAAAACGAGGGCGCTCACGGCCAGCGCGTAACGCGCCGGCGCGCTTCGGCAAACCGCGGTGGCCACGGCAAACAGAGCCGCCAGCCCTGCGCCCTGCCAGATGAAATGCAACAATGTCCAGCCGAGCGTCCGCAGAACGTCTGGCGAAACCCAATTCACGAAGTTGGTCATCGGCTTCTCCCCTCGTACTCGTCCAGAAGGCGGCGCAGCTCATCCAGCTCTTTCTGGGATGTCCGCCGACCTTCCAGCGCATGAATCATCAATTCGCTCGCCGACCCTTCGAACACCCGCTGCAGGACGTCCCCAACGAGTTGCCGCTTTGTTTCCGTCGCCGGCTGGCATGCTTGGTAAACGTGGGCCCGTTGCTCTTCGTTTCTGCGCACGGTACCTTTGGCGGTCATAATTTGCAAAAGTTTGAGAACCGTGGTGTAGCCAAGTGACTTCCTTTCCTGGAGCTCCTGGTGCACCTCCCGGACCGTGGAAGGTCCGCGCGCCCAAAGGACGCGAAGAATTTCAAGTTCGGAAGCCGTGGGCTTTTGCAGAGGTTCTTGGTTCATGGACAGAGCGTATTACGAAGAGCTTCGTATTGTCAACGAAAATCTTCGTACTGGCTTGCACAGCCGCCCTGCCCGGTGTGCGGCCGGCGGACCCTTCTAGAAGGGCGTCCTAAATCACCGGTGGCTACTTCGGCTCCAACACCAGCGGCAGTCCGTTCTTCGGATTCCCGATAATCACCACCTTGGCGTTCGAGCTCGCCGCCAGCTTCTCGGTGGCTTCGATGCCCTTCCATTCGAGCAGTTGCGCGCTGATCCCCGTGGCCACGATTCTCTGAAAGTCCGCAATGCCCTGCGCTTCGATGCGCTTGCGCTCGGCCTCCTGCTTTTCCTTCTGCAGGATGAAGCTCATCCGCAGTGCATCCTGCTCCGCCTGCTGCTTCGCTTCGATCGAGCCTTTCAGCATCGCCGGCAATTGCACATCGCGCAGCAGCACGTTTTCCACGATCACGCCCCGCGGTGCGAGTTGCGCTGTCAGTTCGTCCTGAATCTGTTGCTGCACCAGCTCCCGCGCGTTTGTGTATAACGCATTCGCCGAATGCGCCGAAGTCGACGCGCGTATTGCCGCCCGCAGCGTAGGCTCCACGATTTTCTCCGCGTAATTTTCACCCACGGTCTGGAAAACGAACGCTGCTTTGTCCTTGTCCAGCCGGAAGAGTAGCGACGTGTCCAGCGCCAGGATCAGTCCTTCGTTGGAAGGCACGTTGGCGCTCTCTTTGACGGATTGTGTCTGAATAGAGAGTTTTTGCACCGACTTCAACGGATTAACCAGGTGAATTCCCTCCGGCAGCGTTTCACCCGTCACCCGCCCGAACAGCGTCAACACGCCCACATTTCCGGTCGGAATCGAAGTCGTGCTGGCCATGAGCAGGATGATCACCACCACCAGAATTGCCAGCTGCAATATTCTTTTCCCGGCGCCGCCCAAGTTCATCCTCGGCAATCCTTCACCGCCCAAATCAAACCTTGTCGTCGTTGGCATTTTTCCCTCCGTCCTGCGGCTCATGCACACCAACTTCGAGCCGCACGACTCTCAATCCTGGATAGGCAAGAAGTGTCCTCTCGATTTCCTTGCCGATCCGCGCTCGCTGGCGGTTTCGAACGGGCCTATCTTCCACTAGTCACCGGTCCGGAGTCCCCACCGCTCGCAACCTTACCACAATATCTTGTAGCCTTTTCTCTTGACACCACAGGTCGCTCACGGCACAATTCCGGCCATAAGGTTGCTTGCCCTGAGCTTTTTTTTTGAGAAGGATTTTCCGGGTGCTTTTTCCACCAGGGATTTGATCGCCCAGGGGAGCTCAGGGCTTTTTCTAGTTGCCGGCGCGCAGCGCTCGCATCTGGGCCGGCGCCCAGGATGGAGAGAAAATGGAGTATTTGCCCGGCTTTACGGTGCAATGCATCAATCCGCAATGCGGAGCTCGCGGTCACTGGCTCCGCGCCGATATCACCGCTCCCACTTCCAGTGACGGCCGCTGTCCCTGTTGCGGCGATTTTCTCCGCAACGTTCCGCCGCCGCTCGGCCCGCGCTTCCGCATGCGCCCCCGGTCGCTCACCGCACGCCCGCCCCTGCGTCCTCGCCCCCGTTGAGCGATGCGCTAGCTCAATAAAACCCGGGGAACTTCTCCCCTACTTGCGGCCTCTCGTTCTACGGACGCGCTCAAATTTGTTCTCCCGTGCGACACCGCGGAATCTCTAAACCTGATAGCACAATAGCCGGAGCGTTCTGTTGGCAGACCGAAGACCAACCGATTCGCGATCGCCATGACCGAATCGCAGACGAGTAGGCACGCAGAATTTTCAACGAGCTACAGCACAAGCCGCTAGATCGCGAACTGCTCCCTCGCTTGGCGCTGAGTCTGGGACCAAGGGCCGCAGAAATGAAGACGGCCATATTCCCGGCCTAGCTAGTACGCCGACGCTTTTCGCCCCACATGGTAAACTAAACCCGCCGGAGACGCCGCCATGGCCCGCGCGTGTCCGCTAAGCACACGTGAACCAATCCGAACGAATCGCCGATTCCTACCGCGCCGCAACGATCAAAGCCGCTTGGTACGGACCTTCGCTCGCTGAGCTGTTAGCAGAGATTTCGCCTGACCTTGCCGCCGCGCCACCCGCTCCAGGGGCTCATTCAATTTCGGCGCTGCTTCAACATTTACTCCTTTGGAATGAACGGGTTCGAAATGCCTCCGACAGCCATCCGCTCCCGCCTTGGCAGCCTGAAAAGGAATGGGCCGAGCCACCCATTCCCTGGAACGAACTGCTTACCCGTTGGAACCAAAGTCGCGACCTGCTCGAAGAGAAGATTCGGAATTTTCCCATCGAAGATTTGGCCAAACAGGTTGCGGGGCGCAGCTATCCCTACGAAACGATGCTTCACGGAATCGTGCAACATGCCATTTACCATTCCGGGCAGATCGCCATGGTCTTGAGCATGTTCCGCTCGCGATCCCGGTAGCGCCTACCTCGCGGTGAATGTGCTGCCGGTGGGGCACGAAGGAGATCGCCCGACACAGGCACCCAGACGGTTATGGAAGTGCGGGCTTGCGGCGGTTGGGACAGGAGAGACGCGTCGCGGACCTTTGCGAAAACAACCGGGGATTCTTCTCCAATTGGTAAGCCCGAGACTGCCGACGAGGTCGCTCCAGGGTGCGGCCTCGTCACCAGTCATGAACTAGCGCTCACCATTCGACGAGGCCTTTCTCAAGCATTTCCTCGTCGCTGAGCCACAGATCGGGGATGTTGGCTGAGCCGAGTCGAAGAATATCTTCCAGCGCGCCGCGCACTTCTCTCAAATGGAAATCCACGCCGATGCGTTCGAGCAATTCGATCAGCGCCCGCGCGCCTTCCGTCAGCACCGGCTTCGGAAGTGCGCCGGCCCCGCGCCAAGGGCGTTCTTTGCGCTCCGCATGGTTTCCAGAGTCTTCCCGATCCAGCCAGTGATAGGTCACCATGTAAATGGCTTGGGGTCCCGCACCATGCCTCACGATGTGCAGGAACCCGCGGGTTTTGCGTTTTGCCGGAGCCAGCCGTGCTGCTACTCCTGAGCCGGAGGGGAGGGCGCTCATCGCGTTTGTGCTCGCATTTCTCCTTTGCTTTTCAGCTGCATCCGCTCGTGCTGCCGCAGTTCTCACATTTGTAGCAAGCGCCGTTCGGCACCATCAGCATGCCGCACTCGCTGCACGCCGGCGCGCCCTCGTGGGCATTGCTTAGCGTTGGCGTGGACAGCGCCATTTTCATGGCATCCAGCGCTGCTTTGTTCATCGGTGGCAGGGTGGCCGCCGGAGCTGAAATAGCGGCATTCTCGGCTGGGGCAAGGCCGTTCAACTTCAAATAATCCGCGGAGATGAACCGCCCGCCCAGCCACCGCGCGATGTAGTCCAGCACCGAGGAAACAAATCGGATGTTCGCGTTCGCGGTGATGCCGGATGGTTCGAAACGCGTGTTCAGCAGCTTGTCCACAAACACTTTTAGCGGCACGCCATACTGCAGACCCAGCGAAATGGTCAGCGCCAGTCCGTCCATGACGCCGGAAAGTGTCGAGCCTTCCTTGGACATCTTGATGAAGATCTCGCCGGGCCGCCCGTCGTCATACATACCCACGGTGATATAGCCCTCGTGCCCGCCCACGCTGAACTTGTGCGTCACCGATGCGCGTTCCACCGGCATCTTCTCGCGCTGTTGCCGCGCAAACAGCTCGCGCTGCAGTGGTTCCAAAACGACCGCTGCTTCGGCCTGCTTTTCTTCTTTCTTCCCGCCGGCATTGAGCGGCTGAGAACGTTTCGAATTGTCGCGGTAGATGGCCACGGCCTTCAGTCCCAGCTTCCAGGACTCAATATACGCGTTCATGATGTCTTCGACGCGCGATTCCTCGGGCATGTTGATGGTCTTCGACCCGGCGGAGCCAGCGAGCAATCGAACACCGGCAAATCCTCGGCCTTCAGGTATGGTGCGCCTTCGATTTTTCCGTTCTTGTCGATGTAGGAAACGATCTCGCTGGTCTGCTCCGGCGTGTAGCCCAGCTTCATCAGCGCCTGCGGCACGGTGTTGTTCACCATCTTGATCAACCCGCCGCCCACCAGCTTCTTGTATTTCACCTGCGCCAGGTCCGGCTCGATCCCCGTGGTGTCGCAATCCATCATGAATCCGATGGTGCCGGTCGGTGCCAGCACGGTCACCTGCGAATTCTTGTAGCCATACTTTTCGCCGTGCGCCAGCGCGGTGTCCCACGATTCTTGAGCCGCCAGGAACAATTCCGTCTGCACATGCTCCGGCTGGATCCCGCGCATCGCGTCGCGGTGCATGCGGATCACCTCCAGCATGGGCTCGCGGTTCACTTCGTAGCCCGGGAACGGCCCCATTTTTTCAGCAATTCTCGAGGATTGCGCGTACGCTTCACCGCACATCAGCGCCGTGATCGCGCCGGACATATCGCGACCTTCGTCGGAGTCATACGGCAGCGCCATGGACATCAGCAACGCCCCAAGATTGGCATAGCCCAATCCGAGTGGCCGAAAGTCATGCGAATTCTCCGCGATCTTGGGCGTCGGGTAACTGGCGTTGTCCACCAGGATTTCCTGCGCGGTAATGGTGACGTCCACCGCATGCTGGAACCCCGCGACGTCGAACTGCCCGCTGGCGTTGACATACTTCATCAAATTCAATGAAGCCAGGTTGCAGGCGGTGTCATCCAGGAACATGTATTCCGAGCAGGGATTGCTCGCGTTGATCCGCGCCGTGTTCTTCGCCGTGTGCCAGCGGTTGACCGTCGTGTCGTACTGCATCCCGGGGTCGCCGCATCGCCAGGTCGAATCCGCAATCTTCATCATCAAATCGCGCGCCCGCAGCTTTTCATTTGGCTGCCCGTCAATGACGTTCTTCGTCCACCAATCCTTGTCCTCGGCTACCGCGCGCATGAAGTCGTCCGTCACGCGCACCGAATGATTTGCGTTCTGGAAGAAAATCGAACTGTAGGCGTCGCCGTCAATGGCGCTGTCGTAGCCCTGCTCGATGAGCACATGGGCCTTGCGCTCTTCCTTCATCTTGCATTCGATGAACTCGACGATATCCGGGTGATCGATATTCAGGATGACCATCTTGGCCGCGCGCCGCGTTTTTCCGCCGCTCTTGATCACGCCCGCGAAAGCATCAAAACCCTTCATGAAACTCACTGGGCCAGACGCAATTCCGCCGCCAGACAGGGTTTCCTTGCTTCCCCGCAGGGTCGAGAAGTTCGTTCCCGTGCCGGAGCCCCACTTGAAAAGCATTCCTTCGGTGCGCGTTAGCCCCATGATCGATTCCATGCTGTCGCTGACCGAATTGATAAAGCACGCCGAGCACTGCGGCTTGGGTTGCACGCCCACATTGAACCACACCGGCGAATTGAAGCTCATCTTCTGCTCGACCAGCAGGTGGGTCAGCTCATCGCGGAAGGCATCCCGCGACGGCATGTCGGCAAAGTAACCGCACTCTTCGCCCCATCGCACAATGGTATTCACAACGCGGCCGATCAGTCGCCGCACCGATCCTTCGCGCTGGGCCGTCCCGGGCTTTCCGTGGAAATACTTGCTGGCCACGATGTTGGTGGCCGTCTGCGACCAGCTCTTTGGCACTTCAACGTCTTCCTGTCGGAAGATCGTCACGCCCTTCTCGTTTCCAATCAATGCCGTGCGCTTCTCCCATTCGACCGCGTCGAAGGGAGACTTCTTCCCATCGGCAAAATAGCGCTGGAAGCTCAGACCTCTTCCCGCGACACCCGTGGTCTTCTCTGTGGCCGTATTCGTGGCAGGGGAATTCCCCCTCAATGCATGTTTCACCGTAGCCATCCGTCCCTCCGCGCTCTGGGGTCCCCACTGGCGCGGGGGAACCCTCCCATTTTACTCCTCTGCGTCTCCACCGAGGTGTCGCGCCTCGCTTCAGGGTCTGGGCTAAAGGTAACGCCACTTTGATGCCATCGGATCGTGAAAGCGGGCAGTGAAAAAAAAGCCGACCGTTATACGGTCGCACTTAAGTTGCGGCGCAAAACGCCAATGCTCTGCCGCTGGCCGGTGATTCACACGCAGCCTAACAGCAGGTGCTCCGCCTCAAATACGGGCGCGGAGCTGGTACCTCGCGCTCGATTTTTTTTCGCTTAGAACCCGGGCCGCTTCATGGCTCACACAGACCTGATCTCTGTCCGACTCGGCCCGTCTGGCGTTTCCACGTCCCCCGACTCTGGAATCGCAGTATCAACGGATACAAATTCGCTGTCAAGAGGAAAACGCAAAATGTGGTTGATGATTTCCTTGTGCGTCTATTTGTAGTGGTGCGATTCCTGCACAACCGCTTCACTGTCAACACTTTTCGCCTCGTTGCCACTCACGCTACACTGTTTGTTATCCATCTCAACATGCCGCGCACTCTGCCATCGCTGGCTATCCTGCTTCTTCTCCCGCTTCGCCTTTTCCCGCAAACCGCCACGCCAACCGCCGCGCCCGTCACCCAGCCGGCCTACGGGCAGAAACTGCACGTCGCCGGAATTCCCAACGCCGGGAAAATTACCGACCGCCTCTATCGCGGCGCACAGCCGAAAGAAGTAGGCCTCTCTGAGCTAAAAATGTTGGGCATCAACACGATCGTCGATCTGCGCGCCGAGGACCCTGAAAAAGTCGCATGGGAGCGCAAGCATACCGAATCGCTGGGCATGCGCTTTGTCCACATCCCCGTCAGTGGCTGGTCTCCCCCAACCAACGAACAGATTATCCAGTTTCTCTCCTTAGTGCGCAGCGAACCGGGGCAAAAGATTTTCGTGCACTGCCGTTTCGGTCATGATCGCACCGGCGTCTTCCTTGCCACTTATCGCATAGCCTTCGAAAAATGGCCTGCTGAACAAGCCCTGAAAGAAATGTATTTCTTCGGGTTCAACGGCTTCTGGCACCCGGCGATGAAATCTTTTATCCGCGATTTCCCTGGGCGGTTAGCTTCTGCACCCGCTCTTGCTCCGATTCGCGCACTGACTTCTCAACCCTGATGCGCTGTGCGTCAGCACAGTAGTACTTCGGTACCCTTCTCACGAGGACGCTGGTTCCATTTAATGGAGCAAGCCCATTGGCCATCATTACTAGCGGCACGGTACTAGCGAATCTGAGGGAGCGAACTTCTTGCAAGTTGGACGTTACGAAATTCTCGAAATCATCGGCACCGGTGCGCATGGCCGCGTGGCACGCTCCCACGATCCGCTGATCGGCCGGCTGGTGGCCATAAAGCTCTTTCCCAAGGAATTGGCGAGCGGCGCAGCACGTCAGCGTTTTCTTCAGGAAGCGCGTGTCGTCGGCCAGCTTTCCCATCCTTCGATCATCACGCTCCACGATATGGGCATCGACGAAGCCACCCAAACGCCCTATCTGGTAATGGAATTTCTGGAAGGTCAGCCCCTCGATCGCATTTTGGATAAGGGTAGCATTCCCTTTTCGAGGGCCTCCGCGTGGGCCGCGGAATTGGCTTCGGCGCTCGGTGTGGCGCACCGCAAGGGTGTGATTCACGGCGACGTCAAGCCCGCGAATGTGCTTATCACCGATGACGGCCGCGTGAAATTGATGGACTTCGGCATGGCGCGCCTGGCCAGCCGCGATTCCGCCGCCACGCCGCTCGTCGGTACACCCGCCTACTGGTGCCCCGAGCAAATCATGGGTAAACCCCAGGACGCGCGCTCCGATCTTTTTTCCCTGGGCGTCGTTCTCCACGAAATGGTGACCGGCCAGCGGCCCTTCGACGCCGATTCACTGCAGGGCATTTGCGGCCGGGTACTCTCTTCGACGCCGCTGCCGCCCTCGCATGCGAATCCTTCGCTACCTGCGGGCTTTGATGGAGTGGTCTCCCGCTGCCTGGCAAAAGATCCGTCCGCGCGTTACGCCACCGCCGAAGCTCTCGCGCAAGATCTCTATCCGCTAGCGCGGCGCAAAGTCATTCCGCAAGCGGCGCCGCAAATCACCGGCAACGGTCTGCGCGACCGCGCGGCGCGTCTTTTGCGCTCGGCATGATGATTGCCTCGCAAAAAGACCGCTACGAACTTCTCGGACACCTCGGTTCCGGTGCCACGAGTCGCGTCGAAAAAGCGCGCGACAACGTCCTTGGCCGCATCGTCGCCCTGAAAACTTTTTTGAGCGGTTTCGGTGACGGCGCGGAGCAGCGGTTCCTCTACGAAGCGCAGATCATCGTCCAGCTCTCCCATCCTTCGATCGTCCAGCTGTACGACGTCGGAATCGACGAGCAGGGCACTCCCTACCTGGTGATGGAGTACGTCGCTGGCAAGACGCTTGACGATCATATCGTTCCGTCCACCCTGACGGTCCAGCGTGCCTGCTCCTGGGCTGCCAATCTAGCTGGGGCGCTAGCGATTGCCCATGGTTCCGGAATCGTTCACGGCGACGTCAGACCCGGCAACATCCTGGTCACCGCGGAAAACCAAGTAAAACTCGGCGACTTCGGTATCGCGGGCTTTGCGTTGGAGATTTTCGGCTCCCACCAGCTGATGGGTACCCCCGCGTACCTTGCACCCGAACAGATCCAGGGCGAGCCGCACGATCCGCGCTCGGATCAGTTTGCTCTCGGAATTGTTCTTTATCAGATGTTGACTCGCGTAAGACCCTTCGATGGCAGTTCTCTCGGCGCGGTGTGCGCCCAAATTCTGAATGCCGAGCCTACGCCGCCCTCACTCTACAATCCGGAAGTGCCAGCAGCGCTCGACCTCATCGTCGCGCGCTGCCTGGCAAAAAACCCCCAAGGCCGCTTTGTTTCCTGCGATGAACTCGCTTCTGCTCTTTATCCTCTCGCGCTTTAGCGCCCTCCATCCGCGGCGCCGAAGGCGGAGTAGCTGCAGTGGTCGTGGAAGCCAGGCGGTCAGCCTGACGTTTGGACTACCGTAGCCCGGCCTTGGCCCCCGGTATGACCTGGCCGGCCGCATGGGTCCGGTTTCCGAGCTGAAAATACTGGGGATGGATACCGCCCGGGTTTGCCGCCTCACCGAGCGTCCCAGCCATACTCGTAGGTGGGCTCAACTGGCGCGAGAGTAGCTCGACCTCGGTCACTCGTACCGCAGCGCTTCGACTGGATCGAGTTTCGCCGCTTTCATCGCCGGCCACACGCCAAACACCAGGCCTACCGAAACGCTGACAACGATTCCCGTCAGCGCGGCCCACAGCGGCACGCTTCCGGGCCATTTCAAGCCGACTCTCACAAGTAGCACGAGACCATTCACCAGGACCAGCGCGAGCACTCCCCCGACTCCCGTGAGCGCCATAGCCTCCAGCAAGAATTGCCAGGTAATGTCGGCGCTCTTTGCGCCGATGGCCTTGCGGATGCCAATCTCCCGGGTTCGCTCCGTCACGCTGACCAGCATGATATTCATCACGCCGACGCCGCCGATGAGCAAGCCGATCCCGCTCAGGACGAAGGTGGCGAGCGCCACCATCCCCAGAATGTTGTGAAATTGATCCACGATCTGCTGCGAGGTTTGAATGGAAAAACTATTCTTGCCCTGGTAGGGAACGTTGCGGCGGCGGCGCAGGACTTCGGTAGCCTGATCGACGGCCTGATCCAACAGGTTCGGGTAGGCCTGGAAGCGGATGCTGTTTTCATACGCGCCTGGATAAATCTTCCGGAACGTGTTGTACGGTATGAGCACGCGGCGGTCTTCGTCGTCCTGGCCAAACATTCCTTTCGGCTTTTCCACCACACCGATCACACGAAAGGCCGAACCATCGATCATCACATCCTTGCCTACCGGCGAAACATTGGGAAAAAGAACCGGCGCGGCATTTTCCCCCAGCATCACCACTTTTTCGCGGTGCAGGTCGTCGCCTTCGCTGATGAAACGGCCGTCAAGCGTCGCGGCGTTGGCATAAACCTGCCCGAAATTCGGGTCCACACCACGGAAATCAATGGCCGTGACTTCGCCGCTCCTGGTGCGCACGGTATGTGGCTGTTCCCACCAGGTAATGAAAACGGTGAGGTCTTTGATCGCGGGGCACAATTCCTTGACGGCTTGGGCGTCCTCCAGCGTCAAAGGCTTGCGTTCGCGTTCTTCCTTAGGGCGCCGCCCGCCGTGCGGGCCCTGGTCAAAGCGTGAGACGAAGGCGGTATCGGCGCCGTACTGCTTGATACTTTCTTGAACTTGCTGATCGAAGCCGGTGATGAGCGCGGCGACCAGCATGATGACGCTGACGCCGAGGACCACTCCGAAAACGGTGAGAAAGCTGCGCAGTTTGTGCGCGCGGAGCGTATCCATCGCCTGCTTGAGATTTTCGCCGTGCTGTTGTGCCATGGGAGTCCGTTCGGTCGAATGGGGCGCAGTTTTTCCTTTAGCCCTCGGCCCGAAGGGCTTCGATGGGATCAAGCTTCGCCGCGCGCATGGCCGGGTAAATCCCAAAGAACAGACCGACGCCCGTGGAAACCCCGAGCGAAAGTATAACGGCGCTGATCGGCGTGCGCATGGGAATGGAAGTCAAGGCGCGCGCCACGGCGACCACCGCATAGGCAAGAACGATGCCCATGAGGCCCCCGGTCGCCGCTAGCACCGCCGATTCCGTGACGAATTGCAGGACGATGTGCTTTTTCCTAGCGCCAAGCGATCGCCGCAAGCCAATTTCTCGCGTACGCTCGGTCACGCTGGCCAGCATGATATTCATGATCACGATTCCGCCAACCACCAGGAACACGGCCGTCAATCCTACGGCCACCATGAACAAATTGCCGGTCAAAGATTGCCAGAGCCCCATGATGGAATCCGAACCGATGATCCCGAAATTGTCCGGCGCGTCCCAGGAAATGTGGCGCCAGGCGCGGAGCAGCATACGCGCTTCATCTTCGGAGGCCGACATCATTTCCGCGTTCTGCGCCTGAATAAACAACACCAGCGAGTCTCTCTGCGTGCCCCATTCCTTGCGGTAGGTTTCCAGGGGAATAAATACGAAATTATCCTGCGACTGCCCGAGCGCGCTGCCGATGACCGCGGCAACGCCGACTACTTCATAACTGTGGGTTCCCGCGCGGATCGTTTTCCCGATAGGATCGACGCTGGAGAAAAACTTCTTCACCAGGTCCGCGCCGATGAAGCAGACCGGGGAGCGGTGCTCCTGGTCCGCTTCGGTCACGAAGCGGCCCGCGGCGATGTTCAAGCTGCGGACTTCGGAATAGTTGGGGGTCACGCCCAGGACGTTGACGTTTTCGAGCAGGTCACTGCCATGACGTACATCGGAATTATTGCCCAGCAGCGCGGCGATATGACTGGCGGTGTGCATGCCGGTTTTCAAGCTGTCGAGTTCTTCCCGGGTGACCAGCGGGCGCTTCTGGGCTTTCACCCAAGCGTCTTCGCTGGTGATGATACCCATACGGTTCAGCACGTAGACGTTGGCGCCAAGATTTGCGATGCGGTCGGCAACGTAGAAATTCAGGCCGGCGACCACGCTCATCACCGCGACCAGCGTGGTTACCGCCAGGATGACACCGAGCAAAGTCAGGAAACTTCTCAGCTTATGGGCGCGAAGGGCGTCCAGAGAGAGCCGCAGGGTCTCCAGCATGGTGATCAGCGCGCTCCGGAAACGGCCCTGTTTCAGGGACACTTGGGCCCGCGGCGCGACCTGCGTGATGGCCGCGAACCCTTCGATGGGAGTTACTCCCAAACAGACCTCCAACGCTTTCTAGTCAAGACGAATGGGACCGGCGATTCGTTCCTCGATATATAGACGTGCGGAACAGCACTTTGCTTTCGGTGCATCTTGGACTAGCCGTACGCCCGGTGCGGTCCATGGTAAATGGTTCAGCGGGGCGCACCCTCCATTGTACCGTCTTGTGCGGCGATTCTGGAGAAGAAGACGGTGCGGCGGCCCGCGAGACTTTGCCTGCAGAGGAGCACGTCATGCGTCGTATTTCCTTTTATTTTCTTGTACTTACGGTAGTTGGCACGCCCTGCAGTCAAGAAAGCCCTGACCACCAAGCCCCTCGTGTGGCCTCGGTCGCACCGACGTCAGGGTTCCGCGCCGAGTTCCTGGAAGAAGTCACCTACCAGGAACAGCGCTACACGCGTCCAGCCGAGGCCAGGCCTGCCGAGAAATACTCCTGGCGTCTGGCCGAAGGCGTTCGCTCCGTAGGCGAAGTGTTTACGCACATCATCGCGGCGAATGATGGCGTTGCTCGGGCCCTCCGTACCGCCCCGCCCGCCGGCCTCGATCCCAAGGCCATCAGCACGCTCTCGGGCGACCAACCGAAAGTCCTTCCAGCTCTGCACGATTCGTTCACGCATTTTCGCAATGCCATCGTCGCCCTCAAATGACACCACCCGGCGGGCGGGGCGGTACGGGGGGCCCGAGCAACGCCATAATTCGCCGCGATGAGGCAGGCCTCGCCTCGGCTGGACGCGTGTAGCGCTGTTCCTGGTAGGTGACTTCTTCCAGGAACTCGGCGCGGAACCCGCCGACAAGCCGCGGAAAATGTTCAACCGTCAGACCACCGTGCGCGGTTCCTTCATCGCCATCACCGGGCACTTTGGCGAGCATCTCGGCCAATCCATGGCCTAGGCGCGCATGAACGACGTCGTGCCGCCCTGGACCGAAGGGTTCCAGCAGCAACAGCAAAAAACCGCAGACCAGCCGAGGCCATAGCTCTCGGGCGGATGGAGCGATCCACCAGTTATACATTCACATCCAGCAGCACACTCCGACGTTCGACCGGTGTACAACAATTCTGTACCCGGATGAATCCAATCCGAGTACACGTTGGCGGCTTTCTAGCCACTTCAGATCATGCTCAAACGTGCTTTTGTTTCCATCGCGCTGCTGTCTTTGGCTCACGCACCGGGGCAATCCGTAGCGCCGGAATCCATCGCCGGTGTTGGCCCGGAGAAACCGGAATTCTTCAACCGCGTTATCGCCAACCAAAAGAAGGGCGAGGCCGCCCTGGACCTCTACGAGCGCATCGAACGAGTCGAGACCCGCAAGAATCCGAGCGATGCGGCCCCCCCGGCGATCAAAATCATGCGCGTTATTCCTTCGGGTACCGGCATGTTTCGGATTGCTCTCGGCCCCGATGGCAAGCCCAGGGATCCCGCCGTTTATCGCGCCGATCTCGAGAGTCTGGCACGAACCCTGACGCTGCTGGTCAACGAGGAAGGATCTCAGCGTGACGTTCTGGAAAAATACGCGAAGAAAAAGAAAGAACGCAACGAACTCATCAACGCCACGCACAATGCGTTCCTATTCACTTTTGTCGCCACCGAGCCGCGCGGCGACCGCACGCTTTCCAAATTCAAAATGGAGCCCAACCCAGGCTTCAAACCCACCACGCGCTTCACTTCGATCTTCCCCAAAGTGCGTGGCTTTGTATGGATCGAGCAGACCTCCGGTGAACTTGCTCGCATTGAAGGAGAAGTTACCGAAGACATTTCTGTCGGCCTGTTTCTGGGAAAAATCTACAAGGGCAGCCACTTCATGCAGGAGCGCTACGAATTTCTGCCCGGGCTGTGGCTTGCCAGCTTTTCGCAGTACGATTTCGACGGCCGCAAATTATTCTCCGGTTTCTCCATCCATGAGCGTACCTTTTATTCAAACTACCGTTACATCGGCCCGCCCAAGGAAGCCCTGGTGGCCATTCGCGAGGAGCTTGGGCATGCCGAGTTGGACAAGCTGCGCGCAGACCCCGCCGATCAGTGAGATCGTTGGCCAACCTCGTCGGTTCGGTGCAGGATGACACAGCGCATCGGTGTCAGCACCGCCTGACTGCCAGGGTGCCGAGAACTCGAAGTCACCGAATCAGGCTCCAAGGATAAACGCCAACGTTAATTTTCATGATGAAGTAGCTGAAGCCGCCGGGATCCGGCTTCGGCTGGTGCGGCGTATCCGGCGGAATGAGCAGCCAGTCGCCGGCTTTTACTTTATAGGTTTGTGCACCGACGACCGGCTGGCCGCGGTACTCCCCCGGGATGATGCCGTCTTTATCCTGAAGATTTTGCCGGTTGGCGATTTTTCCGCCCAGGATCATTTCGCCCGTGCCCCCGGTGAAAATATAGAAATCGTAGGCGCCGGCGTGCTGCTCGGCGTCGTCGAGAACGCTGTTGACTTTGCTCAAGCTGAGGACCGGCTTGTCGCGATACATGCGGTAGAGCATAAACATGCTGAAGTTGCGAGTCTGGACGTGCACCGGCCCGCCGCCAAACGATTGGGAACTTCCGCTGCCGGCAGCTTGGACTAATCTGGCGGCTCTCTCGGACATGTCGGTGTGCGCTTTGCGAATGTCGTCGATGTTCCAGTACATGACGGGCGGAGCGTCGGCCGCGAGAGGCGGTTCTTTGGGGGAATTGAAGCCGAAGGGCATGACTTCGTCCTTGTGTTCCTGAGCATTGGCGCCGGGAATCATCGAGGCATCGAAATGGCCGCTGAGAACGGGTTGGGAAACGGGTTTCGAGGCGTAGCCGGCCACGTAGCCGAGCAGAGCGGCGCCCATCAAGAGTACGGGAAGCATTCTTTTCATAAAGTGGCAATCCTCCGTTCGAAAATCTGGACAACCATGTTGGTGTTGCGCGGACGAAACCGAATTTCGATTCTCACTATTTTTTGGAAGCTGGTTTGGTCGCTTCGAATCGAATCTCTCGAAGCATCTCGGACTGCCGGTAAAGTTCCGTCTTTCCAGCCGGAAATTTGTTGACGCTCAGCATGAAGGCCAAAATGTCCGCGTCTTGTTGCCGGGTGAGCCGGCCGGGGGCACTCTGTGGCATGGTCTTGCGAATTCTGTCGAACAAGTCACCCATTGTGAGGCCGTTCCAATTGGCAAGGAATGCGCTGCCGGTCAGCGGCGGCGCGGATTCTCGCCCGGCGAGCATGTCGCCGTGGCAAGCCGCACATTCCTTGCCATAGATGAGCTCCCCGCGCTTGGCTTGGTCTTCGGTGTACACGCCGTCCCATGCGGTACGCGACTCCGCCGCGGGCGCCTGCGCACGAAGCAGGCAAAGCCGCGAAGCGAGCGCCGCCAGAACCAGGGTGGCCGCAACATTTCTCATCTTCACGTAGTCATCGCCTTCCGCCCGGTGGAACCATCCGCGCGGCAGCGCGTTCATTCCCCCGTCGGCAGCGTGTAAGCAAGGTACTCACCGGAGTAAGGCCCGCCGCTGACGGCAACTACGATGTACTGCTTGCCATGCACCATGTAGGTCATCGGCGAACCGGTTTGCGGCGCCGGCATGTACACCGCGCCGACTTCTTTGCCGGTGGCTTTATCGTAGGCGCGCAGCATGGCCCCGCGCGGATGATCCGCGGTTGTGGTCACATGCCCTTCGCCTGCGATGATTAGCGTCTTGGTCACCAAAGTGCCGATGTTGTAGGTTTCCTGGCCGGTGCGCGGAATGTTCAAGCCTTTGAGCGCCTCGTTGTTGCGCACCACGTCCGGCGTCTCGCCATGTGCGATTTGCCAGACGAATTCACCTTTATCCAGATTGATCGCCGTAATTGTTCCGTAAGGCGGCTTAACCAACGGCAAACCGTCAAGGTTCAGAGCAACGTATCCGCCGCCGGCCCTTTTTGTCGGCGGCTTCGGAGAGTCGGCGCCGGCGTTCTCTCCCGGTCCGTGCAGAACCTGCACTTCTTTTCCCGCTGTTCCCGCGACGTAGTTCAGATCCGAAACCTCTTTCGGAGCGGGCACCAATCCGATAGGTTCGATGCAGGAATTACAAGCATAGACATACACGTTGTGGGTTTCGGGATCGTACGATCCGCCCGGCCAGTTCGTGCCCCCGGAGGCTGTCCCCAGCGCGAGCGTGCCGAGAGGGCCTCCCAGTTTGCTCACCGTCGGAGGGGTGAACACCGGGCCGAGGTGATACTTTGAGGCAATCTCCATGGCCCGGCCGCGAAGTGCCGGCGTGAAGTCGATCAAGTCGTCGGTGGAAACGCCATTGCGGCTGTAGGCTGGAGGTTTGGTCGGAATGGGCTGCGTGGCCGAATACCACTCGCCCGGCACGTTGCCGACTTCCACGGGTCGCTCCGGAATCGGCCAGATGGGCTTGCCGGTCACGCGATCAAAGACGTAAAGAAATCCTTGTTTCGACGGCTGGGCCACCGCCTTGACGGGTTTTCCGTCCACGGTGATGTCCGCAAGAATGGGCGCCGAGGAGATATCCATGTCCCATAGCGGGTGGTGCACCAATTGGAAGTGCCACTTGCGCTCTCCGGTTTTCAAATCCACACAAACCAGTGTCTCGCCGAATAAATTGTTCCCCGGCCGATGCCCGCCGTAAAAATCGCTCGTTGGCGATTCCACCGGCAGGTAAACCAATCCGAGTTGCTCATCAACGGTGATTTGCGTCCACACGCCGGTGTTGCCGGTATATTCCGCCGAACCTTTCTCCCACGAGTCGTAGCCAAACTCGCCCTTCTTCGGAATGGTATGGAAAATCCAGAGCCGCTTGCCGGTACGGACATCGAAGCCACGCACGTATCCCTTGTTGTTGCGCATGCTCTTTGGAGTCATGCCTTCGCGAAAAGCAGCGCCGATGATCACCGTGTCTTTGGCCACCACCGGCGCGGACTGGATGCCAATTTCGCCGGTAATCAAATCCGGGAAAATGTCCTGATCGTCATTCACCTTCAGATCCACTTCGCCGTTATCTCCAAACGAAGGAACTCGAACGCCTGTCTTGGCGTCCAGACCGATGAGCCGAAACCCCGGAGTCACATACAGGATTCGCTCTTCTTTGCCGTCGGACCAATAAGCCAGCCCGCGGCCGGAAAGCTGCCGGGGAGCGGAGCCGCCGCGTTTTCCCTCACGCTCGCCGTGGATCCACAGCAACTCACCGGTGGCCGGGTCTAGTGCAATCACCGCGCGCCGTGATCCTGCCGTCGCGTACAAGACGCCGTTGACCATGAGCGGTGTTCCTTCGAGCTTGTACTCCGGCCGGTCACCAAAGTTGTCGGTCTTGATGCGCCAAGCAATTTCCAGGTCGCTGAAGTTGGCGGCATTGATTTGGTCTAGCGGGCGGTATCGAGTCCCTGCGAGATCGGCGGCGTAGGAAGGCCACTCGGTGTCCTGGGAATGAATCTGCGCGGACACGGACGCCGGCCAGCACCGGAGTCCAACAAAAAACAAAAACAACAAAATGTCCAGCCGCTTTAGTTTCTTCTCGCGCATCTTCGTTCCTCCGCTGAATTTCTGGGCCGTTTCCATGCGCTAGCCCATCTGCTTGATTTGTTCGAAGGCCTGGTTGATTTTTGCTCCTTGGTCACATGGGAGTTCGGCGGCCGTTGATAAAATTGCCGCGTCCCATTGGCAAGCGGAGCGCGTATTTCATGGGGCCGTATTCATCGACGCCACCGTCACAGCGGGGCTTCATCGCGGCTTCCAGCTTGATGATCGGGTCACGAGTGTCTCTTCCTGCGCGCTTGGCGGCAAACCCAGCTGCGATCTGTTTGGTGAAGTTGTTGCCTTCCGCGAGGATCGCATATTTTTCCATGGCCTGCAGCAATTCGTGGCTGATGGGCACGCCGGTGGCAAACGGAAGGTGATAGAGATTGATGGGAATTCTCACCGGCCCGAAGAGCATGGAGAAATATCGGTTGACTCGCACCGCCAGCAACCCCCAGCGCGGCGGTTGCTCTAGCGGCACCCAGAAAAGTTCTCTTGGCCGTCGGCATGATTTCCTCCCCGGCAGGAATCCCGCGGAAGTCTAAGCCAGCCGAGTCCAAGAAACAAATGTTTCGTATGGAGCTCCGGGCCGTAGACCGAATTCTCCCGCCGGATAATGCCCGACCTTTCAGATGGCCCAACCTTTCTCGGGAGGAAAGCGCAGGCCCCTGCTAAAATGCGGGCTATGCGCCTCCTGCTTCTCTTGTTGCTATCGAGCGCGCCTCTCGAAGCGCAGTGGTGGAAGGTCGAAACCATCGGGATAGACACGAATCTGCGCAGCGTGAGTGTGGCCCGGGCGTCGAATGCAAAAGGTGCTTCCCCGTGGGTGGTGTGGGCTTCGGGGTCGAACGGCGTGATTCTGAAATCCGCCGACGAAGGCGAGACTTGGAAGCGCCTGCACCTGCCAGGCGGAGACGCGCTGGACTTTCGCGGCATCGTGGCCTTCAACGCCACCACCGCCTACGTCATGTCCAGCGGCGAAGGCGAACGGTCGCGCATCTACAAAACGACAGACGGCGGCGAAACCTGGGACTTGCAATACACAAACAAACGCAAGGAGTTTTTTCTGGACTCCATCGCCTGCCTCTCTGAAACGCACTGCTTCGCGCTCAGCGATCCTATCGATGGAAAATTTCTCCTGCTGAGGACCACGGACAGCGAACATTGGAATCCGCTCCCCAGCGGCAACATGCCCGCCGCCCTGCCCAGAGAAGGCGCGTTCGCCGCCAGTAACACTTGCCTGGCGCTTTCCGGCGAAGAGATTTTTTTCGGCACCGGGGGCCCGGCGGCCCGTGTTTTCCGCTCTCCCGACGCGGGGCGCACCTGGACGGTCGCGGAAACACCTATCGCCCACAGCAACGCCTCCTCCGGAATCTTCTCCATCACTCGTGGGAATGAGCAGCAAGTCGTTGTTGTCGGGGGTGACTATCAGGACCCCCAGCGCGCGTCCGGTATCGCCGCGTTTTCCCGCGACGGAGGGAATAGCTGGCAACTCTCTGCCGAGCAACCCGGCGGCTACCGCTCCGCGGTGGCCCGCGTCAAAGAGTCCCTCTTGGCCGCCGTCGGGCCCAATGGCGAGGACCTCAGTCACGATTTCGCGGCCCATTGGAAACACACCGATCCGTTGGATCTCAATGCCGTGGCTTTCGTGGACAGCCGGACTGGCTGGGCGGTCGGGCCCCACGGCACCATCGCGCGCTTCGTCCACCAGAACGGGTTCGAAATTCACTATCGCGCACCGCAGCTAGAACGACAGCCGACAGCGTCCGCCGTTGCGGATTAAACCTGCAAGGTATACTCTCCCGCGTTGAAGAAGGGACCACATTTCCCCGGTCTCTATCGCAGCAGAAGACTCTTTTGCGGAGGCGGTCATGCCAAATCCTTCAATCGGCGGTCCTAACCATCTCGAGGACGAGCGCGAGCAAGACCATTCCAAGTCTTCGCCCCTGCTCTCGCCCTGCGACCGACGCACCTTCCTCCAGGGTGCTACCGCCACCGCGGTAGCCGGCGCAACCACCCTCACTTGGCCCGCCTGGGCCTACAGCGCCAACGATCTGGACGTGATTCGCAAGGAAATAGAAAGGCGCCACGACGAATCCGTCAAGCGGCTGCAGGATTGGATCCGCCAACCATCCATCGCCGCCGAAAACCGCGGCATGGACGAAGGCTGCGAGCTGACCATGCGTATGCTGCGCGAAGCAGGGTTCCAGCAAGCGGCCAGAGTCCCCACCGACGGCCAGCCCGGCATCTTCGCCACGCTAGACGCCGGTGCTCCGCGCACCCTCGGTCTTTACTACATGTACGACGTGAAGCAGGCAGATCCCGCCGAGTGGTCTTCGCCTCCGTTCGAAGCCGCTCTGGTTGATAAACCTGGACTCGGCAAGGTGGTAATGGGCCGCGGCGCGGTAAACCAGAAGGGTCCTGAAGGAGCGTTCCTCGCCGCGCTACACGCCATTCGCGGCGCGGGCAAAAAGCCCCCCGTAAACTTGGTGTTCGTGGCCGAAGGTGAAGAGGAAATCGGTTCACCACACTTTCCGCAAATTGTGCGCCGGCCGGAGGTGCTGGCAGCCCTGAAGAACTGCCTTGGAATTTTCATGCCCAGCGCCTCGCAGGGGCTGGACGGCGAAGTCACCATGACGCTGGGCGCCAAGGGGGTCATCGAGTGTGAACTGATTTCCAGCGGGGAACGCTGGGGCCGCGGCCCGCGCAAGGACGTGCACTCCAGCAACAAAGCACGCCTCGACAGCCCCGCGTGGCACCTCGTCGAAGCGCTCGCCACACTCGTCTCGCCCGACGGCAACGATCCGGCCATCGAAGGCTTTGCCGATAAAGCCCGCCCGATGTCCGAAGCTGAGAAGAAAATGATCGCGGAAGCGGCGCGACGCTTGAGCGAGACGGAGGCGAAAAAACTCCTCGGCGTGGAGCACTGGGTTCACGACGTGAGCTGGCGCGAAGCGCTGGAACTGCTCATGTCGCGGCCCACGGCAAACATCGAAGGTCTCGTCGGCGGCTACACCGGCCCCGGCGGAAAAACCATTCTTCCGGGAAAAGCGGTCGCGAAGCTCGACCTGCGCCTGGTTCCGGATATGACCGCGGCCGAGGCGCTCGCCGCGCTCAAGGCCCATCTTGCGAAAAGGGATTTCGGCGACATCGAAGTCCGCATGACCGGCGGCTACGATCCCAATAGCACGCCTGCCGACGCCGCGCTCATCCGCGTCGAAACCGAGGTGTACCGCAAGGGCGGGATCGATCCGGTCATTCTTCCACGCAGCGCGGGCTCGTGGCCCGGCTACGTATTCACCGGCGAGCCGCTCCACCTAGCGGCCGGCCCCTTTGGCCTTGGCCACGGAAGTGGCGCGCACGCTCCCGACGAGTACTACCTCATCGAGTCGAAAGATCCCAAGGTCCACGGCATGGACGGAGCCGTGCGCTCCTACGTCGAGCTGCTGTACGGACTGGCGCAAGCGGGCTAGCCCGCTTCGTCAATAGAGATGGAAATAGCCGTCGTTCTGGCCGAGCCGCACCGCCACCCCGAACAAGTTGGAAAGCTGCTCCTCGGTGATCACCGCGGACTTAGGCCCGTCGGCCAGAATGCGACCTTCGCGCAGAAGAATCATGCGTTCGATCTCCGGAATAATTTCTGAAACGTGGTGGGTCACCAGCAGAATCCCGAGCCCCGATTTCGCAAGCTCGCGCATGGTCTCTCGAAGCTGGAGTTGCGCGCCGATGTCCAGCGCACTACTGGGCTCGTCAAAAAGCAGTGTTGCTGGCTTATGGACCAGCGCGCGTGCAATCAGCGTGCGCTTGGCTTCGCCGGAGGACATCTCCGCGACCGCGCGATCGGCCAGATGCGCAATGCCAAGCCGCGCCAACGTTTCCTTGGCCAGTGCGAGATGTTTTGGATCGGGATGGTGGTGTGGAAAAATGCGCGTGCTGCTGAAAAAGCCGGAGAGCACCACATCAAGGCCGGTGGCGTCCGTGGTACAGGAAGCCAGCAGGTCAGGCGATACGATTCCGAGCATGGAGCGCAGTTCGAAAATATCCCATCGCGCGCGCCCCAGTATGGAAATACTGGACCCTTTCCGCACGAGTGGATAGCATTCCCGCGTTATGGTCTTGATCAAGGTCGATTTGCCGCCGCCATTCGGTCCCAAGATGCAAACGTGCTCACCGCAAGCGATCTCCAGGTTGATGTCATGGAGGGCCACGCGGTCACCACGCATGACCGTGACATGGGCCAGGGAGAGCAGGGACGCGGGGATAGAGTTCAATCTCGGCTCCCTGGCATGGGTCGGTTGGCGATTCGACCAAGCGATGAACGGCTCATCTGGGCGCCGGTAGGAAGCCAGGGCAGGCAAATCAGCGAGCAGGTGACCAGGCTTGTCGGCACGAGGGGCAGGAAGGGGATGCTCATGTCTCATTTTGAATCAACGGCCGGTCCAGGCAGGCCCAGAAATAAAAAGGAGGTGAAAACAGGTTCGTTCTCACCTCCCGGGGTGGTGGGGTGTTGCATGACAATACTCTTGGCGGCTCAGCAGGCCTGCCCTGCCAGGCAGGTCTGCGGCCTCACTCGCGCACTGCACTTGGCAATTCGTTAGGAGACTCACCACCAAAGAGCTTGTCTTTCTGCGGTTTGTAGCACCGCGAAACGCAGCTGTCAACGGCAAAAAAACGAAATGTCGAGCCGGACGTGGCCCGGCCGTTCGGGGAGTGCTCTGATGGTTGTTACGCAAGTGCCTAACGGTAGCGCGGATCGGACGGCCAGCGGCGCAAGAGAAACGCTGTTAGTCCCGCAAGAAGCCCCCCAGAGATGATCACGCCCTCCCAAACGATACCGGTTGCCAGAACCTCTGACGCCGGCGCGCCAAACGGCGCGAGCAGCACTACCAGCGCCGCCTCGCGAACCCCAATGCCGCCTTGCGTAATCGGCAGGACCGCGGCGATTTTGGCAAGTGGCCACCCAAAGAGCCACACCCGCAGCGGGAGACTGAGTCCACAAGTGATGCCCAGAAAAGCGGTGAGCAGAACGTAACTGCCCTGCACCGAAGTGCCCAGCAACCAGCCCAGAACCAGCCGCCCGGGACGGCGTCGAACGGCGCGGATCGCGTGAGCAAGTTGCGCAAGCCAGCGCCGGAAACGGATGGAGCGGCCGCGCAGAAGCGGTCGGCGCAATGCCACGGCAAAGCCGAAAAGAATCACCGCGCCAACCACGCCGGCAAGGAGCACCTGCTTGGCCGGCGCCTGCAACGGAACGGGCAACGAACCCGGAAGCAGCATCACGCCCAGCGAGACGAGCGTGAGCTGAGCGGCCACATCGAGAAAGCGGTCCGCCACATTTCCGGTAATCACCGCGGCCGGACGCGGACTGTGCGAAATTCCTACGGCGAGACGGGCCACGTCACCGCCGATAATCGATGGCAGAAAAAGCGCGCCAAATAGCCCGCTGGTATAGCACTCCGCGCTGGAGGCGAAACCGAGTTGCGCACCTGCGGAATTCACGACGGTATGCCACTTGGTGATGCCGCCCGTCAGGGCTAACAGATACATCAGCAGCACGGCCATGAATCGCGTCAGTGGTACGCGTGACAACGCGTTCCTTAGCGGTGCCAGCGGTAGCAGATAAAGAAGCACACCGAGGATCAACATCGCCGCCGCCCAGCGCGCCAAAAGAAAGATCCAGCTCCGGGTGGATTTTTGCGGCCGGCGGCTCGGCTTATTATCGGGAAGATCGTTTTCGAGGGCCACACCTCACGCGCCGAAGATTTCGTTGATTTTTTCCGCCAGCGTGAAGTCGTAGTCGCTGATGCCATGCACGCTGTGGGTATTGAGGTCGATGACCACCTTGTTCCACACGTTGAACCATTCGGGATGATGGTTCATGGCTTCGGCGACGAGAGCTACGCGCGTCATGTTGCCGAAGGCGGTGACGAAATCCTTGCACGCAAACTCCCGGTGCAGCTTGCCATCGACCACATTCCAGCCCTTAGTCTTGGGCAGCAGCGCGGAGATTTCAGCGTCGGTAAGCTTCTTTGCGGGCATGCGGGCATCCTCCGCGAGGGCTTGGCCTCTCCCAAGACATTATGCGGCCGAAACCCGGCGTCAGCAACAGCGTGCGTTTCCCCAACACCGGCTTCCGAGTGTGCGGGCCGGTCGAACGGTTCTTCGTTGAATGCGCGCGGGAATTCCATTATCGTGGTTTCCTTTGAAGCCAAAATGCGCGTCGTACGCGCATGCCACGGAATGCGGAGAGCGAAGTGAAAAAGAAAATTCGCGCCATCCAGTATGGTGTCGGCCCCATCGGCACATCCATCGCCCGGCTGATGCGGGAAAAGCAAGCCATAGAAATTGTCGGCGCCATTGATATGGACCCGGCCAAGGTTGGGCGCGACCTCGGCGAAGTGGTCGGCGCTGCAGACGCCCCGTGGGGCGTGAAAGTCTCTGCGGAAGCAAAGGAAGTGCTGGAACAGGCCGCGGACGTGGTCATCCATTCGACGTCGTCGTCGCTCGCAAAAGTGATGGACCAGTTGCTGATGTGCTTGGAAGCGGAGTCCTGCATCGTTTCGACTTGCGAAGAATTATCGTATCCGTTCCGCACACATCCGGAACTCGCGGCCAAGCTGGATACGGCGGCGAAGGAGTGGGGTGTGGCGCTGGTCGGCACGGGCGTGAATCCCGGCTTCGTGATGGACAAGTTGGTCGTGACGCTCGCGGCGGTTGCGCAGCACATCGAACAAGCCAAAGCGCTGCGCGTGGTGGACGCGTCGAAGCGGCGGCTGCCGCTGCAGAAAAAAATCGGCGCGGGGATGACCGTGGGAGAGTTTCGCGCGCAAGTGATGGCGGGTGTGATCAAGCACATCGGCTTGCCGGAGTCGGTGGCCATGGTGGCGGACAGCTTGAACCTGGCGGTCGAACAAATTACCGAGACCATCGAACCGATAGTCGCTACCGAGCGCACCGAGACCGAATATCTGACGGTGGAAGCGGGGCAGGCAGCGGGTGTGCACCAGATCTGCCGCGGCCTCTCGAAAGACGGTAAAGAACTCGTGTACCTCGAGCTGCAGATGTACGTCGGAGCGAAGGAGCCAGGGGATACGATCTCTCTCAGTGGGCATCCCAACATCAGTCTGGTGATTCCGGGCGGCTCGCATGGCGACATCGCCACTGCTTCAGTGGTGGTGAATTCTATCCCCGTGATTCTTGACGCTTCGGCCGGTTTGCGCACTTCGCGCGACTTGCCGATTGGATTCTTCTCGCCCAACGCTCGACCCTAGCGTCGGTGCCTCTTGGGCCGCGCCCAGCCGAGGGCCAAAGAATGGCGACTAAAGGCGGTCGCCGTTCGGCTGCGCTGCAGATAGGCTTCGCTCCCGCCCGCAAAAAACCGTCGCCATCCAGGCGGTAAAGTCCGGCCTGTTCGTCTGCCTCAATTGTGTTTTACGAATTCTCCTTTGTGGCCGGTGAGGGAGTTGTAGAGCGTATCGATAAAAACATCTTCGTTGACGAAATCGCCTTTCCATTTCGCCCAGGGCGCGAGAATTTTCTCCTGCTTCATCTGCTCCAGCGTCTTGTGATCGTTGATGGCATTCTGCACGACCGCTGAAGTTTCCTTGAGCATTTTGGTGAAGGCCCGCACATCGTCGAGATTCGAGAGCGCGCCGTGCCCTGGGATGACTTTCACGTCTGCCGGCAACTGCGCGGTAGCTTTTTCCATTGCCTCGATCATGCCCTGCACGCTGCCGCCGCTGCTTACGTCGATGAACGGGAAGCCGTAGCGCACGAAGTCGTCGCCCATGTGCACGACATTATTTTTTGGGAAGAAGATGATGGAGTCGCCGTCGGTGTGGCCGGCGGGAAAATGCAGCGCGCGAATGTCTTCGCCATTCAGATGGACGGTGACGTCATGCTCGAAAGTGATGATCGGCAGCGCTGCCTTGGGCGCTGGTTTGTTTTCCATCCTGATCGAGCCGCCGTTCCCGGCGATGCCCCCGCTCTCCAGACGCTTGCGCACGTTATCCTGCGCGATGAGCGTGGAGCCCGCGTTGTTGAAGGGCACGTTTCCGCCGGTGTGATCTCCGTGATAGTGCGTGTTAATGACGAAGCGCACGGGCTTGTCCGTAATCTTCAATTCTTTCAAGGCCGCCTGGATTTTATCCGCCAGCGGAGCGAACTGGTCGTCCACAATGACGATTCCATCTTCGCCGACAGAGGCGGCGATGTTTCCGCCCTGGCCTTCCAGCATGTAGATGTTGCCGGAAACCTTGGTGGTCTTGATTTGAACCTTGGAAAAGTCCGGCTGCTGCTGGGTCACGGCAGCTGGCCCGCAAAGCAGTGCCGCGCCAACCAGGGAGAGAACCATCCAAGTCCGTATCTTCTTGCCCATCACGATCCTCCTCAAGATGCCGCTGCGCATTCTAGCACTGTGGACACGGAGTAGGCGGAGGCTCACGGTGGCCCTGGAGAGAGCGGGCCGCGGACAGGAGTCTGGTCCGTGGTGTGTCCGATCATGGGGCGGGAGCGCAAGGAATGGTTCAGCTTGGGGCGGTGAAAAACGGACCGCGGCTGGTAGTTCTGGCGAGTCACGTCCCTCCGTGGCGGCAAGAAAGATCCTCCGAACGATGCGCGCGGCAGGAACCGCGCTGCTAACCCACGGCGACCGCGTTCGTCTATTTCAGCGCCCACTATGTCAACGCACGACATAGTCGGGAGTCAACTTGGAAATGGGAGAAGTATGATGATTCTCGATCACCCGGTTGTTCCGTTGCTCGGACGATTGATGATGGCCTACATTTTCGCGACCAGCGGAATTGCGAAAATATTTGGTTGGTCCGGCAACGTGGCGTACATGAACACCAGACACTTGCCGATGATTCCGTTGCTGCTGGCTGCGGCGCTGGTGATTGAAGTGGCTGGTTCGGTGTGTGTGGTGACCGGATACCAGGCGCGCATCGCGGCGTTTGTGATGTTCTGGTACACCACCGCGGTGACGGTGTTGTTCCACAACTATTGGGCCTCGAGCGAAGCGATGGCCGGGATGCAGGAGACCCACTTTCGCAAGAACCTGGCAATCATGGGCGGGTTGCTGATGCTGGCCTATGGTGGACCAGGAAAATGGGCGTTGGGGCGGCGAGCCGATGCATGACCGGGAGCGGCCTGCAATTTCGATGTCCCCGTCTCACCTTCATGCCCAACGAATACCAGGAGCGGGGAGAGCCCCTGTGAGACGTAATGCTGAAGCGATTTGAGCAGCCGGATGAGATTCGGATGTTTGAGAAACCCGGATGGAAATGGTCGGTGCGTGTGGGCCGCTCCGTGGGCGCCAAGACCGGCGCGGTGGAGCAGGTGGGAATGGGTGCTCTCCGGGCGGGACACGGCGGCCATGGATGATGGCCGGTTGATCGAGCGGCAGGCCGGCGACCTGCTTTACATGGCCCCGGGAGATGGTGGGCGAGGAGCCGCACGTGGAACCGTAGCAGAACAACGACGAGACAACCCCGCCTACAGGGAGACCGTGACAACCAACTAGAAGCGGGCGGGCACGATTTATCGCGCCCGCAAGGAAGAACCAGGCACTCCGCCCCGGCGGCAAGGTCCGGGCCGGCAGAAGCGGCGGTGCCAGGAAAGGGCCGGAAATAAGCACCATGGAGAGGTGGCCGGGAAGCGCCGCGACCCAGACGAGCAGCGGATTAATCATGTTGCAATGACAACACACCTATGTTGTAATGACAACATGGAGGTGACCATGAGTGAGATCCTCGAGGCAATCTTTCAACGCAGGGCCATTCGGGTGCTCGACCCCATTGAAATCCCAGAGGCGGTGCGGGGACGGATTCTGGATGCGGCGCGGGTGGCTCCTTCGAGCTTTAACGTGCAGCCGTACCGATTCTATTGGGTGCAATCGCCGGAAATGAAAACGCGAGCGGCACAGCTCTGCATGGGGCAGTCTCCGGCGGAGACGGCCTCGGCGCTGATCGTGGCGGTGGCGGACATCGGGTCGTGGCCAGCGACCGTCGAAGGCCAACTGGAATGGATGCGCCGAGAAGGATTCAGCGAAAAGCAGATTCTGGAATCCGCGAGGAAAGCCAAGCTGGCGAAATGGTTTTTCATGCAGGGCTGGTGCGGGATTCTCGGGGCGCTGAAATGGGCCATTCTGCGGGTGGTCCATTTCTGGAAGATCATCGGCTCGGTGCCGGTAGCGCGGCAAGGACTCTTCAAGTGGGCCACCAAAAGCACGTCATTGGCTTGCGAAAACCTGATGATCGCCGCGGAAGCATTGGGTTTGAACACCTGCCCGATGGAAGGGTTTGACGGTCGCAGACTAGGGAAGTTCCTGGGACTCTCGTCGCAATTTCATGAGATCGTGATGGTCATCGCCATCGGGAAGAAATCGGCGCGCCACGTTGACCAACCGCAGTGGCGGAGGCCGCTGGAGGCCACGGTAAAATTCCTATGATTATCGTTGAGAAGAGGCTAATACCAGCGGAGATCCTGAAGGACTCCGTTCTGGTGCACCTCGCCGCGGCTTACTACTCGGTTGGAAAGCAACTGGAGCAGAAAACCAATTGCTCGCAGACACGCGGGTTCGTTATGTCCACACTGCGGGGAGGGGCGGCGCTCAACCAGAATCAGATTGCCACGCTGCTGGGCTTCGACCGAACGGTGGTGCATCGGGTGATAAGAACCTTGATTCAGGAAGGACTGGCGTCAGAAAGAAGAGCGGAGTCCGGCCGGGCGCTCCTGGTGCGGTTGACGGCGAAGGGCAATAAGTACCGAGAACGCCTCATCAAAGAACGGCGGGCGGCAGAGGAAAAGCTTCGGGAAGTATTGACATCGGAAGAGATTGCCAGCCTGCTGGGGCTGCTGAAAGTGGTGGCGGAATTGAAACTCTGACGAATTACAGCCGACCAAGCACGCGGAAATACAAATCAAGGGCGCTGGCGGGCGCGAGCGTCAGGTCGGCTGGGGCAATTTCTTTCTGGCGTAACCCTTTTTGCCATAGAGGACTTGGTCGGCGGCGGCCAGGAGTTCATCGATGGTCTTGCCATCTTCGGGATAGACTGCTGTGCCGGTACTCACGGTGATCGGTGGCTCATCGCCATCGGTGCTTAGGCGCTCGGCAATTCGATCGGCAACACTCAGAGCGGCATGGGATTCCGTTTCCGGGAGAACCAGAACGAATTCGTCCCCTCCGTAACGCGCCGCGGTGTCCATAGCGCGGCAATGAATGCGCAGAATGTTTGACAAGCGGCAGATGGCTTGCGTTCCCACGAGATGGCCGTGGGTGTCATTGATCATTTTCAGCTTGTCCAGGTCAAGCAGCACGACGGCGAAGGGGCGCCCGGTGCGTTCGTAGCGCTTGATTTCCGAGTCGAGGGCGTCGAGAAGCCGGCGGTAGTTGGCGAGCCCGGTGAGCGGATCGGTGACCGCCAATTGGCGCACGTATTCTTCGGTGCGCTTGTGTTCGCTAAATTCGGCGGCCAGCGCCATGGACGTTACGGCCATAACGCCAATGAAGGCCTGCAACAGCAGCAGAGACGTGTTTTGAGACTCCCTTGCAAATGGGCCAAATCCGTGTGCCGTGCCCCAGGTGGCAATGGCCGCCAAGGTGCAAATGGCGGCGGCCGCCTCACGGCGACCAAACCGGAACGCCGCCCAGATCAGAAAAGGAATGCAAAGGTATTCGAAGGGATAATTTTTCACGGCAGCGTGAAAACGGCCGCCGAAGACGATCCCCACGGTGAAGAGCAGTCCTGCAAGCAGGAAAGGGAGCTCCATCATCCGCGCGCGGGTCCAATGCAGGCGGGGATTCTCCCACCAGAGGAGCGCGAAGGGAGTGACCACCACGGCACCAACGGCGTCCCCGACCCACCAAGTTGACCAGATGGAGCTGTACCTGTTCCAGTCCGCGAATCCGGCCAGGCCCAAGGTGGTGACACCAACGGTGGCGCTTACGGTGGTGCTGACCATGCCGGCAAGAAAGGCAAATTTGAAAACGTCCTGCGCGCGCTCAAAGGCACGGTGGCTGCCAGCAAAGCGGCTTACCAGGTAGCAGCCGACCACGCCTTCGAGCGTGTTTCCAACGGCGATGCTCAGCGACGTCGCGGCGGAACCGGCGGTGGTCAGGTTTACCAGGAATGCCCCGGCTAGGATAGCGGGCCAGGTGCGGTAGCCCCAGATGAGAAAAGCGGAAAGCGCGATGCCCGTGCAAGGCCAAACGGCGGTGGCGCTGGCATTCACAAACGCAAGCCTTAGCCCCAGCTTACCGGCGCCGAAGTAGACTGCGCCCAGGACCGCTAGGGTCAGTAGCTCTCTTAGAATTCGCGAACGGACCATGTTTGGCTCACCGATTGGCAAGGACCGATGTTCCCAATTCAGAAGAGTCCGAACGACATTCCCTAACTATCTATTCTACAAGGACTTCCAAGAATGAAACAAAAGAAAGCAAGTCCCATTGCCATATCAATCAATAGCGGGTATGGAGCCGCCTGAGATTTCGCCGGGCGGCCTTCGAATTGTGGCATGACACCGCCAGGTCGTGCGGGAAAAAGGGAAGCACTGCCGAAAAAATTACGAGTTCCAGTACTCCTCCAAGAATGGCCGAGATTGGTCTCTACTTGTCTGAGCCGCCACCACTTAGCAATTACTTGCTTGATTGGCCGATTCTTTGCTCCGTTGCCTGCCTAGAGAACTGCTCAATTCAGGAAAAAAATCGAAAGGTAATTTTAGGAGGGAAACATCATGAAGGCTAAGAAGCGCTGGACCGCGGTGATCCTGGGCCTGCTCGCCTTAACGTCGCCCTCGTTTGCAAAAGAGGCGGACAAAGAGCAAGACCGTCTAGGAAATGCCCATACTGGGGTGAAGGAAATTCTCAAAGTCCCCGACAACATTCCGCAGGAGCTGCTGGACAAGGCGCGCTGCGTGGTCGTGATGCCATCGGTTCTGAAAGCGGCGTTCGTGGTGGGGGGAAGTTATGGACGCGGGACGATGGTGTGCCGCACCGGCAAAGATTTTTCTGGTCCGTGGGGTGCGCCGGCGATGTATGCGCTGGAAGGCGGCAGCATCGGCTTGCAGATCGGCGGGGAAGCAACCGACTTCGTTCTTCTGGTCATGAATGATCGCGGAGCGGACAGCCTCTTGCGCAGCAAGGTCAAGCTGGGCGCGGATGCATCGGTCGCGGCGGGGCCGGTAGGACGGACTGCGGCAGCGGACACGGATGCATATATGCGATCCGAGATTCTGAGCTACTCTCGTGCCCGCGGGGTATTCGCGGGCATCTCCCTCGAAGGCTCAACGCTGCGCCCCGACAAGGAGGCCAACCGCAACCTTTACGGGCATTCCGTGACAGCGGCGCAGATCATCAAGGAATCGGGAGTTCAGGCTCCCGCAGCCGCGAGCCATCTGATCGCGGAGTTGCAAAAGACATCCCCGAAACTAAAGGCCTCATAGTTTTCACCTTGCGCGAGCGGAGCTCCAGCCCCGCCATTTTTGTATTCCCGGTAAGCGCCGGGGGAAGATGCGCTGCCCACCGAGCAATGGAGATCGGAAATCGAGAAGCGGAGCAAGTTTCCTGGTTCAAGGACGCCTGCCGGTGCCGATCGTGATTTCGAGCGGCATGTCCAATTCTTTGCCGTTCCAGAATTTTTTTAGGGCGGCGAGGATTTCCGCTTTGGCCTGAGCCATTTTCTCAGGCGTGAGCTGTTCGAGCAGTGGGCGGAAGGGTGCGGCGACTTCGCTGAACTGCTCCCAATATTCTTCCGTTGATGCCGCCCAACGTCCGGCGATGATGCGGACTTCCTCGTGAACATTGCTGAAGCCAGCCGCCTCCAGCGCGCGCCGGAGACGGTCGGCCTCGCCGAACATGAAGAGACTCGGGCCATCGGGATCGGGCGGAGGAGGCGGCGCCGGAACGTGTTTCAGAATGATCCCTGCCGTAGTGGTGAAGAAGGGCTGCTCTTTCTTTCCCCAGGCGACGAACGCGGCCCGCCCGCCGGGCTTCAGCACGCGGAAACATTCGCGCAACGCTCTGGGGAGATCGGGAAAAAACATGATTCCAAAGCGGCAGGTAAGGACGTCGTAGCTTTCGCCGGGGAACGGGAGCGACTCGGCGCTGGCTTCGTGGAATTCGATGTTGGTGATGCCTCTGTTGCGTGCGAGCTCTTCGGCCAGCGAAATCATTCCCGGACCCAAGTCGGTCGCGGTCACCCGCCCTGACGGAGCAACTTCTGCGGCGATTGAAAGCGCAGGATCGCCGACGCCGCTAGCGAGATCGAGAACGCGCATGCCGGGGCCAAGATGGGCGGCCTCCAGGATAGCTTCCGTGGCGCCATGGGTAAACGCGGCGATCTGAGCATGCCATTTGCGCCAAGCGGCGATGGTCCTGTCGCCAGTCCACTCCTGGTGAAGATGCTCGCGGAACTTTTGGATTTTTGCCGGATCAGGCGCGCTCATTGAGGTGACCTCCACGTTCACGGAGTGTATCAGGGTGATCGAGAGTGCTTCAGCGTTTCCAGAATCTCATGACCGCAGAGTAGTCGAGGTCTTCCTTGGCAGTGCCTTTGACGTAGTTGTAGGTTTCGCGAGCAGCGGCAGTGGCGGGCAACGCGACGCCAAGCTGGTTGGCGAGGTCCAGCGCGAGGCCGAGATCCTTGTGCATGAGCCGCAGCGGAAAGCTGGGGACGTATTCGCCTTTGAGGAGATTGGGAGCCTTTACGTCCAGGACACCGGAGCGGGCCATGCTGGATTGCAGGACTTCGACGAGCTTTTCGCCCTGAAGACCGGCGCGAGTGACAAGCGCGAGAGCTTCGGCGAGGGCATCAACCTGGAGCGCGAGGATCAGGTTCATGGCCAGCTTCACCGTCTGACCGGCGCCGTGAGGACCGAGGTGAAACCATTTCTTGCCCAGTACGCCGAGGAGGGGTTCGACGTCTTTCAAAGTGCCGGGGTCACCTCCGACCATGAAAATCAGCTCGCCTTTCTTGGCGCCCCAGTCACCGCCGGTGACCGGCGCATCGAGAAAACGCACGCCGCGTTCGGCGCAGGCGGCGGCAATTCTGCGGGCGAGCGCCGGGGAAATGGTGCTGGAATCGATGTAGGTGCTGCCGCGCTGGAGCGCCTGCATAGCGCCGCTGGGTCCCCAGAGGACTTCTTCGAGGGCGGGAGGATCACTGACCATGGTGAGGAGAAAGTCGGAGGAAGCGGCGACCTCCTGCGGGGATTTTGCCAGGGTCGCACCTGCCGCGACGAGCTCACCGGCGCGCGTGGAGGTGCGATTCCAGACCGTCAGAGAGTAGCCGGCCTTGATGAGATTTATGCCCATAGGGAGACCCATCAGGCCGAGACCAAGCAATCCAATTTTTGTGGAGCCGACAGTGAGTTTCAACAGAGACCTCCTCGAAATCAACCGAACGCGTTTGGATTTTTCACAAAACGAGGGGACGATTGTAGCCGAATTGCGGGATGGAAGCAGTGGAGCGAAAATTTAAGTGCCAAGCCAATTTCTCGCGAACGCGAGACAGCTCGGGGTAAACCCAACATAGTGAAAGCCGGATGTCCTCTCGTGGGCCACGAGGAATTGCCAATGGGCACGTCCGCTCCGTATTCACTTCAGGCGGAACGCAAGGCTAGGGCTCGACCAGAGCATCAAAGGCGACTGATGGCATGTGGGCTTGCACAAACATCCGCTAGGGAAACCCGAACGGAAAGTAACTTCGCAGTTTCCTGTATTCCGGTCAGCATGCTTCGATTTCTCTCCCGACAGACTCCCCAGGAAACTCGGTTAGGGGATCAGGCGGTCTTGGGGCGTTGGGGAAGGGGGAGGCGGGTGGGGGCACCGCCGGCCGTAGCGGCGGCTACGGCGCCGAGAGGCTGGTCGTCAGGCTTGGACGCAACGGGGGTTTCCGGTGCGGCTTTGGGCGTGGCGGCGGCAGAAATGCCGTTTGCAGAGGCGCCGGAGTCTGGTTTTTCCTCGATGCGCACCAGATATTGATAAGGGATTTCCCAGCGGAAATGCTTGTGCTGTCCGCGCTGCTCGAAATTCTGTTCGAGGAAGATGGAACGGCCAGAATCGGCGACAAATGTGCCAGAAGCAGGCAAAAGGATATCGCCGGCGCGATATTGCACCTCCACGCGACGCCCGAGAAAGGCTGAGTAGCGAGCCATCGAGTACTCAGTGTCCGTGGCCGGTAGTAACAGGGTCAATAGTACGGAAGGACCCCTACCCAAAGTTGTGGAAAAGGGGGGATCAGCACAATTGTGGAAAAAACAGACGCTGGCTCGAGAGCGCTGGAGATGCGGCGGGACAACACGCCGCCTACACAGCTAGAATAGCCGGCGCGCTGGAGATTCCTAAACCAAGAGGTGCGTGCATGAGTGAAATTTCCTACGCGGATGCGCTCGATACTTTTGGCCGATGGCAACGACAGAATGAGAAACTGGCAGTACTAGGCTCCAACTCCGGCTTTGTGATCTCTCTGCGGGGCGCCCGGGTGACTCTTTGCCTGGACGACATGCTGCAACTCACGTTTTCAGAGGACGGGACTTTGCGCTTCTTTCTCCGGGGCGCAGCTTTTTCTTTGGCAGATCCCAAAGATTTTCCGGCGGAGTACGATGCTTGGTTTGCGGAATTTGAAAAAGGGGTGCAGATCCGATTTGTGAACATAGAGATGCAATGCTTCATTTTCCCTTCGCGGGAAAACCATGCCGATCAAAACAAGCGCAGCGAGAGCGAATAGCTTGACATTTTCGAGGGAGAGGCTATTGTCGGCGTTCCGGGATGCGCTTGGAAACGGCGGAGAAATGCGCAGGGGGGCAGAAGAATAGACCGGGCGGCGCTGAATTCATTCAGGTAACTCCGAGGACAGCCGCAAAGGGGTTCTCCTTCATGCCAGTAGTGAACGACACGGTGGCTATTGGGCTGGCGGCATATTACGAATATGTGGCAGTGCAGTTACATCACTGGGTGGACCCGCTTTCGAACGAACAGTTCTGGCGCAAACCGTATGTTTACGGAAACAGCGCCGGACACTTGGTGCTGCACATGACCGGTAATTTGAACTACTACATCGGGGCCCGCGTCGCGGAAACGGGATACCGGCGCGACCGAGACCGCGAGTTTACGGACAAGCAGCCACCGCAGAAGGACGAAGCGCTACGGGCATTTGACCGCGCGATCGCCATGGTGGTGGCGACCATTCGAAAGCAGAGCCCGACGGATTGGGGAAAGGCGTACACCGCCGAGCGGGAACCGGAAGCTGCGGATCGCTTCCAAATTTTCCTGCGTTGTGCAGGGCACGCGTATCATCATGTAGGGCAGATCGTTTACCTGAGCCGAGAGTTGGCGAGAACTTAAGGTCAGGAAGCTGCGCCGGGGCGGTGCGGAGTGGGCATCGCCAAGGCGAGAAGTGAACCGCGAGTGGTCGAACTGAGGAAACTAACGAAAGGCCGGGCGGCCCTTTTGCTGGTGCTGTCCGCCGCAGGCGCGATTGTGTCGGCAACGCAGCTGCAGGGCTGGCACATCTACCTGGGATTTGCGGTCGTGGGAGTTGGTTTGCTCATCGGATTTATCCTTTGGAACCGCAAGTACTGAGTTCACCGCTCTTCGAATGGATGGGGGTAGCGAGCAATGCCCAAGGTGTCTTTGATTCCACTTGCGTTGGCAACGTGCGGGTTGCTGGTGTTTTCTGCCGGGGCCCAGGAGACCGCGAAGGTCACCGCTTCGACAACGCCGACCATCGACCAATCGCTGGAATGGAAAGCTGCATTCAATCCGAAAATGTCACCGGATGGGAAGCGCGTGGTTTACGAAGTGCAGCAGGCCAATTGGGAGGAGAACGCGTTCGAGAGAAACTTGTGGATTGTGGAAGTTGTGACCGGGGAATCGCACGCGCTCACTTCCGCAAAGAAATCGAGCACCAATGCGGCGTGGTCGCCAGACGGGAAATGGATCGCGTTTCTTTCCGACCGGCCCGGGCAAATGACCGGAACACCCGAGGGCAAGAAGCAATTGTATGTGATTTCGGCGGATGGAGGCGAGGGGCAGCAGCTCACCAAAACCGAAAATGACGTAAATGCATTCGACTGGGCGCCGGATTCGAAGCGCATCGCCTTTTCGATGACCGACCCGGAGCCCAAGGCACTGAAAGACCGCAAAGAAAAATACGGCGAGTATTCGGTAGTTCATGCGGATTACCAGATGATCCATCTTTGGACCATTGAGATTCCCGGCGGCGGCACGGCGGCGGAACCAAAGCGCTTGACCGAAGGCGACAAATTCAGCGTGGGAGAATTTTCGTGGTCGTCGGATGGGACGCGCATCGCCTTCAGTGCACAGAAGGACGCGGACCTGATTTCCTCAGCGACAGCTGATTTGTACGTTGTGACCGTGCGCGACGGCGCCGTGAAGAAGATCGTGAGCACACCGGGGCCCGACACGAATCCGAAGTGGTCGCCCGATGGAAAGAAGATCGCGTTCGAATCAGCCGCGGGAGCGAAATATTACTACTACACGAACACGAAGATCGCCGTGGTGGCCGCGGAGGGCGGAACGCCGCAGATTCTGACGGAAACCTTCGATGAAGATCCGGGGCTCATCGGCTGGGGACCGGATGGGATTTATTTCGCTGCCGAGCAGAAGACCTACGCGCATCTGTTCCGGCTGAATGCAGCGACCAAGGCGGTCGAGAAACTCAGCGCGCCGGATCACATGGCGTCCTTTTCTTTTTCGTTTTCGCAGGACTACAAGAAGGTCGCTTACCGGGCGGCCCTCGAAAATCAATATGCAGAGGTGTATTCGTCCGATATCGCCCCGTGGGAGGGCAAGAAGTTGACGGCCATGGGCGACCAGCTCAAGGGATTAGCTCTGGCGCACCGTGAAGTGACTTCGTGGAAATCGGCGGACGGAACGACCATTGAGGGAATCGTTTACAAGCCGGCCGACTTCGATCCCAAGAGAAAATATCCATTGCTGGTGGTGATTCATGGCGGGCCGACGGGAGTGGATCAGCCGATCGTGAACGCGGACCGTTACTATCCCGTCGAGCGGTTGGTGGCCAAGGGGGCGCTGGTGCTGCGGCCGAACTACCGAGGCTCGGCAGGCTACGGCGAAAAATTCCGCGCGCTGAACGTGCGCAATCTTGGCGTCGGGGATTATGCGGATGTGATTAGCGGGGTGGATGCGCTGATTGCAAAAGGCTGGGTGGACAAGGACCGCGTGGGTTCGATGGGCTGGAGCCAGGGGGGGTACATTTCGGCTTTCATCACCGCATCGAGCGACCGCTTCAAGGCGGTTTCGGTCGGCGCAGGGATTTCCGACTGGATGACGTACTACGCGAATACGGACATCACGCCGTTCACGCCGCAATATTTGCATTCGACACCGTGGGACGATCCGGAAATTTACAAGAAGACTTCACCAATCAGCTACATCGCGAAGGCCAACACGCCGACTCTGATCCAACACGGAGAGAACGACCGAAGAGTGCCGATCCCGAATGCCTACGAACTGCGGCAGGCCCTGGAAGACCGCGGTGTGCCCGTAAAGATGGTGGTATACAAAGGATTCGGGCACGGCATTACAAAACCGAAACAGCAACGCGCGGTAATGGAAGAAAATGAAAAATGGTTTAGGCAATACATCTGGGGCGAAAAGCCAGAGGAACCAAAGACACCGGTGCCGCAGGCAGATGAAAAGAAATCAGCTGCAGCGGTGAATCCCTAGCTCCGGGAGCGGCTGGAGGTCGGCTGGCACCCAGGTTTCCCGGGCGGCCGCGGTGCGAAGGAGCTCTTGCGAATAATATTTGGCGAGAAGGTCCAGGTCCAGCAGCTGCGGATGGGCGGTGATGAACTGCTCAAACGCGTATCCCTCCGGGGTCTCCACCAAGGCGGCGGCAACCAGGCGCATCCAAGCCAGCGTGAGTGTGTGATGGTATTTCTGCGTTGCGCCATGGTGATTCGCGAACCGGCGAATACCTTCTGACATGCGCTCTGCGGCGCGTGATGGGTTACTAGATTTCAAGTAGAGCCAGGCAACGTGGATGTGTTCCCGGTGGTGAAAGAGATCGGCGGGAAACGATAAGTCCTCGAAAGCGCGGAGAAAGTCCGGGTCGCTCCACCGGGAAGCGCCGCAGGAGAATTTGGAATCTGGCATATGAGTTTCGAAAACCTGAGAGACTCGCGCTCATTTGATTGTACTAGGCCTCCAGCTTGAAACGGGAGGAGGCCAGGCGATAGAGGCGGCGCCAGAGTAGGCGATTGATGAGCACGACGACCGTCGCCATGATGAGCGTCGCAGCGAGCAGAACGTCGAAGCGGCCGGAGTCGCTGGCGCTGCTGATGGTGCTGCCGAGGCCGGCGGTCGAAACGATTCTTCCCTGGAAGTGAAAATATTCCGCGACGATGCTGGCGTTCCAGGCGCCACCCGAAGCGGTCACCATACCAGTGACAAGATAGGGAAAAATTCCCGGCAGGATAAGGTGTCGCCAGCGATCCCAAGAGCCAAAGCGATAGACTTGCGCGGCTTCCTTGAGGTCCGTGGGAATGGCCATGGCGCCGGCGATGACGTTGAAGAGAATGTACCACTGCGTGCCGAGGAGCATCAGCAGCATGGCGGCGATCTCCAGGCCGCCGCGGAGGCGAAGCAGAAAAAGAAGAATGATGGGAAAGAGGGCGGTGGCAGGAACGGAGGCGGCCATCTGCACCAGCGGCTGCGCGATGCGGGCCAAGCGAGGATTGGAAGCGATGGCGACGCCGGCAGGAACGGTCCACAGCGCGCCCAGGATGAGCACGGTGTTGACGCGGAGAAAAGTTAGCGCGGCGCTTTCCAAGAGCTCGCCATAGTCGTCGCGGTGAAGACCGGACAATTCGCGGGCCGCGTGGTAAACGGCGAAGCCCAAGCCGACCACTACACCGGCGGCGAGCAGGTAGCCGATCCAGCGACGCAGGCGGTTCTGCTTCGGAGCGGAAAGAGTTTCCGCGGCGCGACGGGCGCCGAGAGTGAAGCTAAGAGTCAGCCAATTGAAGACCGGCTGAAGGAGCAGGCGATACAAGCGGAGGACCACGGAAGCGCGGCCGATGAGATGGAGCAGCGTGGATTGCGCGGCACCGGAGCTTTCGACCTGCTCAAACTTGAACTTGTCCGCCCAAACGATGATGGGCCGCCAAACGAGCTGATCGAGGAGAACGATGACGGTGATCATGGCGGCGACGCCCCAAAGAATCGCACGCGTGTTGCCGCTGCTCGCGGCGGTCTCGAGGAAGGAGCCAAGGCCGGGGAGGCGAAAGTCACGTTTGCCGAGGACGAACATCTCGCAGGCCATGAGAAAAAACCAGCCGCCGGCGACGGACATCATGGAATTCCAGACCAGACCGATGGTGGAGAAGGGCAGGTCGAGTTCGGCGAAACGCTGCCAGCGGCTGAAACGATAAATGATAGCCACTTCGTGGAGTTCGCGAGGAACGGTTTTCAGCGAGGAATAAAAGCTGAAGGCGATATTCCAGACTTGGCCCGTAAAGATGAGCAAGATGGAACCGAGCTCGACGCCCAGCTGGCTATGCGGAAAGATCGCCACCATGGCCAGCATGACTCCGGGCAGGAAGCTGAGCACGGGGATGGACTGCAGGATGTCTAGCAAGGGAACCATGATGATTTCGGCGCGCCGGGAGCTGGCGGCGACGTAGGCGTAGGAGAGAGCAAAAACCAGGCTGAGTGCGTAGGCAACGCTGATGCGCACAAGAGAATACAGCGCGTAAAGCGGGAGGACGCGGGGATTCTGCGAAATCTCCACGTGCAGGTGGACGGGGCCGAGCCAGGAGCGGCCGATGGCATAGACGCCAAAAATCGCCGCGAAGACAAATAGAAAAACGGTGATGTCGATGAGGAATGCCCAACTCCAGCGGGAGCCGGCGGGCCGCTTAACCGTGGGAGGGATCGGCGTGGAGTGCGTAGTCGAAAGAGCGAGATCCGGCACGGTAGGGTCAGACCTCAGTGAGGGTCAGCTTGCCGGTGGCGGCATCGTAATCGAAAATTTCCGCGTAACGACCCCACTGGATGGCCGTTTCGAGCTGGCGGCGGGATTCTTGCTCGCCAAAATGCTCGTCGAGCAAGTCGTGGAAAAACTCCTCGTTCAGGGTGCGGTTGGCTTTGGCTTTCAGGGCCTGCTCCATTTGCCGCAGCAAGGGCACGTTGGAAAGTGCAGCCTTACGAAAGATCGTTTTGCGCGCTTGGATGTCCCCCTGCGCAAACGCCTGGCCTTCCGGTGTAATCATCACATCGCCTTCTTCGACGCGCAGAAGGCCCAGCAAGGCGGCCGTGTCGACGGAGGGAAGCAGCGCGTCAACTTCAAGACTGAGTTCATCGGCTAGACGGTGAAGATCGACACGGCCTCCCTGGTCGGCCACGATTTCCAGCAGACCGGCCAAGCCGCCGGGACGCGTGTGGGGGAGCAGGACGATCTTCGGGCGCACTTCCCTTCCGGGGCCGTAGGTTCTCTGCGGAGCGGCTTCGTCCCGGTGATCGGGCCGCGTGAGGATGCGATAGATGGAGTCGACCAGCTCAACAAAGTTGGCGGACTTTCTGTCGCGAGGATGGGGCATATCCACTCTGAAGTCGGCATGGATGTGCGCGGGATTGCGGCCGAGAACGATGATGCGATCGGCGAGGACGACGGATTCTTCGATATTGTGAGTGACGATGAAAATCGCGCGCGTGGGAATCTTGTGACCGAGCCAGAGCTCGAGGAGCTCGCCTCGAAGAGTTTCCGCGGTGAGCACGTCAAGCGCGGAGAACGGTTCGTCCATGAAGAGCACTTCGGGCTCGACGACGAGCGCGCGAGCAACACCCACGCGCTGTTTCATGCCGCCGGAGAGCTCCTTGGGATAGGCGGTTTCGAAACCGTCGAGGCCGACGGCGTCAATAATGCGCAAGGAGCGCTTGTGGCGTTCGATGGGAGGAATGCCGCGGGCCTCGAGCGGGGCCTCGACGTTTTCAAGCACGGTGAGCCAGGGGAAGAGCGCGAAACTTTGAAAGACGATGGCCACGTTAGGCGATTCGTCACCGACCGGGTGGCCGTGCCAGCAAACCGCCCCGGCGCTGGCCGGGGAGAGACCGGTCAACATGCGCAGCAAGGTGGACTTGCCGCACCCGGAGGCCCCCAGCAGCGTGATGATCTCACCGGGATGGACGGCGAGATCGATTGGAGCGATAACCTGGATGCGGCTGCCGTCGGGTTGCAGATAAGATTTCTCCAGCTTGCGCGCTTCGATAATCGGGGCGGGAGCGATGTTTGCGGTGGCCATGAGCGCGTGTATTATCGCTCAACTGCCGCGTGGGCGCACACATCTGGATGAGACTCGGCGGCGGGTTTCCTGAGCGGTTACCAGGGCATGAACACTGCATGACATTCCCCGCGGAAGAGCCAATCAAGAGGAAGGCAGTCGCAGGTCGCGCATGGCTGCTCGCGCTGGGCGTTTCCCTGGCGACCTCATTGCTGGTGATTGCGCCATTTTTCTGGCTGGGGAGTGCCTCGGGGCACGACTTTGGATTTCACGCGGCCTCGTGGCTGGACGTCGCGGGACAATGGAGAGAGGGGATCCTCTTCCCGCGATGGGCGGAGTGGGCCAACCACGGGTTCGGCGAGCCACGGTTTGTCTTTTATCCGCCGCTGTCATGGATGCTGGGGGCGGCGCTGAGCTTTGTGGTTCCCTGGAATGCCGTGCCGGGAGTCTTCATCGTCATGGCCCAGACCATGGCGGGAATTTGTTCGTTTGCGTTAGCGCGACGATTTGTCCCGGTGAGCGCGGCACTCGTTGGAGCAGGGTGTTATGCGGCAAATCCGTACGCGCTGCTGATAGTTTACATGCGCAGTGACTTCGCGGAGCAACTCTCGTGCGCGTTGATGCCGCTCTTGGTGCTGGCATCGCTCGAACTATGCGGGTTGGTGGAGCATCGCCGCGGTTCTCGGCCGCGGGCCATGGCCTTCTTCGCGGTGGTGTTCGCGGCGGTGTGGCTGTCGAACGCGCCTGCCGGGGTATTGGCCAGTTACAGCATGACGCTTGTTTTTGCGTGGGCGGCGATCACCGAAAGATCGTGGTGGCTGCTGTGGCGCGGCGCGGGCGGATTGGCACTGGGCTTTGGATTGACAGGCTTTTACATTTTGCCCGCGGCTTATGAGCAACGCTGGGTGAATATCGCGCAGGCGCTTTCGTCGGGCTTGCAACCCTCGGACAACTTTCTCTTTACCATGATCAACGATCCGGAACACAACGCGTTCAATTGGATCGCCTCGAGCGTGGCGATTCTGCTCATCGTGATGACGGGGATCGCGGGGATTGCAGCGCACCGAGGAACGGCTCGGGAACAACAAAGAGATGCGGCCAGGAAACTGTGGCGCGTGCTGCTGCTGCTCTCCGCGGCGGCGACGATGCTGATGATTCGTCCCAGTTCGGTTTTTTGGGAGCACCTTCCGAAGCTGCGATTCCTGCAGTTTCCGTGGAGATGGATGGCCATCCTGGCGGTGCCCTACGCCTATTTTCTTGCGGCTGGGATACCACCTCGGCGCGCGGGGTGGATCGGGGGTGTGGCAGTGATCGTGGTTATTGCTGGAACGGCGTCTTTTCTGGTTCCCAGTGCGTGGTGGGATTCCGAGGACATCCCGGTGCTGAAGGAAGCGATGGCCAACGACCAGGGCTTTGAAGGTACGGACGAATACGATCCGGTGGGCGACGATCATTACAACTTGCCGGAAAAAGCGCCTCGCGTGCAGGTTCTGCCAGCCGAAGAATCAGTAGCAAGGGTGCCAAGAGCGGAGGTCCGTATCGTGCGATGGACGGCAGAGGAAAGGGAGTTGCAAGTGACGTCGCGTGAGCCGGTGCGAGTGGCGCTGCGACTACTGAATTACCCGTCGTGGCTTGTGGAGGTGAACGGCAAGTCCGTGACACCTGAGCACGCGGAGACCAGCGGCCAGATGATCCTGCGGCTGTCTCCCGGAACTGAGCGCATCACGGCAAAATTGGTGCGTACGCCGGATCGTACCTTGGGCCTGGCCATCTCCGTGATGGCCGTGCTGACACTTCTTGGGCTGTTCAACGCCGGAGGCCTGCGCCTTCTTTCAGCGAGCCCTTAATAACCTTGATAAGGCTGGGCGAATCAGTCGTTCTCAAGCCTGAACCACCGTTCCGTTAGTCCGATCCCTGAATAAGAAATGACCACACCCGGAAATGGGGGCCGAAACTTGGTCCAACCACGACTCGCGCCTGATGCGGGGAAGTTTTCTCTACGGTCCAACGCATGCCGCAGCAGACCAGCGTGCCACTTGCTGCTGGCGAAACGAGACACCTCGGTCTTTCGGGCCATGCACCCGGCAAAAAATCGAGTAGCTAGCGGCGGTCGACCGTGGGGTGGCGGACATCTTGGCCTTGGACAAGATAGATGACGTCCTCGGCGATATTGGTGGCGTGGTCGCCGATGCGCTCGAGGTTCTTGGCGACGAGGATCAATTCGAAAGCGGGAAAGATGACGCTGGAATCACCCATCATGTAGGTGAGCAATTCACGGAAAATCTGGTCGCGGTAGTGGTCCACTTGATCGTCGGTGGCCAGGACGCTCTGGGCCAGCTCCACGTCGCGGCGGACCACGGCATTGAGGGCATTGCGAACCATCTCTTCGGTGAGCTCGCTCATGCGCGGCAGATCCACGTAGGGCTTCACCCGCGGGTGTCGGAGGATGCGCAGGGCTCCCTCGGCGATGTTGACGGCCTGGTCGCCGATGCGCTCCAGATCGTTATTGATGCGCGAGACCGCCAACACGAAGCGGAGATCGATGGCCATGAGCTGGTGCAGTGCAAGAAGCTGAACGACGCGATCGTCGATTTCCAACTGGAGCTCGTTGATGGCGTCTTCTTCCTCGAGGACGCGCTTGGCGAGCTGTTCATCGGATTCCAGAACGGCGTGAACGGACTGGTGGACAGCGCGCTCCGCGAGGCTGCCCATCCAGAGGAGGCGCTCTTTCATCTCGTTCAGGTCTTTTTCGAAATGGCGTTCCATGAACCCCTTCCCTCACGACTAACTTACAACAAAACGAAGAGAGATTTCTCGCTTCGCTCGAAATGACGGAGCAATCCAGGTGTCAGCCGAAGCGGCCGGTGATGTAAGCCTCCGTGCGGGGGTCACCCGGCGTGGTGAAGAGCTGCGGCGTGGGGCTGAACTCGATGAGCTGACCAGTGAGCAGGAAGGCGGTGAAGTCGCTGATGCGCGCGGCCTGCTGCATGTTGTGGGTCACGGTCACGATGGTGCAAAGATCCTTCAATTGGACGAGCAGCTCTTCGATTTTGGCGGTGCTGATGGGGTCCAGCGCCGAACAGGGCTCGTCGAGAAGAAGCACTTCGGGCTCGACGGCGAGAGCGCGGGCGATGCACAGGCGCTGCTGCTGGCCGCCGGAAAGTTCGTAGGCGGACTTGTAGAGGTGGTCTTTCACTTCGTCCCACAGGGCGGCGTGGCGCAGGCTTTTTTCGACCGCTTCGGAGATAGGGGCTTTCGAGCCATTAATCCGCAGACCGTAGGCAACGTTGTCGAAAATGGACTTGGGGAAAGGATTGGGGCGCTGAAAAACCATGCCGACGCGGCGGCGATACGAAGTAACGTCCTGCGTAAGGATGTTCTGGCCATCGAGAAGAATTTCGCCTTCCAGGCGGGCGCCGCGCACGATCTCGTACATGCGATTCAGGGTACGCAGCAGGGTGGACTTGCCACAGCCGGAGGGACCAATGAGAGAGGTGACCTTGTTGGTGGCGATGCCCATGCTGACATCGAAGAGAGTCTGCTTGCTGCCGTAAAAGAAATTGACCTTGGAAATGGTCATGCGCATGGAGAGGGCCGCCGACGTCTCTCGCGCCGCCGCACTGGTCGCGATGGGGGGTATGTTCACGGACAAAGCTGGCCTCACAGAAGCGTGCATGGGTTAAGACCTCGGAACCGCAATGCCCCGGGAAAGAATCGCCCGGGCAACGATGTTAATGACCAAAATCAAACCGAGCAGGACGAGCCCTGCGGCCCAGGCCTGACGATGCCAATCATCGTACGGAGCGATGGCATAAGTAAAGATCATGACCGGCAAAGAAGCGGTGGGCTGGTTCCAGCCAGGGCTCCAGAAGCTATTGCCTAGAGCGGTAAACAGGAGCGGCGCCGTTTCACCAGCGACACGAGCGAAGGCTAGCAGAATGGCGGTGAGAATGCCGCGATAAGCCGCGGGCACGATGACCGAGGTAATGGTTTTCCACTTGCTGGCGCCGAGGGCCATGGAGGCTTCGCGCAGGGCGTTGGGCACAGAGCGAAGAAACTCTTCGGTACTGCGCAGCGTGATGGGAATCATCATCAGTCCAAGGGCGAAACCACCGGCAAGCGTGGAGAAATGCTTGAACGGCAGGACGGCCAGACTGTAGGCAAACATGCCGATGACGATGGAAGGGACGCCGTTCAGCAAGTCGGCGGCATAACGCACGACGAAGGCGGTGGTGCCGCCGCTGAATTCGGCAAGATAAATGGCACCTAAGAATCCGACGGGAACGCCGAAGAGCGTAGCGAGCAGAAGCAGCTTCCCGCTGCCGACGATGGCGTTGGCCATGCCTCCGCCGGATTCGCCGACGGGCGCGGGCAGCTTGGTAAAGAAATTCCAACTGATCGATGTTCCGCCGTGATAGACGAGGTAGCCAAGGATGAGGAAGAGCACGGAAACAGAAACCAAGGCGCACACGCCGGTCATGGTCAGCATGAAGCCGCTGACAAACTTACGCCAGCGCAAACCAGGGCTCATGTGTGCCCCATGGCACGGCCACGCTGCGAAGTAGCCACAATCAGCAGGCGAGCGAGCCCGTTGAGAATGAACGTCAGAAGAAAAAGTGCGAGTCCCAATTCAATGAGGGATTGATAATGCAGATTGCTGGTAGCTTCGGTGAGCTCGTTGGCGATGACGGCAGCGATGGAATAGCCGGGAGAAAAAAGAGAAGCGCTGATGGTGGGCGTATTGCCGATGACCATGGTGACGGCCATGGTTTCGCCGAGGGCGCGCGCGAGGGCCAGGAAGATAGAGCCAAAGATCCCCGGGCGGGCGAAGGGAACGACCACCTTCCAAGTTGATTCCCAGCGCGTGGAGCCGAGGGAAAGCGCTGCTTCGCGCTGATCGCGCGGCACGGATAGCAGCACTTCACGAGAGACGGAAATAATATAGGGGATGACCATGATGGCGAGGACCATGCCCGCGGTCAGGAACCCAATGCCATACGCCGGGCCCTTAAAGAGCGGCAAAAACCCCAGCGTGTTTTGGAGTGCGGGCTGAATATACGAGCGCATCAAGGGCACGACGATGAAGACGCCCAGGACACCGTAGATGACGCTGGGAACGGCGGCCAGAAGATCGATGAAGAATTCGAGGGTGTCAGAAACGCTAGCGGGGGCCAATTCCGCAAGAAAAATGGCCGCGCCGATGCCTAGCGGTACGGCGACGAACAGCGACACCGCGGAGGTGACCAGCGTGCCGTAAATAAAGGGCAGCGCGCCAAACTGATCGAAAATGGGGTCCCATACCGAGGTGCGGAAAAAATTGAAGCCGAACTTGTGGCGCGGGAGAAGGGAGCCTTGCCACAATACGAAAACGAGCAACAAGGTGACGAGAACGACGGAGGCGGCGAACAAAAAGGTGATCATCCGCGCGATTTCATCGCCTTCGCGGAGCCGGGAGAGAAACGAGCGCAAGCCCGCGATGGGGCCCGCGCTCGGAACGGTGGTAGTCGTCGTTGCCACGTTACTGGACGTTGTTGAGCGCCTTCATTTCCTTGGCGACGACTTCCTTGGGAAGCTTCGCGTAGGACAGGGCCTCAGTGTAGTTCTGACCGTCCGCGAGCATCCACTTAACGAATCCTTTGATGGCGTCGCGCTTAGTGGCGTCGGAAAACTTAGCTGGAACAAGCAGCCATGTAAAACTGGAGATGGGTTAGGCAGTCTTGCCAGGAGCGTGCGTAATGGAAACGCGGAAATCGTCCGGCATGTTTTTTGCTGCGGCAGCTGCCGCGGCAGTGACACTGGCAAGGTCTGCCTTGATGAAGGCGCCAGACGAGTTTTTCACGCGACCGTAAGCCATGTTGTTTTGGATCGCGTAGATCAACTCAATATAGCCGAAAGAATTGGGAGTCTGCTTAATCATGCCGGCCACCCCTTCGTTGCCTTTTTGACCTAGGCCCACGGGCCAGTTGACAGACGCGCCCTTGCCGACTCTGGTTTTCCATTCATCGCTGATCTTCGAAAGATAGTCGGTCCAGATGTAGGTTGTGCCACTGCCTTCCGACCGGTGCACCACGACGATATCGTTCGCGGGAAGGCTCACGCCTTTGTTGGCGCCGGCAATCGCAGGATCGTTCCATTTTGTAATCTTGCCCAAGAAAATACCGGAGATTGCTTCTTGCGTGAAATTGAGTTCGGCAGAAACGCCGGGAATGTTGTAGGACGGAACGTCAGCGCCCAGCACGGTGGGAAAGTGCAGGATGCCGAATCCGTGCTTATCCTGAAAAGCCTTGAGCTGATCGTCGTTCATGGGGCCATCGGTAGCGCCGAAATCCACGGTGCCTTCGGTGACCTGCTTGATGCCGCCGCCAGAGCCGATCGATTGGTAATTGATCTCCAGATGGGCGTTTTTCTTGTGGTATTCATCAAACCACTTCGAATACATGGGGTAGGGAAATGTCGCGCCGGCCCCGGTGATCGACAGCGCGCTGTCAGCGCATAAAACACCAGCGACGGCCAGAACTACCAAGAGCAATCCTGCGATTCGCTTCATGTTTCATCTCCGTCAGAACTATTTGTCTTCTCCCGGGAATGCAAAGTATGTCCTGCCATTGTTACGAGATTGTTACAAACGGTTCATAGTTGCTTGAATCGACCGCTGTTTACAGAGAACCAGCGCGTCTAAGCTACTTCACATGTGGGATTTACGGCGCTACAAAGAACGGGAAGAAAAAAAGAGCAGCTCCGTGAGGAACTGCCCTTTTCCGTCCCCGGAGGAGGGACGACCGCCGTTTGCCCGCCGGAGAACTACGGCAGGTCGGTTTCTGGCACAAGGCTTACCAGGGGCCCAAGGATAGTTGCTTGAGGGTGAGCAAATACAAAAGGGCAGCTCGGTTAGGAGCCGCCCTTTTATCGTCCCCCGGGGAGGGGCGGACCGCCGTTTGCCAACCGGACTACGGCAGGTAGTAGCGGAAAGAGGTTATCACCATGTTCTCCACAGCCTTCGGCGAAATGCCCACGGCGCTCGCAACGTTGTTGTTGCCGGACCAGCCGCTCTTAGTCAAATAGGAGTATTGGACACCCCAACGCACGCCGCCCTTTGGTCCGTTGTAAAACTTATACCAAAATCCGACGGTCCCCTCGGTAATGATGCGGATGTCGCCAGCGCAGGTCCCGCCAGTGGATGGCGTAGACGAGCCAGAAGGCGGGTTCTCGGTGCCGCAACCCGTGTTGTTCGCAAAAGGTGAGCCGTACCCGCCGATCCGTGTGTTGGAGGACGTGAATGTTGTCACTCCTGCGGCTGTAGCTGCGGTCACTGTCTGGTACCCAACGTAAGCAGCGCGCCAGGCGTACTCGGAACCACCGTAGAAGTAGACATCCAGTTTCGGGTTCGGGTGTAACTCCAGTGCTCCCAGTCCATGTGCCGTACGGATTAGCGCCAACGTGCCGTCGGGGCGCGCGGTGGCGTCCGCAAGCTGCGCGGACCCATAGCGGCCAACGCCGTCGCCGGCCAGTCCTTGAACGGCCAATTCCACTTTCTTCCCAAACAGCGGTACGCGCACGCTAGCTCCCACACCGCCGCCCGTTCGCGTGTCGTTAAACGATCCAGCCGCCGAAGGTGACGTCGCGCCAGCCGCGCACGCCAGCGCCGGGCCATTCACAATGACGGTGGTTCCGTTTGGAGTTGGCGTAACCACGGCGCAGGGATAGACACGGTTGCGGAATGTGCTCAGAATGCCGAATACTTCGTAATGTCCATAACCTGGATCGACGGCGGCTTTAACCACCAAATCCGGTGCTTTGTTGGGCGTGTATCCAGTGGCGTCGAATGCATTGTACAGACCGCCGCCCGCGCCCGGCGCATTCACGAAAAAGTTCTGTGAAGCTGTACCGGTCGCGGGACTAAACGTGCTGAACCCGCGGCCGCCCAGCGTTATCTGCGGCGCTTCGACCGATACCCCCAACGCAAGCTTGCCGCCGAAGTCTTTGGCTAAACGGAAACTCGGCTGGCGTGCCCACGTATAGCCCACCTCATATTGTGGGTCGGGCCCCATCGGCTGAATTTCGCCGCGATTCTGGATGCCCTTCCTGTTTTCCGTCGCGAGCGTCCACATTTGTCCGCCGGTGAACGCCCAGCCGCCCCACGCCACTTGGCCCCAGATCTGCCTCTGACGCAGGCAGTAGCTGTTGCTCTGGCGATTATTGGACGTGGTGCACGCGCCCAACCAATCTATTTCGTAATAGCCAGTCGCCTTAGCGCGGCCAATTGTGCTTTCGGCCAGGACGCTGATGCGCGAGTGTCGCCCGGTAAAGTTGAGCTCAGAAACTTTCGCCAGGGTATTCCCCGGGTATGGAATGCTTGTAAACGGAGTATTGATGTCGGCGCTGGTCGCCCGGCCGCGATAGACGCCGCCTGCGTCCAAGAAACCGCCCGGGGTGATGGTGATGCCCTTGTAACGGATATTCGCCGGCCCGGGCTCGTCGGCCTTCTGCGCTTCCGCCTGACTCTTCGCCACCGTGGTCGCGAGCGCGTCGTTGCTTGTCTTCAGCGCGCTCACCGTCGTATTCAGCGAACTCGCTGCGCTCTTCACTTCCGCGGTCGTGCTCGCCGCTTCCGCGGCCTTACTGGTCGCTTCGGCTGCACGAGAGTTGGCCGCTGCGGCTGCTTCGCGCGCTTCGTCAATCTGACGATCGCGCTTGGCGAGCTCTTCCTTCAGCATCTGCAGTTGTTCTTGCTGGGACTGCAGAGTCTGGCGGAGCTCGTCGAGCTGGGCGGCAATGGCTGCTTCGGACTTGTCGGCCTTTTTGGCCGCTTTGGGCTTTGCGGGCCGAGCCGCGTCGGGAGGTTGCGGATCAGCTTTCTTCGGCGTATCGGCAAGTGCGGTTCCGTAAACGAGGAACATCGATAGTGCAAGTGCAGCTAGCTTTTTCATTTCCTCTCTCTTTAGAGCAAAATTCGACCTGGTACAGAAAAGAATGCGTACCACCCCGAACCAGAAGGTAGCGGCCCCGCCTTACAACTACGTCAATCGAATGTGAATATCCTGTAACAAAGCTTGTGAGTTCACGGGAAACCATTGACGTATCAGAGGTTGCGGATTTTCCGGTATGTTAACAACCACCAGCAGAGGTCGAAACTAGCTGAAAAAAGGGAGTCTGGCAAGTGGCTCGTTCGTCCGCAAGTTATAGTTCGTCTTATGAAACCGGCGTCTCCTGGTGACTTGCCTCCATGCGCGCCCCAGCGAGCATTTCTTGACAACGCGCAGATGTGTAGATATGTAGGGGGGGTTTGGGTCCTCACGTTTAGAGAATCTGACTCGCACTCCAATCGCGAGTCTTCAGGGGGTAATTTAGATGAGAGAGAAACCATTCAAGCGCGTAGTGTTTTTGCTGGCGTGTTTGTTCATAACCGTTGCATGGTCCCAACGCGGACATGCGCAAGAGCGGACGGACAATACGCCTAGTGTGAATCCGCTGGTCCGCTTACTCCAAGTCAAAGGCATCCTGACCGAAGAGGAAGCGGCGCGGATTAACCAGGCCACATCCCCGGCCGATGCCGACCAACGGCTTGCGAAGCTGCTTCTGATAAAGGGCGTCATTACCCAAGCCGACTACAACCAGACTGTCGGCGCACCGCGGATGATAGAAGCTTCGAGTACGGTGGCGTCTAGCGGAAGTGTGGTCGCCACGGTCTACCGCGTGCCCGTCAATAACGGCTCGAATTCAGCCTCACTTTCCTCCAAGCGGGCTGATCAAGGTGCGGCTGCTCCCCCGCAGGTCATCCCTGCCGTCGCTCCGCTCCGCTTTCTGCCGATCGATGCGCCCAAGCGCGAAGGCATCGCCCCGGACTTCAGGATCGGCAACAACATCCGGCTGCGGCCTTACGGCTTCTTCAAAGCAACTGCGATCTATGACACCTCTTCACCCTACGGCAACGATTTCCCGCTGCCTGGGTTTATCGGAGATACCAACGGGCCGGACAAAATTGCGGAGTTCCACCTCAAAACCAGGTCCTTGCGCTTCGGGACAAACTTTGAATGGCTGGACATGGCCCCCAATGTGGTGATCACAGGAAGGTTTGAAGTTGATTTCGAGGGCAATTTTACCCGCGCGAACAACCGCAATATCAGCTCGCTTCGTTCGAGCCAGCCTTCCATCCGGCTTGGTTACGGCAGAATCGACTGGCGTGCAACGGACCGAACCACCTTCAATTTTCTGGCCGGCCAGGACTGGACCCTGTTTGCCTCATCCACTTTGCCCAACCTCCTTGAGAGCACGCAGTCCGGAGCGTTCGGCTTTGGAAATATCTTCGAGCGCCAGCCACAGATCCGCCTTGGTGTTAACCACAATTTTGGTGGTTTCTCAATCGAGCCGGATTTTGCGATTGTTCTGCCGGCATTCGGTAACCTGCCTTCCAACGTGGCGGACCAGCTTGGTGAAGGTGAGCGCCAGGGAGTTGATTCCGGCCGACCCGAAGTTCAAGCGCGCTTGGTTGCGCAATTCCAGTTGGATAAGGCTCCCGGTGTGGCACCTGCGCAAATCATCTTTAGCGGTATGCAGGGCGAGCGTTCCGCAGTGGTTCTCGCTTCTGGAGTCCCAACACCGGCCGCGAGCACCGGACTCCCCGCCAATTTCTTCAAGGCAGCCTTCCCTGCAGGCACCCGCCTCACCACCAATCGGGCCGGCTACACTGTAGAAGTTCAGCTCCCGACTCGCTTCGCGACCCTCACCGCCAAGTACTTCCGTGGCAGCGACCTCCGCTACTATTTCGCCGGACAGCTCTTCTCTGAGTTCAACGACACTGCTGGATTCGTGACCTTCGCTAACACCAACGGCGCGTCCATAGACGGAAGCTCAACACTCGTCTTTGGGGCCATGGGAGCTACTTGCAGTAATACAAATGTTGGCAGCTGTACGCCCGTTGTCGCGCCTCAGCGCGCTCCTCGTTCACAAGGCGGTTTCCTCAACCTGGGACTGCCGCTTTCCCGCTGGGCCAACGCCAATCCTTCCGGGCGGAACGCCGGTTGGACCCTCTACCTGCACTATGGCTACGACGCAGCCTTTGCGAGCGACGTTCGCCGTCTCGGCGGTGGGCGCATGAAGGGCGACCTCTACTCCGGACAACTGCAGTACAAACTCAACAATTGGGTCACCTTCGCCGCGGAAGAATCACTCTATCGCACGCGCGCTCTGAGGCTCACTTCGACGGGACAGTACCCTCTCTTCGATGGACGCCCCATGCGAGAGTGGAATGACATTCGCACGGAAATCGGCCCTATCTTCACCTTCTAACCGGATGCGTTGACAATCCCATAAGTCTGTCCACTTCTGCGTCCTTCCGCCGAGGGAAGCAGGCACGAACATAGACGAATAGCCTGGGGCGTTCTACTTAGTTTTGGTTTTTGGTCTGCGCGGCCGAAGAGCTTCCTTGATGCCATCCACTACCGCGATGGTATTGGTGTCCCCGCCCTGCTTGAGGATGGGCAGGTACACCGAACCCTGGCCGTCCACCCGCACGATGTTGGTCTGAATGGCGCTGGCGTCCACGGCTTTGCCGACATGGCCCACCAGCACGGACGATTGACCCACGGTTTTCAGCGGCATGCCGTTGATGAATTTGGCGGTAAGGGCCTGGCTGTTGGAGTACAAGTTGTAATCGACCGGCCCGATCTTGACGTCGCCCGCGGGAAGCATGAGGTTGCTCTCATTCACCGTTCGCACCACATCCATGGGGCTCAATTGGTTTGCTTCGAGCTTCAGCGGATCGACGTACACCATAATCTGGCGATACCTTCCGCCCAAGGGCTGCGGAACCGAAGCACCGGGGACATTGCCGATCTGATTTCCACCGTGTAGCGGCCGAGGTCCTGCAGGTCGGTTTCGTTTAGGCCCTGGCCGAACTCCGAAGCGCCCACCGTGGCCCGGTTGCTTGCCGAATGGCGAACATTCAAGGCATGCGTCGAGCTCGGCGCCGCCATGTAAGGGTTTGCAGAGTAGGAAAAGCGCGAGGCCTACACAAAGCCAGCGGTACCATCACGGCACGGCAGAGCGCTCGGGAGATTCGGTGGAGATATCCATCTCGACTGTTCTGCGACGATAATTAGGACTGCGCGGCGTGGTCAAGGGGATGCTCGGAGAGGTTTGCAGAATTCCCCGAGGGGAAAGATGGGGACCGAAGCCAGGGGTGCACCGGTCCCCGTGGTAGGACTTTACGTGAAGGTCAAGCTCGCCCAGTCTGGCAGTCTACGGTCACGTCCGAATGAAGGGCATGTGAATTCTCTGTGAGGCCTGCATCCCCGGCAGAAGACGGATCGTTCTGGTCGTTTTGGTCGGGGCGGACGGTGAGACCACGGCCGTGACGGACATCGAGGCCACGGACCCAGAAGATGATGTCCTCGGCAATGTTGGTGGCGTGGTCGGCGATGCGTTCGAGGTGGCGGGTGGCAAGAATGAATTGGAGGCCCGGGCTCACCAGCGGGGGCTCTTCGGTCATGTGCAGGAGGAGCTGTTCAAAAATGCGATCGCGGTATTGATCGACGACGTCATCGCTTTCGAGCACCTGCGCGGCCATCTCGGCGTTGCGGAAAATGAGCGCACCGAGACTCTTGCTGACCATGGAGCGCACGGCGGAGGCCATGGGGGCCAGTTCTGCGGGAACCTGTGCACTCTGCATTTCGCGCAGGGAGATCACACGCTCGGCGAGATTCACCGCCAGGTCGCCGATGCGCTCGAGGTCATTGGTTATTTTCAGAGCGGCAACGATCAGCCGCATCTCATCGTCGGTAAACGACCCTCGCCGGAGCAGACGGATGGCGTGTTCATCGATGACAATCTCCATTTCGTTGATGCGGGGTTCAAGGAGAAACACTTCCCCGGGGAGAGCCGAGGTGCGCAAATTTTCCAGGCTAACGATGGCGTCGAGCGCGCGGTTCATAGCGCCTTCGACGGTGCGCGCCATGGAGATGAGATAGTTCACCAGCGTGTCGTAGAGCACGGCTTCGGTATGCTCAGAAGTTGCCGCCATTGGTCCCCTTTCGGAGCGCAGGATGGGGAGTCACAGTCTCGCTCGTAGGCAAAAGCTTGCCTGAAATTAGTTACAGTTCGTTCACCAGAATGTGAAAATGCGGGAAAAGACGAGAGTTAGGGGCGGGCCGGGCTTCGGCCGGCAGAGCGACGTGGGGGTTAGCGCGCGGGGCGCAGGGTCGCGCGCTCCGGCTCGAAGAGGGGAACGGTGAAATAGAACTGCGAACCCTGGCCCACTTCGCTGCGGACCCAGATGCGGCCGCCGTGAACTTCGACTAGATGTTTGGCGATGGAGAGCCCCAGCCCGGTGCCGCCGACTTCGCGTGAACGCGCCACGTCGACGCGGTAGAAGCGCTCGAAGATACGGGGCTGGTCCGCCTGTGGGATGCCGATGCCGGTATCGGAAACCGTGAAGGTCATTTCGGCGCCGTTCGCTGAGGCGCTGACCATGATCTGGCCGCCGGCCGGAGTGTACTGCATGGCGTTGTCGAGCAAATTCTGCAGAACTTCGGCGAGACGGCGGCGGTCAGCGGCGATGTCCGGCAAGCGCTCTGGCAGCTTGACGGATATACGCAGATTTTTTTCGGCGGCCGGGCGCTGCGTGGTTTCGATGCAGCTCTCGACGAATTGGGAAACGCTCAGGCGGCGGACCTCCAGTTCTAGCTTGTCCGCATCCATTTTCGAAAGTTTGAGCAGATCGTCGGTGAGCCGCGCGAGACGCCGCGAGTGTTCGAGAATAATCTCCAGGAAGCGGAGGCGATTTTGCGGGTCGTCGATGGCGCCGGCGAGCAGCGTTTCAGCAAAACCCTGAATGGCGGTGAGCGGCGTTTTGAATTCGTGGGAAACGTTGGCGACGAAATCCCGACGGATGCGCTCGAGTTTGCGCAACTCGGTGATGTCATGCAGCACGATGACCGCACCGGAGGTCTCCGCGGCGCTGACCGATGCGACGGTGACTGCAAAAAAGTGCTGGCGCAACGTGCCGGTAACGATTTCGGCTTCCACGCGGGGCTCGCCTTTCAACACCCCGCGAACCGCCTCGATCAGCTCGGTCTGCCGCACCACTTCGAGGAGCGCGCTTCCGGATTGCGGCGGCACGTCCAGGCCCAGGATTTCCGCAAAACCTCGATTTGCGAAGAGCAGGCGCTCGGAAGCATTCACGACGGCCACGCCTTCCACCATGCTTCCCAGAATCGCAGAAGAAAGATTGCGTTCTTCGGTCAGTGTTTGAATGGTGCGGTCGAGCCGTGCGGCCGTCGCATTCAACGAAATCGCCAAAGCTTCCAAGGCGTCGCCGCCGCGATCCGCTTCCAGCGGACGAAAATCGCCTTCCGCGACACGATGAAAAAAATCCGTGAGCCGGTCCACGCGATCAGAGAACGACCGCGAGATGAGCAAAGACGCGGTTCCGGTAACGAGGAGCACGACCAGTGATGCCAGCCAGAGACGCCGGCGGAATTCCCAGATCTCTTGGTCCACCGTTTGCAACGGCAGAGCAAAACGGAGCACCACCGGCGACGCCCCGGCAGAGGACAAGCGCACCGCATGGTAGAGAAGATTACTGTTGATCGTTACGCTGTGGCGAATGGACTGGCCGTGGCCGGTTGCTAAAGCATCGCGAATCTCCGGGCGGTCGGCGTGGTTTTCCATGGTTTGCGGATCGGATTGCGAGTCCGCCAGCACCTGGCCATCGGAAGCGATCACCGTGACGCGCACGCCGCTGGCGGCCATTTTCGCAACCCAACCGCGAAGGCCGGCGGAGTCCTGCGGATGAGACGGGACGAGCGCTGCAGGTTGCGGAGGATATGCAAGCGCGATGCGCGCAATGGCGGCGAGCTGTTCGAAGCCGGCGCGTTCGTAGTCGCGCCGCAGGGCCCGCTCGGCATAGAAATCGACGGGGAGCAGGACCGCGATCAGCAGGGCGAAAAAGGCAAAACCGAGTTTCCAGAAGAGATTAAGCCGCACGGGTTTCAAACAAATACCCCGCGCCCCGAACCGTTTTCAAATGCATGGGGTTTTCGGGATCGGATTCGATTTTTTCACGCAAGCGGCGAACGTAAACGTCCACGCTGCGCGGGGTAACGAATCGATCCGTTCCCCACACCGCATCGAGCAATTGATCGCGGGTGAAGACGCGGTTTGGGCGGGAAGCAAGGTAATAGAGCAGCCGGAATTCGAGCGTGCTGAGGGGAACGGGTTTCCCGGAATGGCTCACGCGATAGGACGCCGGATCAATCGCCAGCTTGCCGATCTCAATGGTGCGCGGCGCATCGGCAGGCGGTTCGGCACGGCGCAGCAACGCCTTGACGCGCGCCAGCAATTCGCGCGGACTGAAGGGTTTGGTTACGTAGTCGTCGGCGCCCATTTCCAGACCAACCACCCGGTCGGCTTCCTCGCCGCGGGCCGTAAGCATGAGAATGGGCAAACGATTGAGCGCGTCATCCCGGCGAATCTCCCGGCAGATTTCCAGGCCGGAAAGTTTCGGAAGCATGAGGTCGAGAAGCAGGAGATCGGGTGGCGTTTTTTTCAACGTGTTCAGGCCGGTGCTGCCATCGTGGGCAGAGCTGACCTGAAAGCCTTCGTTTGCGAGATTGTAGCGCACCAGTTCGACGATATCGCGGTCGTCTTCGATGATAAGGATGCGTTTCATGAAGTTTGACCGTAGCGCAAGCCGGCCTGGCGGCAGTGTACCGTAGGACGGTCGATTGCGGTAGGCATTGGGAAGATTCTGATCACACCGGCTTTGACGTAACACGCCTGATTGTGGCAGGGCCGGGGCTAAGTTAGGTAACGCCGCGTTTACATGCATATGAATGTTAGTGTTAAAGCCGGCGAAAGCCTAACCGCTACTTGAAGTTGTAAAGGCCAGCGCGAGGAGCGTCTTTTGCTCCAATTCATGGGCCTTGGCCGAGCCGGTTGCCGGGCTGGCACTGGCGGAACGCTTGATCGAGCGAAACGTGAGCCCTCTGGCTTTCGCGAGCCGTTCGCACCGCGGCACGACGTAACCTGCCGCGCCCATGTTGCCGGGTTCTTCCTGAACCCACACAATCTCGCGCGCTTTGGGATGCTCGGCGATAGCCGCGGCAATTTCCGTGCGCGGCAGCGGGTACAGTTGATCCAGAAAGAAAATGGCGGTATTCGTGTCTTTGCGACGGCGACGCTCGGCGCGCAACTCGTGCCCGACTTTTCCGCTGGCCATCAAGATGCGTCGGGCATCCAGCACTTCGCGATCAGGAACCAGCGGCAGGAAGCGCGGTTTGGTCAATTCCTGGAGGTTCGAGCTGGCGTCGGGATGGCGCAGCATGCTCTTCGGGGTGAAGACGATGAGCGGTTTGCGCCACGGACGGCGCGCCTGCCGGCGCAGCATGTGAAAGTATTGTGCGGCCGTCGAGGGCTGGCAAATCTGCATATTGTCTTCCGCAGCGAGCTGCATGAAGCGCTCCAGCCGCGCACTGGAATGTTCCGGGCCCTGGCCTTCGTAGCCGTGCGGCAGAAGCATCACCAGCCCGGCCGGTAAATTCCATTTATCTTCACCGGCGCTGATAAACTGGTCGATGATGACCTGCGCGCCGTTGGCGAAATCACCGAACTGCGCTTCCCACAAAACGAGCGCCTCGGGATAGTCGCGGCTGAATCCGTACTCGAACCCGAGGCAACCCGCCTCGGAAAGAGAAGAGTTGTGAATCTCGCAGAAAGCCTGTTGCTTGGAAAGATGGGCGAGAGTGAGGTAGTTGTGCTCGGTTTGTGTGTCGATCAAAACCGCGTGGCGTTGGTTGAAAGTGCCGCGCTGGGTGTCCTGTCCGGTGAGGCGCACGGGATTCCCCTCGAGGAGCACGGAGCCAAAGGCCAACGTTTCGGCGAAGCCATAATCGACGGCACGCTTGCCGTGGCCCATTTCCGCGCGCTGTTCGAGAAGCTTCGCGATTTTGGGGTGAATATGAAAACTCTCAGGCACGCGAACCAGGCCGTCGGTGATCTCGGCAAGTTTCTCAGTCGTGAGGCCGGTATCGACCTCATATTCCGGTTTGTAGCGACCATGCTGATACGGCGCCCAATAGTCCGGCAGTTTGCGCAGGTGCGGTATTTTTCTTAGCGCGCGGGCCTTGGTCTGCTCTTCGTCGTATTCCTTGCGGATGGCTTCAACCATCAGGGACGAGTCCAGGCCGGTGCGCTCGGCGTATATTTTCCAGAGCGCTTCATGATTCTTGATCCGCTCGTAAAGGAGCGGCTGCGTGATGGTCGGATCGTCGACTTCGCTGTGGCCGTGGCGGCGGTAACCGATGAGGTCCACGACGACGTCGTTGCCGAAGGTGGCGCGATATTCCGCGGCAAGTTTGCCAATGCGCACGACGGCGTCCGGGTCTTCGGCGTTGACGTGGAAGATCGGCACGGATTGGCGCTTGGCGATATCGGAAGCGAAGCGCGAAGAATGCTCCTCGGTAGGCTTGGTCGTAAAGCCGATCAAGTTGTTCACGATGATGTGAATTGTGCCGCCCACGGTGTAGGCCTTCAGATCCGCGAGGTTCAGCGTTTCCGCCCAGATGCCTTGCCCCGCGAAAGCTGCGTCGCCGTGCATCACGATGGGGACGACTTTATTCAACGTTTCCGGTGAACGGTCGACGTACGGGCCGCGCAAACCGTAGCGCGTTTGCTTGGCGCGCACTCGACCAACGGCGACCGGATCGACAGCCTCCAAGTGGCTGGGATTGGAAACAAGATGGATGCCGATCTCTTTGCCGGCGCTGGTGACGTAGGTGCCCGTCGCGCCCACATGGTATTTCACGTCGCCCGCGCCGAGGACGCTGCGAGGATCGACGTCTTCAAAGCCGGCAACCACTTCATGTGGCGTTTTGCAGGCCGCGTGGACCATTACGTTCAGGCGCCCGCGGTGACTCATGGCCATGACGGATTCGACGGCACCATGTTCGCCGGCAGTGTCCAGGATGGAATCAAGCAACGGAATCAGCGCCGTGACACCTTCCAGAGAAAAGCGCTTGGTGCCGAGATAGCGGGCCTGCAAAACCTGTTCGAAAAGATCGGCGCGAATCAAACGCTCGAGGATTTTATGTTGATCAATTTGGCCCGACCGGGCTTCGAGTCGCTCGGCGATCCAGCGACGGCGTTCCGGCTCCGGCAAATGCATGAAATCGGCGCCGACCGTATTACAGTAAATGCCGCGGGCTTCCGCGGCGGCTTCGCCGGTCAGGGCATCCAGCTCAGGACGCTTCAGCGGCTCAAACAAGCCCAGGGGATCGAGAGTCGCTTCCAGGTAGCCCCAGCGGCGGAAAGCATCGAATATGGGCTCGCGATCTTCGTGGCTGGCTGCTTTCGCGAGACCGCCCGCCGCCGGTTTCTTGGCCGCTTTCGGCTTGTTTGTGGGGCGCTGTTCTTCCAGGGTTGTACGGTAGGCCATAAATCCAGCTCTATGAATCTTCTATTTTGCCACAGAACGAGAGGAGAAGCTCTCCCTGAGACGGCCGCTGCTAAATTTTTTTGCCAACAGAACTAAGGGTTAAAGGATTTGATGGCAGCGACAGTAGCCGCGTCAAGGTTGTGGATCAGCGCGACCATCAGATCGACAGTGCGGTCGAAGTCCCCGCGGTCGATGATGCCATTGTGCGCGTGGGTGGAGCGCGCCGGCACCAGCACGGTAGTGACCGGGACGCCGCTGCCATTCAATTTGATGGCGCCGGCGTCATCGCCGAAGCCCCGGACGAAATCGAACTGCAGCGGGATGTGCTGATCGGCGGCGACCCGCTTTACGTAGGCAACCAGCTTGCGATTGGGAATTTCGCTGAAGGTGTAAAGCATCATACCGGGACCGCCGCCGAGAACTTCCTGGGCCGCTTCGGGGCCGGGGCCGGGGACATCATTAGGAATCCCCACCTCAAGACTAAAGCCGACATCGGGGTTGATGATGCGGGCCGACGTTGCCGCGCCGCGCATTTCGATACTGCCCTCTTCCTGGACGGTACCAACGTAGAAAACCTGGTTGGGGTGCGCAGCCTTGGCCACCCGGCGCATTACTTCGAGCATGACCGCGCAGCCGACACGGTCGTCCCAAGCCTTGGCCAGGTAGCGATGGTTGGCCAGGATGACGAAGTCGGAGACGGGCGCGACGGGATCGCCGGGCGAAATGCCCAGAGCAGC
>WNFP01000186.1_pt1 | contig 105379 bp, 111 predicted proteins | sample 5400201 | NCBI WGS metagenome assembly WNFP01 (sample SAMN13153355, study PRJNA577476) | soil metagenome | isolation source: 115 cm saprolite under Madrone tree | place: USA:California | collected 2016-06-14
CGGGCGCTATCCGCGTCTGGCACACCATTCCTGTGCGCTCTTTCAGCGCATTGCCTGTCGTTGTTGGCGGCTATTGGCTGGCCAAGCGGCTGGGCACCTCGGATGAACGGCATCTCGGGCTTGCGCGCGTGGCCTACACTTGGGCTGGCACCGGCATCATGGTCTGGGTCCTTCAGGAAGCGCTTCGCGCGCCCTGGATTGCCGTTGGCTGGATCGTTTTCGCCGTTATGCTCGCACTCTCCACGCGCTGGATTCGTTACCAGCAGCTCGCCTGGCAGGCCAACGTCGTCGGTCTCTGCGCTCTCGTCCGCGCTTTCTTCTACAACTACGAATTGGAGCAACGGTTCTGGGGCCCCATTTCCCTGCGTATCTTTACCATTTCTCTCGTCGCCGCGGGCTTGTACTTCCTCTCGCAGAAAGCCGCGCCAGAGCAGCGCTATGCCCGCGCCATCGCCTTCCTTCATTCTTTCGCGGCGACCGGGCTCCTGGCCCTCCTCGCCTGGTATGAAGCTCCCAACGGCTGGCTGGCCCCTCTGTGGGCCGCGTTTGCGCTGGTCCTTGCAATTGTCGACCAGCGCTTCGAGCTCGAAGAATTGCCTTGGCAATCGCACGCTCTCGCCGGACTGACGCTGCTCCGCAGCATCAGCGTAAATCTCTACGTAACCGCCACCTGCGGTCTGCTCCTTTGGTATGAGCTGCAATCGCAGCCCACCGGCATCGCCGTGGCCTGGGGCGCATTTGGTCTGGTGCTCTTCGAGTACGGCCTGTTGCGCAAGATCACGCAATTCCGATATCAGGCCTACGTCACGCTCATCGCTTCCTTCACCCGGATTTTCTTTGCTAATCTCACCGCGGGAGAGCCCGGCGAGTTCTGGGGCCCGCGGATGTACACCGTTCTTCCCCTCGTCCTGATTTTCTTCTTCGTCTACGCACAATTGCCACAGAAGGAAGAAAACACCGTCCGCGACCGCCGCCTGCACTTCGACGCGCTCCTCGCGTACTTGGGCACCGCCACCATCGTGGCGCTTTTCTATTTCCAGTTTCCGATCGAATGGGTGGTCACCTCTTGGGCGGCAGTCGTTTTTGTGCTTCTCGGTGCCGCGCTGCTTCTGGATCACCCGCTCTTCCTGCATCAAGGATTGCTTCTGACGGTCGGTGTTCTCGCTCGTGGCATGGCCCACAATCTTTTCGGAGCCGGCTATTTCGGCGACGGCGATTGGCAAGGCCGCTACTTCGTGCTCAGTTCGGCGGCCGGCATGTTGCTGGCAAGCCTGTTCTTTGCTTTCCGTCTCCGCGGGCGCTACAGCAACCCTCAGAACGTAAATCGTTGGATCAGACCGCTGGCGGTGATTGCCGGCCGCCCGGAGCAAGTTGTGTTTTTTGCTACCATCATCCTGGTCACCTTTATGCTCGCTTTGAAAATGCGCTCGGGAATGGTGACGGTGTCGTGGGGTATTGAGGGCGTAGTGATCTTCGTGCTGGGGCTTGCAACCAGGGAACGCAGCTTTCGCCTAACGGGGATCGGAATTCTCTTGATGTGCGTCGCAAAAGTCTTTGCTCTCGACGTTTGGGGTCTGCAAACGCGCGACAGATATATCACCGTGATCATCGTAGGTGTGGTGGTTTCATTCGTTTCGTTCTTGTGGGCGAGGTACCAAGACGCCATTCGTCAATTTCTATGAAGCGCTCCGTCGTCTTCGTCGTTTTCTTTCTCATCCTGGGCTTCGCGGTCGCGGGGCTGTATTGGAGCCAGCGCCGCCCCAAGTCCAGTCCCGTCTCGGCCAACGCCATCTTGAATATCGACCTCTCCCGCGTTCCCATGCGCCTCACGCGCCTTTCCGACGAACGGGAAATCAGAATCGGCAAGGAACTGGCCTCTCGCTATGCAACGCAAACCCGGAACCTTACTCCTGAAGAAGAAGGGCTCGAGAAGTACGTCACCCGTGTCGGAGGCACCGTGGCCCTTCGCGCGCATCGACACTTGCCGTACACCTTTACCGTCCTCCCCGATCACAACATGATCAATGCTTTTTCTCTTCCTGGAGGACCGGTCTACATCGGAGAAGGTATGCTCGACCTGATCACGAGCGAAGACGAACTCGCGAACATTCTGGCCCACGAGATCGAGCACATCGACCACTATCACTGTGTCGAGCGCGTGCAGGTGGAAGCGAAGCTGAAAGATCTCAACCTCGACGTCCTGGGCGCGCTGTTGCAGCTTCCGCTCGATTTCTGGGAAGCCGGCTACCACAAGGACGAAGAATTCGAAGCCGATCGCGAAGGAATGTATCTGGCGGTTCAGTCGGGCTATTCTCCGTACGGTGCCGTCGATTCGTTCGAGCGCTTTGCCAAGTTGTGCGACGAATACGTCATCCACGCGCAAAGCCCGGACCAGGAGCTTTCCGAGCTGGCCATTCAGAGTTTGAACGGCTATTTCCGTTCACACCCGCTCCCTTCCGAGCGTCTCGCCGAAGCCAACCGCCTCATCGCCCAGGAGCATTGGGAAACTCGAAAGGAGCGGAAGCCGTTCCGCGTCGAGTATGAAGTTCACAACGGGGAATACGTGAAGTAAAACGAGGAAAGAAAATCGGGCCAGGGAATCTTTGGCCAGCTAAAACAACCCGGGGATCTTCATCCCCGCGATCCCGGGGATTCCGCCGGCGAGGTTTTTCATTTGATTCGCCAGTTCTTCATCCACGCGCCGTGACGCTTCATTGACCGCCGCGCGGACCAAATCTTGCAGCATCTCTTGGTCTTTGTTTGCAAAAACATCCGGCTCGATTTTCACGTCCACAACCTGCTTTTGGCCGTTCATCCTCACCGTGACCATGCCTCCGCCGGCCGATGCCTCTACCGTCACGGAATTCACCTGCCTCTGCAAGTCTTCCTGCAACTGCCGGAACCGCGAAAGCATCTGTTGGAGAGCGCTGACTTCCATCAGGAATCCCCTTGGCTTCGTTTCACTTCTGAGATTTTCCCCCCGAAGCGCTGCAGCATAGACCGCACCATCGGATGGCTCTCAAACTGCGCACGCAACTCTTGCGTTCCGGACCCCGCGCGCGCCTCCGAGGCGGTTGCCGCTTCAACTGCTTCCAGTTTAGCACATACTCTCACGGCCCGGCCCAGCACCTTGCTCGAAATGTTACGGATCCTTTCCAACGTCTCTCTGCCTTCCATCATTTCCGCGAACGGCCTCTTCTCCGGCGAAAAATAAATTCGCAGCTCCGTGCCCTCTAATTCCCACAGGCTGCTCTGTTCCACCAGCTCGCCTAGAAATTTCTGTTGCGCCTGAATCGTCGACTTGATCTCCGCAACACGCTCCTGCGAAATTCCAATCGCCCGCGCCGCCGCGCGGGTACTGTTCGGTTTCTCCGCCTCCAGTCCCTGCTTGACCTCTGTCGAAGCAGCAACGGTTGCTGGAGGTGCACATGCTGGTGCAGCGAACGGGGACGAAAATTGCACTTTCGTTTCCGTCTTCGGCGGCGGGGGAAGCGCTGCCATAAAACCCGCCGCCGTGCTCCTCGACGACAGTGCGGACGCTCCAGCCCGCGCCACGCTTCGCGTGGCTCCAGAGGTTGCCCCGCCGCCTGACACGCCGCTCTTCAATTCCGCGAGCAGTTCCTCCAGCGGCGCCAGTCGCGACGCATTGATCAGCCGCAGCAACCCCATCTCCAGATGCACCCGCGGATCGGGCTTCCGCCGCAGATCATCATCCGTCTGCAGGAGAATCTGGAAAAATCGCGTGAGGTCTTCTTCCCCGAACAGTGCTGCCGCCTTTGCCAGTGCCGGGCGCTGATCCGCGGTCGCCGCAATCAAATCCGAATCCGCCCCGCACGTTCGCGCAATCAGGAGATTGCGCATGTGCCGGATCGCTTCCCGGCAGAAGTGTTGCAAGTTCCGTCCTTCCTTCTGGAACGTGTGCACCAGCCCCAGCGCGCGGTCCGCCGATCCTTCTGAAATCGCGCGCACCAGCTCCTCCAGTGCATCATCCGGTACCACGCCCAGCAAGTCGCGCACCTCTTGGTCCGTAATCGTATCGCCGCAATAGGCCCGGGCCTGCTCCATCAGCGACAGGGCGTCGCGCAAGCTGCCTTCCGCCATTCGCGCAATCACAGCCATCGCACCAGCCTCGATCTTCAAGTCTTCCTTTCTTGCGATCTCTTCAAGCCGCCCGGTAATCTCCCCGAAGGTCAGCGCGCGAAAATGAAAATGTTGCGACCTCGAGCGAATGGTATCCACCAAATCTTCCGGTTGCGTCGTGGCCATCACAAAGATGACCCGGTCCGGCGGTTCCTCGAGCGTCTTCAGCAAGGCGTTTGACGCTTCTCCGGTGAGCATGTGCGCTTCGTCAAGTATCACGACTTTGCTTCGCGAAGCCGCCGGCGCGTACCTCACCATCTCGCGCAACTCGCGGATCTGGTCGATACCGCGGTTCGAGGCCGCGTCGATCTCAATCACGTCCAGCGAAGTCCCCGCGGCAATCTCTTTGCAGGAATCGCACTCGCCGCAGGGCTGCGGCGTCGGCCCCGTCACGCAATTCAGTGCTTTCGCCAGGATTCTCGCCGCGGTCGTCTTTCCCACCCCACGCGCCCCCGAAAAAATGTACGCGTGCGCCACGCGGTCATTCTTGATCGCATTTTTCAGTGTGTCGGTTACGTGTTGTTGGCCGACGAGATCGTCAAAGGTTTGCGGGCGCCACTTGCGGGCTATGACCTGGTAGCTCATGGGAAAGTTTTCAGTGAGAGGAACTCCGGGTGGTCTGCGGCACCCGAGGCGATCCCGGTACCGTTGCTCCCTTCCGGGCCTGGCGGGGTTCGCGGGACCTCGTTGCACAGAGCCCGAAGTTCCACGCTCCGGCACTCGCACAAATCTCGCGGGAGTGCAGAGAAAAGTCTAGCACAGCGTCCCCAGCCCAGCCAGAATGTGGCCTTGGCTTTATCCAGTTCGTTTCTGATTTCTTGCCGCTCCCGAATCCGGCGCAGATCAGGATCTCGGTTTTGCTGCCGGAGCATCCGGCGGCTGCACCTCGGACGGGTTCACCCAATTCACTTTGAATGGGCCCACGCCGTGGACCTGTACGATGGTTTCGCCCTTGCACATCGCAAAATGGCGCATCTCTTTTGGCATCGTAACGAAGTTTCCGACGTTCATAGTTTGCAATTTGGCTTCGTCAAACGATTCTCCCGTGCTCACAAGAAATGTTCCCTTCAGCACGGTGAGGTGCTCGTCTGTGGGATGCCAGTGCGCTGGAACCTTAACTCCGTCGGCACAGCGGATGCGCAGAACAAACGGCGCTCCTTCGGCACTGGAGTCGCCGGCAACCGGTGCGAGGTCGCAGCCCTTTATGATCGGTGTCCATTTCAAATCGCCAAAGTGCACGATCTTGTGCGCCTCGGCGCTCTCCTTTTTCTCCTGGCCGTGAACTCCCGTTGCCGCTACTGCAAGTCCGATCAGTGCCGCACACACATTTCCCAGTTGATTCTTTTTCATAACTATCTCCTCCGCCGGAATGGGACAACAAGCTTCGCAAAACATACTCCTCTCGCGGCCCCAGGGCAATATACGGACAAAGTTCGCGTGCCCAATGGCAATTCCCGATGAGTCTTGACACACAGGAAACATTTTCAAAAAGCCGCACCCCGCATTTCGGGAATCGAGTACTCTAGTCGCGGATGGAGTTCCTCCCCATCCTCCCCACGTCCCGGCTCAGCTGGGATACCGGGTCCGCCGCGCCAGCGGAACGCACCGAGGCATCGCCCCGGTGTCGCCTCACGACACGAGGCCAACTCGCACTCACGTGCGCGCAGGAGGAATCAATGAAAATCGCTTTATCATTCCTTTTGGCGGCTGCGCTCGTTTGCGCCGCCGCGTCCTGTTCTTACGCCGAACCGCGTCAAGTCATGCAGGGCACGCAGGTTCATCTCACGCTCTTGAGCGGAATCAGCAGCGCTGTTGCAAAGGATGGCGACCCGTTCGTCGCCACGGTCGCCGAGCCCGTCTATCTCGGCAGCCAGCTGCTGCTTCCCGCCGGCACGCGTGTGAACGGCATTATCGGCACCGTCGAGAGGGCCCGCCGCTTTTCCATCTTTCGCGGCCAGGCGTACATGAACCTCACTTTTCGTTCCATCGAAGTTGATAGCCGCCTCATCCCCGTGCAGATGAGCATCATTGCCATCGAGCAACCGCGCGGGCAGGCCGAAGGCCAGCGCCGCAAAGATCTGAAAGTGGACGAAGGACAAGTCGTTCAGGAAAAGCATGACATCAAGGGCGATATTGTCGGCGCGACCATCGGGACCGGTGGCGGCACGCTCATCGGTGCGGTCTTCAGCCACGTCGCGCGTGGCTTCGGTCTCGGCTTGGCCGGCAGTGCCGCCTATATCGTCGCGCGCAAGGGCAAGGACCTCGAACTTCCTGCGCAAACCGGAATGCTCGTCCGTATGGATAACACCGTCACCGTGCCGGTGACCAGCGCCAGCAACGCCTCGCTCGCCAATGGCAACCGATGACGAGGCTGGCAAAAAACAAGAGTGCGTCGCGAGGGGACATGGCAACGTGTCTCCTCGCGGCGCAGGACTTCCCTGCGGACCCAGTGTTCTCCGCGAACTCTGGATTAGATTAGTTTTCTTATTGCTTTGGGAAGTTCGGATCTGCCTTCACTTCGATGATCTGCTTGGTGTGTCGCTCGCTATGCGCTGCGACGAGCAGTACAAATTCATACGCATCCAGCTTGCCCAGAGGACTTTCCATCACGTGATCACGCATCCCTGGAGTGGATTTCAGGAAATCTTTCGTCGTTGCCCGGCTCTCCACGAAATGCTTTACCGATTCCTCCGGCGACCCAAAACGATTTGTCGGCAACAGCGGTTCCGGCGCTTGCGCCTTGTTGGTACGGTCGGGAACCATTGCCAACACGGCCTCGTCCGTCTTCTTCACGTCACGACCGGGCTCCCCGGCGGGCGCCGACATGACCTTTTCCTTGGCCAGCGTGCGTATAAAATCTTCTGCCGCCGCGATGTGCTCCATCACCTGTGCCACCGACCAGCGGTCCGCCGCCGGCTTAAAGTTCCACTGCGCTTCAGACAGTCCTTTTGTCGCCTCCAGAACATTCTTCTTCGTCGTTTCCAGATACTGTAGCGCCTTATCCTTTTCCGCCTGCGTCACGTCTTGCGCCGATACAGCCGCTGCTCCGGCCATCAAGAGCAACGCGATCAGCACCCCTGCCAGGGACTTGGTTCTCATCTTTTTTCTCTCCTTGTCATTTGCGACCGCGGAGCGGCCGACTTCTCATCTGCGATTGGAGAAACGGGGAGTTGCAGCATACCACATCATCTGCCCTTTGGTGCGCACCGGCGGGTGGTTCTCGCTGTCAACCGGCCCTTGGCGGATGGGCACGGACACTCCGGTCAGCACCGAGATTGAAACGGGGTCGATCAACAGGAAGTTCTCTCCGCGGTGTACAACCCGAACGCAAACAACGACAACAGTGCTGCTCCGCCCACGAGGCGCACCACAATTATGCCGGGTTGCCCGCGCTTCAGGGGGCAGACAACTTGTTAGCGACCTTCTACAGGTTTGATCCCGACGGTGCGAATCAACTGCACAATCAGCGTCGCCAGGACGACGAATGCCGCACTGCACCCAACCCAAACCAGTTCTCTCTGGATGGCTTCATGGAGCGGCTCGTTCCCGAACCCCAGCAGCGCATCCAAAATCGGGTCCAACTGCGCATGAATCCACCGAGCACACTGCCCTGTCAGTTTGAAATTGTTTAGAACATCTTGAAAACCGTACCCGCCCAGAAGACCAGCTGTTCCAGCGTGAATTTTCTCGCTGAGGGTCGCCACGAAAATGAAACCAAGGATGCCGCCATCGATTCCGCCCGCCAAAACGGAAAACATTGGGCTGGGACGAGACAGGTCTCGGATTGCCAGACCCAAGAAAAGAACATTTAGGAACACCCAAACCATCCCCGCGAGCGGAACCCAAACCGAAACAGGCAGGGACGTGAAAGATCTCCGGGATGAAGACACAGGCCCTGTTGCAGTTGACATGCCCACCCTCCGCTGGTTCATTGACCTTGTAGAATAGTGATGCTCATGAGGCTAACGTTTCACGCGGAAAGAGCCGTTTCTCTATCAAGTGGGCCTCCTGCGGATAAAAATAACAGCCCACTTCAACAACCTCTATTTCAAGATTTGCGCTTTAGCATTGAGCACGGCAGTCACAGTCAGGTCATGAGTCACTGATCAATTCTGTAGAACAGGGATGAGCGCCGCGTTCCGCGTAGGCGGGGTTACGCGGCGCTCCACGGGTTCAGGCCGGTTGCTAGAGGTGGTAGGAACGGTTTGGCGAATCGTGGTCGCATCACGGCGCTACCCGTCGTCCGCCTGAATCTCCTCAAATTCTCAATCCTTCGATCCGCGGCAACGCTCAGCTCGGAGTTTGCACGCCCCGGTGGGCCGCTGGTGTCCCGTCATTGCTGATTCCTGGATCTGTTTTGCACGGCCGGAGTTGCTAAGTGCTGGGTGAGTGCCCTAGTCTTTCGAATTAGGCCGGATCTGCCGAAACACGGTGGGGTTGGACTTGCTTGAGCCGGAACTGTTGCTGTCCCTCGCGGGTGACCCCAATTGGCTGAGCATGGTAAGCGACGGGAGAGGAACGACCTGGAGAAGTGGGTTGCAGGAGACGGAGAAAGATCATCGATCCACGGCCAGGTGCATGGGTGAGGGTGAGGGACTGGCCGGTTTCTTCGTTACATTCGAGCTCGCACTTCTCCACGAAGAAGGTATCCGTGCTATCCCAACCGGATGCTTCGACCGGGTAGGAATTGGTAATGGGACGCTCGGCAGTCAAGGGCATCGGAAACCTCTACAGGGGGAGTTGCAGCTGCCTTGCCACAGGTGTTTGGCACAAAGGGGTTGAAAATAAACCGCTTAGCGGACAATGAAGTTTGTGAAACTGTGCGGGGACAGGACAACCAGGCGCGGGATGTTTAGAAGTGGGGCAGCCATCCAGGATGCTCCGCCAGCGCGCTTCAGAACTGACCACGAAGCAGGTAATGCGTGGCGATGGCCTTGATCGGGCCGTAGACATAGCGAAAAGCGACGATCGCCAACAGCAGCCCCACCATGGCGTAACTGTTCCCCCGAAGCCAGTCCAAATACCGCTGGGAACGTGTCTCGCCCATGAAGAGCATGATGGCAGTGCTGCCGTCGAGCGGAGGAACCGGCAGCAGATTAAACGTACCGAGAAGCAGGTTTAGCGAGAAGAAAGCGCCGAGGACACTGCCCGCAAAGCCCGGAGGGTCCTTGTGCAACCAGCCTTGGGACCACCCCAGCCGCAGCAGGACGGCCGCGACCAGCATCAGCGTGTAATTCGTGGCCGGACCCGCCAGAGCCATCCACGCCGCCCGGCGCGGATGCCTCCGTTCCCACACCCGATCGTACGGCGCGCTGGCCCATCCGATAAGCGAGCCGTTTATGATCAGTGAGAGAATGGGAATCACCACCATGCCCCAGGGTTCGCGCTGTATGTGCGGCACCGGGTTGAGCGACACTTGTCCGCCCGCGAACGCCGTATCGTCCCCACCAATTTTGGCGGCCAGCGCGTGCGCCGCTTCATGGCATGTGGTGGAAAAAAGAAACGCAACGTACCAGATAAATCCCAGCGCCAGCAGTTCGGGAGAGAGATCAGCCATGAAGGTAGTCTTCGTTTCCTCCGGCCCAGTAGCGTAGATGGCCCCGCGCCGCTTTGCAAGCAAAGCCCCTGGGGTTTTTCTCAGCCCTCCCGTAGGGCACCATACATGGAGCCCTCCCGAACCGCCCGCGGCTCTTGCCGAACAAGGACGGCGTTCTTAACATCGGGAGCCTGGAGGCGAAGATAATTCCAAGAACCGATGAGGAGGACAATATCAAAAGAAAAGCTCGGCCCCTTAAGGTTCAAACCGCTGACGTTTTTCGAGAGTAGGGACACGAAAGAAACGGCGCAACGCGCTGCTTCGTGGCCCTTCGGGAAAGAACACCAACTGGCGGAGGTGGCCTTCGGATCAAGGCGATCCCACCGACGTGAATGACCCGGACGCCCGAGCCGGGGCCTTGGAAAGGCTAGAGTGTTCGACAGATGGAAGGGCGCGCTCGTGGATGGCAACTTCGCTAGCCGACCATGCGCCTATCAATGAGGTCACCGCGATCGCCGCGACGCCGTCCTAGCGGCTCTCACCAGCAGTTCCTACGGCGCTGTTTGTTTTGGAAAGGCCTTGGACCCGGATGGCGAGAACTGAAAACGGATGAGCCATTCGCTGGGGGCGCTGTGACCGCCGATTTCGGGTGAAGAAAATTGCCAGTTGCGCGCGGCTTTGAGTGCAAGGTCGGCGAAGTATTTACTCGGGCCGGCAGAATCGAGGGCTGCCACAGCAACATTGCCCGTGGGGTCCACCTTGACGCGGACGCTGACGCGAACGACGCCCCGAATGGTGGCGCGTGCCTTCGCGGGAGCGTCGGGCAAAATCTGGTCGAGGACTTCACCGCGCATGAGAGAGGACGCAGAGGTGCTTGGCGAGTTTGCGGATGGGAACGTATCGACGCGCACCGAAGCAGGGGAGGGTGCGACGACTGGCGACCTGGCAGGCTGGGCCCCAGGCTTTTTCTCAGCGGCGGTCATCGGCGAGTTTCGCGTTGCGGAAGGTGCGGACGGTTTTGACTCTGACGGGGATTCATGACGCACCGGCTGCTCGACCGGCTTTGACGGCTCTGCGGGCTGAGCCGAGGTCGTTGCCGCGGACGACGAAGAGTCAGGGCGATGGCCGAGAATTTTCGGTAGCGCAAGAACGGCGACGATGACAAGAACTGCGGCCGTTAGAGGAACCACATAGTTGGGGAGAACCAGGGCTTGCCTTGGCGCCCTCGTGGCTTGCAGACGTGGCAGTTGCGCTTGCGCTCTCGGCGGAGGTGGGCCGGACTTTGGAACCTGCGGCTTTGCCGTTGGCAACGCCGGAGCCGAAGCGAGCGGCACAGCTAACGGAGAAACGGACTGAGCGGCGGCAGCGCCGACGGCCACGGGATTGAGGCGCGCGGCGATTTCAGCAATGCTCCAGCGGCGCCGTGGATCGCGGCGGAGTGCGTGACGCGCAACATCGAGGAACGGCTGGGGAAGCGTGTCGGGGACGATTGGGTCGGCTTGATTTCCGGGCTGCAAGACAGGTACGCGCTGCGTGAGTGTTTCGACCAAGGTGATCCCGAGAGACCAGACGTCGGCGGCCGCCGAGAGCGGTGAGGCTGCGGTTTCGGGAGCGTCGTGAGCATCAAACTTGCCCGATGATTTGCGGGACTCGCCGATGGGGAAGAGGGTATCGCTGGAAAGCTTGAGTTGATCGGCAGTGGCGAGAATGTTGGAAGGTTTGATGCGTGAATGAACCAGGCCTTTGCTGTGGAGATAAACGAGAACATCGAGTAGGGGTTCGAGCGTTTCGCGACCTTCGGAAGCCGTCAGCGGACGCAGGGGGAGAATCTGGGAGAGGTTTTCTTCGGCATACTCCAGCACGATGTAAAGACGGTCCCTATTCTCAAGGCGGCAGCGGCCCATGTCCAAGATGCGCATCAGATTGGGATGAGCCAGCTCCGTTGCGCGGCGCCAAAGAGAGAGCTGGAGATCAGAGGTGGGACCGGCGGGAATAAATTTGATGGCCGCTTTTTGAGTTTGCGGACCAGCGAGCTGGGTGAGGAAAACGGCGGAGTCGTCCGAGCCTCCTAAGTACTGCCGCAGCCGGAATCGATTGTCGATGACCTGACCTTCGCACAGTTGCCAGATATCACTCATATTGCACCTCCAACTACAAATTCCTGCGAGCCGGCCAATGGGGACGGTCCCAACTGTGTGGCGTGCAACCGCCGAAAGAACGCCGCCGCTTCTAAGGCAGAGTTGGAAGGTCTCGACGTGCGATTCGCAGGCGCCTGGGGCCGGGCGCTGGTCGCACACATTTTGGCATGAAATGGGTAGGAAGAGGCAACGTGATTCCTATCGGTTATGGAGAGGCTACTAGGGACGGTGTGAAAGGGGCCGGGAACGAGCGGCATGGATTAAGGCTTCGCAAGCGGAGATACAGGCGTGCCGGAAGTCGCGGGAGAATTTCTTATGAATGTCCACGGAATGAAGGAGTGTAGCCGTGCCATGCAGGAGCGCGACGAGCGCCAGAGCCAGCCGAGTGTGCTGATCGGGCTCACCACCAAGCTGCATGGCAAGCCTCCGTTTCAAGAATTCGAACGAAGGCATGTGTTCCCTGCGGGCGAAGGCGATAGCCCAATCTTCGGAGATCAGCCGGAAGTCGTTGGGATGCGACCCAAAGAAGTCGAGAACGCGGCGGCAAGCTTGGGTGGGAGTACGTGAGGACTGGATGGCCGCGAAGAGCTTCAGGCGCGCGCGGCGGCGCAGGAAAGCGAGAAGGATGCCCTTGTTGGAGAAGCGCTCATACAGAGTTGGGGTAGTGGTGCCCGAGGCGCGGGCGACGGCGCGCATGGTAAGGGCGCGCTCCCCGCGTTTGCTCCACATGCGGTACGCGGCGTCCAGGATGCGGCCTTCCAGTCGGGCATCGGGCTTACGAGGCATGCAGCAGACCCCCCTTCTCCTGGCACGAGATTATATTCTTTACATCGTTAAAGATACCTGTATAAATAATGAACCCGCAGTGCCCCTCCCAGCTTCTCTCTAAATATCCAAAGACGGGAATATACGATGACAAGTTATCGGGACGACGATGTCTTGCTGGTCGTGCCGGGGAGGAGGAGGCCCTTGGGGCCGCTGACGAAGGGATTGCCACGCTCGTAAAAGCGAAGGAGTCGATCGGCGGCACGAGTAATACCGATGCGGACCGTGCTTTCGATGAGGCCAATCGGATGACTGGTTTCGCCCAGCCAGAGCGGGCCAGGGGCACAAAGGTCGAGGCCATCGTGGCGGCGATCGATTTTAAAGGCCGCGGCGAGGCGTCCGGGCCCGCGGGTGAGATCGAGAAGTAGAGTGGTCTTGCGGTGGCGCTGCATGAGCTCGATGCCTTCTAGCGGTTCGATGCCGCGGATGAGGATCGCGGCAGCGGTTCCGGCAGGCTCGCTCACGACGTTGAGCATGAAGTGCGCGCCATAATTGAAAAAAATGTAGGCGTGGCCAGGGGCGAGATACATCGAGCGAATACGCGGAGTAGGCCCGCGGAAGTGATGTCCGGCAGGATCGCCCGGCGGATAGGCTTCCGTTTCCACGATGCGGCCGCTGAGGCGGCCCGCAGGGAGATTATGGACGACGACTCTTCCGATAAGGTAGCGAGCGAGATTGACAGTGTCGGAGGGAAGGTCTCGGCGGCGGAGCCGGCGAATCGTGAATTTCGCCGATGAGCATTTCAGAGCTGCGCGCGACGGGGACATGGCATCTCGACTCAGCGGGAGAGCAGTTTTTGGAGGTCGTCGGAAGAAACGAGATCCTGGTATTCAGCGTGCTTGCGAATGAATCTGGAGACGTAGGGACAGAGTGGGACAACCCGGAGATCATTGACGCGGGCGAAATCGAGCGCCGCGCGCGCGAGTTTGGCAGCCAGGCCCTGGCCTTCGAGTGGCTTCGGCACTTCGGTGTGGGAATAAACGATACGGCCGGGAAAGCGGCTATAAGTCATAAAGGCGCAAAGGCCGTCAACGCCGACTTCGAAGCGCTGAGCATTTTCGTTGTGGGTGACGGTTACATCGTTGAGATTCACGTCCACGGATCACCCTGAAGCCTTGCTGGTTTTTTCATTCCGAACATAACTGAGCGCGCCGGAGGGGCACTGCTCGGCCTGTTTGACAATGCTATCGCTTCCAGAGCCTTGCATATTGATCCACGGGCGAGCGTTGACGTTGAAGACTTGGCCGAGGCCCTGTACGCACTTCCCGGAGTGAATGCAGACGCCGGGTTTCCAAATGACGGTGATTTCGCCGTTCGTATAGGTTTTCTCGGGTGCGCTCAAGAGACCTCCTGTTGACCAGGAAAGTCTATCAGGGAATCCGCCAAAACTACGGGGTGGAGGAGTCGGGAGGCTCGTTGTTGAAGAGGCGGGCGAGTTCGGCGTGATCGATGACCACAGCAGGGTCGCGCTGGATGGCGTCGAAGTATTTCTTCTGGAAGGCGTCCCCGGATTCCGTGGGAACGAACATTTTCCTGGCGAGAGAGATGGTCCCGCTGGTGTGTTCCGAGGTGATGGGCTCCTTGGCAGCCAGAGTTTCGTCGATGCGGACGACGAATTCGGAGAGGTTGTGCAGCCAGGCGAACTGCGAATGGTCGATTACGAGGCGGAAGAGCTCGCCGGTATTGACATGGCCGTGCTCGCGCTCGTATTCGCGGCGCTCCATGTTGAGAAGAGTCTTGTGGAGGCGCAGAAGAGCGAGGCGAAGGGAAAGCAGCTTCTTGCGGGCGGGGGAATCGTTGTTCGCGGGATATAAATTTGAGCTTGGAGAATCCATTTTCGAATGACACCTCTATTCTCCGATAGTCGGCATGCAATTTCAAAATGAAAGCGAGAGGGCTTCGACACGGAGTTCACCGAGCACAGCGAGAAGAGAGCCGAGGATCAATTGTGATAGCGCTGCTCGCCGACCGGCAGAGGGATGGGCAGGCGGTTGCCGGGCGGCGGGAGTGGGCAGGTCGAGTAAGGAGTGTAGGCGCACGGAGGATTTTCCAGGCGATTGAAATCGAGCACCAGCTCGCCGGGCTTATCCAGGCCGTTGGTGGGGAAGCCGGTATAGAGAAATCGGCAGGCGCCGTAAGTGGTCGTGGCGCTGGTCGTGTCGCGGAGTATAAAGAAAAGCTTTGCAACGGCAGGATCTTCAAGGACGGGCTCCAACCGAAAAGTTTTTCCTCCAAGAGTGAATTCCGCGGCACCGGGAACGGGCTGATCGTAGCTGGTGCCCACGAGGGTGGCGAGAGTGATCGTCTTTTGCGGGGAATAAGGAATCCATTTGGCGGTCACTCGATACCGAACCTTGGGCGCATACCACTTTAGCCCGTGGAAACCGATGAGGGCGGGAGAGTGAGAATCCTTGGTGCGCAGAGCGAAACGGGCTTCGCGGCGGATCACGTACAAGTTCAGAGTACCGATGGTGAGATGGGGAGAAACTTTATCCTTGTTCGCCTCGGTCCGCAGAGTTTGCGGTTTCGCAGGAGTCCCGGCGACGAGGAGGTCCGGAGGGAATCCGCTCTCGGGAGGATTCAGCGTGACGGTTTCGCCGTCGAGTCGCAGGACGGCGAGGCGAGCGGGTCCGGAAGGGAGGTGGATTTTGTTGTCAGCAGCGGAGCCGACGGAGTTGTCTCCGGGCTGGAGCCATTCCAGGCCGGTGAGAGAAAGCCAGCCGTCCGGCTTGAGGAGCTCTACTTTATGTGCCTCGCGCCAGGCCGCGTTGTCTTTTTGCCAGGAAGTATCCTGCGAGGCCGCCGTCGGCGGGAGCAGTGCGAACACCAGGGCGCTGAAAGCCAGGCAGGCCGAACGATTCCTGAAGGGCATGAGAAAGTATACCGTGGAAGAGAAAACGCTGAAAATGAAGATGAGCCAGAAAGAGCATGACCGCCGAACAGATTATTTGGAGACCAGGTTCTTTGAACTGCAAGCGGATCGGCGAGCAGCAGAAATATTCGTCCTCGACATCACTATTTGCAATGAAGTACGCGGCCAGCCATTGAGGATGTGCCCGTTCACTAAATCGATTTTCCAATGCATTCGTGCAATTCTTTTGTTGCTGAAGATGCAACCTGGAGGCCCGTTTCCTTATCACATGAAAGTAGTCAAATCATGCTCTCCGCAGCGGGAACAAAGCTCTTGATTCGCTTCCGCAAGGCGAGGACAAAAGGAAAAATAGACTCCTATGAGAAAGACCAAATTCACCGCAACACTGCTGACATTCTCTCTGTTGCTTGCAGTCAACGCCATCGCCGGTAATTCCAACAAAGGTACGCTCCATGTCGACGAGACCGTCACTGTCGGTGGCCAGCAGCTCCCGGCTGGCAAGTACCAAGTGCAATGGGCCGGAAGCGGGTCGAATGTTGAAGTCAGCATTTCCGACGGCAAGAACACGGTAGCCAAGGTGCCGGCGCAGGTTCTTCCGCTAAAAAAAGCCGAGGCCGTGAGTGGGTACTCCACCAACGTCGACCAGGCTGGTAACAAGGCGCTGACGGGACTTTTCTTTGCTGGCAAGAAGTATCAGCTGTCCCTTGGCCAAGCGTCCGCTCGAACGGCCACACCTTCCGATAAGACGCAAGGGAGCAACTGACCTGGGCATTTCTTCGCGGAGTTCGCAAACAGAAAAAAGAGGGACCTCGGAGCGGTCCCTCTTTTTTTCGTCTATACGTAATTAGGCCATCGGGACGCAAGAGCATAGCTGCCTGGCACTAAGACCGACTCGCGATTCGGACCATGCGCGGATTCCGGGCGATGGTGATCGACGATTCCGAGCGATCCATGATGTGATCTAACCGAACCAGCTCCCATGAGTGTATGATTTGGAGCGCTTGGCCCAGTGGAGGGTTGGCCCTTTCTTGAAATTGATTCAGTTTATTGCCTCGACCGAGTGCAATTCCCGACAGCAGTTCTGGTTTTTAACATCGGAGGAACCTTCATGATTGTAGGTGTGCCCCGCGAGAGCTTTCCGGGAGAGCGGCGCGTGGCGCTGGTGCCCGCGGCCGTTCCCAATTTGACCAAGACGGGTTTGCAAGTGGTGGTGGAGGCCGGCGCCGGAGCCAGCGCCGGCTATCCGGACGCGGACTACGCCGCAAAAGGCGCAAGGATTGTCTCCGATCGCGCCGAAGTGTTTCGCGCCGCGGACATCGTTGTGCAAGTTCTATGTTACGGATCGAACGACCGGACCGGCAAGGCCGACGTTCCCCTGTTCCGCAGCGGGCAGGTGCTTATTGGATTCCTGAGGCCGCTGGGCTCTATCGAGAGCATTCGGGAAATCGCCGCCAAGGGAGTGACTTCGTTTTCGGTGGAGCTGATGCCGCGTACGACGCGCGCCCAGAGCATGGACGTGCTTTCATCGATGGCCACAATTTGCGGCTACAAGGCGGTCGTGCTTGCGGCGGATACTTCGCCCCGCATTTTTCCCATGCTCACAACGGCCGCGGGGACAATTACTCCAGGCCGCGTTTTTGTGATTGGAGCCGGTGTTGCGGGTTTGCAGGCCATCGCCACGGCGCGACGACTAGGCGCCGTGGCTTCGGCTTACGACCTGCGTCCTGCCGCAAAGGAGCAAGTACAGAGCCTGGGCGGAAGATTTGTTGAACTTCCGCTCGAGGCCAAGGATGCCGAGGATGCGCGCGGCTATGCGCGGGCGCAGGACGACGCTTTTTACAAGCGCCAGCGGGAATTGCTGGGAAAAGTTGTTGTAGAGAGCGACGTGGTGATCAGCGCGGCGGTGATTCCAGGGAAGAAGCCTCCGATTCTGGTGACCAAAGAAATGGTAGCGAGCATGGCGCCAGGGTCGGTGATCGTCGATTTGGCCGGCGAGCGCGGTGGCAATTGTGAGCTCACTCGCCCGGGAGAGATCGTCATCGAATACGGGGTGACCATTATCGGATGGTTCAATCTGGCCAGCACGGTGCCGTATCACGCCAGCCAGATGTACGCGCGAAATGTGAGCGCCTTTCTGCTGCACCTCGTGAAAGACGGGAAGCTGCAACTAAATACGGATGATGAAATCGTTCGCGAAACCATGCTGACCCAGGACGGAGAAGTCGTCAATCCGCGGATCAGGGAGTTTTTTTCTCTCCCCGCCTTGCCGGGTGAATCGAAGGGGATGACCAAGTCATGAAGCTGGATCTGCTCACCAGCCTTTACGTTTTCATGCTGGCCGCATTTATCGGATTTGAAGTCATACGGCGTGTTTCGCCTCTGCTGCATACGCCGTTGATGTCGTTGACGAACGCGCTCGATGCCATCGCCGTTGTGGGCGCCATCATTCTCGCGGGTGAGTACCATGCGCACGGGGCGATGCTTGCGAAGGTTCTGGGAACGATCGCGATCGTTGCGGCCACGAGCAACATCGTCGGTGGATTCCTGATAACCGACCGGATGCTGAGAATGTTCAAAGCCAGCGGGCCAAAGAAACCATGACCAACCTGCCCGGCACGGAACAGATCATCGAGATTGCCTACCTGATTGCGACCGCGCTCTTCATTCTGTCTCTCAAGTGGCTGAGTTCACCGACGACGGCGAGGCGCGGGGTGTTCGCAGGCGAACTGGGTATGTTGCTAGCCATTGTCGGAACTTTATTGCACCACGGCATCGTTGAATACAAGTGGATTCTGATCGCGCTGGTCCTCGGAACGATTATCGGCGTGCCGCTCGGTGAAGTGGCGATGACTGCCGTGCCGCAGCGGACGGCACTGAGCCACGCGTTTGGCGCGCTGTGCGTGACGCTGGTCGGTACGGCGGAGTTTTATTTGCGTACGCCGGATGTGCCGCGCTTCATGATGGGCGTCCTCTCGCTGGAGGTCATCCTCGGGTCGCTGACGTTCACCGGCAGCTTGATGGCCGCAGGAAAACTGCAGGAAATCTTGCCGCAGCGGCCCATCACCTACAAGGGACAGAACATCGTCAACCTGGGGCTCCTGGGTGTGGCCATAGCTGTCGCGGGTATGCTGGTGGCGCACCCGGAAAAGGCGCAGTTTTTCCCGCTGATCGTCGGCATCCCTTTATTGTTCGGCGTGATGATGATCATTCCGATAGGCGGCGCCGATATGCCCACGGTGATATCGCTGTTGAATTCCTATGCGGGGCTTTCGGCAGCGGCGATGGGTTTCGTACTGGACAGCAAGCTGTTGATTATTGCGGGCGCGCTGGACGGAGCCTCGGGCTTGATCCTTTCCGTGAACATGTCGAAAGCAATGAACCGCTCATTTTCAAATGTCCTCTTTGGCGCTTTTGGTCAGGAGCATACGGCGGCCGCGGGCCAGCCAGAGGCGCGGCCGGTGCGCAGCGCGACACCCGAAGAGGCGGCGGCGATTCTTGCGGCGGCAAACAAGGTGGTCATCGTGCCGGGGTACGGAATGGCCGTGGCGCAAGCACAACACAAAGTGCGCGAATTGTACGACGCGCTGACCAAACGCGGCGTAGATGTGAAATTCGGAATTCATCCCGTCGCCGGCCGCATGCCGGGGCACATGAATGTGTTGCTGGCAGAGGCGGACATTCCTTACGACAAGCTTCTGGATATGGAAGAAATCAACGGAGATTTTCCGCAAACCGATGTCGCTCTGGTCATTGGTGCGAATGACGTCACCAATCCTGCAGCACGTACCGACGCTGCGAGCCCGATTTACGGCATGCCGATTCTCGATGTGGATAAGGCTCGCACGGTTATGGTGATCAAGCGCAGCATGGCGGCAGGTTTTGCGGGAATCGACAATCCACTCTACTACCTCAGCAGGACGCTCATGCTTTTCGGAGACGCAAGATCCTTCGTGGGCTCGATCGTGCGCGAACTCGGCGGTGGCCACGAGTAGCTCACCGTTGTGGTCGGCTGGTCAGCGCCTCCTCAAGGAACCCGTTCCGAACCAAGGCACAAGAGCCGCAGTGTTTGATTCGGCAAGACCGAGCCGCGGGCTTTCATCCTTGGTGGTCCCCTGAGGGGACCATGACTTACTCATATCGCAGTGCCACCATGGGATCGACCCGCGTGGCGCGGCGGGCGGGGATGGAGCAAGCTGCCAGCGCCACGACGAGCAACAGAACCGCGACGCTCAAGAACGTAAGCCAGTCGTCCGGAGTGACACCGTAAAGCAAGCTCCTCAAGAGGCGCAGCGCGAATTCGGACAGGCGAATGGTCTCCCTGCTACATGGCGTCGTGGAAGATGATGCCCAGGGTGCAGCGCACACCGCGATGTACTCGGCTGACGCCGTGCCGCAGATTGGCGCGATAGTAGCCACGCGAACCCTTCACGGGCCGGTAACGCGTGGCGAAGATGATGGCCTGTCCTTGATCGGCAAGGACCACCTGTGGCTTGGACTGCGCGCGGGGTTGCTGCTCGACGAGGACGAATTCTCCGCCTTCCCAATCGCGTCCTTGCTGGCCGAGCAGTAAAACCAGTTGCAGGGGAAAACTGACGTCGCCATAGAGATCCTGATGAAGACAGTTGAAGCCACCGGCCTCGTAGCGGAGCATAAGCGGGGTTGGCTTTGTCTGCCCGGCTTGATGGCAAATTTTCAAGAACGCCGTGTGTTCGCCAGGATAGGGAGGGGTACTCTCACCACTAACCTCCGCCCAGTAATTGGCGACTTCGGCGAGGTGGGGATAGATGCTGGTCCGGAGATTGGTGATTATTTCCGGGAGCGGGTTGGCGAAGTACTTGTAGTCGCCGATGCCAAAGCGATAGCGCTCCATGACGATGTGGCTGCGAAAACGGCTTGCATCGTGGAACAGCGCGGCAAGAGAGTCGCATTCCGCAGGCGAGAGAATGGGAGCGGTAACCGCACAGCCGCGCTCGGAAAGAGCCTGCTCGGCGTTGTTCCAGTCCAGCGCCTCGACTCGCTGGGGGATGGAGTGGGTAGCGGGAGTATTCCCTGCTGCTTGAGCCATGCGGCCTCCCAAGATTCACGATGCGCGCTCGAAATGGAAAGCGTGGAGCAAAGCGCCCGAGAGAATCTATCCGATCTTCGCCGTCAAATTAGACCGCCAGGGCCGGCCAAAATCCAGAAGAGGGTCCGGTCGATGACTGATGCGACTGGCGCTTAGATCAACCCCCGATTCGGTGCTATAGTGAGGCGCAGGCCGGGTGGTCGTTTCCATAGAAAAGATTCGCGCGTTTCAGGAGGGCCGGATGAAGAACAACGAGATGCTTTCAAGAGGTTCGCGGAGGGCGTTTCTCCAGTTGTCGGCTGCGGCTACCGCAGCGGCAGCTTTCCGTATCGCTACCGAGGCATCCCTCGCGGCGGAAGATCGCAATGTTTTTCATCCTGGAGCGGTGGTGATAGACGCGAATGAAAACCCTCTGGGGCCGTGCGACGCCGCGAGGAAGGCAATCGTGGATATGGCACCGCAGGGCGGCCGCTATTCCTACTGGTTAAAGGAAGAACTCGTCAAAACATTCACGGACATGGAAGGCCTGAAACCGGAACACCTGCGCGTCTTTCCGGGCTCGAGCGAACCGCTGCATTTCTCGGTGCTGGCGTTCACTTCACCGGCCAGGAGCTACGTCACCGCGGATCCCGGCTACGAAGCCGGAATGCGCGCGGCGAAAATCTCCGGAGCCCGCATCGCCAAGACCCCGCTGACGAAAACGTATTCGCATGATATCAAGGCGATGCTAGCGGCGGCGCCGGACGCCGGGCTCTTCTATGTGTGTACGCCGAACAATCCCACAGGAACGATGACGCCGCATTCCAGCATCGAACAACTATTGGCCGCGAAACCAAAGGGTTCGGTGGTGCTCGTGGACGAGGCCTACATCCATTTTTCGGACGGCGTTTCTGCACTCGACCTGGTGAAGGCCGATCAGGACGTGATCGTGTTGCGAACGTTTTCGAAGATTTACGGCATGGCCGGGATTCGCTGTGGAATGGCCATCGGGCGCCCCGACTTGCTCGCCAAACTGGAGACCTTCGGAGGCTGGAGCGCCATGCCGATCACCGCAGTGGCGGCCGCAACCGCAAGTCTGAAGCATGAGCATCTCGTCTCCGAGCGCAAACAGTTGAATGCTTCCATCCGGCAAAAAACATTTGCTTGGCTTGCGCGCCAGGGTTATTCCTACGTCCCTTCGGAGTCCAACTGTTTCATGCTGGATGCCCAGCGGCCGGCGAAAGAAGTGATCGACCGGATGGCGGCGCGAAATGTGTATATCGGGCGAGCGTGGCCCGTTTGGCCGACGCACGTGCGCATCACCGTCGGCACGCAGCCGGAGATGGAGGCCTTCCAGGAGGCTTTTCAAGCCGTAATGAAGAATTCCACCACCACCGGCTTTGCTCCGGCGCTCCCAAGGCGCCGGTCTTATCCCGACGGGCAGTCGTGGCCCAGCGTTTCTTCCTGATTCCTATCGTTGGTGTGCTGCTTCTAAGGCCAGGCAGGATTGCTGCTGCCAAACTCGCTGGAATCCGCACGAGGCGTTAAGTCTTGGTTTGACCCGCATTTTGCGATAATTAGAGTGATGTCGTCGTGCTGCTCGTGAGGGCTGAACCGCTGCACGTCAGCAACGATCGAGGCAAGCAGGGCCGGTGAAGGCAGTTCTCGGTGTCGCCTCAATGATTCGATCAGGCGGCTTTCCCCGAATTCCTCTTCTGCACAATTGTACGATTCGGTTATGCCATCGGTGTACAGTGCGAGCGTGTCCCCGGAGTGAAGCTGGCACTCCCCAATCGAGCAATCCCACTCTTTAAAGATTCCCAAGACTGTGGCCGTAGAATCCAGCCGTTCCAGAGTGTTATCGCCCCGGAGGAGCAGGGCGGAGAGATGCCCGCAATTCGCGTAGCGCAAGCGGCCCACGTTGTCGTCGTATTCGGCAAAGAAGAGCGTGGCAAAGGCGCCGTCAGGCGTATTCTCGCAAAATAGGCGGTTTACCGAGCGCAACAGCCGTTGCGGTTGATCCAACGCGATGGCGCACTGGCTGCGGAGATTGGCCTGCAGATTGGCCATCAAGAGAGCGGCGGCGATTCCTTTTCCCGAGATGTCGCCGATCACCAGACCGAGCCGCCCTTGCCCTAGATCAAGGTAGTCGTAATAGTCACCGCCAACCTTGTGCGCCTGGATGCAAGTACCCGCATATTCCAGCGTTTTCAGCGGCGGCAGTGTTTGCGGGAAGAGCCTGGCCTGCACCTGCTTTGCAATTTCCAGTTCCTGGGCGGCGCGGCGCTCCGATTCCAGCTTCTCGGTCGTCGCGCGGCGCTGCGCTTCGACAGCCTTGGTCATCTCGTCGAAGCTCACTAGCGAAAAGGAATTCCCGTCGACATCTCTGAAGCGTGCGAACACTCCACCCCAAATGGGTTCCTGCTCTCCGAGCAGCATCGATGATGGCGTTGAAGCAGGGGCTTGCTCGGGGCGCTCATACTTGATGCGCTTCAGCCGAGGCGCAAGCTGAAAGCGCACCCCGCGCTTGGACCATTCCTGAAACTTGGCAGCGACATCTTCGGTGACAAAGACAACTTGCGTGGAGCGGCCGATGAGATTGCACTCACGAGAATTGGGCTTGGGAACAACAAGCGAAAGGATCGCGGACCCATCCGGAGGGGCGACCGCCACCCAGCGGTCACCGGATTGAAGCCTGGTATCAAAGGCCAGATGGAAGCCCAGCTGATCGAGGTAGAAACGCAGACTTCGATCTTGATCGCGCACGAAAATGTTAACGCAATGCAGGCGAAGGTATAGGTCCGGTCGACTCGCCCGAAACGCGGCCCCGTCCGTCCCATAGGATGAGGGAGAGCTGCTCATCGGCGTCATTATATGTCCGAACACTGTTCTTGGTTGTGGTTTGCGCGCGAGGGACCTACAGGGTTGGATTGTGTTGGTGGTCAAGGCGCCAAAAACAGCTGGGGGCATGTTGGGCAAGTGCGAAACTGACTGTCCGCCACGGGGATTCCCGCGGTGTTTTCGCAAACTAAAGAAAAATGCGGACGATCAGAACCCGCATACTTTCTCTTCAAAGGGACCATACGTCAGGCGCGCGCTTCCGGTGTATGTTCGTTCGAAGACGCGTGTCGGAGGCTGACGCCGAACTGTTCCGCCTCCGTCGAGCCGGCCAGCGCAGTGGTCGAAGAATTTCCGCCGGAAACGACCTGAGCGATTTCGTCAAAATAACCCGTGCCCACGAAGCGCTGGTGGGTGACGGCGCGATAGCCGAGTTCCTGCGCGGCAAATTCCTCCTGCTGGAGTTTGGAGTAGGCGGTCATGCCCGCGTGCGAGTAGCCGCGTGCAAGATGGAACATGGACATATTGAGGGCGTGGAATCCAGCGAGCGTGACGAACTGGAACTTGTAACCCATCTTGCCAAGTTCCTGCTGGAAGTTGGCGATGGTGACGTCATCGAGTTTTTTTCTCCAGTTGAAGGACGGCGAGCAATTGTAGGCCAGCAGTTTGTCGGGGAATTTCGCGTGAATGGCGTCGGCGAATGCTTTCGCTTCGGCGAGATCGGGCGTGGAGGTTTCGCACCACAGCATGTCGGCGTAGGGAGCGTAGGCTAGGCCGCGCGCAATGGCCGCGTCGATCCCGCCGCGGAACTGGTAGAAGCCTTCCGGGGTGCGTTCGCCGTGGATGAACGCCCGGTCGCGCGGGTCCGCGTCAGAAAGCAAAAGACCAGCGGAGTTTGCGTCCGTGCGAGCGATGAGAATCGTGGGCACGCCGCAAACGTCGGCCGCAAGACGCGCGGCAACGAGTTTTTCGATGAACTCGCGCGTGGGCACGACGACTTTGCCACCTAGGTGGCCACACTTCTTTGCGGAAGAGAGCTGGTCTTCGAAATGAACGCCCGCGGCGCCGGCTTCGATCATCGCTTTCATCAGTTCGTAGGCGTTCAGCGACCCTCCAAACCCGGCCTCGGCGTCGGCGACGATCGGTGCGAACCAATACGTGCCGGACTTCTGGCCTTCGGCGGATTCGATTTGGTCCGCGCGCTGCAACGCGCGATTGATGCGCTTCACGAGATTTGGCGCGGAATCGCAGGGATACAGGCTCTGGTCGGGATAGACGTCGCCCGCGGTATTGCCGTCGGCGGCCACCTGCCAGCCGCTCCCGTAGATCGCTTTCAGACCACCTTGCACCATTTCAATGGCCTGATTGCCGGTGATGGCGCCGAGCGCGGGAACGTAGCGATCGGTGTGCATGAGATTCCAGAGGCGCTCCGCACCGAGGCGCGCCAGGGTGTACTCGATCTGGATGGAACCGCGTAGGCGCACGACATCCGAGTAAGAATAGGGACGCGTGATGCCGGACCAGCGGGGGTCCGTACTGCAATACGAAAGTGGGTGATGTTTGTTGCCGTTCCCGTTGGCCCCGTTGGTTCCGCTCGATGACATGTATGCTCCTTGTATAGGCTGACTCACGACTCTTCCAGGAAAGATTCGTTCCTCGGAGCACAGCCTGAAGGCTGTGCCACTCTAATCCGTTCATCACGCAGGATTGAACTCCGCGCGGCGGATCATTTCTTCGCTGATGCCGCGGGCCTCGCGGAGTGTGGTCGCCAGCTCGGCATCATTGCTCGCGTTCTCTCGCAACAGCCGGTCGAGTTCTTCGTCAAAAAGACCGCGGATGAGTTCCGGCGTGTGACGAACCGGCGCGCCTCGCTCATCGAGGACTTCCACTTTGTCCGAATGTTTCATGCGCTGGGCGATCATCAACCGGTAGATGCGATCGGTTGCGAGATCTTCCATGTAGCCATCGAGGAGACTCGCACCTTTGCCGTTGAGCACGCCGTGGCGGTAGCGAATGACGGTCCGAACCGCGGCGCGCGTTCCGGCCAGCGTGCGTTTGCCAACCCCGGTGGGAATCGGGCGAAGATCGGGATGTGTGCCGGCGTTCGCCGGCCGCGCCTGAAGCTGGTTCGGGGCAGGGAACTGGCTCACCGCAATTTCGTTTTGATCGGGATGTCCGGTCCAGGCGCCGTCCATCAGCGAGTTGGCTTCGTTCTTCTTGTCTTCCGCGAGGGCCTTCAACGCGCGAGCGTTCAGCTCCGGGTCCTCGCGGCTGGGGAAGAATGCGGTCATGCCACCGATCGCTAGCATCCCGTGTTTGTGGCAAATCTCCGGCAGCAGATTGCGTAAATTCTGGAAGAACGCAACATTATGCGGAATGGTGTTGCGATCGGGAAGTACCCACTCGGGATTTTCGAGATTGAAATGGATCAAGCTGGCCATGTAGTCCCAGCGGCCGAGATTGAGTCCCACGATGTGGTCACGAAGATTCCAAGCAAATTCTTCTATCTGGAAAGCGAGCGGATGCGATTCGACCAGGGCCATGCACTTGATGGCGTTTGTTGGCAGGCCCTTGAGGCGGGCAATCATCTGGAAAAGATCGCGCCACCAGAGAGCCTCGTCGGCGGATTCGGACTTGGGAATGTAGATACAAAGGGGATGCTTCAGCGCGCTGAAGTCCACTTGATACGCGACCATGGCGACGTCGAAGAGCGAAGCCGGAAGCAATTCCCCGGGCAGAATGCCAGCCTGGTGCAAGTGCAAGCCACGGGGCCGCGTGAAAATTACCGTGGCGCTGGGATTGATGCCCACGGCTTTGTTGCGCTTGCGGTCGAAGTAGGTGAGACCGCCGGCGAGCGCTTCGAGAATATTCTTGATTCCTTGCGAATTGTGCTCCCAGGCGTTGGCGATGGAGTCCTCCAGATCGAGCATCACCCCGGGAGCGCTGGAATTCAGCATTTTCACGACAAGATCGGCGTCATCGGCGGGCCCGGTCATCTGGTTCCGCTGATCCGCGCACCAGGTGGGAAGCTCAATGCGCCACGAATTTGTTGTCGCCACGGCGGGCGGCAGGAAATCGGGAACCTTGCCGCCGTGGGCCTCGGCCAGGGCGTAATCGCGGCGGGCGATCAACGCGCGCTGCCGCAACGTGAGCGCGGCGTGTAGCGGCGCAAGAAATTCGACAAAGCCCGCAGGGAGATCGCGAGCAGCGTCGAACTCCGGTGGAGCAGAATTGACCGCCACGACGCGATTTGAAAAGGGCCAGGGAGCGAGCCCCGGATTCGGCTTGCTGCTAGCGGTAGTAGCCATGGTCGAGGTCAGTCCTTTCCAGTACGAATTCGAACGGAAGCCGGTTGCCGAACTAGAAAGGCAATTCGAAGGCCAACCGGGAGAAACGAGCAATTTCTAAGGCCCATTTGCTCAAGGAGATAGAAGGACCGGTGCTGGGGACGAACGAGACCAGGGGAAAAGCGGACATCCCAGCAAGAAATTTGCTCACCACCGGCGACTTCGTTCCTTCCACCTGTTCAACATATTGAACGCATGTTCATCCCTCTTTCTTTCTACCGGAGCATCGCCGCGGCCACAAGATGGTGTTCGGTATCCTGAACAATTATTCTATACTTGGGCGATAACTATTTTTTATGGGAGGCGGCCATGGCGGCCACGGAGACCAATCCGGCCACAGCGGTGGAGCGGGCACTGAGTATTCTGGAAGCAGCCGCGCAACGGCGCGAGGGGCTGACCAACGCGGAGATCAGCCGCAAGCTCGGGATACCGAAGAGCTCCGCGAGTTACATCCTGAGGACTCTAGAAAAACGCAGCTACTTGCGGCGCGAGGCGGAAACCGGCAGGTATCGGCTGGGCTTGAAAATATTGAGTCTCGGTGGAGATGCCCAAGCCAACCTGGACATCGCAGATGTGGCGCTGCCGTTTATGAGGTCGCTGGTGGAGCGAATTCAACTGACCGTACACCTGGCGGTCTTGGACCAGAGCGAAGCGGTTTACATCGAGAAGGTAGAGGCGCCCGGATTTTTCAAGGTGAACACGTGGGTGGGGAGGCGGATGTTTCTGCATTCCACGAGCGTCGGGAAATGCTTGCTGGCCTGGCTGCCGAAGCATGACGTGGAGGCCATCGCTAAGCAGCACGGTCTGAAGAAGAGAACGCCGGAGACCCTCACCAGCCTGCCAAAACTGCTCGCCGACCTGGAGCACGTGAAGCAGTCGGGATACGCGGTGGATGACGAGGAAAACAGTCTGGGTGCGCGGTGCCTGGGAGTGCCCATCTTCGACGCCCTGGGAAATGTAACGGCGGCGCTCGGTGCCAGTGGGACGCTGACGCAAACGGATCAGACCAATATGCCGGGCATCATCGAGGCGTTGAAGGAAACAGCGCGGCGGATATCGCGGCAACTATACAAAGGCGGAGTACTAGGAGCCGCATAGCGAGTGGCCCGCTTTCTCATGATTGCCTCCCGGACAGAAGTTCTATAGCTCTTGCGCCAGTTAGATTCAAGATGCAAGTCAAATGGGTGCACGGTTCGGTGCCACGGTCAGGTGTTAGCATACTCTCTGTATTTGGCCGCAAGGAGTGTGGAATTATTTTCGGAACGGGGGACTTTGTGAGAGTAACGGTGTTGAGCGGATGTGGCTTGAGGCGTGGAGAATAGTTTGATGCTGGTCATTGCGCATCGCGGGGCATCGGGGAACGCGCCGGAAAATACCATGGCGGCGTTCAAGAAAGCTGTTGCGCTGGGGGCCAATTTCATCGAGACGGATTTGCAGCTTTCGCGCGATGCGCGTTTCGTGGCCATTCACGATGCGACGGTGAATCGAACGACCAACGGGCAGGGGACAGTGCATGATCTGACGCTCACGGAGCTGCGGCGGCTGGATGCCGGGTCGTGGTTCGGGAGTGAGTTCGCCGGAGAACGCATCCCCACACTGGAAGAAATCCTAGCGTTTTCCAAGAAACATGATGTGGTGTTTTATTTGGAGATCAAGCCGGGCGGATCCTGGGGCGGGGAACACGCATTGATTGGCGCGCTGCGCGAATCGGGAGAGATACCGCGGGCGGTGGTGATTTCTTTTGACGCCGCGATCGTACTGAGTTTGCGGAAAATCGAGCCGACGCTGATGACCGGGCTGCTGTACGACGGACAGATCGAAAATCCACTGGAGAAGGCCGTCGCCATCGGCGCGCGGCAGCTGGCTGTGCGGGGAGATCTGCTGACGCCAGCGCTGATTGCCGAAGCCCGCAGGAAAGATCTGCAAGTGGTGTGCTGGACGGTGAATCATCCCGCGCATATGCGGCTGCTCGCCGCAGCGGGAGTAGACGGAATCATGAGCGATTATCCGGACCGGTTGGTGGCGGCGGTGAGAAAAGAAGCCGAGAGCATCCCCTGATAGCGAGACACCCAAGTCGCGAAGTTCCATCCAAGAGATGAAGGAAGATCGAGGGTCCATCACGAACCAGCCAGCAGAGAATGAATCGCAGCGAGTTGGGCGACGGGGAGCTGTTCGGCGCGAGAGTCGGGACGCAGGTTTAGCGTGGCGAGCGCTTCGCGCACACGATCGGGTTTGGCAAAAGACCGCAGATTATTGACCAGCGTCTTGCGTTTCTTTGAGAAACACAATTTCACAAAATTCAGGAAACGAGATACGTCGTTGAGGGACAGCTTTGCGCGTTCGCCGGGCAGGCGCAGGGTGACGAGGGCCGAGGTGACTTCCGGTCGCGGCGCGAATGCTTCCCGAGGAATTTCGAAGACAAATTCGGGACGCGCGTAGAACTGGGTGACGACGGAAAGGTAGCCGTAGTCGCGCGTACCCGGTCGCGCGGCGAGGCGTAGAGCGACTTCGGTCTGAATGACGACGTGTATTTCGTCGATGAAATCGGCAAACGTGAAGAGGTGATGAAGGATCGGCGAGGTGATGTAGTAAGGAAGATTGCCGTAGAGGCGGATGCGGCCGCCGGAAGCGATGGCAGCGAGGTCGGCTTCGAGAATGTCGCCGGGGATGACCGTGAGATTAGAGAATTCTTGCGCCAGGTGGCGAAGGCCCGCGATGAACATGGGGTCGATTTCGATGGCGTGAACGGGAGCGCCGGCGGCGAGGAGGTGTTGGGTCATCTCACCATGACCAGAACCGATTTCGATCCAGCAATGTTGATCGTCGCGCGCGAGCGGAACGGTAGAATGACGCGAAACGCGGATGGCGCGAGCGATCTCTTCGCGCCAGTGGAGATCGGCGAGGAAGTGTTGGCCGAGGCGTTGACGAGCCATGGGAGGATCAGTGTAGCAGGGGAGGTGATTAGTGACTCGTGCCCGCCCGAGCGAACATGGGCAGCGCGAAACCGGACAGAAACGCAAAGTGGAGGATGGGGAATATGGGAAGCCGCCCCACGCTGGGAGTTATCTTGGAACCTCATGTGGCCGGCGGTTAGCTCGATTGCGGCTATTCGCGATGGTTATCCCAGGACAGAAGATTTCGAGTCGTCGACTGCCGGCTGGCCGTTGCCGGTGGTCAGCACGTGCGGCCGAGTTGGCGGAAAGCGCAATCAGGGCTTCAGCCAGTGATCACGGCCTTCCAGGACGAAAGCATCGTCGTTTAGATGGGGATACGCGGCGTAGACGCGATCGATCTCTTCTTGCTGGCCGGGGCTTAGGGTTTCCTGGGGATTCAAGCACCAGATTCCTTCAAGCAGGCCTTGTCGCCGCAGGACCTCATGCAGGCCGGCGATGCAGCCGGCGAAGTGGTGCGGCACGTCGAAAAAGGCCGCATTGGCATCGGTAATTTCGACGCTCCTTTGGAGCAGGTTCTTGGGAACGCTTCCTGTTCCGGACGCGACGGCATGGCATTCCTCTAAGAGATCGACAGCGCCGCGAGTCCATACCGCCCAGTGGCCCAAAAGGCCTCCTACAATGCGGTATTCCTGCGCGCGTCCGTGGACCTGGAAAACATAGGGGCTGACGAGATCCAGGGCGATATGGTCATCATTTCCGGTGTATAGCACGATGTCTCGCCCGGATTCGGCCACGGCGCGGATGACATCCAGGGTTTGGTAGCGGTTGAAAGGCGCAATTTTGATGGCCACAGCATTTTCAATCTCGGCGAACTCGCGCCAGAATCTATAAGAGAGTACGCGGCCGCCCACGACGGGCTGCAGGTAAAAACCGATCAGCGGTATGACTTCCGCTATTTTTCGGCAGTGGGCTAGGAGCGCCGAATCCTCCGCATCTTTCATGGCCGCCAAGCTCAACAGCCCGACACTGTACCCAAAGTTCGTGAGCAACTCCGCTTCCGCGACGGCTTGCGCTGTTTGTCCGCAGATGCCTCCGATGCGGATTAACGGCTCTGCGCGACCGCGATCGGCGCAGTCCATTTCTTCCCGCGCCAATTGTAAGACCGGCGCGAAGAGCCCGATGCGCGAGTCTCTGATGGCAAACTGCGTGGTGTGAACCCCCACCGCCAGGCCGCCTGCACCAGCGGCGACGTAGTAACGCGTGAGAGCTCTTTGGTGCCGCTCGTCGAGCCGCCGGTCTGCCGTGAGTGCCAAAGGATGCGCGGGGATCACCGTACCTCGCGCCAAGACTTGCCGAATCCTTGGATCCAGTTGCTTTGCCATCACTAACGCTCTGGCCTCTCCTACTGGCCGCTCCTACTAAAAGTTTCCGGCACCAGGTGATCATCTGCTCGGCGTCGACGCGGGGACGGCCGAAGAGCTCGTACGATTTTTTCGCATTGCTCAAGAGAGCGTCGGCCGATTCCTGTCCTTCAAAGCGAACGGGCTTATGCCAGCATTCACCAAATTGCTCGGCAACGCTACGCACACTTAACAACTCTGGTCCGGCAATGTTGATCACCAGCGGAGGCACCGACGCGCTGCCAAGAGCTTCGAGGCTCATGCCAGAGGCGTCTCCCTGCCAGATGGCGTTCAAATAGCCCATGGAGAGCGGGACTGGCTGTCCGGCGTACACGCGTTGCGCAATGTCCACGAGCACGCCGTAGCGGAGTTCGGTGGCGTAATTGAGCCGAAGTATCGACATCCTGGTTTCGTTCCTTCGGCTGAAGTGTTCGAAGATGCGCTCTCGGCCGAGACAACTCATGGCATATTCACCGGCGGGATTCAGCGCGTCCTGTTCCCGGGAGCCGCCAAGAGAAACTGGCGAGAGCCCGTAAACATTGCCTGTCGAGAACGCTACAATTCTGCTCTGGCGATATCTTTCGCTTACCAGGCCGGGCAAGAAACTGTTCATGGCCCAGGTCTGCGATTCTTGCCCGGTCGTCCCGAACTTCATGCCGGCCATAAAGACAATGTTGGCGGCATCTGGGAGAGCGGAGAGCGATTTCGGGTCCAGCAAGTCAGCGCGCACCGTCTCTACGCCTTGTGCTTGCAGCTGCGATTCCAACCTGGGGGAGGAGAATCGGGAGACGCCGATCACCCGCCGCGAAACTCCCGCGATCTCCGATGCTCGTTTCGCCATGCGGGCCAGGGTCGGCCCCATTTTCCCACCCACGCCCAAGATGACAATGTCGCCATCAAGGGCACCAAGCGTATCAGAGGCGGCCTCCGTGGGCTCGCTCAGAAGTTCATCGAGTTCCTCGATATCGCGGACGGAGGTCCGCTGGCGCGATCTTGCCGTTCGTTGCTGTGGGTTCATTCGCATAAGCCGCCGAGCGATGACGATGAAAATGTCGGGTGCGATTGTACTCGAAGCGCCCCCGGCTTTGTCTTCTCTGTTTCCGACTTTTCTCTGCGGTCCAGATTCCTTAGGAGGCAATTCGAATGGGTTTACAATCTCCCTGAGGAATTCGGCAGCCATGCCCTTGCGCACTATGACCACGGCGGACATCCCGGCTGGATTGCGGCTGAAGGAGATCGCCGGTTGGAATCAGACCGCGGCAGACTGGAAACGGTTTCTGGAAGCCAGCCCGGAAGGTTGCTTTGTCGCGGAAGAAGATGGGCGGGTGTGCGGCACGGCAACGACGATCTCGTTTGAAAATCGATTTGCGTGGGTCGGAATGGTATTGGTTGACCCGCAATACCGCGGCCGAGGCATCGGAACCCAGCTTCTTAAAAGGGCCATCGAATATCTTGACGGGCTGAAAATTCCTGCAATCAAGCTCGACGCGACGCCGCAGGGAAAGCCGCTCTACGAAAAACTGGAATTCGTGTGCGAATATGAGATTGAACGATGGACTCTGCGTAGGCCCCCCTCCGAAGCGGCGAAAGTGTCCGGTTTCGGCGCGCGCGCGCCGCTATCCCGGGAACTCTTGGAATCCATCTGCAAGGCGGATCAAGAGATTTTTGGCGCAGACCGAGGTTTCTTGCTTAAGTCCCTCCACGGGGATGCGCCGGAGTTCACCTCCGGGATTGGGAACGATGGACTGATCGAGGGTTATGCATTCGGGCGGCGCGGATCTTTCGCGGATCATCTCGGTCCTTGGATGGCGAAAGATGCAACCGGAGCTTGTCAGCTTCTCGAACAATTCGTGGCCCACTCCTCGCGTGGGGTTCAGGCCGTGGATTACTTGAAATCAAACGCTCTCGCTGGCGACCTGCTAAGGTCCTTCGGATTCTGTTTCTCTCGCTCGCTCACCCGAATGTACCGGGGATCGAATGACCATCCGGGACGATCGGACCTTCTTTGTGCAATTCTAGGCCCGGAGTTCGGCTGAGAATGTTGGGGTGCTGGACGGACAGTTCACTTCTTCTCTCCCGAACGTAAAATCCGGCTCTCGGGGCTTTCATGACGAACCATCGATCAACGCGTGTCTTTTACGGGTGGTGGATTGTTGTTGCTGCGTTCCTGAATCTTTTCTTCGCCGTCGGAATCGTCTTTTACGGGTTTCCGGTTTTTTACCCCGCATTTGTAGAGTCTCTGGGGTTCCTGCGCGCTCAAGTCACCCAAGGCTTCCTTCTCGGGTTTCTTGTGGCGGGCCTGCCGTTTGGCTTGCTGGCCGGAGCGATGATCGACCGGATAGGCGCGCGCGGGGTCATTCTGTCAGGAGCGGGCCTCGTCGGCATTTCCCTGCTGCTCATGGGATCCATGACCAGACTTTGGCATTACGAACTATTCTGCATCTTGGAGGTGCTCGGATATGTGCTCGCGGGGCCCATCGCCAATCAAGTCCTCGTTGCCCGCTGGTTCCATATGCGCCGCGGCCGGGCGATGGGTTACGCGTATCTCGGGTTAGGGCTGGGCGGAGTCATTGCCCCTCAGCTGGTTCATTTTTTGATGCGCCACTTCGGTTGGCGCCATGCCCTGGAGATCGTGGGCTTGCTCATTCTGCTGGTGCTCTTTCCGGTGGGGATCTGGATTACGCGCTCCACTCCGGGCGAAATGGGTCTGCTGCCAGACGGGTCGGAAAGCGTTGGCCTGACCGAAGAGAGGAATAGCGCCACGGTTTCTCCCGCAAGCGGAGTCGGAGCTGCGATTCGCTCGGCCAATTTCTGGCTCATCCTGGCGGGGTCCACGCTCGTGATGGGCGCTATCGGCTCGGTGATTCAACATTTCATTCTTTTTCTCAAAGATCAGGGCTACTCGGCGACCACGGCTACTCGATTCTTGACAGCTCTGTTGACGTCCAGTCTCGGCGGCCGGGTAGTAGTGGGCTATCTGGCAGACCGTTTTCGAAAAAAGAACACCATGGCGCTGTTCTACGCATTGCTCAGCGCATCGCTCCTGTTCCTCGGCATGGCCCGTCGGCCCGTTGCGGTTTGGACCTTCGCATTGATTTTCGGCTTCTCCATGGGCGCAGACTATATGCTGATTCCGCTCGTCACGGCGGAATGCTTCGGGACTGCCTCGCTTGGCAAACTCTTGGCACTGATCATCATGGGCTATTCCCTGGGTCAGTGGGGGGCGCCATGGATGGCAGGAAGAATCTTCGATTCGCAGCACAGTTATGAATTGGCTTGGAAAATCATGGCCGCGGCGGGCTTGTTCGGAGCCGCTGCCATTTACGCGGTCTCGGATCGACGAAACACAAAGCGCGTCTAACCGGAAGAAGTGTTGCAGATCGAATCCAGCCCGGAGGAGGATCATCCCGATGCTGAGATCCGCGGTTGCTGTTATTGCCTTGGTTGGCACGGTGGTCTGTGCTTTGACGGGGCAGAAACCGCCGAGCGCCAAAAAGAGCGAGCAGGTCTCTCTCGAATATCTGGGGGCAGCGGGCTGGAGGATCAGCGACGGAACCACCGCCATTCTGATTGATCCTTATCTTTCGCGAATCCTTGGGCCGCCGCCACCGCTTGCGCCACCGTATGCGCCAATGCCAGGTGACTCGCGCCAGGTGTTCGGATGGAATGATGTGGCGACCCCGGATGCGGCGGCGATCGACGCACACATCCAGCGAGCGGACTTTATATTGGTTACGCACACGCATTACGACCATGTCCTGGATGTTCCGCACATCGCGCTCAAGACTCATGCCACGGTGATCGGAACGGAAAGCACGGAGAATGTGGCGCGGGCTTACAACGTGCCAGAAGAACAACTGATTACCGTGCGTGGTGGCGAGGATTACGAGTTTGGTGTTTTTTCAGTAAAAGTCATCCCCAGCCTCCACAGCGCCCTGGACCACAAGCGCTATTTCAGTTCAGAAAAAGCACGCGAAGGGATGAAGGCTCCGCTGACACTGCTGCAAATCCATCCCGAAGGTGCCACGCTGGCGTATCTGCTGCGATTCCACGGTAGTCAGATCCTCGTATTTGGCGGGATGAACTACATCGAGCGGGAGATGGAAGGGATACGGCCGGACGTGGTTCTTGTCGGTGCCGGATCCTCTCGGCGGGAAATCCATGACTATACCGGCCGCCTCATGCGGGCCTTGAATTATCCTCCGTTGGTGCTGCCCACTCATTGGGACAATTTCCTGGCCCCCTATGGAGCCACCCAGCAGCCTGCCATCGAAGCAGTGCAATCCTTCGTGGAGGAAGTCAAAGCGGCTTCGCCAAAGAGCAAGGTGATTGTGCCCAAGTACTTTGAGGCGATTCGGTTGGAACCTGTCGCCAAATGAGGGTCTAGCGATTTTCGGGGTACTGCCGAGTTGCACTAGTTTCTTGACGAGCCGATGTTGGCCCGGTAGCGTAAAGTAGATGCGCAAGGGGTGATGAGCGATTCATGAGAATTCTGTTTGTGGCATCGGAGGGGCTGCCGTTTTCGAAGACCGGCGGCCTAGCGGACGTGGTGGAAGCGCTGCCGAAGGCGCTCGTGGCCGGGGGCCACGAGGTAGCGGTGGTGTTGCCGCGCTACCGCGGGACGAAGGCCACTGCGGTGGTGATGCCGAGCCTGACGATTCCGATGGGTGGGATGCGACTGCGTTTTCCGGCGATTGCCGATGGCGCGCAGCTGAATGGGGTTCGCTACTATTTTGTGGATGATCCGGAGTATTTCGACCGCGATGGATTGTATGGTAGCAGCATCGGGGAATATCCGGACAATGCGGAGCGGTATGCCGAGTTCTGCCGCGCGGCGATTGAGGTGGCAAAGCATGTCTGGCCGGCGGATGTGATTCATTGCCATGACTGGCAAACAGCGTTGGTGCCGGTGTTGCTGCGAACGTCTTACGGCGATGATCCGCTGATGAAAGATGTTCCAGTAGTCTTCTCCATTCACAACATGGGTTATCACGGACAGTTCACCAAGGACGTGCTGGAGCGCGTGGGAATTCCCCCCAGCGTATTTCATCCCGGTGGTCTGGAGTTCTTTGGAAAAGTGAACCTGCTGAAGGGTGGACTGGTTTATTCGGATTATTTGACGACCGTGAGCAGGAAGTACGCTCAGGAAATCCAGACGCCGGAATACGGACACGGACTGGACGGCGTTGTGCGAAGCCGCGCGGACCGGCTGGTGGGAATATTAAACGGCGTGGATTACACGGCGTGGAACCCGGAGAAGGACAGACTGATCGCCGTCACTTATTCGGCAAAAGATTTGAGCGGGAAGCAGGTGTGCAAGCAGCATCTGCTGGAAGTGTTTGAATTGTCCCGGGAGCACCTGAGGCGGCCGCTGATCGGAATCGTGTCGCGCTTTGCGGATCAAAAGGGCTTCGATCTGATTGCGGAAAAGGCGCACGAGTTGATGCGCGAAGACCTGGTGCTGGTGGTGCTGGGAACGGGTGAGCGCAAGTACGAAGACTTGTTCCGGGCTTTGGCGGCGGCGTATCCGGGCCGCGTGGGCGTGAAGATCGCTTACGACAACCCGCTGGCGCACAAAGTCGAGGCCGGAGCCGATCTGTTCCTCATGCCTTCGCGCTACGAACCCTCGGGGTTGAATCAGATGTACAGTCTGAAGTATGGTACGGTGCCGATTGTGAGAGCAACCGGCGGGCTGGACGACAGTATCGAGCCGTTCGACGTGGAGCACGGCACCGGAACCGGGTTCAAGTTCAAGGAGTATACCGGCGAGGCGCTCTTGTTTGCGATTCGGCAGGCGCTGCATCATTACTTGGATGAGCGGATCTGGAAGCGCATCCAGTTGAACGGGATGGCCAAGGACTTTTCGTGGAAGACGGCTGCGGCCGAATATGCGAAGCTGTACGAGGCCGCGCGAGCCCTTCGAGGCTCAGGCCAAGCGGCTCGGGGAGTATCGTGGCCCGCGCAGAGTTCAGGAAAGGCCGCTTCGGGCTCGGGACAAACGGGCCGCGGGGCGGGGCAAGTCACGCGAAACCAAAAGCCTGCTGGAACATCTAATTGAGCGGATTCGGGAGAGATGGGCGGCGGCCCGCCTGAGGCGGGCAAGCCGTTGAGGACAAAGGATATGGCTGACAATACGATTCAAACAGCGGATGACGGAAATTTCGAAGCCGAGGTGTTGACGGCCAGCAATTCGCAGCCGGTGATGGTGGACTTCTGGGCAGAATGGTGCCGTCCATGCCACATGCTCGCACCGACGGTAGCTGAGATCGCGCACGACTATGCAGGCAAGCTCAAAGTGATGAAATTGAACGTTGATGAAGCCATGAATTCGGCAGGCCGCTATCGCGTTCAGGGTATTCCTACATTGCTGCTGTTTAAGAACGGACAGGTCGTCGAGCAGATCGTGGGAGCAGTGCCGAAGGAGCAGATCACCAAGGCGCTGGAGCGTCACATCGCTTAAATTCGAAGGCCATCGCGGGGCGCCCCTGATTCGATCGGGGCGCCCCTATTTTTAGTGGGTTACGCTAGCGCTGCGGGCAAGAGTACTGACATAATCTCGGTCGGCTGCGGTTGACTTTCCTGCGGCGGAGGAAGAGTGCATCATCTGCGACGCTTGCACGCGGAACCGCAGGATTCACTTTCTCCGGCAGGTGCGCCGCCCAACTCTAACCCTCGATTCTTGTTCTGGTGTGTGGCCCTGGTTTTGGGTCTGTTGAACGTATGGGCGCGTCGCAATGAAGTGTCCCCCGATAGCATTTCGTATATCGAAATCGCCTGGGCTACTGCCCGCTCTGGCTTGCACCAGGTGGTCAACGCCTACTGGAGTCCACTCTATCCTCTTCTTCTGAGTCTCGTTTTTCGGTACCTGCATCCGCAGGTGCAGTGGGAATTTACGGCTGCGCATCTCCTGAATTTTGCGGTGTATCTCGCTAGCCTGGCCTCTTTTGAAATGTTTTTGAAGGAATTGATTCTGCAGCGGCAAACCGCCCGCGAATCGCCCGAGAAGTCTTTGCCGGTCCCCCCGCGAGCCGTGTGGATCTGGGGATACGTCTTTTTCCTCTGGGCTAGCTACTTTTGGCTGGGCCCCGTGTGGGTAACGCCGGACTTGTGCGTTGCCGTGCTGGTCTATCTCGCCACGACGGTGTTGTTTCGCATCTGGCGCGACCCGGGCGACTGGCTCGTTTTTGCGGGGCTTGGCGCATTGCTTGGTCTCGGCTACCTGGCGAAAGCGGCGATGTTTCCCTTGTCCTTCGTTTTTCTGTTCAGCGCTTTCTGGCTCAGCCGAATCGCTGGCGCCCGTTTTCGCGCCGCGGCTCTCCGCGTGCTGTTGGCGGCTGCCGTGTATGCCGGCTTCGCGCTGCCAATAATTCTGTCGCTATCGGCAATGAAGGGACGGCCGACGTTTGGTGACGCTGGACGCATAAACTACGCCGAATTTGTCAATCGCGCAACGAGATCCGTGCATTGGCAGGGGGGCCCTCCCGGAACTGGCACTCCCCTTCATCCCACGCGGAAAATCTTTTCCGACCCGGCTGCCTATGAGTTTATTTCTCCCGTACAAGGCTCGTATCCGCCTTGGTACGACCCCTCTTACTGGTATGACGGCGCGCGCCCTCATTTTTCAATCAGGGCCCAGTCCGCGGCCCTGTTCCGCGCGTCAAATATGTATTTGAAGATATTCTCGAAGAGCGGCGCGCTTTGGGTGGTGTTGCTGGCGGTGTGGGTTGCCAGAAAAAAAGCACTCACATGGGGAAAGTTTGCTTCAGGAGCGGGGCTGGTGGTTTTGCCTTCGGTTGCCGCGCTGGTTATGTACTCACTCGTGCTCGTCGAGTTTCGCTATGTCGCGCCGTTCGCGTTGATGTTGATGCTCTGGATGGTGGCGAGAATGAGGATTGTCATGGGGGCTAACCCGCAATTACTCCGACGCTTCCATCTGGCGGTCAAGCTCGCTGCCGCGCTCACCGTGACGTGGGCGGTGGGGCGCGATCTATATGATGCGATACGCAACAGGCCTTATGAGCCGTGGGTGGTTGCTCAACAGCTTCACGCTATGGGCATTCCGCCAGGAACGGACGTCGGGTATATCGGCACCGGCCTGGACGCATACTGGGCGCATCTCGCGGCCGTGCGGATCATCGTGGAGGTCCCGGACATCGAACAAGCGCGCTTCGTTGCTGCCGATGCTGCGCGCAGGCAGCAGGTGCTCGCGCTGTTTTCCTCCGTTGGGGCGAGAGCCGTCGTTACCAGGAATGCCGATGCCGCGAATCCCACCGACGGCTGGCGTCAAATTCCCGGAACGCATCATTTTATCTGGCAGCAGCCGTGGCTTATCGCGGCCCCCGGGACAAAGTGAAGATTGCCGCAGGAGTGAGACCACCAAGGCCATGACAGGAAGCCGGCAAATCAGCAGAGTGCGTTGTGACTGGGCGAAGAACGAGCTGAATATTCCCTATCACGATGAGGAATGGGGCGTGCCCGTACACGACGAGCAGAAATGGTTCGAGTTCCTGACCCTCGAAGGTGCGCAAGCGGGTTTGAGCTGGGACACGATCTTGAGGAAACGCGCGCGGTACCGCGGAGTGTTTGACGGATTTGATCCCGCTAAAGTCGCCCGCTACGACAAGGAGAAGGTCCGCGAACTGCTCCGCGACGCCGGAATCATCCGCAACCGCCTTAAAATCGAGGCCACCGTCGGCAACGCCCGCGCCTTCCTTGAGGTCCAGAAAGAGTTTGGCACGTTTGACGCTTACATCTGGCGGTTCGTCGGCGGTCAGCCGAAGCAAAACGCCTGGAAAACCCATAAGCGCGTTCCCGCAAAAACACCTGAATCCGACGCCCTCAGCAAAGACCTCCAGAAGCGCGGTTTTCGGTTTGTGGGATCAACCATTTGTTACGCACTCATGCAAGCCACTGGCATGGTTAACGATCACCTATTCTCCTGTTTTCGTTTTGCGGAGCTTAAGAGGTGGAATTCCCGATGATTCCCTAAGGTTGAGGGATCAACTCGATGGCCCGACTTAACGATTGCGCGAAGTCTCTCCCGCTACTTTATCACCGCGCACGTGGTTTTTTATTTCGATCTTGCGCTCCGGCAGGGAACTCCCAATGCCCACCTGCAGCCTTGCCTCTCTGATTGGCTGGATCGTTTGGCCGCGGTGCGGAGAACGAGCGTACCGTTCAAGGTCAGAATTGCGCTTGCTTGCGTTGAGGGCGAGGCGAGCTTACGATAAAACCTGCCGTTTCGTGGTGCTTTCCAAAGCAGTAAAGGCGAAGTGAAAGTTGGGCCGCTGAAGTGTGGTCGAGGAGAGGGATTGCATGAAATCGGTGGTGGTGGTGGGCGCGCAATGGGGAGACGAAGGCAAAGGCAAGGTGGTGGACTACCTCGCAGGATCGTTTGACTACATCGCGCGTGTCGCGGGCGGCCACAACGCGGGGCACACGGTCATCATCGGCAAGGACCGCTATGTGCTGCAGCTGATTCCGTGCGGTATTCTTAGGCCGAAGCGGCAAGCAGTGATCGGAACGGGCACGGTGGTGGATCCCGCGGCGCTGGTGGCGGAAATTGCGACACTCTCCAAGGCCGGGATAGACGTGAAGGGACGCCTGCATGTTAGTAATCGCGCGCATCTGATTTTTCCGTATCACCGGGAGCTGGACAAGGCAGCGGAAAGCGCTCGCGGCGCGAACAAAATTGGTACGACTTCCCGTGGAATCGGTCCGGCCTACGAAGACAAAATGGCGCGGCGCGGGCTCAGGATGTGCGATCTGCTGCAGCCGGAGGTGTTTCGAAAGAAAGCGGCCCACGTGGTTGCGGAGAAGAATCGGCTGGCGAAAGGCGCGTACGGCGCGGACATCGACTTTTCGCATGAAGTGGACGAAACCTTGAAGCTGGGCGAAAAGATTCGCGAGTACATTTGCGATACGGCGGAGCTGTTGAATCGCGCGCTGGATGCGGGGAAATCCGTGTTGTTCGAAGGCGCGCAGGGGACCATGTTGGACATCGACCACGGAACGTATCCGTATGTAACGTCTTCCAGCGCCACCTCCGGCGGTGCGGCGACGGGCGTAGGCGTGCCGCCGACGAAAATCAAGCACGTACTTGGAATTTCGAAAGCGTACACAACCAGAGTGGGTGGTGGACCATTTCCGACGGAGATGCCCGATCTCGATGCCAAAGAAGTGCGCGAACGCGGAAAAGAATTTGGCGCGGTGACCGGGCGGCCGCGGCGTTGCGGCTGGCTGGACTTGCAGGTCTTGCGATACGCGAAGATGATCAATGGGGTCGATTCGATGGTAATCACGAAACTGGATGTTTTTGATACCCAGCGGGAAATCCAGGTGTGCGTGGGGTACAAGTACAAAGGCACACCGATCGACGAAATGCCGGCGCTCGCGGAAGAATACGAGCACGTCATGCCAGAATACAAGACGCTGCCAGGGTGGAATGAAACAACCTACGGCCTGAAAGATGGGGCGAAGCTCCCAAGAGCTGCGGTCGACTATCTGCGCTTTATTTCCGATTTTCTACAAGTGGAGATTGGAATGATTTCGACTGGACCCGAACGCGACGCGACGATAGTGCCGGCGGGAACGCTGTTAGCGCGGTGGCTGTAACCGAGAGACCAGAGCGAAGGCAAAGGACGCCTGAATCGCGACGCCACAAGACCTCACTCATGCTCAGCTACGAGCAAGCTCGGAACCGACTCATTGAAGAAATTGGAAAGAAGAAAGGACCGCGCGCAACTGCGGTTGTGAGCGTGTGGGATGCGCTGGGGTTGGTGCTCGCACAGGAAGTTCGGACGGACCGCCAATATCCGCCATTTGACCGCTCGACACGCGATGGGTACGCGCTTCGTTCGAAAGAGGTCGGGCCAGGCGCACAACTGAAGTGTGTGGGAGAAATCAAAGCCGGCGACACGGTGAGGGAAGCCCTGGCCGCGGGAACCTGTCTGCAAATCATGACTGGCGCCGCGGTTCCGGCAGGCGCGGACGCGGTCGTGATGATTGAACACACAACTCGCCAAGGCGATCTCGTGCGATTCGAACGAGCGGTCGAGCGCGGGCAGAACATCGTACCAAGGGGAAGTGAAGCGGCAGCAGCGCAGTCCATTTTGACGCCGGGCATGCGCCTCGGATACGCGGAGCTGGCGCTGGCGGCACAAGTCGGCGGCGTGCGCCTCGAATGCGCGCAGCGGCCACGCGTGGCCATCCTTTCAACCGGGGACGAAGTAGTCTTGATCGACGAATCACCGGGAGAGTTTCAGATTCGAAACAGCAATAGTGTCTCGCTTGCTGCGCAGGTTCGCATTGCGGGCGGCCAGCCCGTTGTCCTGGGGAATGCGGCGGACCGAATCGAAGATTTGGGAGAGAAAATCGAGCGCGGACTCCAAGAAGATGCGCTGGTTCTGTCGGGCGGCGTTTCGATGGGAAAGTACGATCTCGTTGAAAGCGTGCTCAAAGCCATGGGAGCGGAATTCTTCTTCGATGCGGTGGCCATCCGGCCGGGGAGGCCGGCCGTGTTCGGAATGTGCCAGGGGAAACCGGTGTTCGGCTTGCCAGGGAATCCTGTCTCAACGATGGTGACATTCGAACTGTTTGTGGTTCCCGCGATTGATTTATTGAGCGGTGCGGAGGCCCGCGCGTTGCCGTTGGTCGAGGCACGGCTTGCGGAAGCTTTGAGGGAAAGGCCCGGGCTGGCGCATTTTCTGCCCGCGCACGTGGAGTGGCGAGAGCGGGCGCCGGAAGTGAAGGCGCTAAGGTGGCAAGGGTCGGGCGATATCGCGGCGCTGTCGAAGGCGAATTGTTTCCTGGTGGTACCCGCAGACCGAGAAAAGATCGACATCGGCGAGACCGTTTCCGTGCTACTGAGGAAGGACCTAGTATAGGCTCACGAACATGGCCAAGCTGTCCCATTACACACACAAAGGCGAAGTGCGGATGGTGGACGTTTCGGAGAAAGCGGTGACCACCCGAACGGCGGCGGCGCGAGGTTTTGTGAAGATGACGCCACGCGTCGTGAGCGCGGTCCGGAGGCTGAAGAATCCGAAAGGGCATCCGCTGGAAGTGGCGAGGATCGCGGGAATCGCGGCGGCGAAGAAGACCGCGGAGTGGATACCTCTTTGTCATCCACTGCCGTTGACGCACATTGATGTGACCGCACGGCTGTGCCAGAATGGCGTGGAAGTACGATCCACCGTGACCACGGCCGCCCAGACGGGCGTGGAAATGGAAGCCCTGGTCGCCGTTACCGCCGCGGCCCTCACAGTCTACGACATGTGCAAAGCCCTCGATAAAGGGATGGAAATCACGGACATCGTTCTCACCGAGAAGACCGGCGGGAAGAGCGGTGACTTCCGTCGGGGGAAGGCTGCCGAGAGGCGGACGGGATGAGCACGGCGGGGCACAAAACGGTCAAGCTGCTCCTGGTGGATGATAACCCGCTAGTGCGCGAGTTGACCGTGAAGGGGCTTGAAGCGTTCTGCGAAGTGGAGATTTCCACGGACGGCGCAGACGCGCTCCTGAAGGTCGTCGACGCACCCCCCGATGTGATTCTCTGCGATTACAAGATGCCCGGCCTGGACGGCCGGCAACTCTTTGAAAAACTCCGTGCACGCGAGTCGACGCGGCACATTCCATTTTTGTTCATGGCCAGCCGCCCGGACATCGAGGAGCGTCTGAGACCGCTGGTTGACGGCGTAGAGGATTTCATCCCCAAACCATTTTTGATCAAAGATCTGGTACGCATCACGAAAAAGGTGGTCGATCGCTTGCACCTTGAAAAACTCCAGAAGAAAGCGTCTCGGCCGGGTGTCATTCAGGGGCGGCTGGAAGAGATGAGCATGATCGATCTGATGCAGTCGCTGGAGATGGGCCAGAAGTCGTGCCGGTTGGTGGTGCAGCAAGGCATCGCGCAGTGCGAACTGTATTTTGCAAGTGGGCAGTGCCGCGACGCGAAGATCGGTTCGGTAGAAGGGGATGACGCCGTTTACAAAGTTGTGTTGTGGACGGAAGGAGAATTCGAAATCGATTTCAACGCCGCGAACGCCTCGACGCGCACGACCACAACACGCAACACAACGGGTCTGTTGATGGAAGCAATGCGGCTAATGGATGAGGCCAATCGCGATACGGTCCAGACGTCGTGAGTCTCCTGAAGAAACCTTGCTGATGCGCATATCGGTCCTAACGATCAGTGACTCCGTGACAAAGGGCGAGCGTGAGGATTTGTCCGGCCCCGCCGTTGTCGCGTTTTGCCGCGGGCTGGGCTGGGAAATCACCTCGTCGTTGCGCGTTTCGGACGATCCAGCAAATATCCGCGAACAGTTGCGCGCCGTGGCGGATTCCGGGCGCGTGGACGTCCTCTTGACCACGGGCGGCACGGGGCTCGGACCGCGAGATAACACGCCGGAGGCAACCCAGGCAGTGGCCGATCGGATCGTGCCCGGACTTTCCGAAGAGATGCGCCGCAAGGGCTTGGAGCACACGCCGACGGCCGTGCTGTCGCGAGCTACGGCTGCCGTGCGAACCAAGACGCTCATTCTCAATCTGCCGGGAAGCCCCAAAGGGGCGGTCGAATCGCTGGAAGCGGTGGCGCACCTGCTGCCCCACGCGGTGAAAGTTCTGCACGGGGCGCGGCACGACTAGTTCCACTGGCGTTTGCCGGACAGGGCCACTTCGGAGGACACCAATTCCGTTTGCGGGTGGTCTTCGACTGGACGACCACACGCACGGGCGGCCGGGAATCTCGCGCGGCTACTTCAGGGAAATTCATCGCCAGCGCTTGACACCGCACCTGTCGTTGGTGTATTTAACCTGTAGGTTAATTACAGTATGCCGTCTGATCGCCCCAGCACCACTTTCGCGGCCGCGAGCTTTGAGGCTGGTTTCGCATCGATGCAGAAGGGCTTTACCGGTACTCTGGACCAGCTCGCCGACTACCTGGTCAAATTCTGAGGCGTCGGACTCAGTTGGTCGTTGAACGGCTCGGCTTTTCGGCCCAGCGTGGTGGCACGGCAGCCAGAAATTGTTGCTGATCCTGTTGTATGAGCTGGACCATCGCCTGATTGCCTCTATCTTTGTGCGCGTCTGCCCAGAGCACCATTTGCGTGAGGAGCGGTCCAAGATCGATTCCTTTTGCTGTCAGCAAGCAGATCAGCTTTCGCTCAACCGATCGATCTCGGTCGGTGGTGGTGATTCCATGAGCTTCGAATTTCCGCAGACGATCGGGCAAAATGTTCGTCGCGATTCTTTCCAGGAATTCCTTGCAGGTTCGGAATCCTCGGAGCATCATGTCGCGGATAATCGGCAACGACCAGGGATCGCCCAATATCTCCACGGAAGCGTTCAGCAGACATCCCGACCGCCGCTTGGGACCGCCTTCTTCTTGCACGTGAGCATATTTTCACTTGCATTTAACAAGTAAGATGGGCACACTGCTTTGGTTTGCGCAGGCGATCCTGAGTCGAGCTTACAAGGAGTAAGTTATGAGCGGAGTACGAGTACTGGTGGGCACACGCAAGGGCGCGTTCGTCCTGACGTCGGACGGAAAGCGTCAACGTTGGGATGTAAGCGGCCCGCATTTTGCGGGCTGGGAGATTTACCACCTCAAGGGCTCGCCCGTCGACCCCCATCGGCTGTATGCGTCGCAATGCAGCGGCTGGTTCGGGCAGATCATTCAGCGGTCCGATGACGGCGGCAAAACGTGGACACAGCCGGGGACCCCGCCGGGCGAACGGACCACGCCAGAAGGAATGCCGAAGGGCGAGAGCAACAAGTTCGTATACGACACTTCCTCGGGAACCGGCAAACCGCTCACCACTCATCAGTGGTACGACGGCACCCAGCATCCGTGGGAGTTCAAGCGCGTCTGGCATCTCGAACCGTCGCCTACCACTCCGGACACCGTCTACGCCGGAGTAGAAGACGCCGGCTTATTCCGCTCGACCGATGGCGGGCAGAACTGGCAAGAACTTGCCGGGCTGCGCGGTCACGGCACAGGGCCCAAGTGGCAGCCAGGCGCCGGTGGCATGTGCCTACACACCGTCATTTTGGATCCGAGCAATCCCCAAAGGATCTACATCGCCATCTCGGCCGCGGGCGCCTTCCGTACCGACGACGGCGGCAAGACCTGGCGACCCATCAACAAGGGACTGCATTCGCAGTACATCCCCGACCCGAATGCCGAGATCGGCCACTGCGTTCACCACGTCGCGATGCACCGCTCGCGCCCGAACGTGCTCTTTATGCAGAAGCACTGGGACGTCATGCGCAGCGACAACGCCGGCGACTCTTGGCACGAGGTCAGCGGAAACTTGCCCACCGACTTCGGGTTCGTGATCGACGTACACGCGCACGAGCCGGAGACCATCTACGTGGTCCCCATCAAAAGCGACGGGGAGCACTTCCCGCCCGATGGCAAGCTGCGCGTGTACCGCAGTCGCACGGGCGGAAACGAGTGGGAAGCGCTTACCAAAGGTCTGCCGCAAGACAACTGTTACGTAAACGTTTTGCGCGATGCCATGGCCGTCGACTCCCTCGATAAGTGTGGCGTGTATTTTGGCACCACCGGCGGACAGGTATATGCATCGGCAGATGCCGGAGACAGTTGGACCCCCATCGTACAACACCTTCCGGGTGTGCTTTCGGTGGAGGTCCAGATGCTGCCATGATCCGCGTCGTGCTTCCGGGACACTTGCGCGCGCTGGCGCGCGTCAGCGCCGAAGTGCAAATCGACGTCAAAGGTCCGGTCACGCAGCGGTCGGTGCTCGACGCCCTCGAGGCGCAGTATCCGATGTTGCGCGGCACGATCCGCGATCATGTCACGCAGGAACGTCGTCCGTTCTTGAGGTTCTTCGCTTGCGAGGAAGATTATTCCCTTGAGCCGCCCGATGCGCCGCTGCCCGAGGCGGTCGCATCGGGTGCAGAACCCCTTCTCATCATCGGGGCCATCGCTGGCGGCTAGTGTTTCAGCACTGCTGGAGTAACCGTGCGAGGACGCGGCATTTGAGATTCTTCGGTTGACCGATTGCCGAATCGAGTCAAGAATGTTTGCATCATGGCGCAGAAACTAGCGGACAAGAAACTGGCTGTTCTGGGCACCGGAAAGCTCGGCGGGATATTGCTGCGAGCTTACCTTAAACAGGAACTCTTCTCGCCGAAGCGCGTTACCGCGACGGTGAAGCACGAGGAAAAGGCCTCGGCGCTGGCGAAGACGCTGGGCGTGTCTGCGACAATCGAAAACCGCAAGGCGGTGCACGACGCGGACATCGTGCTCCTGGGCGTGAAGCCGCAAGTGGTGGGCGAGGTGTTGAAGGAGATTGCGCCGGAGCTGAATGAGAAGACTTTGGTCATTTCCGTTGCCGCATCCGTGCCGACGAGCTACATCGAGCAGCGTCTGCGGGGCAAGGTGCCGGTGGTGCGCGCGATGCCCAATACGCCTTCGGCCGTGGGATGCGGAATGACAGGGATTTGCCCCGGAGCACACGCCAGGGCGGAGCACCTGGAGATGGCGCGCGCCATGTTCGATGCCGTCGGGCGGACGGTGGTAGTCGACGAAAAGAATATGGACGCAGTGACGGGGCTCTCGGCGAGTGGCCCGGCGTTTGCCTACATCATTCTCGAGTCGCTCGCGGAAGGTGGCGTCAAAGTGGGTCTCCCCCGGGATATTGCGACGCTGCTCGCGGCGCAGACTATGAAAGGCGCAGCGAGTGTGGTTCTGGAAACGGGCGATCATCCCGCGCTGCTGAAGGACGCCGTGACGACGCCCGCAGGATGCACCATAGATGGAATTATGGAATTGGAAGAAGGCAAGCTCCGGGTGACACTCATCAAGGCGGTGGTGAAGGCCACCATCCGTGCCGGGGAGCTGCTGTTCGAGAAGTAAGCAGGCTCGGGATTGACATCGGTGGTAGGATGCTGCGTGTGAGCGAGTGATGCAGAGCGCGTACATTCCGGTGTTGATTTACGCGGCCTTGGTGATGGCGTTTCCCGCGGTAACACTGGTGCTGGCAAAGTTCATTCGGCCGGCATCCACGTCGTTTGGCGCGAAGCTCAAGCCCTATGAGTGCGGGATCCCTCCGGAAAGCGATGCCCGCGGACGGTATTCGGTGCGGTTTTTTATCGTGGCCATGCTGTTTGTGATTTTCGACGTGGAAACGATGTTTCTTATTCCCTGGGCGATTCTGTACAAAGGATGGGTGGCGGCGCACCAGGGGCTGTTTGCTCTGGTTTCGATGGTACTGTTCCTCGGAATCCTGCTCGTCGGATATTTGTGGCTGTACAAAAAGGGTGCTCTGGAGTGGGCTTGAGCCTTGATTCTCTTCTTCTCCCCAATTCTCATCATCCCGTTCGCAGGTTGTTCTGATTGACTGGGTTTGCAGCGTGTGTTAGAAACGCGACGTTTGAATTCTCGGCTGCTTCGCTGTTGCAGATTGTGAACCGTAGCTGTTCATCGCAGCTTGCAGCACCCTGGGTCCATGGCTGACGAGTCTAAAGAACCTAAACCGCCTCACGTCCCCACGGGCGATAAGCCCGCCAGCAGTACGCCCCCGGTGTCGACTCCCTCTGGCAAGCCTGCGGACGCGAGCGCGCCCGCTGCACCTCCGAAACCGCCGGCTCCGGCCGCTCCCAAACCGCCGGTGGTGCTGCAGACTCCGCTTGACAACGAATTCGTCACGCGATTTCGTGCCAAGTTCGGTGCGGCGCTTCTCGAAGCGATGGAGGACCGCAAGCAGGCCATTCTGATCGTGGAGCGCGCCCGGTTGGTGGAGATTGCGCTGCACCTGCGCGACGATGAAAAATTCGACATGCTCTCTGACTTGACGGCGGTGGATTGGCCAAAGCGTGACAGGCGGTTTGAGGTGGTTCTCAATGTGTACTCCTTCGCGAAGAACGAGCGGCTGAGGCTGAAGGTGTTGGCGGCGGACGCTGAAGAAGTGCCGAGCGTGGTGGGCGTTTGGCCCACGGCGAATTGGCAGGAACGCGAAGTGTTTGACATGTTCGGAATTGTTTTTTCCGGACACCCGGATCTGAAACGCATCCTGTTACCGGACGAGTGGCAAGGCTATCCGCTGCGAAAAAACTATGACATCTTGCAACAGGATACGGCCTGGGTACGGGAAAACCTTGGAATTGAGAGCGGTCAGTGAGGCGGTCTTAGCCTTAAAGGGAAGACGACCCTGAGTATCGATACCACCAACGATCGCAAGACGCTATTGGGCGCGGATGAGCTGGTCATCAACATGGGGCCGCAGCATCCGTCCACGCACGGCGTGTTGCGCGTCAAGCTGAAGCTCGATGGAGAGCGTGTCATCAGCTCGGAGTGCATCATCGGATATTTGCACCGGGGGGTTGAGAAAATCGCAGAGAACCGCACGTATCAGCAATTTGCTCCTTACGTCGACCGCATGGACTATGTCGCGGCTGTCAGCAGCGGCCTGGGGTATTGCGAGGCAGTGGAAAAATTGCTGGTTGTGGAAGCTCCACCGCGCGCGCGCGTGATTCGAACGATTTTGACGGAGCTGCAGAGGATCGCCAGCCACCTCCTGTGGCTCGGCACTCATGCTTTGGACATTGGTGCACTTACTCCGCTCTTCTATTGCTTCCGCGAGCGCGAAGAAATCTTGAAGATTTTTGAAAAGTACTGCGGGGCGCGCTTGACCACGCATGCGTTTCGCATCGGCGGGCTGCAATACGAGGCCTATGACACGCTCGAGAAGGATGTTGAACGGTTCTGCAAGGATTTTGAATCGCGCATCGTTGAATACGAAACTTTGCTCACACAAAACCGCATCTGGATCGGGCGTACCAAGGGTGTCGGGATTCTGACCGCGGCAGATGCCATCGCCTTTGGTGTGACCGGGCCGGTGCTCCGAGCTAGCGGTGTGAAATGGGACATCCGCAAGGCCATGCCTTACGCGGCCTACGATCAATACAAATTCGAGATTCCTGTCGGGACGACTGGAGACACGTACGATCGCTATCTGGTCCGCATGGAGGAGATGCGGCAATCACGACTGATCTGCCTGCAGGCCATTGAGAATATTCCCAGCGGGCCGATTATGGGGAAAGTGGGGAAGGTGCTGAAGCCGCCGCCCGGTGAGGTCTATCACGCAATTGAAGCGCCGAAAGGTGAAATCGGCTATTACATCGTGAGCGACGGCACGGTGCTGCCGTATCGTGTGCACATCCGGCCGCCTTCCTTCATCAATTTGCAGGCGTTCGACCGCATGGTGCGGGGACACCTGGTGGCCGACGTGGTGGCCATCATCGGCACGATTGACATTGTGCTGGGAGAAGTAGACCGGTAAGGTCGCAGAGAGAACCACCGGTAATGTCGCTGGAGATAGGGACCGATGATGAACGCACTCCAGGCAACGAATGAGTTCTTGAGGTTGTACTGGGCACCGCTGCTTTGTGGAGTGGCCGTCGTCGCGATTCTGCCGCTGATCGCCGGCTACATCGTGTTGGTGGAACGCAAAATTATGGCGGACATGCAAGCGCGCCTCGGGCCCATGCGCGTGGGGCCGCATGGCTTGCTGCAGCCGATCGCCGACGCAGTGAAACTGCTCATCAAAGAAGATATCATCCCGGACAACGCCGACAAGCTGGTCTTCTGGCTCGCGCCAGTACTTTCGGTTGGCGCGGCGCTGCTTTCGTTGGCCGGCTTGGCGATCGGACCGGCATTTCAAATTGCGCAGGACATTAACATTGGCATTCTCTTCGTCGTGGGTATCAGCGCAATGGGTATTTTCGGCATCGTGCTGGGCGGCTGGGCCTCCAACAGCCATTACTCGTTGATGGGAGCGCTGCGCAGTTCGGCGCAGCTGGTGAGTTACGAGACTGCGGCGGGGATGGCCTTGGTGAGCGCGCTCTTACTTACGGGCACGCTCAACATCAAATCGATTGTTGAAGCACAGAGCAAAGAGGGCATCTGGTTCGTGCTGCTGGCGCCGGTGGCCTTTTTTACCTATCTTGTCGCCTCCATTGCGGAGACCAACCGGGCGCCGTTCGATTTGCCAGAAGCCGAGTCCGAGCTCGTCGCCGGGTACATGACGGAATTCAGCGGATTTCGCTGGTCGCTCTATTTTCTGGCGGAATACACGAACATGATCGTGGTAGCTTCCGTGGCAACGACCTTGTTTCTGGGAGGCTGGCTCAGACCCTTCGCCAGCGTTCCCTTGCTGAATTTTCTGGATTTTGCGCCGCCGGTCTTGATCATGGCGATCGCCGCGTACTGTGTGTTGCGCGTACCAAAGCAGCCGACACGCGTGCAGCAGTTGTTTATGCTGGCAGTGGCGGGTCTCTGTTTTGTGACTGCGCTGGTGCTCGCCGTGCCGGTCGTTTTGCCGATAATCAATCCGTCAGTCCGGGAGGCAGTAGCGCCGTTTTATGCAGGCATTCACGGCGGCTTCTGGTTTATCTTCAAGGTAAGCGTGTACATCTATTTGTTTATGTGGCTGCGATTCACGCTGCCGCGGTACCGGTTTGACCAGTTGATGCGCCTGGGGTGGCATTTCCTGATCCCTTTGTCCATCATCAACGTGTTGTTGGTTGGCGTGGCCTTGATCGTCGGAGCGTACTTTCACCTGCAAGGCTGGGGACTGCTTCTGGTTACAACCCCCGCTGCCATTCTTGCGCTGGTGGCCGCGTTTTTTATTCTGGCCATCGAGAAAAGACACGACGCGCGGCAGGATCAAACCGCCACCTCGGATTTTTATGTTGGATAAGATCCTCTTTTATTTCTTTGCCGGTGTCGCCGTGGCGAGCGCGGTGCTCATGGTAACGCGGCGAAACGTCGTTCACAGCGCCATCTTTCTGATCACCGCGCTGCTGGCGACCGCGGGGATTTTCCTGCAGTTGCGCGCGGAGTTTTTGTTTATCGTACAGATCATTCTCTACGTCGGCGGGATCATGGTGCTCTTCATTTTCGTGATCATGCTGGTCAATTTAGACGTGGCGCTGCAGCAGATCCAGTTCGCGCGTCAGAAGTGGGTGGCGCTCCTCGTCGCGCTGGCCTTGGTTGGCCAGGTCGGCCTGATGTTCTGGTCTTCCAGAAAAATGCCCGGGCAGGGGTTGCCGGTATTTACGGCGGCGGCCGCGGAGCATTTGCCGGCCAATTCCGAAGAGGTGGCAAAAAGCTTGTTCGGCTCGTATCTACTGCCATTTGAAATTGCGTCGGTCCTGTTGCTGGTGGCCATGATTGGCGCCGTGGTAATGGCCAAGAAAAGGACATAACCCAGCGATGCTTCCGATAGGACATTACCTATTCCTGAGTCTCGCGCTCTTCATCATCGGCGTGCTCGGTGTGGTCACCAGACGCAACGTCATCGTTGTGCTCATGTCCATCGAGCTGATTCTGAATGCCGTGAACATCAACCTGGTGGCATTTTCCCGTTTGTACGGTGATGTGGCCGGGCAGGTCTTTGCGCTGTTCATCATTGCTGATGCGGCTGCGGAGGCTGCCGTGGGACTCGGAATCATCATCGCGTTTTTCCGTAACCGCGAAACGGTGTTGGCGGACGAAATGGACTTGCTGAAGTGGTAGTGTGACGACAGAAATGAAGAAATGAAACCGGCATGACGCCCACGGGCTACTTTCTCGATCATCTCTGGCTTATCCCGCTGTTTCCGCTGGCGACAGCGGCGCTGATGCTTTTTTTTGGCAGGCGGCTCCCGAAAGTCGGCGTCAGCATACTGTGCGTCGGTAGCGTGGGCTTGTCTTTCATCTATGCTGTCGGCGCGGTCTTTCAACTGCTGGCGACGGAGCCGGAGCATCGTGTCGCGCAACAAATCCTGTTCGAATGGCTGACGCCCGGGCCGATGCAGATGACCGGCGGACAGGCAATACCGTTTGTGGCCGATTGGGGATTCCTTCTCGATCCACTTTCCTGCGTAATGGTTTTGGTTGTCACCGGTGTGGGGTTCCTGATTCACGTTTACTCCGTTGGGTATATGGCGCACGAAGGCGGGTACTACCGCTTCTTTGGGTACATGAATCTCTTTATGTTCGCCATGCTGACGTTGGTCCTGGCGAACAACATGCTGCTTATGTTCGTGGGCTGGGAAGGCGTCGGCCTATGCAGCTACTTGTTGATTGGCTTCTATTTTTTGAAGAAGTCGGCTTCCGATGCGGGGAAAAAGGCCTTCATCGTGAACCGCATCGGGGATGCTGGCTTTATCCTGGGGATTCTCCTGACCGCGGTAACGCTAGGCACCATCCGGTTTACCTCGCAGGGTTTGTCGGGCGCGGAAGGGGCTGTAGGAATTCTGCAGGCGTTGAAGGCCGCTGTGGACACACACGCATTGGCCTATGGCACGCCGGTTCTGACCAGCATCGCTCTTTTGTTGTTTGTCGGAGCGGTGGGGAAATCCGCGCAGATTCCCCTGTACGTTTGGCTCCCGGACGCTATGGAAGGCCCCACGCCGGTGAGCGCGCTGATCCACGCCGCCACCATGGTGACCGCGGGCGTATACATGGTCGCTCGCATGAATGCTATCTACCAACTCGCGCCCTTCGCGATGAATGTGGTCGCGGTCGTCGGCGTGGTCACGGCGATATTTGCGGCCTCCATGGCCTTGGTGCAGAACGACATCAAGAAGGTGCTCGCCTATTCCACGATCAGCCAGCTTGGATATATGTTTCTGGCTCTGGGCGTGGGCGCTTTTGCGGCGGGAGTCTTTCACCTGATGACCCACGCCTTCTTTAAGGCCCTATTGTTCCTCGGCGCGGGCAGTGTGATTCATGCCATGTCCGGGGAACAGGATTTGCAAAAGATGGGCGGCTTGTGGAGCAAGATTCCCATCACCGCAAAGACGTTTGCGGTCGCGACGCTGGCGATTGCCGGAATCTTTCCGCTTGCCGGCTTTTTTAGCAAAGACGAGATTCTTGGGCATGCGTTTGAAAAGAACCCCGCGTTGTGGCTCGTTGGTTTTGTCACCGCGGGGATGACTGCGTTCTACATGTTTCGGCTGCTGTTCCTCGCCTTCTTCGGTTATTCACGTGCGGACGAGCAGGTTGAAAAACATATCCACGAATCACCGCCGACGATGACGATTCCGCTCATGATGCTCGCCGGACTTTCACTCATCGGCGGCTGGATTGGCTGGCCCCTGTCGCTGGGAGGAGACGCCCGATTCGAGAAGTTCCTCGAACCCGTATTGTCGGGCGTTGTGGCCGAGACGGGAGCGGAGAAGATCGGCCAGCACGGGCTGGCCATCGAATACATCCTGATGCTGGCGTCCCTCTCAATTGCCGGCGCGGGAATCTGGTTGGCGTACCATTTCTACCGGACCAAGAGAATCGCTCCGGAATTGGTCGCCGGAAAATGGCCGAAACTCTACCAATTGCTCCTTCATAAGTATTATGTGGATGAGATTTATGATGCAGCGATCGTGGAGCGCACGAAAGACCTCGGTAATCTCCTCGGGCGCTTCGATGCCAACGTCATCGACGGTGTGGGGGTAAACGGCGCGGGCTGGCTGGCGCGCTCCGGCTCAACTCTGTCGATGTGGTGGGACAAGTGGATCATCGACGGGCTGCTGAATTTCAGCGCAAAGCTGATGCAGCTTCTCAGTTACCCGGTGCGCCTCCTGCAAACCGGAACGTTTTCCAGTTACGCAATGCTGATTTTGGTGGGACTGGTGGTTCTTCTGGCGTATTACGGGCACCATGTGCAGGTATTGCTGCGCAGCGTGCGCTGAGAGGCAATGAGAATGGACTTTCTTGCACATCACATCTTGAGCGTGGTTTTATTTACGCCGCTCGTGGGCGCCTTGCTTTTGCTGTTCATTCCTCGCGAGAAGGAGAACGCGCACAAGATCGCCGGAAACGTATTTGGCATGCTCGGCTTCCTGGTTTCGCTTCCGCTGCTTCGCTGGTTCAAGCCGGAATGGGGCGGCTTCACCTTTGAGGAAGCCGCCGATTGGATCCCCTCGATTGGCGCGAAATACCATCTCGGCATAGACGGCATCAGCCTGCTGCTCGTCATGCTCACGACGTTTCTCGGGATGATCGCTATTCTCTCTTCTTGGAGCGCGATTCACCTGCGTACCAAGGAATATTACATTCTGCTTCTGCTGCTGCAGACCGGGATGATTGGAGTCTTCGTTTCTCTCGATTTCTTCCTGTTCTACGTGTTCTGGGAAGTGATGCTCGTCCCCATGTACTTCCTGATCGGCGTTTGGGGTAGCGACCGGCGCCTCTACGCGGCCATCAAGTTCTTTCTGTACACCTTGGCCGGATCGGTGGTCATGCTGCTGGCCATCCTGGCGCTGTACTTCTATGCGCCGGTGTCCGCGAACGGGATACGCACCTTCGATGTCCCGACGTTGCTCGCCGCCGCGCAGCACTTCTCCGACCCACTGAAGGTGTGGCTCTTCTGGGGCTTCTTCTTCGCGTTTGCCATCAAAGTGCCCATGTTCCCGTTCCACACTTGGCTCCCCGATGCGCACACGGAAGCGCCCACGGCCGGCTCCGTCATCCTCGCCGGCGTTCTCCTGAAGATGGGTACATACGGTTTCATCCGTTTCTCCCTCCCGTTGCTGCCTGCGGATGCCGCCATGCGCGCGCGAATCATTCACATCGTCATCGTACTCTCCTTGATTGGCATCATTTATGGTGCGCTCGTTTGCCTCATGCAAAAGGATATGAAGCGCCTGATTGCTTACAGCTCGGTCAGCCATCTTGGCTTCTGCACGCTGGGGATATTCGCGCTCACGCCAAACGGCCTGGCGGGCAGCGTGCTCCAGCAGATCAACCATGGCATCTCCACCGGGGCACTCTTTTTGATTGTGGGCGTGCTCTATGAACGTCGCCACACGCGCATGATTTCGGAGTTCGGCGGCCTGGCGACGCCCATGCCGAATTTCGCCGCGATCTATCTGATCGTCAGCCTAAGTTCGCTGGGCATGCCCCTGTTGAACGGCTTCATCGGAGAGTTCACCATCTTGCAGGGCGCTTTTCAGGTGAGCAAGGCCTGGGCCGCCTGGGGCTCGCTGGGCGTCGTACTGGGCGCGGCGTACCTGCTGTGGCTCTACCAGCGAGTGATGTTCGGCCCGGTTACGCAGTTTGCCAACGAAGACTTGCCGGACTTGAACCTGCGCGAATATGCCACGCTCGTGCCGCTCGTGATTCTGGCGTTCTGGATCGGCATCTATCCGAAGCCGTTCTTCGCCTTCATTGAAAAGCCGGTGCAGAAAATTGTCGAGCAGGTGAACCCCAACTTCTATCAAGTGCAACACGCAAAATTGCCTCCGGCGGAATTCCACGCCGCTGCGGCGGAGACGAAATAACCCGCGCGAATGAACATTCCATTCATCAACGGGATTCTTAGCTATCTCCAGGGTGACGGCGCCGCCATCCTTCCAGAGATGGAACTTGTCCTCTTCGGACTGGGAATCCTGCTGATCGATTTCTGGATTGAACAAAAGGACAAATACTGGAATGCCGGGCTCGCCCTGGCAGGAACCATTTTCAGCGGTTTCACGATCTTCAGGCTCCGCGGAGCGATCGTGGCAAAGGGCGACCTTTTTGGATTCCATGACTCTGTAGTGGTCGATCCATTCTTTGTTTTTTTCGCCGCGCTTTTTCTGGCCGCTACCGCGCTCGTGATTCTGCTGTCCGTGAAATACCTGCAGATCGAAGAGGAACAAGAGGGCGAATACTACGCACTTCTGCTGTTTGCTTGCGTGGGAATGATGTTCATGGCCTCCGGCATTGACCTGATTGTCATGTTCCTCGGCCTTGAAACCATGGCGCTCAGCTTTTACGTACTGACCGGTTTCTTGCGTCGCGAAAAGCGTTCGAATGAAGCCGCGCTAAAGTATGTGCTGCTCGGCGCGTTCAGCTCAGGAATCCTGGCCTACGGCTTTTCCTTGATTTACGGTTTGAGTGGATCGACGGATGTCCGAAATATTAGAGCTGCATTTGATCCGCGTTTTGGGCTGGCAAGGGCCATTGAGTTGAGCCGTCAATCCGGTGCAATTGGCGGTCAGATGCGCCAACTTCTTGCGACCCGGTACCCGGCTGCCTTGCATATGGAGCCGTCTTTGCTGAATCAGTTGACCGTTCTTGCCGCTGCCGCATTCGTTTTGGTAGCAGTCGGACTGTTTTTCAAAGTTGCGGCTGTGCCCTTTCACCAGTGGGCGCCGGACGTCTACGAGGGAGCCCCAACGCCCATCACCGCTTATGTTAGCGTGGCGTCCAAGACGGCAAGCTTCGCGCTGCTGCTGCGGCTGTTCGTCACGGTTTTCGCGGCATCGCAGGAGACCTGGATGCCTCTCGTCGCGGGCATCGCGGTCGCGTCGCTCACATGGGGAAACCTGGCCGCGTTGACACAGACCAACCTGAAACGCCTGTTGGCCTACTCCTCGATTTCGCACGTGGGCTACATCCTGCTTGGTCTCGTTGCCGGAAACGGTACCGCTTTGACCGGAATCTCATACTACCTGTTTGCGTACGTGTTCATGACCACCGGAGCATTTGCGGTCATCATCGTTCTTCGCCAGAAAGGGCTCATCGGCGAGGAACTTGACGACCTGAACGGCTTGTACCAGCGCAGCCCCGCCGCTGCATTGCTGCTCCTGATCTTCATGCTTTCGCTTGCCGGCATCCCGCCCACGGCCGGCTTCATGGGCAAGTATTTCATTTTCCTTTCGCTGATCGAAACGCACCATCCAGTGCTCGCGGTCTTTGCCGTGCTTTATATCGTCCCCGCGCTCTACTATTACTTCCGTATCGTCGTACACGCCTGGCTCAAGCAGCCCGGCGCCGCGCCGCGTCCATCGATGACCAGCGCGCAGGCGGTGGCCCTCGGCGTTGCCGTGTTTGTCACGCTCGCCGCGGGGTTGTATCCTGAGCCGTTCACGCGGCTCGCGCAATATGCCTTCGGACAATGAACCCGGTAAGACCAGCTCTCAGGAACCCCCAGCTGACAAAGCGAAGAGCTTCTCCAACCAGTTCGGCCTGGCCATGGAGCTCCCCTTCGTTCTCGTTGCTGCTGTCGTCCTGGGTGGGGGGATGGGGTACCTCCTCGATCGCTGGCTGCATACCAAAATGATTTTCACCTTAATGCTGGGCGGGATCGGATTCTTTGCGGGAATTCGGGACATCTTGCGGCGGTTCCCGGGAACCAAAGATGGCTCCAACCGAAGCTGAAGCGTCCCGCAGCCGCGCGACGGAGCGGCGCATCGGGTGGCTCACGCTTGTTCTGGGTTTTACTTCTGGGGCAATCGTGGCTCTGATTGGTCTTACGCGATGGGGCGCCGGGTTGGGGGTTGGCACAGCGCTCGCCTGGCTGAACTACCGCTGGCTTCGCCGCGGCGTAAACACGATGGTCCTTTCATCAAAGGCCCAAGCTGGATCGGAAAGGCCTCGAGTTCCCATCGGAACTTACTTCTTGATGCTTTTCCGCTACGGCTTGATAGCCGTCACTGTGTATGTTATTTTTGGATATCTGAAGGTTCCACTTTTGAGTATGATTGCAGGTTTGTGTGCTCTGGCAGTTGCGGCAATTTCGGCAAGTGTGTACGAAATTTTGCGTCCTGTGGACTAATGAATGGAAAATCACGTCAGTTGGCTTGCCCGGCTAGTGAACTACCTTTTCGCGCGCTTCGCCCTTGCCATCCTCGCGGCGCTGCACATCAAGCCGAACAATCCTGCAGCGCCTATTCCTGAACATGTGGTGATGGCCCTCTGCGTTCTGCTGCTGGGCACGGTGCTGGCTCTGCTGGTTCGTTCGCGGCTTTCTGTGGAGCGGCCGGGCGGCATGCAGCAGGTCGCGGAACTGCTGCTGACGAACCCCATGGGATTCGGATTGAATGACATTTTGAAAGAGAATTCGGGCCATCATTGGAAAAAGTACGTTCCCCTTGTGGGGTCCGTCTCACTTTTCATCCTGCTGTCCAATCTGCTCGGCGTATTTCCATTGTTTTCATCTCCTACCGGAAACGTATCAGTGCCATTTGCCTGTGCCATCGTTACCTTTCTTTATTTCAATTGGCAGGGTATCAGGCATCACGGACCGGTGGGCTATCTTGGCACGTTTACAGGCGGAGTGCATTGGGGGCTTTGGATCCTGATTGTCCCCGTTGAACTCCTCAGCACTACCGCTCGTTTGATGTCGCTCACTGTCCGACTGTGGGCCAATATTTTTGCCAGTGACATGATTTACGGCCTTTTTTTGGGGCTTTTCACCGGACCAGTGGTGTGGGGACTGACCAAGTCGCCCGTGCTTGCCGTTGTTCTGGGCGTTTTTCCAGCCTCGATCCCGCTGATTTTCGTGGCCTTGCATATTTTCGTTTCCGTAATTCAAGCCTACGTGTTCACGGTCCTGCCCGCTGTGTACATTGGCATGGCTGCATCGGATCAGCACTGACGAAGGCATTGAGTTTTGTTCGGCTGCTTCAGCGTGAGCCCGGCAGCACGGTGTCCGGGAACCACCTCCTGGCGGCTAATTCATGAGGAGGAAGTAATGAAGAAAACAGTAGTTGTACTGATGGTGCTCCTGGCCATCTTGATCGTTGCTCCGGCATCTTTTGCGCAAGGCGGGGGAGCACCGGAAAAGCCCATCAATCCCACAGCCTTGATTATCGCCGCGGGCTTCGGCGTCGCCATCGCGGCGTTCGGAGGAGCCTTCGGGCAAGGCCGGATCGTATCCGCAGCGTGCGAGGGCATCGCGCGCAACCCGGGAGCTGCGGACAACATTCGCGCGGCCATGTTGTTGGGTATTGTTTTCGTAGAGACCCTTACGCTTTTCACCTTCGCGGTGGGGTTCCTCCTCTATTTGAAGCTGTAATCTCGGTACTCACTGGAATCGCAACGGCCCGGCGGCGTAAGCCTCCGGGCCGTTTTCTTGTGTGTCGAGCATGTTTGACAGCTAGAAGGTGTAAGTCCTCTTCACAACGTGATGGACGTGAAGTGATAGCGCAGCGCAAGGGTGAAATAACACTCGCCGTGAGGCGGGGACTGAAAGAAGCGCGGAGCAAAGGCGCTAGCCGATGTACAAAAATCGGATCTGAGGCATACGGTGCCAGACGAGCGGGCAAGTGACCGCGAAGTCCGTATCCATCAAAGGCACTGGTTGTAAATCCGGCAGTTGCGCGTCGAAGGCGGTCGAACTTACCTCGGGACACCGCAAGAATAATCCGGCAGCTGCGAAGTCTCGGCTATCGGATCGAAGCGCCGAATCCTCAACCCAGCCAAGCACAAATGCAGTGATTTTCGAGCCTGAAGGTGAAGCGATTCACCTTGACCACGTCGCAGAAGTCAGTATAGGGCGAAGTAGTCGCGGAAGCGACGAAGGCCCGAACGGTCCCCGCAAGGGGTTGATGGGAGTGGTGAGTAAGTGGCGCAACTCATGAGTGACAAGCGGCAGAAGAACCAGCGAGTGCTGGCCTTTCGGGAGGAGAGTAGGAGTGAAGCTCCGACGGCCTCCGAGGAAGGGGCCGAATCGCTCGCGGCGGCGCGCCGATCTGAAAGCCCGGCTATGCACACCTAGCCTAACCAGTCGAACCGCCGTATGCGGACCCGCATGTACGGTGGTGTGGGAGGGGAATACGAGCAATCGTCTCCCCTATCCCGCTTTCAGATGATTGGCATCCGATGCAGGGGCGGACTTCAGTCCGCCCATTTTTTTTGTGATCGCGATATCAGCGCCCGAAAAGCGCTGGCTGGAGAATGAAGTTCAGCACCCGGTTGGGAAACAGTCCGAAGTACAGCGTGCCCACTACCGTGAAGGCCAGAACGAAATTCACGGTAAGCGGGAATCCTACCGGAGCCGCCGACTTCGCCTCGGCGCTTGACTCGCGCATGTACATCAGTACGATGACGCGCAGGTAGTAGTAGGCCCCGATCACGCTGTTAACCGCCATCAACACCGCCAGCCACAGCAGGTGCGACTTCACTGCCGCCTTGAAGATGTAGAATTTCCCGACGAAACCCGCGGTAACCGGCAGCCCAAGGAGCGAAAGCAGGTAGACGCTCAGCGCCGCCGCCACGAACGGCTGCCGCTGGGAGAGTCCCGCGTAGTCGTCCAGCGACAGATTCTTTTCACCGGTTCCACCCAGCTGCGAAACGATGGTGAACGCTCCAAGCTTCACGAGCGCGTAGCTGAGCAGATAAAAAAGCACCGCAGCATAAGCGGGCGCGGCTTCCGCGGATCCATCGCGTGCCATGGACGTAACCGCCGCAAAAGCCACCAGAATGTAGCCGGCGTGCGCAATGGAACTGTACGCCAGGAGGCGTTTGACGTTCGTCTGCACCAGCGCGCCCAGATTCCCGGCGAACATCGTAAGCGCCGCGAGTCCCCAGAAAGCCCAGAACCAGAAGTGCGTGGCGGCCGGAACGGTCGCAAAGATCCGCAGCAACAATGCAAACGCAGCGGCTTTCGGTCCCGCAGAAAAAAGCGCCGTAACCGGCGTTGGCGCGCCTTCGTAAACGTCCGGGGTCCACACCTGGAACGGTGCCGCAGCCACCTTGAAGCCCAGCCCGACCAGGATCAGGGCGAGCCCAAGCTCGAAAAGCTTGCTGCGGAAAAGTTCCTCGGAACCCATCTTGGTCAGCATCGTGGTACCGCTCGAGCCATACACCAGGGCAATCCCGTAAAGGAAGAACGCCGTCGCGAACGAGCCCAGCAGGAAATACTTCATAGCCGATTCAGTGGACTTCAGCGAATCGCGGCGGTATCCCGCCAGGATGTAGCTGGAGATCGAACTCATCTCCAGGCCAATGAACGCCGTGAGCAGCTCTTGCGCCGAAGCAAGCACACCCATGCCCGCCGTGGCAAACAGCAGCAGCGCGTAAAACTCTGCAAAGGGAAGGCGTTCTCGCTCCAGATAAGGTCCCGCCGCCAGCACCACCAGAAACGCCACTGTGCCCACCAGCAGCCGGAAGAAGAAACTGAACGAATCGGACTGCACCAACCCGTCGAAGCCCGGCCCTGCACGCATTGCCGCGGAGACGGATGCGGCTGTTCCCGCCAGCGTCCCGATTAACGCGAGAAACGTAAAAAAAGGGCGGCTGCGCACGAACGGCTGCATCAGCACTACTAGCACGCCGAAGCCGCACCACACCAATTCCGGAAGCACGCGATAAATGTCGATGGTGCGGGGAAGCATTTAGCGGATTCCCAGCCTTTCACTTGAGATGGCCTTTGCCGCGCCCGAGGAATCCAGCTTCGCCTGCGGCTTGGCGCTGTCCGGTGTTGCCGCCTCATACGGCCGCTGTGGTTCGACCTCATCAATCACGGATTGCGCGGCCGCGGCTGTCCGGGCGGTGATAAACGTTGAGCCCACGCCCATCCACAGTGTGACGATCGCCATGGTCGCCAGAATCCACTTCTCGCGCGTGGAGACGTCCGGGAGCGTGCGGTTTTTCTCCTGCGTGATTTCTCCGAAAAACACCCGCTGATACGACCACAGCAAGTAGCAGGCGGAGAGGATCACGCCGAGCGCGGCCCACGAAGCCCAGCCCCAGTGCCGCTGATACGTGCCCAGCAGGACCAGGTATTCACCGACGAAACCATTGAGCATAGGCAAGCCCAACGACGATAGGGCGACAAACAGAAAGAATGCCGCCAGCTTCGGCATCGGCGTGGCCAGACCGCCGTACTCGCTGATTTCAAAGGTGTGCCGCCGGTCGTGTAGCATGCCCACAAGCAAAAAAAGAGCGCCCGTCGAAATCCCGTGCGCTAGCATCTGGTAAACCGCGCCCTGCATGGAAATGTTATGAAACGCAAAAATTCCCAGCACCACGAAGCCCAGGTGGCTGACTGACGAGTACGCAACCAGCTTCTTCAGGTTCGGCTGCACCATTGCCACTAGCGCGCCGTAGATGATCCCGATGATGGCCAGCACGGCCACCCAGCCCCCGGCCCGGCGTGAAGCCTCCGGGAAGAGCGGCAGGCAGAAGCGGATCATTCCGTACGTGCCCATTTTCAGCAGCACGCCCGCCAGCATCACTGAACCAGCCGTGGGTGCTTCCACGTGCGCATCCGGCAGCCAGGTGTGCAGCGGGAAGAGCGGCACCTTGATCGCAAATGCCAGAAAGAACGCCAGGAAGAGGAGCATCTCCGTTCTGGGCGCAAGCTCAAGGCCGCCTTGGGACAGGGGAGTGTGCAACAGCGCCTCAACCGTCGGCAGATCAAACGTGCCCGTGGCGTTATACAGCCAAATAATTCCGACCAGCATCAGGATCGAGCCCGCCATGGTGTACAGCACGAACTTCACCGCCGCGTACACGCGGCGCTCGTGTCCCCAAATACCGATCAGGAACGCCATGGGAATCAGCATCACTTCCCAGAAAAGGAAGAAGAGGAAAAGGTCCAGCGAGAGGAACACGCCCACGACGCCAAGCTCCAGCATCAGCAGCATCACGAAAAATTCCTTGACACGGTGCTCGATGCTCTTCCACGACGCCAGGATGGAAATCGGCGTGAGAAACGTCGTCAGGATCACCAGGAACAAACTGATTCCGTCAACGCCTAGGTGGTAATGGATCGGCGGCTGGTCGATCCACCTAGCGTATTCCTCAAGGTGATACCCAGTTGCGCCGACGGGCACCGCTCGGATCATCAGTAGCGAGAACAGAAATTCCGCCAGGGAAACGATCAGCGCAATGATACGAATGAATTTGTGATCGTTACCGCGCAGCAGCAAGAGCGCCAGCGCCCCCACGGCAGGGAAGAAGATCAGCACGGAAAGCAAATGTCCGCCGGACAACATCAACGCACCATTCCGATAACGGTCTTTCCGCCGAACGGCCAGAAGAAGATGACGGCGATGATCGCGATTGCGCCTACGACCACCCATACCGCGTAGCTACGGGTATTTCCGGACTGCGTATGCCGCACTCCGTCGCCGATAGCAGTCGCGCCTTCGGCAATCCCGTTCACTGTTCCGTCGATTCCGGCGACATCGGCCGCTTTCCAGAGCACCTTGGTCGAAATCCAAAGCAGTGGCTTGACCACCACCGCAGCGTACAGTTCATCCACGTAGTACTTGTTCAGCAAGGTCGTGTAAGCGGGGTTCATGGACTTGACAAGCCCGTCTGCTTTTTCAGGTCGCTTGAGATACAGCCAGTAGGCAACCATGGCCCCAACAAACGCGGTCACCACGGCCACGCCGGCCAGCCATAGTTCCAGCGAACGCGCACCGGCCTGCGCTGCAGCCACTTCCACGCCGCCGAAAACAGGCTGCAGGAATTTTGCGAAATAGTCCGTTCCTCCCGGCAGGAATGCAGGCGCGGCGAGCCAGCCGCCCACGATCGAGAGCAGGGCCAATATCATCAGCGGCGCCAGCATGTTGTTTGGCGACTCATGCACGTGAACGTGATGCTCGTCGTAGCGCTGCTTGCCGTGAAACGTCAGGAAGATCAGCCGGAACATGTAGAACGCCGTCAGCAGCGCGGTGGCCAGTCCGAACCCATACAGTGCGTACCCCACGTTGCGGCCGCCATATTCATTCTCCAAAGCACTCAAAAGGATGGAGTCTTTGCTGAAGAACCCCGCGAACGGAGGAAACCCGGCAATCGCCAGCGTGGCCGTCAGCATGGTCACGTACGTCCAGCGAATCTTTTTGCTGAGCCCACCCATGTGGTTCATGTCCTGCTCGCCGCCCAGGGCATGAATCACGCTGCCTGCCGCAAGGAAAAGGAGCGCCTTGAAGAATGCATGCGTCATCAAGTGAAAAATACCCGCGGAGAAAGCGCCAACGCCGCACGCGAGAAACATGTAGCCCAACTGGCTTACGGTGGAGTACGCGAGAACTTTCTTTATGTCCCTCTGCACCAAGCCGATCGTCGCCGCAAAGAACGCCGTCGCGCAGCCAACGATGGCGACGACCAGCATCGCCGTCGGCGCATGCGTAAAAAGAATGTGCGAGCGCGCAACGACATATACGCCCGCGGTCACCATCGTCGCCGCATGAATCAGCGCGCTCACCGGCGTCGGTCCTTCCATCGCGTCTGGCAGCCAAACGTACAGCGGCAACTGTGCCGATTTTCCGCACGCGCCCGTGAAAAGCAGCAGGCAAGTGATCGTGAGCGTCCCAAGATGTCCCATCGCATCCGCGGGCCAAGGGTCCGCCTTGGCGAAAAGCGCTGCGAAATCCAGAGTCCCAAACGCCTTAAACAGCAGAAACATCCCCAGCATGAATCCAAAGTCGCCGATGCGATTGACGATGAACGCTTTCTTCCCCGCATCCGAAGCGGACTTCTTCAGGAAATAAAAACCGATAAGCAAGTAACTCGAGAGGCCCACTCCTTCCCAGCCAACGAAGAGCAACACGTAATTCGCCGCCAGCACCAGGATCAGCATGAAAAACATGAACAGGTTGAGATAGGAAAAGAACCGGCGGTAACCGCCCTCATGGGCCATGTATCCGGTCGCGTAAATGTGAATGAGCCAGCCCACTCCGGTCACCACCAGCACCATCACTACCGTGAGCTGGTCCATCTGCAGGTCAAAGCCCGCGCGGAAATTGCCCGCCGCGATCCAGGTGAAGAATGCTTTCTGGAAAAGATGGTGATTCTCGGCGAAGTAATCGAAAAACTCGCGCACCGCTTTAAGGGCCGCGAGAAACGATAGTCCCGTCGATCCGATGGCCACCCAGTTAACAATCTTATTCGGCCACTTCGCGCCAAAAATTCCATTCGCGGCCGAGCCCAGCAGCGGCAGCAGCGGAACAATCCACAGGTATTCGAGCATCGGGTATTTCGGCATTAGAGTTTCAGCAGGTCCACGCGTTCCACGTTCAGCGTTTGCCGGCTGCGCGCAATCAAAATGATGATCCCCAATCCCACGGCCGCTTCTGCCGCCGCCACCACAATCACGAACAGCACAAAAACCTGCCCGTCGAGTTTCCCCAGCGCCTGGCTGAAAGCCACGAACGCCAGATTGACGGCGTTCAACATCAGCTCGATGGACATAAAAATGGTGATGATGTTGCGCTTGAAAATAAATGCCAGCACGCCCAGACCGAACAGGATCGCGCTCAGGATCACGTAATAATTTGTCGGCACCATCTCAACTTTTCTCCCGCTGCGCCAGCACCGTGGCTCCGAGCACCGCCACGAGAATCAGGAACGACGTCAGCTCGAACGGATAAACGAAATTCTTGAAAATCATGTTCGAAATTCCAAGCGTCGAAGCAATTTCTCCGGTTTGCAGCGTGGTCTCAACGCTTTCCGTCGACCGCGCAATCGTCGCCGCCACGAACCCCGCCAGCGCCACGACCAGTAGCAAACCCGGCGCTCCCGCCATCTTTGAAATGCTGGTGTGCTCCTCCACGCCCGCATTCAAGAGCATGATCACAAACACGAACAACACCATGATCGCGCCGCCATAAACAATGATCTGTACAGCGGCCACAAATTCCGCGCCCAACAGCAGGTACAGGCCCGCCAGCGCAATCATGACCACGATCAGCGACAGCGCGCTATGAATCGGATGCTTTTGCACGATCAAGCTGACCGCGCCAATCACTGCGAGCGCCGCCATTGCGAAGAAAACTGCAAGTGACGCCGTCATTTCGCACCCCACCACTGCATCTTGGCGAGGATCACAAAGCTGGTGACAATCACGTTCACGATGGACAGCGGAAGGAGCAGCTTCCACCCGAAGGCCATCAGTTGGTCGTAGCGGAAACGCGGCAGCGTCCCGCGCATCCACACGTACACAAACAGAAAAACAAAAATCTTGGACAGCAGCCAGAACGGCCCTTGAATAAACTCGTTTACGTTGGGCAGCAAAACAAAAACCACACCAAGCGCCGTAATTGCCGCTCCCAAGCTCGGCAATACGATCCGCCCGAAAATCGTCTCATATCGTATTCCGTCCCAAATCACCCACAATCCAAACGAAATCAGAATCGCGGACGGCAAGTAATGGGTGAACAGCCACGAAGCAGGGAAGGGAGACAGCCATCCGCCGAAAAACAGTATCGAGCACAGGCATGAAACCGTGATCATGCTGGTGTACTCCGCGATAAAGAACATCGCGAACTTGAAGCTGGAGTATTCCGTATGGAACCCCGCGACCAGCTCCGACTCCGCTTCCGGCAGATCGAACGGCACGCGATTTGTTTCCGCGACCGCTGCAATGAAAAAACAAAAGAATCCCAGAATCTGTGGCCACACATTCCAACCAAGAATTCCCCACTCGGGATGGTGCGCTTGTGCCTCAATGATTTTTTTCAAATTGAAGCTGCCCGCCATCAGCAGCACGCCGACCACCGACATCGTCAGCGCCAGCTCATAACTGATCATCTGCGCCGAGCTGCGCAGCCCGCCGAGCAGCGGATACTTGCTGTTCGAAGCCCATCCCGCGAGCGCAACACCATAAACTCCCAGCGCCGTCACCGCAAAGAGCGCCAGTATCCCGATATTGAGGTCGGGAGGCGCGATCCCCAAGAAGATGTCGTGCCCCAACAATCGGATCGGCTCCGGCCCAAACGGAATGAGCGCGATCGACGTCAGCGCCAGCGCCAACGCCAGTAGCGGCGCAAGATAGTAGACCAACTTGTCCACGCCGGCGGGCGTGGGGTCCTCTTTGAAAAGAAATTTCACGCCATCCGCCAGCGGCTGCAACAATCCGTGCGGGCCCACGCGGTGCGGTCCCCACCGCGACTGCATGTGCGCCACGACTTTCCGTTCGAACCACGTCAGATACGCATTCACGGTCAGGACGATGAACAGCAACAGCACAATCTTGACGAGCGTGATAACCAGCTCAGCATTCGCGTTTAAGAAAGAATTCACGGCTCGGTCGTGGCCTCCGGCAGGGATTCCAACATTATGCAGAAGCGTCCGAGCGTCCCGCTGGTAAACAATGTGTCCTTCGCGGATCGGATGAGTCCCACCGGCACGTCGTACGGCGCGTGGCCGTTTCTGGCAGTCTGCACGTGCGTCGGTTCTGCGCCGCCCGTCAGCAGCCCCGCCGGCCGAACGTTATAACCGCTCACCGCGGTGCGAATTTCTTCAAACACCGCCGCTGGCGTCTTGTAGTGAAACGCCTTCCCGCGTCCCAACTTTTCCAGTTGATGCGACAGGATCCTCAGCAGATCGAAGTCGCCCCGCGGCCCCATCACTTCCGCGCCCTTGTGCAACATTTGAACTTCGCCCGAAGTGTTTGTAACCGTGCCGTCCTTTTCGTACGCGGAAGCCGCGGGAAAGACAATGTCCGCCACCTTGGCCGTTTCTGTCAGGAACATCTCATGCACGATCAGCAACTCCAGTTGGCCCCGCCCGTATCCCAGCGTGCCGAAATGTGCCAGCGGATTCGCGCCCACTACATATAGGGCTTTCAGCTTCCCGGCTTGCGCCGCTTCCACCATCTGAGGCGTTGTCAGCCCTGGCTTCGTCGGAATCGCCCCGCAGCCCCACAACTTCTGAAAAGACTCGTGCGCCTGGGGATTGCCCACGTACGCGTAACCCGGCAAGCGGTCCGGCAGCACGCCCATATCCGCCGCGCCGCGTGAATTCGCGTAATCGCCTAGCGCCATGTATCGCGTCTTGCCTGGGAGCTTGGAACCAAAAGTCACCAGCGGTGCGATCGCCGCGCCGGAAACTTCCGCGCCAAAAACAACCGCAACATCGCTCTCCGCCTCAAGCCCGGTCTTCAGTTGCACCAATTGTTCGACGAGCGCTGGCGAGAGCTGTCCTTCCTCATGCGCCAGCCACCGCAGCGCGGCCGCCTCCTGGCCCGCCGTCACTTTCACAAACTGCGCGGCCTTGCGCTTCAGCCTGATCTCGTTGGCATTGATGATGAATAGCTTCGTGCCGTGATGGCGGATGCCGCTTCGGATCTGCCACCCGGCGAGCGGGTTCTGATTCGTAGGATCGTTTCCTACCAGCAAGACCGCCTTCGACTGATACAACTGCTCCATGGTGAGCAGGGAATCGCCGGCACGCTCGCCCAGCGCGGTGATCAATCCCGTGTAATCCACCGTCCGGTGATGATCAATGTTGTTCGTTTCAAACGTCGCGCGCGCCATCCGCTGCAAGAGGTAATTCTCTTCATTCGAAGCGCGATTCGAACCGATGAACCCGATCGAATCTTTTTCGCTTCCGTCGTAGACAGCCTTCAGCTTCGTCGCCGCAGCCTGCGCGGCTTCTTCCCACGACACGGGATACAGTTTGTCTCCCTTGCGAACCATCGGTTGACGGATACGCTCGGCGTGTTTCGTGAAGTCAAACCCAAATCGCCCCTTCACGCACAGAAAATCTTTGTTGATCCCGCTCAGGTCTCGGTTGTTCGCACGCAGAATCTCGTGATTGCGCACGCTCAGCGTGGTCTTGCAGCCATTCGAACAGTGCGTGCACACCGTGGAAACGTAGGACATCTCCCACGGCCGCGTTTTATACCGGTACGTCCCGCTCGTCAGTGCCCCAACCGGGCAGATGTCGATGCACATGCCGCATTCTTCGCACTCCAGATGGTCGCCGCGATTCGGAATGATCACGCTGTTCGCGCCACGCATCCCCACGCCCAGCGCCTTCACGTCCATGCCTTCATCGCATACGCGCACGCACCGGAAGCACAGGATGCAGCGCGGTGCATCGTAATAAACCAGTTCCGACCATTTTTCCTCCGGCCGGTGAATCTTTTCTTCCACGAAGCGGCTGGAATCCGCACCGTAGCGGAAGACCATGTCCTGCAATTCGCACTCGCCGCCTTTGTCGCACACCGGGCAATCCAGCGGGTGGTTCGTCAGCAGAAATTCCAGCATATACTTGCGCGCCTGCCGCACCTGCTCGGTGTCCGTTCGAACGATCATGCCTTCCGTGGCCACCAGCGTGCACGCGGTCTGCAGCTTCGGGGCCTTTTCCACCTCCACCAGGCACATGCGGCACGCCGCCTGGAGAGACAGCCCGGGGTAGTAGCAGAACGACGGCACTTCCGTCCCCATGCGCCGCGTCGCTTCAATCACCAGCGTCCCTTGCGGCACCTGTACTTCGCGTTCGTTAATTTTCAGCTTGATTAGTTTCTGTTCGGCCATGGATTCCTAGCGCGATCCAACCAGCAGTCCCGCGGATTTGGACGCGCAGCGTCCCTTCAAATGTTCTTCAAACTCGCCGCGCCACTTCTTCATGATGCTGATCGTCGGCATCGCCGCCGCGTCGCCGAGCGGGCAAAACGTGCGACCCAACATGTTTTTCGCCAGGTCGGCGATCATCTCGATGTCTTCCGGACGGCCCATCCCGGCATGAAACCGCTCCAGCATCTTACGCAGCCAGGACGTTCCTTCCCGGCAGGGAATGCACCAGCCGCAGGATTCGTGCGCGTAAAAGTGCATGATCCGGCGCGCCATGTCCACCATGCAGGTGTCTTCGTCCATGATCACCATGCCGCCGGATCCCAGCATCGACCCCGCTTTCGCCACCGCATCGTAGTCCATCGGAATATCGATCTCGTCAGCCGCTAACAGCGGGCAGGAGCTTCCTCCGGGAATCACAGCCTTTAGCTTTTTTCCTCCCGAAATTCCTCCCGCCACATCGTAGATAAACTTTTTCATGTTCATGCCTAGGGGCACTTCGTAGATCCCTGGCCGGTTGATGTGCCCCGCGATGCACAGCATCCGGGTGCCGCCGTTTTTTGGCGTGCCGCGATTCGCGTACGCGTCGCCTCCCTCCCGGATGATCGATGGCACGGCGCTCAGCGTTTCCACGTTATTGATAATCGTTGGGCAGCCGTACAATCCCACCACGGCCGGGAAGGGAGGTTTGATGCGCGGGTACCCACGCTTGCCTTCCAGCGATTCCATCAGCGCGGACTCTTCACCGCATTCGTATGCGCCCGCCCCGGTATGGGCCAGCAGGTCGAAATCAAAGCCCGACCCGAGAATGTTCTTTCCCAGGTACCCGCGCGCATAAGCCTCGGCAAGTGCCGCGTCCACGATATCCAGCACGTACCGGTATTCGCCACGAATATAAATGAAGCCTTGATGCGAATGAATGGCGCGTCCCGCGATCACCATGCCCTCGATGAGCTGGTGCGGGTCCATCTCCATCAGCGGCCGATCCTTGCAGGTCCCGGGTTCGGATTCATCCGCGTTGCAAATCACATACTTCGGCTTCGGCGAATCCTTCGGCACGAACGACCACTTCATCCCCGTCGGGAATCCCGCTCCGCCGCGCCCGCGCAGATTCGACTTTTTCACTTCCTCGATGACGCCCTCGGGAGTCATCTCCTTGAGCGCTTTTTCCAGCGCCTGATAGCCGCCCTGCACCAGGTAAACGTCAATTTTGTGCGAGTCCTTCATGCCCCACCGCCGGCTGATCAGCGGAGTCTCGTCCGGATGACGCTCGTGGAGCGCGCCGGAAATGACCGCTTCCGGCGTCGGGCGTCGGCCGGCATCCAGTTCCGCAATGATGCGGTCGAATTTGATGGGCGTAAGTTCTTCGTAGAAATCGTAGTTGACTTGCATTGCCGGCGCGCCCGTGCAGGCGCCGATGCATTCCACTTCTTCTAGGGAGAAAACCCCGTCGTTCGTCGTTTCCTTGTGCCCGATCTCCAAGCGCTTCTTAGCGCGGTGGAGCAGGTCGTAACCGCCCTTTAGCATGCATGCCACGTTGGTGCAAATCTGTATGTGGTGCTTGCCCATGGGTTTTCGGTGCAGCATCGAGTAATACGCTAGCGTCTCTTCGATCTGCACGTTGTTCAAGTCCAGCCGGCGGCCAAGCTCTGCGATCATTTCATCGCTGACGTAGCCGTACTCATCCTGCGCATACATCAGCATCGGGATCAGTGCGCTGCGCTTCAACGGATAGCTGGTCTGCAGCTTCTCAAATTTGGCTGTTAGCTGCGGCGAAAGGTCCATTTTCCTCGACCGGGCACCATTTTCAGAAAGTCGCACAACCTGTCATCCTGAGCCTGTCCAACGAGGATAGGCGAAGGATCTCAACACAAAGTCCCGTCGGAACCAATTCCGGCCGACATCCTCAGCTTCGGCGCATGCCAAGCGAGCCGCAGTCCAAGACATCCAACTTCGGGCGCCGGATCCTTATCTGTCCACTTCTCCGAGAACGATATCAATGGTCCCGATACAGGCGATGACATCCGAAATCAACTGCCCCTCGATCAGCTTCGGAAGCGCCTGCAAATTGATGTACGAAGGCGACCGGAAATGCACGCGCAGTGGTTTCGGCGAACCGTCGCTCGCGATAAAGCAGCCCAGTTCCCCTCGCGGCGATTCGATGGTAACGAAGACCTCCCCCGGCGTCGGCGAAAACCCCTCCGTGAAAATCTTGAAGTGGTAGATCAGTGCTTCCATCTCCGTCTTCATTTTCTCGCGCTGTGGCGGAACGATGCCTGGCGCATCGGCCTTGATCGGCCCTTCATTCGAAATCTTGTCCAGCGACTGGCGGATGATCTTCAGGCTTTCGCGCATCTCCGCTACGCGAATCAAGTACCGCGCGTAGCAATCCGATTCCGTCCGCGTCGGCAGGTCGAAATCGAATTCCTCGTAGCTTGAATACGGAAACGCCTTTCGGTTGTCGTACGCCACGCCCGCGGCGCGCAGCGTTGGCCCGCTCATGCTCAAAGCAATCGCATCCTCGGGTGAGATGTACCCGACGCCTTTCGTGCGCCCGATCCAGATGCGGTTTTCCGTGAGCAGCGTTTCGTATTCGTCCACTCGGCTCGGCATCATCTTCAGGAAACGTTCAACCGCCTGCCGCCAGCCCACCGGTGGATCTAGTGCCAGCCCGCCGATTCGAATGTAACTAGTCATCATCCGCTGCCCGGTAAACAATTCGAAGATCTTCAATATCTCTTCGCGTTCCCGGAAGCAGTAAAGAAAAACGGACATCGCCCCCAGGTCGATCGCATGTGTGCCAAGCCACACCAGATGAGAAGAAATTCGCTGCAGCTCGACCATCATCACCCGGATGTACTGCGCGCGCTTAGGCACTTCCAGTCCCAGTAGCTTCTCCACCGCCAGGCAGTACACCAGGTTGTTCCCCAGCGGATTCAGATAGTCCATCCGGTCGGTGAGCGTGATGGCCTGGGAATAGGTCTTGTCCTCGCAAGATTTTTCGATTCCCGTGTGGAGATAACCCAGATCCGGGATCGCTTTCACCACCGTTTCGCCGTCGAGCTCCAGCAAGATGCGTAGCACGCCGTGCGTCGATGGATGCTGCGGCCCCATGTTGAGGACCATGGTCTTCGCCGTTCCCACCGCAGTTTCGACGGTGGTCATGGCGTGCTGCTCTTCCTGAAGAGTTCTCCCGTGTTCGGCACGTCTCGATAGCCCTCCACGGGATAATCCCTGCGCAAGGGATGACCCTCCCAATCATCGGGAAGCAGGATGCGACGCAGGTCGGGATGCCCCGTAAAGCGGATCCCGAAGAGATCGAAAATTTCGCGCTCCAGCCAGTTCGCGCCCGGCCAGACCAGTACCAATGAATCGACCACCGGATCGTTGCCACCGAGCCACACCCGCAACCGCACTTTTTCACGCCGGGGAATGGCCACCAGGTGATAGTTCAATTCGAATCGCGGCTCGGCGGGGTAGCGGTCCACGCAGGTGGTGTCGGTCAGGAAGTTGTATTGTAGCTTGGCTTCCTCGCGACAGCGTTCTGCCGTTGCTCGGAGGAGTTCGCGCGGCACCACGATCGTGGTTTCGCCCCGGAATTCAAACACATCTACGACCGCTTTCGGGTTCCACGAACGCAGGCACCCGGCTACAACATTAGTGTTTTGGCGCGAAGACTCAGTCACAATTTGGAATCCCACGTGCGCCGGCTATTTATGCCAGTCCAGCGCGCCTTTTTTCCAGAGATACAGGTAACCGACCAACAGGATGGCAATGTAGATCATCATCTCCACAAAGCCGTACCACCGCAAACTGCGAAAGATGTAGGCCCAGGGGTACAGGAAGATGGCTTCGACGTCGAATAGAATGAAAACCATCGCCACGAGGTAGAACTTGACCGAGAAGGGCTCGCGCGCGTCGCCGGTGGGTTCCATGCCGCACTCGTACGGTTGCTGCTTGGCCCGGCTCGGACGCCGCCATCCTACCAAAACGGAAACAGCCGTCAGCGCACCGGCAAGCGCCGCGGCGGTCAGCAGGTGTAAGAGAAGCGGAGCGTAACTATGTAAGCCAGAACCACTCATGGGCGAGTTGCTATAATAACGACTGAACAGCCAGTCGGTCAAATGCGGCGGCTAGATTCCTGCGAAGCGGCCTCCATCAGAAGCGCAGGTCAGGGCTAATAGGCGAATGCTCTTCGGTCATAATTCGAACGTAAAAGCAGGGGATACCACGTATCACGTCCAAACGGAAGATCGCGGCACCACCAACGCGCTCATCGATACCACGGTCTATTTCCACGGACGCGTATTGCACCGGCGTACAAATAATTATTTTGACTTGCTGCCTCTAAATCCCGACACCGAACAAGCCCTGAAGCTGCGTCTCGATGAACAGCACCACACCGTGGTCGAGGAGATTCGCACGGGCGCCCTGCATCTCTCGCTGCCACAGGACGAAAACGATGCTGCGCGGGCCGCCGCCCCAACATCCAAGGTTCTCTTGCTCGAGTTGATCAACGCCAAGACCTGGCTCACTGGCAAGCGCGCTTTCCTGCAGGTTGCCGTGCGGAATCGGACCAATCAGGCAGTCCAAGGCGCCAAAGTTACGGCACGCGTGGATGGCGCGGCGGAAATTTCAGAGTATTCTACGGAAACCGGGCCCTTCGGACATGCGCAGCTCGAATTCGCGATGCCGCGGCTGGGTGCTGAGCCGGCGCTGGTCATCGAAGCGTCGCACGGAAATGCCAGGGGGCATTTGCGTTTTCAGTTGCGCACCAAGCCGCGCGTGCCTTCGGCGAGTTAACGGATGCAGACGGCGCTTTCAATTGTGGTGAACGGAGAAGATCGCGCGACGAGGCCCGAGACCACCGTGACGGACTTGCTTCGCGAGTTGGGGTTCGACCGGGGACGCGTGGCCATCGAAAGAAACCTGGAAATATTGCCGCGGGCGAAGTGGGCCGAAACGAAAGTCCAAGCCGGAGACCGCTATGAAATCGTACAATTCGTCGGCGGCGGTTAGCAATAGCCGGCCGCCCCCACGCTTTTCCTGCTAGATAATTCTTCGAACGGTTTCCAGCAATACTTCACCCGCCCTTCGCGCACACTTTGGTGGTCGTACTTTGGGATGCCTGTATGCACGAGGTACACGCGCCACGCGCCCGGAGCTTTGCTGAATTTCCGGACCAAGATGGATACGTCTTTTTTCCTCCCGTGGGCGGCGCGCCACGCTTGCACCAGCATCCGGGCTGGAATGAGCAACAGATTCATGCCGCCGATTTGACCGCCAGGTGCGCTCCATGACCCACCAGATTTTCGGCTGATTTTCACGGGAGCTGCGGTGGCTGCGGCGTGCTCCCTGAATCAAGCACCCTTTCAAAGAGACTTTTGGAGAGCGCGAACGCATGGTTGAATCGCTAGTGTCATCGACGTAGCCTCCTGATGCTCGTTGAGATCGCCAGTGTCTATCTTCAAATCTCATATACCTTCGAGCAGGTGCCCCATTTTGCGTTTTTTCGTTTTCAAGTAGGCGCGGGACATCTTGGAAATACGAGGCTGGCACGGTACGCGCTCGACGACGCGAATACCGGAGCTTTCGAGCTGGCGAACTTTTTCCGGATTATTGGAAAGCAAGCGAATTTTCGTTGCGCCAAGTTTTCTCAGAATTTGCGCGGAGAATTCGTAATCGCGCGCGTCAGCGGCGAAACCCAGGGTTTCATTTGCTTCCACCGTGTCCATGCCCCCGTCCTGCAGTTCGTAGGCCCGCAGTTTGTTCATCAGCCCGATGCCCCGGCCTTCTTGAGGCAGATAGAGCAGAATTCCCGAGGATGCCTGGCCGATTTTTTTCAGTGACAATTCAAGCTGCGCGCGGCAGTCACACCGCAGCGATGTGAGAACGTCGCCGGTCAGGCACTGCGAGTGGACGCGTACCAGCGGTGCGGCCTTTCCGTGCAATTTGCCTCGCACCAGCGCGACCGCCTCTTCCAGAGGGCCACAGCCCTTGAAGCCATAAATGGTGAAGCGCCCGTAACGCGTCGGAAGAGCGGCATGCGCGATCATCAGCAGGTCGCCGACTCTTCCATTCGATTTCTTGCGTTGCGGTGATTTTGCGCGCATGGAGAAATGAGAAGTATAGCAGGGACTTTGTTTCTCACCGATTTCAGGTCGCCGTGCCAGCTGTTGATTCCGCGTCCGATATTTGATGCGCGGGCGGCTGGCAACGCTACTGGCTTTACATCGAGCGGCGGATTGATTAGCTTTAGCCTGAGACGTCTGGCAAAAATGGAGACAGCTACACCGATTCGTGACCTACTGTTCACCCTGCTGCTGAAGGTGGGCGTGGCGTCGTCCATTGCCGCGCTGCTGGCGCGGTGGAACGCCTTTCGGCGCGTGCTCTTCACCGAAGAACGAGATCCCGACCAAAAACTGAAACTGATGCTGTTCATGACGCCGGCGCTGATCGTGGGGGTGACGCTGCGGCTGGTAGGAGGGCCTTCTTACGCGTTTGCCGATTTGTCGCTGGAGGGCGCTTTTCTGATGGGACTTCTTGGCGGGCGCGTGGTGGGGCCGATCGGCGGCGCGCTCATCACGATTCCAGCGCTAATCTCGCGCGAATGGCTGGCCATGCCCGCGGCCTCCACAGCGGGGTTGCTCGGGGGATTGATCCGGCAAGCGATTCCCAACAAAGAGGATCTCTGGAATTTCGGGCCGTTCACCTTCTTGAACATCCCCAAAGCGACGGTGAAGCTGTTGCGCAAGGCGGAATTGTCGTGGGAGATGGCGCCGCTGACGACCTGCATCGGCCTGGAGCTGGGGCGTGTGGCGCTGGTCGAGGCGACAAAACCGAAGTGGCTCTTCGCGATCGACGCGCACTGGGATTGGTGGCTGGGACTGACGGTGATCGCGACGCTGATGTCGGTGGCGTCGCCGTTGAAAATCTGGAACAACACGCGTGTCGAGATGAACTTGGAGCGTCACCAGCAACTGCTCTTGAAAGCCTGAAGCATGGTCTGGCACCGAAACTAGGCGGGGGAAAAATCGAACTGAGAACGACAAGCCACGAAGGGCGCCTGCGCATTGAGATTGAAGACAATGGGGTGGGCATCTCCGAAGAGAAGATGCCGCACGTGTATGTGGAGGGAATCGGCCTGAGCAACGTGCGCGAGCGGCTGCGCGTGCTGTACGGGGCGGACTTTCACTTGGACATCCAGAGCCGGCCGGGGGAGGGGACGGTAATCCGCATCGACATTCCGGAGTTGGTATCGACGATACAGGAAGTGGGATGAACAGGGCAGCTAAGCGGTCCCTCGGCCTCCATGCTCGCTCGAGGCTCAAGGAAGGAGGGATAGACATGTTTCGTCGCCTGTCTGGTTGACAAAAATGAGCAGCATCATTTGCGGCTGGATTGGGTTGTAGTTAGGGCAACATAGGTGCGAACTAGGGTAGATTCATCCCTCTCAAAGAGCGACCCCAGAAATCCGAGTCCGCTACAGGGCTTGGGCGCTTTGATATTCGCCCGTGCAGGTGCGAGACTAAGAGGAACGAAACCCCGGGCGCAAGAATGGCACCTAGGGTACACAAGAGAGAGGAACAGTGGCCAGTAAGAATTTACCAAACCCAAAACAGGTGGCCGGTGTGCGCGGCCGCCCAGCGGCAGCTTCACCGGAACTTGCACGGGTGATGTGCACGTGCGGGCACCGAGCCGGCAGCCACGCCGCGCTCAAGTATTCGTGCCAGGCCCCTGGCGACCGCAAGGGCTTCTGCCCGTGCATGCGCTTCATTTCAGCCAAGGAATGGCGAGGGAATAAAGCTCGCTCCTCATAGCGAATCCTCAGGGGGAAGAGTCGGGGCAATTCCGCCAGGAACTGAGAGAAGAGCTGCCAGCGCGTTGCGCCGAGAGAAGCGCGGACGGCTACTTCTTTCTGACGGACGGTGCCGCGCGCCAGCAGCAAATTGGCTACGTTCACGCAAGCAATCAGCAATATGAATCCAACTGCACCCATCAGCAGCCAAAGATTCTTAATGGTGTCGCGGCTGGTGAAATCGTTCTGGAGGCGTTCGACGCTTGAGCCCCATCCCTTGTTTGAAACGGGATAGACTTGGGCGATGCGGCGCGTGACGCTGTCCATATCGGCGTTGGCTTGCTGAAGAGTGACTCCGGGCCTCAGGCGGCCCATGACGAGGAGTCAGTGGAAATCGTGGTTGATCTGGTCAGGCTTAAATGCCAGTGGGCCGAACAAGTGAGATTCAAAACGGTCGGGCATACCGGCAGCCAACACGCCCACTACGGTGTAAGGTTCGCCATTGAGCCGGAGCCGTTGGCCGATCATTTGGGGATCGCTGCCGAAACAGCTCTTGCCACAGCCGGTGGGTCATGATGAGCACGTGGTGCTTGCCCAACTGACTTTCGTCGGACACAAAGTCCCGCCCTAGGAATAGTGGGATTCCCTGCATGTTGAAGAAACGGTGACGTTATTCTGGTTGCCATCAACTCGTCATGGTGTGGTCGAAAGTCGACGGACAAAACAACACTGTTTCCGCCGGCGATTACTTGGATTGGAAGCGCCTGAACACGGTGTTCCAGGATGTCGTCGCCGGGCCTCGGGGCGGCCAGAGCGCCGATCCCCAAGGTGAGCGCCAAGAGTGCAACCGAGGTAAAGCCGAGGTTCCTGCCGAGTAACCTAAGGCCAAAACGGAGGTTGCGGACCAGACTTGTCATGCTTGCCTCCTAGTGCGGCTGGACTACGACTCCTTGCGTTGATTAAACGTCTCGACATACCGGTTGTTTCCGCTGGACGGCAAACACGAAGCGCGTCGACACAAATTGAGGGATAGCGCCGATCGGTGGGGTTGCGAAGTGGAGAACTAGCCGTCTTGGTCTAAATATTGAACCACTTGCTCGGGTGCGGCGAGGCGCCAGGCTGCCTCGAGAGCACGGCGCAAGGTCGGCTTCCGGGCGGTCTTTAGGCGAATGCTGGTGGCGCCGCGGCGTCCCCAAGCACCCGTGCAGGGGTGGAAGACCGTGGGTTGGGCTTTGATGAACATCTGCTGTTCAAGGGGCGTGAGTTTCACCATGGCCCAGCCATCCTCGGGGTAGCCCAGGGTTGCGAAGATCTTTCCGGCGACGCGAAAATCGGGATGGTCCATGTGCGCGCACTCCTCCGTTTCGGGGAAGCTCAGGGCCAGGCGGCGAAAGTCGTTGGGAATCATGAACGCGTCTCCAGCGGGCGGAAGGTGGGCACGATAGCATAGTGGGCCAGCAAATGAACCTCCCCTCTTACAGATCAAGAGCCATCTTCAGGGCCAGTTTAGTTCGAGGCGCTTGGTGGGCGAGAGGGAGCCGACGTCATTCGTGGGATCTGCTTTTCGCAAACGCACGAGGTTGTCACACATGGATCCGGCTCGAATGCTTCTTGCCTTCAAGGTCGACTGCGACTTGTGTGGACAACCCTCCAGCATTGGTGACTGGCGGGGCGCAGATGACCGTCGAGCACCTGCCATCGATCAGCACTTTGCACCTTATCACGATCACGACGAAAATCCAGTGCCGTTGGGCATACTACCACTGGATAGAGTCTTGCAAGCGGCGAGGTCAGCACAGACGGAACCGAGGGGGAGTCCGACGACACCAAATTTGGAAAGGAAGAGAATCTGATCAGCATTCTTGGTCACCGCGCGGGCAAGGCAGCTGGAAAAGATTGAGGTGTGTGCCAGGAGATCGATTGGCGCTGGAGCAGAGCGATCGCATAGCGAATCGGGATAGCGGCTCCTGGAACGGAAGTGGACAGAGACGAGGATTTGGTGACGGAAACGGCGGGGGCGCGCAGCCAGCGGCCTTCCACAAGACCGACTACGGCGCTTGAGTCGAGGGCGAGAACCGGGGAGCCACTCTGGCCGCGAGTTACGGCATGGGTGAGGAGGAAAACTTCAGTCGGGGCGGCGGATTTTTCGAGTTGGGTGGATTCGTAGGAAAGAACTTGGCCGGAAGAGCGGTCTTCTTGAGGGGCCTCGAAGGTATGAGCATTCTGGAGCCTTGAAGGATGAAACGAAAGGGCGATTACCGGTTGGCCGCGGAAGGCTGGATCATGAGCAAGCGCCAGAAAGGTCACTTTGTGGTTGCCAGCGAAGGGATTTGGGGTAGCGAGGAGAACGGCCACGTCGTGTTCTGAGTCCACGGCTATGACCGCGGCTGGAAGCAGGCGAGGCGGACGATTGGGGCGGCTGATCAGGATGTAGGGCTGGCCGCCGTCCTTAAAGGTCTCCAGGACATGGGCGGCCGTAAGGAGATAGCCCTGTTCGTTAATGAAAAAGGCATTGCCGAAGAAACTGTAGTGGTAACCGCGCGAGGATGGAGATTGGTCAAGCTGATAAACGATCGAGCAGACCGCAGCGGAAAGAGCGGCGTCGTCCGCAAGGTCCTTGGCCGCTGGACAAGCCGCCAGGCAGCATAGTAGACAAGCCAGAAAATCTACGACCCAGTAAGCGCTACTCCCGGCGTTCCGGCGCATTCGTGGCAAAGAGTCTTTCCCAGGCCCTTGTGGGGCTATGAATATGAAGGTAGCAGCGTGGGGAGAGGCGGGGAAGGCCAGAAAAGGGACAGGAAAACAGGAGTTGACAGCGAGCGGAAAGGACTGTATATTCTGTAACAACAGAAACAACAGACATAACGAAAGCAACACGAAGCCTGCCAAGCAGGGAAGGGCAAAATGAGAGAACCGACAAAGAACCGCTTAACGCCCGTGGCGCAGAAGTTCATTTTGCACTGGGGAGAGATGGGCACGCGCTGGGGCATCAACCGTACGGTAGCGCAGGTACACGCGCTGCTTTTCCTATCGCCGCAGCCGCTCCCCGCGGACGAGATTTCCGACACGCTGGCGGTGGCGCGTTCGAACGTGAGCACCAGCCTGCGCGAGCTGCAGGGGTGGCGGATCGTGCGCGTGGTGCACGTGTTGGGGGACCGGCGGGACCATTTTGAATCGATCAAGGACGTGTGGGAAATATTCCGGATCGTCTCGGAAGAGCGAAAGCGGCGGGAGATCGATCCGACGCTGAATGTGCTGGCGGAGTGCGTACGCGAGGTCAAATCCAATCCGCAGGGAGATGCGTACACCCGGGAACGGCTGGAGAGCATGCTGGAGTTTTTGACGGCCATGACCGGATTATTCGAAGAAATCATTCGCATGCCGACGGGGGCATTAAAGGGCGTGGTGAAGCTGCGGGGGAAGGTCATTACGCTGCTGGGGAAAAAGGCGGTTAATAGTTGACCGTCTAGAGTTGAAAGTCTCGGAAAAGGCAGAAAAGATCTAAAACAGAGAACCCCCAGGAAGAGAAGAAATAATGCCGAGGCGCTGGAGAGCGCAGGCGGCACGCAGAGAACTAAGAAAGAGAAGAAACCATGATTTCGCTGGTGAGTGAGTACACGGACGGGAAGGGTCGGCACGCGCGGGGATGGCTGTTTTTTGACGCGGAGTGCCGGTTCTGCACGCGAATCGCAAGGTGGCTGGCGCCAATTCTGGAGCGACGCGGGATGGCGTTGGCGCCGTTGCAGGATCCACGCGTGGGGGCATTGCTGGGATTGTCGCGCGACGCACTGATGCGAGAAATGCAGTTCGTTCTGAGCGACGGGAACCGGTATGGCGGGGCGGACGCGGCCGTTGCACTGGCGCGTGAGATTTGGTGGGGCCGGCCGCTGTTATGGATTTCGAAAATTCCCGGGATGATGGGAATTCTGCGCAGAGGATATCGATGGATTGCGGGGCGGAGGAGTTGCGTCGCGGTTTCTTGCCCGACTGAGCGGTGAGGAGATATTGTGGCAAACCGTCTTGTTGAGATGTGGCGGTGGCAGGGGACGATCGATCGCAGGACGTATGCCGTTGCCGGTGGCAGCGCGTTTATCCTGAAATACCTCCTCGACAAGTTTGTTGCGTTCGCGGTGTTTGACCGGCCGTGGTTTTTGTGGAGTTACTGGCGGCCCTTGGGGCCGGATGCGCGCCTGAATGCCATTCCCTCTGACACTCGTGCGTTTGTGGGCGCGCTGCTAGTTTTGTCGCTGCCGTTCATCTGGTTGGGCGTGACATTGACGGTCCAGCGACTTCGAGATGCCGGGAAACCGCTCTGGCTGGTGGTGCTTTTTTTTGTTCCGGTGATCAACATTTTGTTCTTTCTTTTGCTTTGCGCGATGGGATCGCATTCGGTTACCGCGCAACGTGCAGCAATGCCGTGGCCGGAGACGCGCAAGCTGGATCGGTGGATTCCACGGGGCGCTATGGCGGCAGCGGCCACGTCAATCGGGATGACCATGGCGGTTGGTTCAATGTTTACAGTATTGGGTACGGAGGTGCTTCGGTCGTACGGGTGGGGGTTGTTTGTGGCGTTGCCGTTTTGCCTTGGGTTGTTTTCGGTGCTGGTATACAGCTACCACGAGCCACGGTCGTATAGCAGTTGCATGAGCGTTTCGCTGGTACCCCTCGCGTTGCTTGGCGCCGTGCTGATCCTGGTCATGATCGAGGGGCTAGTGTGTATTTTGATGGCCGCGCCGTTTGCGCTGGGGCTTGCGGCGCTGGGCGGAATGCTGGGGTACGCGATTCAGGCGGGGTATTGGCTGAATAAAGATACTCCGGTAATGCTGTCAATCATCTTGTTGTTTACGCCCGCCTTCCAGGGGGCGGAGCGTTGGGTGAAACCGCCGGCAGAGACGTTCGAGGTGCGCACGGCGATTGAGGTGCATGCGCCGCCGGAGAAAGTGTGGAATCAGGTGGTGGCGGTCGCCGAGATACCGCCGCCGAAAGAATTGTTGTTTCGAGCGGGAATTGCTTATCCGATTCGCGCGGAATTTCCGGCCACGGAGTTGGCGCCGTGCGTCATTGCATCTTCTCGACGGGGCCATTTACGGAACCCATCGAAGTGTGGGATGAACCGCGGCTTTTGAGGTTTGGCGTGACCGCGAATCCGGCTCCATTGAACGAGCTCAGTCCGTACGGGAATATTCAGCCGCCACATTTGCACGGGTACTTCGTTTCGAAGCAAGGGCAGTTCTTGCTGAGGGCGCTACCCGGGGGACGGACCCGCTTAGAAGGAACAACGTGGTATCAGCACACCATGTGGCCGGCCGCGTACTGGCACTTATGGTCGGATTACATCATTCGTCGGATTCATTTGAGGGTGCTGGAACATATTCGAGCCACGGCCGAGGCTTCAATCCATTGAGGAAGGGCTTCGACAAAGAGGGCACGGAGAGCGCGGAGAAAGATCCCTAGGTACGAACATCAGGATTCCTCGAGGACACGTTTGTAATAGCTCTCGTAGGCGGGTATGACGTCGTTGGCGCAGAATTTTTTCTTGGCGCTGATGCGGGCGATTTCTCCCATTTCGCGGCCCCGGTCGGCGCGGGACAAGATTTCGATGGCGTAGCGCGCGGCTTCCTGCACATCACCGGGTTCCACCAAAAATCCATCCACACCATGCTCGACGACTTCGGGCACGCCGCCGACGTTTGTGGCGATGATGGGAACTTCGCAGGCCATAGCTTCGAGGGCGGCGAGGCCGAAGGATTCAAGCTGAGAGGGAAGCAGAAAAAGATCGGCAGCGGCGAGCTTTTCGTAGACGTTGTCCTGTTTGCCAAGGAAGAAAACGTCTTTCTGAAGGCTGTACTTGCGTACCAGGTATTCCGCCGCTCCACGGTCCGGACCGTCCCCGATCAGGACCAGCTTGGCCGGCATCTTGGCACGGACAATGGCGAAAACTTCGATGACATCCGGGAGGCGTTTGACGGGGCGGAAATTCGAGAGGTGCATGAGGATGGGTTCGCCATGGGGAGCCCATTGGGCCGCAAAACCCTTGTCGGCGGAGCGATTGTAGAGTTCGCAGTTCACGAAATTGGGAATGACTTCGATGGGACGCTTGATATCGAACTCTTTTATGGTTTGATTAAGCAAGTAGCGTGAGATGGCGGTGACACCGTCGCTCTGTGCGATCGAAAAGCGCGTGATCGGGAGATAGCTGCGGTTGCTCCCGACCAGGGTAATATCCGTGCCGTGGAGAGTAGTGACGAAAGGGAGCCGTCGCGGCGCGGCCATCGAGCGCGCCAGCATGGCGCTGACGGAATGCGGAATGGCGTAGTGAACGTGCAGCAGGTCGAGCGATGCGGATTCGAAGACTTCGAGCATTTTTGTGGCGAGCGCCAGCGTGTACGGCGGATGGTCAAAGAGCGGATAGGAGACCACCTCCACTTCGTGGAAACGGATGCGCGGATCGTTGGGATTCATGCGGATCGGAGGAGCGTAGCTGATGAAATGAATTTCATGGCCTCGCGCGGCGAGTTCCATGCCGAGCTCGGTGGCCACCACGCCAGAGCCGCCGTACGTGGGATAGCAAGTGATACCGATGCGCATAGGATATCCGAGTCTCCTTCGCGTTAACGGGAGCCGCTAAGATGCAACAGATCCAACTTAAGCGGCTGGTAGCTGCAAGATATAAGAACGGGGGTCTCCTTCGGTTGCGCTCCTGACAGGTTCCAGGCCTGCCTCTACCACTGCCGGGCTGCCGACGCAAAGGGGATGAATTCCGCCAGGCTGCGATAGCGGCTTGCCGCGGCAGGGAGCCGAATGCTAGAGTCGCGCCCACCGCCTGGGGCACCGAGCAGCCATGTGACGCCCTTATTAGACGCGGGGACAGGGAATTCCGTGACACGACTTTCCGGCAAGGTGGCGCTCATCACGGGCGGGGGTACGGGGATTGGTCGAGCGATCGCTCTGGCGTTTGCGCGGGAAGGTGCCAGCGTGGCCGTGGCGGGACGACGCCTGGAAAAGCTTCGAGAGGTGATCAACGAAGTCCACAAGCAGGACGCCGCCGGGTTGGCGATGGAGTGCGATGTGACCCGCGCGCGGGACGTCGAACGAGCGGTGCAAGGGACTGTGGAGCGATTCGGCCGGGTGAATGTGCTGGTGAACAGTGCGGGAACGCTGCATGTATCGACGGTGGAGGGAATCAGCGAGGAAGAGTGGGACCGGGTGATGACCGTCAATGTAAAAGGACCGTTTCTGATGTCCAGGGCGGTGTTGCCGGAGTTTCGAAAGTGTGGCGGGGGAGTCATCGTGAACATTGGCTCGGTGCTTGGACTCGTAGCGGTGAAGGACCGCGCGGCGTATTGTGCGTCGAAAGGCGGCGTGACCATGCTGACGAAGGCGATGGCACTTGATCATGCGCATGAAAATATTCGCGTGAACTGCATCTGCCCGTCGATCGTGGAGACAGAATTGGTGAAGGGGGTATTTGACCAAAGTGAACAAGGACAGGCATTGCGTAAGGCGCGCGTTGCGACCATTCCTCTGGGACGTATCGGGCAGCCCGCGGATGTGGCGGAGACGGCCGTGTTCCTGGCTTCGGAAGAATCGTCGTGGCTCACAGGAACGGCGATTCCACTAGATGGAGGTGTAACGGCATACTGAGTCTTACGTTCTTAGTATCTTTTTTTAGTACCAAGCGGAGACCGGTGATGGACGGGAAGCCATGCAGGGACTCGCTCGAAAGCGACGAAACTTGATGACCAAGAAAATGTCGAAAGAGGAGAAACGGGTCACGGAACTCGTGCGCCGGCGGATGAAAGAAAGCCGCTCGACGGAGCTCCTGGGATTCGATGTGGAAAGTGTGCACGCGGGGCGGGCCATTTTCCGGCTGGACGTGCGGCCAAACCACAAACAGATTCATGGCGTAGTGCACGGAGGGATTCTGGCGGCACTGGCGGACACTACGGCAGCGATCGCGGCCTATACGGCGATACCAAAGGGGACGGAGATCGCTACCGTGGAGCTAAGCATCAATTATCTTGAGCCGGTGTCGGGCGGCCGCATTAAAGCGGATGCGCGCGTGTTGCGCGCCGGCAGGAATTTTGTTGTAACCGAGTGCGAAATCTTCAACGAGAGCGGGTCGCTGGCCGCCAAGGCACTACTCACCTTCGGAGCAACCGCCGGGCATTCTCTTTACAAGTAGAATGTTTCAGAGAACTTACTCCTCGCCGCCCTGGGATGATTCTTCTCCATCCTTGTGGACGTACTTGATCACGCGCTTGAAGATGAGCAAGTTGGGACTGCCCTGGCGCGTGAGCTTGATACAATCGCGGTCGTACCATTCAACTGTGCCGCGAAGCACTTCGCCATCCTCGAGAACGACGGCCATCGGAGTATGCGACTGCATCTGCTTGACCCAGTAGAAGTTCTCGGCGTGGGTTGTTTCCGGCGGTGCGGGCTTTTTGCTCGGGATAGGACCGTTGTGTTGTGGGCGGGGTGCGCTCGGCTCTTTGACGTCCGGGAAGCCCGGACGAAACATACGGCGATTCACCATGACTGCTCCTTCTAACCTACGGGGTGGACTATCTGTTCCCTATGATGCGTGCGGAAGCCTGACGGTTACAGTCTAGCCACTTTATTTTGCAATGGCGAATATTTGGTACAGCTGATTAGCGGCGGGGCTCGGAACCCCGCGAAAGTACAGGCGCAAGGGAGGTGGCCAGAGCGTCGAGGCCGAGTTGGCGGTTCAAATTGCGGCGCGCGCCTGCGTGAAGTTCGTCAAAGCCGGCGATGGCGCGGAGAACCCAGGCAGAATCGACGGATTTGCCGAGTGACTCCAATTCTTTCGCCAGCGGTGCATTGCGCAAGACCGGCTCTTTCACTTTCGACGTAAGTTCAAGGAGATCGGTGAGCAAGCCGTAGAAAACGCCGATCTGATCCTCGAAGGTAGAATTGCGGTCCTTGGCGAGTGCCGATGTAGCAGAGAATAGCTCGGCGAAACCCTGGCCTTGTGCGGCCCGTTCGAGGATACGCAGTGCGTTCCTACGGCGCTGGGCGGCCGCATCAATATCCATTTCCATGGCCAGGCCCGGGCTGCCCTCCGCGAGTTGCGCGGCGAGTTTAATTTCCGCGGGTTGGCGATCGGTCTTTTCTTTCAGGATCTTCTCCACCGCCGACTGCGTCAGCTGCGCAAAATGAAATTGGAGGCAGCGAGAAACGATGGTCGGCAGAAGCGCATAGGGCGAGGGCGCGGTGAGGATGAGCGTCGCCGAACCGGGAGGCTCCTCGAGCATTTTCAGGAACACGTTGGCGACGTCCCAGCGCATGGTCTCCGCGCCATCGAGGATAAAGACCCGGCGCCGACCCATGGGTTGAAAGTAGGCCGCACGCTGAACCGCGCGCAGCTGGCCCACGCGCAGCATGGGCCGCGCGACGGGACTCTTCAGACGGACAGGATCGGGCACGAGTGCCCACACATCTGGGTGCGACTGCAGGATCAGAGGCACACGCTCGACCGTGGCCGCGTCGGCGCTCTCGCCCCGCTCGACGAGTCCCTGTTCGAGCAGTGTTTGCGGATCGGCGAGCTGGGAGATGCGCTGACAAGTGGCGCACTTCCCGCAGAAATCGTCCAAAAGGCGCTCGCAATTCGCGGCCTGTGCAAACATACGCGCGAGAGTGAATTTGCCCACGCCCCGTGGTCCCGCGAAGAGCAACGCGTGGGGGACGCGTTTACTGCGCAGAGTCCCGCGGAGCGCCGTTACAATGCGCTGGTTGCCGAGAAATTCGGAAAAACCCATACGCTAGCGCTCCTCACCCGAGGAAGCCGATGAAAGCACTCCTTCGATGGCGGCAAGGACGTCGTTGGCAATTTCTTCCGGTTCGCGCATGGTGTTGAGCGCGGCATCAAAACACTGAATCGTGGCCCAGGGCGCGCGGCGGGAGAGCGAATCGTACATCTCGGCGGCGTCTTCCAGGTGGTGCAGACTGGCCTCCAGCAAGTCTTTCGGAGCGGAGGTGTAGCTGCGCACAGATTTGCGTTCCACCAGTCGCTGGGCTTCTCGAGGTGGCACGCGCAGGTAGAGGATGAGGCTCTCGCGGGGAAGGCCGTAGATGCTGTACTCCAGATGCTCGATCCATTCCAGGAATTCGGAGCGCATCGCCGGAGGGACGCGAGCGGTCTGGTGAGCGAGGTTGGAACCGATGTACCGGTCCACAAGAACAATTTGGCCGTTGCCCAGCGCCGCCGTAAGTTTATGCTTGGCTTCGAAACGGTCACCGGCATAGAGCAGAGTGGTAAAGTGGGGATCGACACTTTCCAGCGAGCCCAGCTCTCCATTCAGAAATTTGCCGACCATTTTGCCGAACCAGGAATCATATTGAGGAAAGCCAGTGGAATACACGGAGTGGCCGCGAGCCTTGAGGGTAAGTGTCAGTAGATCAACCTGCGTGCGCTTGCCACTACCATCGATGCCTTCGATGGCGATAAGTTTTCCCGGAGCGGTCATTTTCAGTGTGACCGCGGATCCCTCAGCGGCCGAACGCCAGTCTAACCGCGGAGAGTCTGCGCTGCAATGCCGCGCGTGCTAGGATTCGGACTCGAACATGACGCAAACTTCGGTGCGGGAGAATTTGCTGCGAATTCAGGAGAGGATCGCCGGCGCGGTGGCGCGCTCGGGGCGGCCGGCGGAGGAGATCACCTTGATCGGCGTGTCGAAGACCCACCCCGTGAGTGCAATCCGCGAAGCGTATGAAGCAGGGATCAGGCACTTTGGCGAAAACCGCATCCAGGAGTGGGAAGGGAAGCGCGCTGGAACGGAAGGCTTGGACGCGACGTGGCACCTGATCGGTCATTTGCAAAGCAATAAGACCGCCCGGGCCGCGCGGCTTTTTCACAGCATAGACTCCGTCGATGATCTTGCGATCGCGCAGCGGCTGGACCGCGCGCGAGCCGAGGCAGGTATCAATGGCAAATTGCGTGTTCTGATCGAAGTGCGAGTGGCCAAGGAAGAGACCAAGAGCGGCATGGGGATTGAGGAGCTTTCCACTGCGGCGAAGAAAGTAGCGGATCTGCCCCGGTTGCAGCTTGCCGGGCTGATGTGTATTCCTCCCTTTCTGGAAAAGGCCGAGCAAGTCCGGCCCTATTTTAGACGACTGAAAGATCTGCGCGACGAACTAGCGGCAACATTGGGTTTGGCCCTGCCCGTTGTGTCGATGGGAATGTCCCACGATTTTGAAGTGGCAATCGAAGAAGGTGCGACCGAAGTGCGCGTGGGTACCGCGCTTTTTGGAGCACGTGACGTCACATAAGGAATTGTGAGGAGTCTGATGCTGGAGGTCCAAGAGCGGGAAGGCACGGTGATTTTTTCGGTGAGGGTGCAGCCGCGAGCGAGCAAGGACGAAATCGCTGGGGAAATGGGGGGAGCATTAAAAGTGCGGCTGCGAGCGCCCGCGGTTGAGGACCGCGCGAACGAGGCGCTGGTGGAATTCCTGGCGCAACTTTTGAAAACACCCAGGTCGGCTGTTAGAATTCTGGGCGGCGAAAGAAGCCGCACGAAACGCTTGGAAATCCGAGGCGTGACCCAGCAGCAGATCCTCTCGCTGGTGGTGCAGGACGCTTGAGGCTTCACCGTTGAATCATGGCCGAGTGATGGAGCGGCTTCCCCGATGAGCGCAGATATTCAAGGCATCCAGAGCGATTTGCGGGCCGCCAAGATCGATGGCTGGCTCTTCTATGATTTTCGCGGACGCGATCCCATCGCGCAGCACATCCTTAGTCTGCCTCAGGGAATGAGGACACGAAGGTGGTTTTATTTCATTCCGGCGAAGGGAACGCCAAAGAAACTGGTGCACAAGATTGAGACGCAGTCGCTGGCAACGTTGCCCGGGGAGACGCTGTATTACTCGGCGCAGGATGAACTGCGAAAGAACCTTACAAAAATGTTTGGCCGCGCGAAGAACGTGGCGATGCAATATTCGCCGAAAAACGCAATCCCCTATGTGGCCATGGTGGATGCGGGCACGATTGAACTCGTGCGCAGCTCGGGCCCGAAGGTGGTCAGTTCGGCGGACCTGGTGCAGAAATACGAAGCGTGCTGGAGCGCCGAGCAGCTCGAATCGCATCTTTCGGCCGGAGTGGCCATCGATCGGATTGTGCGCGAAGCTTTTCAGCTTGCCGCAAAGAGTGTGCGCGAGAAAAAAGCATTGACGGAATTTGATTTGAAGAACTGGATACTGAAGGAATTCGATGCGGCGGGAATTTGGGCCGAGGAAGGGCCGGACATCGCGGTCAATGCCCATGCCAGTGATCCTCACTATGGCCCTACGGCGGAGTCCGCCTCGCCGGTTCGTGAGGGCGACCTGCTTTTGATGGATGTTTGGGGGAAGAAGAAGACGCCCGGAAGCGTTTATTATGACGTCACCTGGATGGGATTCCTGGGCGCGAAGGTGCCGGAGAAATTTGCGAAGGTGTTCGGGGTGGTGCGCGAGGCGCGTGATACGGCGACCGAATTGATTCGCAAACACATTGCGGGGGGGAAGCCGCTGCAGGGATGGCAAGTGGACAGAGCGTCGCGCCGCGTGATTGAAAAAGCGGGTTACGGGGAGTATTTCTTCCACCGCACCGGTCACAGCATTGGAGAAAGAGTGCACGGCAACGGCGTGAATATGGACGGGCTCGAGACACATGACGTGAGGCACCTGATCGCGCGCACGTGCAATTCAATCGAGCCAGGAATTTATCTGCCGGAATTCGGCGTGCGCAGCGAAGTAAATGTGTATATCGGCGATGATGAGGCCCGCGTGACGGGGTCGATTCAGAACGAAATTCTGGCGTTACTGGCATAAGCCAGCAATCAGCAAGAGGAAGATGGATGGCAGACGAGACAGCAGCACTGGCGGCTCCACCCCAGGATTCCAGACGCGAGACGATAGCTTTCGTCATCGGCGTGGCAGGATGGCTCGTGCCTGGATTAGGTCATGTTCTCATGAAGATGTGGGGCCGTGCGGCGGCGTGTTTTCTGACGGTAGGCATTCTGGTGATTCTTGGCACGGCGATGCGGGGCAACGTTTTTAGTTCTAGCGGAAGCGATGCTTTCGATTCGCTGGGCTATTTGGCAGATCTGGGCACGGGAACGTTTTATTTCGTGGCCCGCTCGCTCGAAACGAAGGGCCCGGACGTTTCGCATGCGGGCGGCGATTACGGGACGCGGTTCCTCGCCACCGCAGGTGTGCTGAATCTTCTCGCAGCACTGCATGCTTATGAAGCAGCGCGAGGACGCAAAGCATGAACTTCGGAATAGGATTCAAGCTTAGTCATCTGCAATCCATGCTGCTCTTCGCACTGCTGATTTCCATCGCGTTTGGCTTCCTGAGCCGGCGGCGGCCGATCGACCGCGTGAAATACATCGTGTGGTCGCTGTTTCTCTTTCTCTTGATCGGCGTGGGAATCGGATGGGCGATGTATCCGTTCTCACGTTGAAAGAACACCATTTTCGCTGTGAACTGACGGGTGACGGCTCTGAGGGATGTAGAATGGCTACCCTGCCTTTTCCGGTTTGACTTCTCCGAGTCCCGCGCGAAAATACGTGAACAAATCGGCGGGTCACCGAACCGACAGAATGCCTAGCGCGTAAGAGGCCGTATACACCGAAACGCCTTGGTTAGTCGACTTTTGGCGAGTGGCCCGTGATTTGCATTCGCGGGCAGGTACCGTGCCACCAGGGACCCTACGAGCCACTCTCCAGACTTCTGCCTGCGTCTGGTTTGTGCACACACTGCTTGTCACATTTTGGAGACGAGAAACGTTTAACCAGTAGAAGTGGGAGGCTGGCCTTGCTTCAGGACGTGATAGAAGGGTTTGGTGCAACGAGGCGGAAAGCTCGGGAGCCCGATGTGACCGATAGGAGTTCCACACGCGAACGCTTCGACGATCTCTTCCTTGCGCATTACGCCCACCTCGTCGCTATTCTTCGGCGTATCCTCGGAGACCACGCTCGCGCTGAAGATCTGGCTAACGAGGTTTTTCTGAAGCTCTACCGACGCCCTTTACGGCAGGAATCTGGTGGCAATGTGCCCGGCTGGCTCTACCGAACCGCGACCAACCTCGGCATTGACGCCCTACGCTCCCTGGCTCGGAGGAACCGCTACGAACAGGCGGCCGCCCGAGCTCAAAGCAAGAACTGCACTACTGAAAATGCTTTCGATCAGGTTTTAAGAACGGAAAGGCAGCTGCGGGTCCGCGCAGTGCTCGCAGAGCTGAAACCAGTACAAGCGCAACTGTTGCTTTTGCGGGCATCCGGCCACACCTACAAGGAGTTGGCGGACTCATTGGCCATTGAGCCGGGTTCAGTGGGAACGCTCTTGGTTCGCGCAGAGGCGGCATTCGAGCAGCGTTATCGCGAACTTTATGGTCGAGAGGAGGGTTTATGAATTGTGTTCCGGAAAGTGTGTTGCGCGCTTATCACGATGGTGAGTTGGATCGACTCGAGCGTCCGGAAATCGATAAGCACCTCGCGACTTGTGCGCAGTGCGGGAATCGCCTTCAGGAAATCGTCGCTGCGTCCGGACGCGTACAGGGACATCTTCTCTCACTCGATGCTTCCACTTCCGAAATGAACGTCGATCCTCAGACTGCCCTTTGGCGTTTCAAAACGCGGCACGGTGCCGAGGAAGAACATGCTCCCTTTATCTCAGCTCTCTTAGCCAGGCGCTGGCGCCCTGCCTGGGTCTCCGCGCTCGCCGCTGTATTCGTTCTCTGTAGCGTGGCGCTCCCCTCCGGGCGCAGCTTGGCTCAGCGGCTTCTCGCTACCCTGCGCATAGAGAGAGTACAGCCCGTCCGTTTGGATCTTTCTTCCCTGGACGGCAATCGCCCGTTGCAGCAAATGCTCAGTCAGATGATCTCGGACAAAGTCGTTGTCACCGTGGATGAAAAGCCACAACATTTCGCGACTGCGGCAGACGCAAGCCAGCTAGCCGGGTTCGAAGTGCGTCTCCTTGGTGCACGCGCGGACGCGCCCACATTCACCGTGGAGGGACAACACTCCTTCCACGTGACGATTGACCGTGCTCGGCTACAGGAAATCTTCGACCAATCTGGCCGCCCGGACCTCCTCTTGCCCGCAACGCTAGAAGGCTCCGTGGTTTCCGTCCAGATTCCCCGTTCTGTTCGGTTGGAGTATGGCAATTGCCTGCATGGGATCGGGGGAGAAGAGGACGCGCAGCATGAATCGACAGGATGGAGTAATTGCTTGGCTCTGGAAGAAGCCCCGAGCCCGCTCGTCAACCTTCCGTCCGATCTCAACATCCAGCAGTTCGCGGAAATTGGTTTTCAACTTGCAGGAATGAGCGCCACGCAGGCCCGTGAGCTCTGCCAAACCATCGATTGGAAATCGACCCTTGTTCTCCCGATTCCGCGCTTCGTCGGCTCCTACAGCCTAGTAGAAGTGAACGGCGCCCAGGGTACGCTCATCAAGGGTTCCGGGCGTCGGGCACCTGACTATGTGTTGATTTGGGTGAAGAATGGCATCATCTATTGTCTTGCCGGTCAGGGAGACTCCAGCAAAGCCGTGACGCTGGCGAATTCACTCGACTGACACCGGAGGAACACCTGGATCAACCGGGCGGCCTTGCCATTCAAACGCTGGACTTGCGCAAGATGTTTGGGACTAAGGTTGCCGTAAGCAATCTTTCTCTGACAGTGCGTCGTGGCGAAGTCTTCGGGTTCCTGGGCCCGAACGGAGCGGGGAAAAGCACTTCTATTAAGATGCTGCTGGGACTCGTGAAGCCCAGCAGCGGTCAAGCATTCGTTCTTGGAGTGCCCTCGGACGACATAGATGTACGCGCCAAGATCGGATTTCTCCCGGAGGATTTTCGTTTCTACACCTGGCTGACCGCATCCGAACTCCTGAAACTCCACGGACGGCTCTGCGGGATGCCTGCGTCACTGCTCCGCGAACGTGTTCCCGCCCTTCTCGATCTGGTCGGGCTGAGTCCTCACCGGGAAAAGCGCCTGCGCGATTTCTCCAAAGGCATGCTCCAGCGCATCGGCTTGGCTCAAGCTTTGATTCACGAGCCGCAGCTGATCTTTCTCGACGAGCCGACCTCGGGCCTCGATCCCATGGGCCGGCGGCTCGTCCGCGACGTGATTCGCGTCCAGCGTGACCGCGGAGCCACCGTCTTTTTGAATTCCCACATCCTAAGCGAAATTGAAATCACTTGCGACCGAGTAGTCTTCATCAAGGAGGGTGAGGTCGTTGCTAGCCGCGACCTGCGAGCGTATCCCGACGCTGAAGTGGGCGTCGTCGCCCGCGCGCGCAATCTCTCCGCGCAAACAATTGCGGGGCTCTCCCAATGGAGCACGTCTGCACGGCTCGACGGCGAGCGCCTAACGCTTACCACTCACTCGACCTCTGTTCTGCCGGACGTCCTCCGCTATCTGACGGCATCGGGAAGCGACATCTTTGAATTCACGCCTCAGCGGCTTTCGCTGGAAGATCTCTTCCTCAAAATCATGGGCGAGGATGGGGGGCTATGATGGGCGCCTGGATCATGGCAGGCGTTACCTTTCGCGAGGCCGGACGCAAGAAGATCCTTTGGACCGCGGTCCTCGCCGGCTCAGCGTTTCTTGCGCTTTTCGGTACCGGGATGCACTTTCAGTTGAAAGACATCACGCGCCATTCTTTGCCGCCCTTTATTCGCTATCAACTGGAAGCTGCTATGCTGCAAGTGGGCTTCTACGCCGTCGATCTGCTGGCCGTGGTCATGACCATTCTAACTTCCGTGGATACGCTCTCGGGTGAGATGGCTTCCGGCACTATCCAAGCCATCGCTACAAAGCCAATCTCTCGCTGGCAGATTTTGCTGGGTAAGTGGATGGGTTTCGCAGGCATGGTCGCCGCATATGTGGCCGCCATGTTCGGCGGCGTCACGGCCGTGGGGTATTTCATCGGAGGTGTGCTTCCGCAGCATACCATCAGCGGCGCACTTCTGGTCTTCTTGGAATGCTTGCTGGTTTTGACCGTCACCTTCGTATGTGGTACGAGGTTTTCCACACTCACCAACGGTGTCATCGTCCTGGGCTTTCACGGACTGGCCTTCATTGGCGGCTGGATCGAACAGATCGGTGCCATGACCGACAGCCCGCGTCTTGTCACCGTCGGCGTTGTGTCTAGCCTCATCATGCCCACCGAGTCCATTTGGCGACGGGCTTCGTTCGAGATGCAGTCTTCCTTCACTCGGTCTCTCCAATTCAGTCCGTTTTCGAATGCTTCCGCGCCGAGCGTTGCCATGCTGGGTTACGCCGTCGTCTATTTGCTCGTAGCGCTGATCGTGGCCATCTATCTTTTTCAGCAGCGAGATCTGTAAAACGCCCTAGGCGTGTAACTGCCGTTGGCGCGTGGAAGACTTCACACACGCACGCGTCCTCGACAATACCCGCAGCAAATGCCGTAGCGCGTAGAACTCCGAGGCCACTTGGCCGTTTAGTCGGTCAGACAGCGGGGAAGAGGTCCAGAAAACGGGATTCTAGGAGATCGCGCCACGGACGCCAGGTAGCCGTGCCGCGAGGGGACTAGTTGCGGACGCCACAGCTAAGAGTAGTGTGCTTACCTCCGCGGTATTCTACCGTCTCTGAGACTGGAGACATGTCACATGAGGGTGTTCAAGGCGGTTGGCTTGCTGGTAGCAGTGTCGGGCTTGGGCTTTTCGCAGGCCCATAACCAATCTCAGATTACCGCCATGCAGCAGAATTCAGCTGCGCCAATCCAGCCACCACCGGATGCTGTGGTCCTGCATACCGAAGTTCAAGAAATCGAAGATTCTTTGTCTAAGATTCCCGATCGTGGCGCGGCCCTTTTCCTTCTGGCCAGAAGATACGCCCACCTGGGCGAACTGCAAAAAGCGCTCGCGCTACTGAAAGAATGCATTGCCTTAGACGAGGGATTCGATCCGGCAGATACCCCGGCGCTTCAGCCTTTGAAATCTTTCCCGGAATTTCGCGAACTCGTGGAGCAGGTTCATCGCCGCTATCCTCCGGTTCATCTCGCGCGTGTGGCCTTCACGGTGCCGGAAAAAGACCTCTTTCCCGAGGGCCTTGCTGTGGATTGGCCCAAGGGTGTCTTCTATATGGGAAGCATGCACCGCAAGAAAATCATCAAGACCACCGTGCTAGGGGAGGTCTCGGATTTCGTGAAACCAGACCTATACGGTCTGATGCCGGTGGGTGGGGTAAAGGTCGATCCAGCGGACCACAGCGTCTGGGCGGCCACCGATCCAGGCGAAGCCAACCGGTCAGAGTTGGTCCATTTTGACGCCAATGGCAAATTGCTTGAACGTTACACCGCACCGGGCCCCGGACCGCATGATCTCAACGATCTTGTTCTTCGCCATGAAAGCGAAATTTATCTGAGCGACACTTCCGCGAACCAGGCGTACCGCTTCGATCGGAAATCGCGCCGTTTCGCATCTCTCACCTTTCCTCGCCTGGTCCTCTATCCCAACGGGATTACTGTCTCGGGCGATGGAAACTTACTCTATGTCGCAGACTTACTCGGCCTGATCCGCATCGATCTGCGCAGCAACTTCGCGCACGAAGTGGATCCCGGCAAAGGCAACACGCTCGCGGGAATTGATGGTTTGTATTGGTACCAGGGCGACTTGCTCGGAGTGCAATACGGCACGGGCTCCTTTCGTGTGGCCCGTTTTCGCCTTTCACCAGACGGCCTGCGCGTAACGCACACGCAGACTCTCGAACACCGCACTCCCTTGGTGGATTTTCCCACGACTGGCGCCATTGCCGGAGAGAACTTCTACTCCATTGCCAACACCGGCATAGGCAACCTAAAAGACGATATGATCGTTGACCCTGAGAAACTCGAACCGATTCACATTGCCGTGGTCCCATTGAATTAGTGCCGGAGTGCGAGGCGGTCTGCAATGCATGGATAGCCTCCTCTTCCTAAGGGGCCCTAAAGGGAGAGGATTTCTACGGAGCCGGGTGTTGGTCCGGTCTCGTCGGTGAGTTCCTCCCACAGCGCCCTTATGTCAGACAGCGAAGAGGCTCAGCTCTTGTGCTATCCGTCCATGGTCTTTTGGATGCGAGATGAGAGAACAAAGCGAAAAGAAAGAAAGAAAGAAAGAAAGAAAGAAAGAAAGAAGGAAAGCAGCCTTATATCCCCGCCCTGAAACGCGGGGCTTTACGTCTAGGACAGGTAAGAACTATTAATAATCTCCGGGCTCCGCGATTTAGGCACGTAACGCCGAACCGACAACGCGCTCCATGTCTCGGGTTGGCCAATTAATCTGGCAGGATCGAACGGGTTGATTGCCGCGGAACCTGGCCGTGTTATCCTTCCGCAACATGAATGCGAAACACATAACGCCGATATTGAACGTATCCGACATCTCCAAGAGCTTCGTGTGGTTTGAGAAGTGGGGCTGGAGGAAGTGCTGGGACTGGGGAACGCCTCTGACTTTCGGGGCCGTCGGGTCGGGCGAATGCGAGATCTTTCTTTGCCAGGGGGGCCAGGGGGGCCGAGGCAGGGGAGCGAATGCCTCCACGTTTGGACCACAAGGGGACGAAACGGCCGACAAGGGGGTCTGGATGTCGGTCTGGGTGGATGACGTTGAGGAGGTCCACAAACAGTGCTTGGCCGCCGAGCTGGAGGTCACTTTCCCGCCGACCGACATGCCGTGGAACGTCCGCGAGATGCACGTGCGGCACCCGGACGGGCACGTGTTTCGAGTCAGCGGGCGCGTCGAGGACATGGCGCAAGAGTGAGGCTTACATGCCCTTTGGCAAACGGGTTCCAACAGTTCCATGAATTGATCCCTGATGGCGTTGACCCGCGTGAGCAAGAAAATGCCCTCTTGTAGGCGCAGTGGTTCGCGAGAAACGCGTCTGCCTCCCTCGCTGACGTTATCCCGTGAACGGTGGGGAGTGGTCCTCCGTCACGTTTTCCACTTCCTGTCTTGCTCGATACTCTCGCGAACACGGAACGCGGTGATCTTGCGGATCAGTGGTAGAGGTAGCGGCTTTTCGAGCGGAAACTGGATCGACCCTCTAGCCGTGGCAAATTTCGAAAGGTCCTTCGCGAAGGCTCTGACTGCTGGCGGCGTGGGATAGAAGCCAATGTGATGTTTGTGCGCGGCGAAGGTGACCAGTATCCTCCGATAGGAAAAGGCGGGCATCCCCCACTTCAGGCTTTCCTTGGCCCCGGGTGCAGCGGTACGAATACACGCACACATTTCACGCAGTTTCTTCTGAGCCTCTTTGGGGGCGGCATGGATGTACTCGGTGATGCTTTTAGGTCGCGCTTTTTTGGGACTCATGGTTTTATTTTATCGCAACTCGCACCCCCGAAAACCCCGCTCCGGCAAATCGTGATCAAACAGAGGTAGTGGCTGTTAACTGTGCAGCTGAACACCGTAAGCCCTGTTTTGGCGTCGCTTACCTACCAAGCCATCTCCTCTGCTCGGGCACTATTTCCTACGACGTTTCTGGCCAGCGTCGATTATGCGACTTCCAGCTGACCGCTACCCTCAGAAGAGTAACCGCTAGGCGCTGGCATGGTTTCCGGTTCACGACGACCCGGGAGTTATGGCGTGGCGTTTCGCATCCAAATGCTGAATACGGCGACTCATTTGATTTGGTGTAAAGGGAGTGGCGGAAGCATATCGTTATTCCATTGACCTCTTCGGGCGTCGCCCTGTAGCATCCTTTAACTGTCCCAACCAAATGCACCGGGCTCTCAAGGTTAACCCGGCAATTTGTCATCGAGTTCGATGCATAGAAATCCTAAGGCCAGAGGAGAATTATGGTGACAGAAAAAGAACTGTCGCGGCGCCTACTGATGCAGATGGGGATCAGTACTGCCGCAGCTTCAGCTCTGGCTTCACTTACGGGTGGCACCTTGGCTCACGCCTCGAACAGGAGCCCGGCCAGAGTGGATTTTGGTCCTGACTTTGAACGAGATAATAAGTCTCTCGAACTTTCCATTAACAATGCTTATTTGTTTCTTGACCAGATGATGGATGCGTACGCTCAAGGCACCACGGTCCGTCTATGCCAGAGCTATAGCGATCAGATTGCGGGCGGCACGTTCTACAGCACCGCGTTCGTTTATGACAATGCACTGCTCGTTCTCGCTTATCTCGCCCGTGCACGGGCAAGTGACATCCAGCGCGCCAAGGTGATCGGCGAGGCCTTGCTTTACGCACAGCAGAATGATTCCTTGTCCGATGGGCGCTTCCGCCAGGCCTACTTTGCGGGCGCACCGGACAGCCACGGAATCTTTGTCACACGTGGCCTTCCGTTTTTTCAGGGGAGCGCAGTTGGTGATGTGGCCTGGCCCGGAATCGCGCTCGCACAGCTCTATGCGCGTACCGGTGTGAAAGCTTACTTGGACGGCGCCGTCAGGGCTGCCAGCTTCATCGAGACCACTACCCGCGATAACGTGAATGTCCCGCCAGGCGGCTACTATTTCGGTAACGGACAGACCAACAAATCCACCGAACACAACATTGACGTTTATGCCCTATTCACGATGCTGGCCAAGCTGACTGGCAACGGCTCTTGGCTAGACGGCGCGCAACATGCCAAAGCATTCGTGGAAGCGATGTTCGACAGCCCTTCAGGCCATTTCTGGACGGGCACATCTGATGCTACCCACATTTTCTACAATAACAGTCCCGAGGATGTTCAGAGCTGGTCGTATCTGGCGTTCCAGGACCAAAATTTTGCGGCGTCTATCGATTGGGTCAAAACCAATCTGGCAACTACCGATACAACCTTTGCTTTCAACAACGGCTGGGGCTCGAACGGAGGCCTGAGGTTGCGCGTCTCCGGCGTCACGTTTGCCAGCCTGAGCAAGCTTGGCACCGTGCTCGGAGACAATACAGTGGATGCGGACGCCGTCTGGTTAGAAGGCACCGGCCATCTGATCGCAGCACTTTTATCCCGCCGGTTGCCCGCCAAGGATGACATTCCTAGTTTCCATGGGGATGTAAGTCTTGCTGGCTCCCTTATTGAGCATGTGCAGGTCGCACAGAATAGCCTAGGCAAAGGACAGACGGTAAATGGTCAGCCGTTGGTGGTGGGCCAAGGCCTTACTGCGTCCACCAGCATTCTGAATACAGGATTCGGCTTCAACTACTTCCCATACTTTCACATCGGAGCCACCTCCTGGTACCTGATGGGAGTCCAGGAAGTCAATCCGCTGCAACTCGCAGATCACTGATTTGAACATCCGCATTGACTTCGCTTACGATCTCGAACGCTGCAAGGTTACCTGGCGTTGGCCCTCGCTGCTTGCTTGACTTGACGATTTTGTTTGACGCTGAAGAACACCGAGTTTTCAGCTCTCGTGTAGTGCCACGAGGGGATCCACGCGGCTGGCGCTGCGTGCCGGCAGATAGCATGCAAGGAACGCTACAACGAGAAGGAGGAGAGAGGCAGCTCCGAGGCTGAGGAAATCGCTGCCGGCAACTCCATAGAGAAATCGCGAGAGGGCGCGTCCAACCAAGACGGCCAACCCTTCGCCCAGTGCCACGCCGCTGAGTACTACCGTCATTCCTTGCCGAAGGACTAACAACGAGACGCTTCCTTCGCTGGCTCCCAAAGCCATGCGCACGCCTATTTCCCGGCGCCGCTGATTCACGGAGTATGCCATGATGCCGTACAAGCCGACGGACGCGAGGCTCAGCGCCAGCAGTCCAAATACTCCCAGCAGGCCAACACCGATTTTCGCTCCCCAAAGCGCCTGATCAATGACCTTGGTTCCCGTGCGGATGTCGTCCACAGGCAGCCCTGGGTCGAAGGTGCGGATTTCGCTTTGGACGGCGGCAAGGGTTGCGGATGGATCACGTTCGGTCCGGACATACAGAATCATGGCATCGGAGTAGTTCTGCCGCAGCGGGATATAGACGCACGACTGGGGAGCCTCGCCAAGAGATTGATAGTTGGTGGTCTTCACAACGCCGACGATCTGCAGGAAATCCTTGCGGCTGGGCAACTGCAGCCGTTTGCCAAGCTCGTCGTGGTTCGGCCAATACTTGGCAGCCATCGTGTCATTGATGATGGCGATGGGAGTCGAAAAGTCGCGATCGTCTTGAGTGAAGTCGCGGCCCTCAACAAACGGGATACCCAGGGTTGAAAAATAGTTAAGATCAATGGTGTTTACGACCGCCGAGATGGCTTCCGATTTCTTGCGCTGCTCTTGCCCCTCGATCACCATGCCGGTCTCCTTACGCCCCCAAAGCGGCAGATTCGATGCCCAAGAGAGAGACGAGATGCCGGGTACGCCGCCGATGCGGTCACGCGACTGCTTGTAAAACTGTTCCGTCCTAGTCTGATCGTAGCCGGCTTGGCCGGGATAGAGCATGAAAAGTGCCAAGTGATTTGTCTCAAAGCCAGGATCGATGGTGTATTCGCGCTGGATGCTGCGGAGAACCAATGCGGACACAACTAGCAAAACGAGGGAAATCGCGACCTGCCCGGCGAGAAGTGTGTTCGCCAAGCTGATACGGTTGCGGCTCCGGCCCACGGCGCGTGTTTCTTCCTTGAGCACTTCGGAGACAGACGTGCGCGAAGTCCGCAGAGCAGGCACGATGCCGAATAGCAGCCCGGTCACGGCGGAAACTGCAAACGCAAAACCGAACACGCTCGCGTTGATGCGGAGATCAGCCAAGTTCTGAGCAAATTCCGCGGGTCGAAAAGACCACAGAAACTGGCATCCTCCATAACCGAGCAGCAACCCGAGAACGCCACCAAGGAGGCCGAGTAAAACGCTTTCGGTCAGCAATTGACGAATCAAGCGGCTGCGTCCGGCGGCAAGCGCAATGCGAACGGCTACTTCCTGCCGGCGCACGGTGGCGCGAGAGAGCAGCAAATTGGCAACGTTGGAACAGGCGATTAACAGGACAAGCCCCACGATAGCCATCAGCAGTGTACTTCCGAACATCAGCGGCTGCCGTTCCGGGCCGTAAGCAGCTTCGGTCAAGGGCCGGAGGGCCAGAGCTTGGCCCTGGTTGGCGTCCGGAAACTCTTTTTCGAGAGAGGCTGCGACGATGCTCAACTCGGTCCGAGCCTGTGCAAGCGTAAGACCCTGTCGCAGCCGGCCAATTCCCGTGAAGAGAGTGATCGCGCGGTCGCTCAATGCATTCCGCTGCTGCGACGGGAAGATCTGCTCCGCCATCATCGAAGGGACCCACACATCGGGGCCAAAAACCGCGTAGACACCTTTAAAACCTTTGGGCCCGATACCGATAATGGTGAAAGGGGTGCTATTGAGCTTGACCGTTCGCCCGAGAATGTCCATGGCGCCGCCAAAGCGGCCTTGCCAAGCCGCATAGCCGAGTACAGCGACGGGTGCCGCACCGGGCGTGGTGTCCTCGGCCGGAAGGAAGAACCGGCCCATGAAGGGGTGAATGCCGAGTGTGTCGAAGTAATTGGCGGTTACGACTTCCACGAAAATACGGCGTGGCTCAGCCGTATCGGTCATGGTGATCGCCATGGGGTTCGAATGAGCAGCCAGGCTGGTGAGGGAATGAGTTCTTTCTCTGAGATCCTTGAAATTCAGGAAGGACATGAGTTGAAGTTCGCCCGATTGTGGGGTCATTTTTGCTTGCGTGGTATTGATCGCGGCAAGTTCGGAGATCTTTTCTACTGGAAGAGGACTCAAGAGGAGAGTGTTGATGATGGTGAAGACGGCGGTGTTCGCGCCGATGCCAAGTGCGAGAGTGAGTGCGGCGACAGCCGTGAAACCAGGGGTCTTGCGCAGCATGCGTGCCGCGTAACGGAGGTCCTGCCAAAGATCCGTGAGGAGATGGCCTGAATTCGCACTCCCCTCGGGGATCGCATCTGGGCTTACCGTGCGTTCAGTGGCGCGCAATTCCAACAGGAGATCGCTCTGGCATAGGCTAGAGAGAACTTCGCGATAGGCCTTTTCCGGTGCCGCTCCCTCGGCCAGTAATTCTTCATATAAATTCTCGAGATGATTTAACAGTTCCTCGATGATTTCCTCTTCCCGGGCGGGCGGAAGATTCAATCCCGTCAATTGTTTTCTGATCTCGTCGTTCCACTCACGCATGTTCCTCTCCTGTGATGCGGCCGACTGCGCTGACAAATTCCCGCCAGCTCTGGCGCTGCCGAGCGAGCGTTTTTTGACCTGGCGTTGTCAGACGGTAGTAACGCCGCCTTCTTTGATTGGGCTTTTCAACCCAACGCCCGTGAATCAGGCCGCGATTTTCGAGCCGGTAAAGCAACGGATACAGCGAGGCGATGTGGAAGCGCAGCATGCCGCCAGAGAGGCGTTCGATGAGCTTTCCGATGTCGTAGCCGTGGCGAGGCTGATCCTCGAGCAGGGAGAGTATCAGTAGTTCAGCGCTGCCTTTCTTCCATTCCTGGTCCAGGGTCGTACCCATATATGTCACTCCCATATATCAGTACGCGCGCGAGTGCCAGAGATTTCACATGCGGTACTATTTTTTTATGGCCGTGCCGAGGATGGTGCATCTTGCGCCTATCGTGGTCAGAGACTTGTAGCCACGCCCGCCTTCGAATCGACCTTCTGAGAGCAACCCAACTGCGGAGAGGCAAGCAACAAACAAAGTTTGAAGTGGAAATCGTAAGATTCCAGTACGAAAGTTGCCGGCGCACTTGTCCGATTTCGCGACTTTACAGCGGTTGGCCCAACTGCTATATGGTCCGAAGAGCGTGTTTCTTCCCAGCCAGAAGGCCGGTGAACAAAAATGCGGTAACCGCGGCCGCATTGTCAGATGACGGTGGAGGCGCAAAGGAAACCCATACTTGAACAGCCAGCATGACGAAGCCAAAAATCACGACGCCGAATCGGCCGCCACGGGCTACTGTTCTTGTCGTTTTCATGTATGGATACATCCCCCTGAAGGGGACGACGATTTCGAGCACGAGGGCAAACGCCGGATAGTTCCAGAGTTTGAGACCTGCCTTGGCGGAATTGTCGTACAAAGCCGAGTCGGAACACTGCACGAGCCACCTGCGTCCGTGGTATAAACTCTCGATCCGGTTCAGTGCATCAGCGATTTTGCAAAGTACCAATGCCTCATCGCACTCGCATCACCAAAAGGACGTCACTGTGAAACGCGCTGTTACAAAATGCGCTCTCGGGAAATACGGCCCAACGGTTTCGAGCATCGGCCTCGGTGGCGGACCGCGCCGAAAGTGTCGCCACCATCCGCGCCGCCCTCGATGCTGTGACACTCAGTCAAATAACTATCAACACCAAAACACTATCAACCTGAAACGAAAGAGGAAGGAGAAGTTCAATGCCATACGTTACTGTCGGCAAGGAAAATTCCAGCAAAATCGATCTCTACTATGAGGATCACGGCTCTGGTCAGCCGGTCGTCTTGATTCACGGATATCCGCTGAGCGGAGCCTCGTGGGAGAAACAAGTGCCGGCTCTTTTGAACGCAGGACACCGCGTCATCACCTATGACCGCAGAGGGTTCGGGAAATCCAGCCAGCCAACAACGGGCTACAACTACGACACCTTCGCCGAGGACCTGCGCAAACTGATAACCCATCTCGAACTACGTGAAGCTGCGCTGGTTGGTTTCTCTATGGGTGGCGGCGAAGTGGCGCGCTACCTGGGGAAATACGGATCAAAGGGCGTGAGCAAGGCGGTCATCATTTCCGGAGTCCCGCCGTTTCTACTAAAGACGCCAGACAATCCGGAGGGACTCGACGGCAGTGTCTTCGAGGGGATACAGAAAGCCGTCGCCGCAGATCGTTACGCGTTCTTCACGGAGTTTTTCAAGAATTTCTACAACACTGACCTCCTCCTCAACAAGCGAGTCAGCGAACAGGCGGTGCAGGCAAGCTGGAACCTAGCGGCCGGCGCCTCAGCTAGCGCCAGTCTCGCTTGCGTGCCAACTTGGCATGAAGACTTCCGAAAGGACCTGAGCAAAATTGATGCACCAACGCTGATCATTCATGGGGACGCAGACAGGATCCTGCCGATTACTGCTTCGGGGATCCGGACCGCAAAGCAGATCAAGAAAGCGCGCCTATCGGTGGTGAGGGACGGACCGCACTGCATAACCTGGACCCACGCGGACGAAGTGAACGCTGAGTTGGTGAACTTTCTTGGGAAAGCTGCGGCCCAGCGCGCAGTCTAGGTTCCTCAGGTGCCAGAGTAAAGGACTACGGGCGCGACGCTGTCAGTAGAAGAGAGGCCGGAGCGATGTAGGTGTCCCTTGTCGGTATCCACTGTTTCCGGCTTCGTGCCCGGTTCGGTTTCCGTGTCGTCGGCTCTCGCTGCCGGCGGCTGAAATGGAAAAGTGTGAGCTCCTTTGCTTGCGAAACTTGACTTGGTAGGCGGCCCCTGCGGCATGCTGATAAACCTACCGAATCCTTACTGTTCCAAATTATTGTTTGATACCGGCACCCGTGGGTGTGCCGGTGATTTTCTGGGCCTTAACGATTTCAGCGCCTTCTTTGGAAGTCATCCAAAGGGCGAGCTCCGGACTCTTGGTTGTCACCTGCAGGGTGCGCAGGTAGTGC